>Ga0315284_10012151_pt1 | contig 12266 bp, 10 predicted proteins | sample YL17G09_16_MG_FD_203696 | JGI IMG/M metagenome (GOLD analysis project Ga0315284, IMG submission 203696) | Sediment microbial communities from Yellowstone Lake, YNP, Wyoming, USA - YL17G09_16 | ecosystem: Environmental > Aquatic > Freshwater > Lake > Sediment | place: USA: Wyoming | collected...
TCGGCAAGAAGCTTTCCCAGCTTGGCATCAAGCAGCGCAAGATCCCGCACTTCGGCGTCAAGGAGGCCGTCTTCCCGTTCAACATGTTCCCCGAGGTCGATCCCATTCTCGGGCCGGAGATGCGCTCGACCGGCGAGGTGCTCGGGATGGCGAATTCCTTCGGCCTGGCCTTCTACAAATCGCAGCAGGCGGCCAAGTCGGAGCTGCCTCTAAAGGGCACGGTGCTGATCACGGTCACCGACCCGGACAAAAAGGACGTACTGAAGACGGCCAAAGAGTTTGACAAACTGGGCTTCCGGATCAAGGCGACGGACGGCACGTATAAGCACTTGATCGCCAACGGTGTCCGAGCGGAGCAGATTCTGAAGATGCATGAAGGCCGGCCGAATATCGTCGATGCGATCAAGAACGGCGAGATTCAGCTCGTCATCAACACGCCCGGCGGCAGGCTGAGCAAAAGCGACGATTCCTACATCCGCAAGGCGGCCATCAAGTACAAGATTCCCTACGTCACAACGACCGCCGCCGCCGCCGCCGCCGTGAAAGGAATCGCCGAGACCCGCAGCAACGGCGTCGCCCCCGTCCGCTCGCTCCAAAGCTACCATGCAAGCATCAAGTGATTGATGATGGATAATTGATGATGGATGATTCAAGCGCGTCCGCCGCTCGCGTCAGCGCTGTTATGCCCGGATGGCGGCATCACTCGCAGCTTCGCGATGGTTCCGCCCCAATTATCAATCGAAAATCATCAATCGTGGCGGGCCTCCCACCACAATCGCGGATAGTCCTTCCCTTCGAGAATCCACCAGATGTCCTCCTCGCCGTTGGCCGTCTCGCCCACGAAGTCCCACCCGGCTTCGAGGAATGTCTTGGCCGTCTGCATCTCGGCCGTGGTCTCGCCAGCGCCGCCCGCGCTGGCGCTCTGGCCTGAGGTCTGGATGTCCCAGAAACACGCCTCGGTGTGGCCGCACCCCCCCATCATGTCGTGGCAACAATCGTCTCCGATGAGGCCCCCCACATTGATCGTTCCGCTGACGAGACTGGTGCTATAGCTCGCAGTGATGTCGCCGCAGTTGATACCCACCAAGCCGCCGACGGACCAGCCCGTGCCACGGACGGCACCGGTGCTGTAGGAGCTGAAGATGGAGCCCCAGCCGCGCCCGTCGTAGCTGTTGTCCCCCACCAGGCCGCCTACCTCGTGATCCCCCGTAACCGAGGCACTGCTGTAGCTTGTGATGACCGTCCCAATGTTGTCGCCCACGAGACCACCGACACCGTAATCTCCGCTGACCGAACCGCTGCTACAACATGCGGTGATGCTGGCATTGTAGGTGCTGCCCGCCAGACCGCCGACCGAGTGGCCGGTTCCGCGGACCCCTATTGCGTGCAGGCCCACATTCGAGACGCATGCCCAATTTCCACTTCCCAGTTGCCCAAAAAGGCCCACGTAGCTACCACCTATGATCGTCAGATGCGAGATCGTGTGACCGTTTCCGTCGAAAGCCCCAGTGAACGGTGTCCCGTCAAACGGATCCCAGTACCAAACTAACACAGCGTTTACATCCGGTGCTATCACCGCCTTGTCGAATACCTTGCGGCCGGGCAGGTTGGGGTCCAGGTCGATGTCGGCGGTCAGGACAAAGTGCTTGTCGTAATCAGCGGGAGTCTCGCCGAGGGCCATCAGATCAGTGGCCGTGGCGATCTGGTACGGATCGTTCGGCTCCCCCGTGCCCCCGCTGTATTTCTCCCACGACAGACGCGGATACCGCAAACCCTCAGCTATCTTCCATATATCCTCGCTGCCGTTGACCGTCTCGCCCACGAAGTCCCATCCGGCATCGAGGAACGTGGCGGCTGTCTGCATCTCGGGCGTGGTCTTGCCTGTGCCGCCGGCACTTGTGGTCTGGCCTGAGGTCTGGGTGTCCCAGAAACAGGCGGTCGCAGTGCCCCAGCTATGCCCCAAGAGCCCGCCGACACCCCACCAACCAGTACCACTGACCTTGCCGATGCTGTAGCTCGCACGGATCCACCCCGAGTTGTCCCCCACAAGACCGCCGACAAGCGAATTTCCGCTAACGGACCCGGTACTGTAGCTATTCGTGATGTCGCACCCGTCGCCGTCGGGGGCATCGTTGCTGCCCACGAGCCCACCGACACAACGTGACCATTCACCGATGCCACTGACCATGGCCATGCTGTAGCTGCTGGCGATATGGGCATAACGACAGCTGTTCCCCCCGACGAGCCCGCCGACATACTCGGCACCACCGACGGTGCCGGTGCTGTAGCACTGGCTCACCCTACTATTAAAGTTCATACTCGCCAGTCCGCCGACACAGGTTCCTGAACCAGTTACGTTAGCATCTACAACACCCACATCCTTAACCTCGGCCCAAGTCAATTGGCCAAACAGTCCAACATAGTCTTTTCCTCTGACTGTCAGGCGCGACACTATGCGACCGTTGCCGTCAAACACACCGGTGAAAGGTGTCCCCTGGAAGTACTCCTTCGTGGGGTCGGTATCCGGCGCAATAACGGCCTTATCGAAGATCTTGCGGCCGGGGAGGTTGGGGTCCAGGTCGATGTCGGCGGTCAGGATGAAGTGCTTGTCATAATCGCCGGGTGTCTCGCCGAGGCCGATCAGATCGGCGGCCGTGGCGATCTGGTACGGATCGTTCGGCTCACCCGCCCCGCCGCTGTACTTGGCTTGGGCAGGGAAGGCGAAAAGGGAGACTGCGGTCAGCACAAGGATAGTCCGCCAGATTTGAGAATGCCTCGCTTCTGACATTTTCGTTCCTCCGTCCCCCCAACACTCGGCAGAAAGACGGCCGCCTGCCCACCGGCCTACAGAACGATGCTTCAATAGAAAACTGCTGAATCGTAGTATACCAGATGGGTGGCTACTACGTCAATCTCAGGAGTGTGGGAATGTCTCCCCCAGCGGGAAGGGGTTAAGCCAGCGATTCGGCTGGCCGGATGGGTGCTGACCCGGTCAAGCACGTCACGGAGATAAGCAAAGGGGTCAATGCGGCATAGCTTACAACGCGCGACGAGACTGTAGATGACAGCGGCCCGTTCGGCACCGGCGTCCCTGCCGGCAAAAAGCCAGTTCTTGCGGCCGATGGGACTCTTGGGAAGAAGTTCAATCGACCAGTCCGTCAAGCGAGTGCCGATCTCACCGAGGATGGGCTTACTGTGTTGCTGCCGCAATTCCTTGATGGCCCGGACATCCACTCGTTCCGCCTTGTCGCTGCGACCCACCCACGCCGTGGCCTCCCACGCCAACCCTCACGACATGCCATGTCAGTGAACGAGAATCGGCAGGAACAGGCACAGCCAGGGGAACGCGATGAGCAGGACCGCCGCGAAACCCACAAATCCCACAATTGCCACGGCGAATGCCACCGGCATGCCGCAGCACAACAGCTTCTGGATGAGAAACTCGATGGCAACGTGGCCCTTGCACTCAGTCGCTTGCCCAGGCAGTTGACCACACGGTGGCGGTATAGTAACATACGGGCGTTCACAGTGGCTATGGAGTGTAATAGATGACGAATGTGACGCTGATTACGGGGGACGGAATCGGGCCAGAGATTGCTCAGGCGGCCCGGCGGTGCATCGACGCTACCGGCGTGAAGATTCACTGGGAGATCGCCGAGGCGGGCGAGGACGTGATGGCCCGGCTTGGCACACCGCTGCCCGATGCGACCCTCGAGTCCATCAAGAAGAACGGTGTGGCCCTCAAGGCCCCGATTACGACGCCGGTCGGAACGGGCTTTCGCAGCATCAACGTGTACCTGCGGCAGAGCCTGGACCTCTATGCGTGCCTGCGGCCGTGCAGGAGCTTCAAGGGCGTCCGCAGCCGATACGAGGACATCGACCTGGTGATCGTGCGCGAGAACACGGAGGACCTGTACGCCGGCATCGAGTTCCAGAAGGGCCAGAGCGACACGCTGGAGCTGATCGACTGGCTGAATAAGCACAGCAAGCGCAAGATCACGCCGGACTCGGGCATCAGCATCAAGCCGATCTCCGTCGCCGCCACCGACCGCATCGTGCGATTCGCGTTCGACTATGCCCGCAACAACGGCCGGCGGAAAGTCACCAGCGTGCACAAGGCGAACATCATGAAGTTCTCCGACGGGCTGTGGCTGGAGGTAAGCCGCCAAGTAGCCAGGGACTATCCCGATATCGAGTTCGAGGACCGCATCGTGGACAATATGTGCATGCAGCTCGTGCAGAAGCCCGAGTTGTACGATGTGCTCGTCCTGCCGAACCTGTACGGCGACATCGTCAGCGATTTGTGCGCCGGGCTCGTCGGCGGGCTGGGCGTCGCCCCGGGGGCCAACATAGGCATCAAGGGCGCCATCTTCGAGGCCACGCACGGCAGCGCCCCGAAATACAAGGGACAGAACAAGGTGAACCCGACGGCGCTGATCCTCAGCGGCGTGCTGATGCTGCGCCACCTGGGCAATACCGCCGAGGCGGACAGGCTGGAGAACGCCGTCGCGCAGGTGATCGCCGAGGGCAAGCAGGTCACGTACGATCTGAAACCGGACCGCGACGACCCCACCGCCGTCGGGACCAGCGAGATGGCCGACGCGATTATCGACCATTTGTGATCTACGATTTATGATTTACGATTTTCGATTGGCCTCGCACCTTCGCGGAGGTAGCCATGGTAATCTGAGAATCATAAATGGTAAATCGTAAATCCAAGGAGCCAGGATGCCTAAGAGAGTATTGGTTCCCATTGCGAGTGGGACTGAGGAGATCGAGGCGGCGTGCATCATCGACACGCTGCGCCGGGCCGGCGCGGATGTCACGGTCGCGTCGGTCGGCGAGCTTCAGATTACGGCCAGCCGGGGCATGAAGCTGGTGGCGGACGCGAGAATCTCCGACTGCATGGATCAGACCTACGACTGCATCGCGCTGCCGGGGGGCATGCCGGGCGCCGAGCACTTGAGAGACTCCGCGCCGTTGATCGAGAAACTCAAGCAGCAGAAGCAGGCGGGCCGCCTGTATGGAGCGATCTGTGCATCACCGGCGGTTGTGCTGCAACCGCATGGACTGCTGGCAAAAGTCAAGGCGACCTGTTACCCTTCCATGCGCGGCAAACTGGACCCGGCCTATGCCTGTGACGAGGCCGTGGTTGTCGATGGCCAGTGCGTGACGAGCCAGGGGCCGGGCACGGCCATTGCTTTCGCGCTCAAGCTCGTCGAGCTTCTCTTCGGGGCCAGGAAGGCCCGGGAGGTCGCCGATGCCATGCTTGTGCAATTATGATTTATGATTTGTGATTTACGAATCGAAGATCATAGAGCCAAGGCGGGAATCACCAGTTGAATCAAGAGACGTATCGCAATCTCGTGTCGGGGCACACATCGGGCCCTCGTGCCATCCTTCTGCGCTCGCTGTTCATGCTTCTTTCGTGGCCGTATTCGGTCGTCGTCCGGCTGCGCAACGGCCTGTATTCAGCGGGCCTGTTCAGGGCGCACAAAGTCGTTGCGGCAGTGATCAGCGTCGGCAACCTGACCGCCGGAGGCACGGGCAAGACGCCGCTCGTCGTCTGGCTGTGCACGATCATGCGGAAGCGACAACGGCACTGCGCCATCCTGACGCGAGGATACAAGACGCAAAAGGGCCAGTTGTCCGATGAGCCTGCCGTGCTCGCCGCCAGATGCCCGGATGTGAACGTGGTCGTCAATCCGGACCGCGTCGCCGGGGCAAAGCACGCCATCAGCGAATATCATGCCGAGGTGCTGCTCCTCGACGACGGATTCCAGCATCGACAGCTCGCCCGCGACGTTGACATCGTGACAATCGACGCGACGGTGCCTTTTGGCTACGGCAGATTGCTGCCGGCGGGGCTGCTGCGAGAGCCCGTCGCCGGGCTGCGAAGGGCTGACGCGGTGGTGATCACACGGTGCGATCAGGTCTCCGAGAAAGGCCTGGCGCAGATTGAAGGGCAAGTGCGCCGGATCCACCCGGACATGGTCATCGCAACGGCCATCCATGCGCCCGTCAGTGCCGCCACCTGCGGAGGCGAGGAGATCGGCCTGGAAGAGCTGCGGGGCAAACGGGTGTACGCCTTCTGCGGCCTGGGAAACCCGGAGGCGTTTTTCGACACGGTCTGCCATATAGGCTGTGTGCTGGCCGAATGCCGGAGCTTCGATGACCACCACGCGTACACCAGCGACTGCCTGAGTGAGATCCGCCGGCGAGCCGGGGAGTGCAACGTCGATTACATCGTAACCACGCAAAAGGACTGGACGAAGATCGCAGGACTGATAACGCCGGAGAATGACCCGCCGATGGCCTACTTAGCCATCGAGATGGAGTTCGTGACCGGGGCAGAGCAGTTGACCGCCTTGATTAATCGCGTTTTGAACGGTACAATATCGCGGTCGCAGAGGCCGGGGCAGTAGGAAGCGTGGCGATCCGGTTGTCATATATGTACGAAAGACTACTGAAAACGATAGGGAATCTTGGCTCGCCGAGGATTGTGGTCGTCGGCGACTTCGCGCTAGACGTGTACGTGTACGGTGATGCCGTAAGCATCAGTACGGAGGCCCCCGTGCCGGTTCTCAGGGTGACGCAGACGGAGTACCGGTGCGGCGCCGCGGCGTCCGTGGCCGCCGACATAGCGGCCCTGGGGGCGACCCCCGTGTGCATCGGCGTCATCGGGCAGGACGGCCACGGCGAGATTCTCCGCGAGAGACTCGTGGCTTGCGGGGCCGACACGTCCGGCTTGGTCGAAGTGCCCGGCCGCCCTACCATCACAAAACAGAGGCTCATCGGCCTGGCCCAGCACAAGCACAAACAACAACTGCTGCGAATCGACCAGGAACCGGCGGAGCCCGTGCCTTCCGCGATCAGTGACCGGCTTCTGCAACACTATGAGCAGTGCCTGGAGCAGGCGGACGTCGTGTGCCTGCAGGACTCCAACCAGGGCCTGTTGGGCCCGGCATTTTGCAGCCGCGTGATCGAGCTTGCACGAGCCGCCGGCCGCAAGGTGCTCGTCGATCCGGTCCTCGGCCGCGAGTACTCACAGTACCGCGGCGCGACTCTGCTGATTCCAAACCGCGAGGAGGCCGCTGTAGCCGTTGGATTCGCCATAGAGACCGCTCCTGACGCGGCCCGGGCTGCCCGACGGCTGCTCAATGATCTGTCGCTCGAGGCCGTCGTGATCACTCTCGACAAGGAGGGCGCCTGGCTGGCCACGAGAGATACGAATGAACTGGCGCCGGCCCGGGCCCGCAACGTCTATGATGTGACGGGTGCCGGCGATGTCATTCTGGCGACCCTGGCGGTGAGCCTGGCGGCCGATAGTGACTATCTGTCCGCCGTGCATCTGGCCAACATGGCGGGCGGTATCGAAGTCGAAAAATTCGGGACGGCGACCGTAACCGTATCGGAGATCGAGCATGAGATCGTCGCGCAGTACGGCGTCAAGAACAGCAAGCTCCGCTCACTCGATGCCCTGCTGGAAGAGCTGAAGTGGCGGCGCAGCCGGGGCCAGACGATCGTATTCACGAACGGCTGCTTCGACGTGATCCACCGCGGGCACATCGACTACCTGCGATTCTGCCGGGCCCAGGGCGACGTAGTCGTCATCGGCCTCAACAGCGACGGTTCCGTCCGCGCCATCAAGGGCCCGGAGCGGCCGATCAACAACCAATATGACCGGGCCGCCGTCCTCTCGGGACTCGAGACGGTGGACCTGATCACGATCTTCGACGATCCCAGCGTCCTCGGTCTCGTCAAGCAGGTCAAGCCCGAGGTCCTGGTCAAGGGCGGCGACTGGGGCGGAAAGCAGGGCGTCGTTGGCTGGGAGTTCGTGGAATCCTACGGCGGCAAGGTCATGCTCGCACCGCTGGTCGAAGGCAAAAGCTCCACCGCCACGATCGAGAAGATGAAGGCCTTGAGGGCGAATACATAATGGGCGACATCGACCGGAACAGAATCCGTGAGACGTTAGAGACTCACAAGAAAATGGTGGCGGAATTCGAGCGAACGGCCATCAATGTTTTGGTTGCCGCGTCGGAGGCAATCGTTCAAGCCTTCCGCACCGGCGGCACGCTGTACCTCTGCGGCAATGGAGGCTCGGCCGCGGATGCCCAGCACATTGCCGGAGAGATGGTGGGCCGATTCAGAATGGAGCGGCGGGCCCTGCCGGCGGTGGCCTTCTCCACCGATACCTCGGTGCTGACCTGCGTCGCCAATGACTATTCCTATGACGACGTTTTCGCCCGGCAGGCCGAGGCGCATATCAAGCCGGGAGACATCCTGTGGGGCCTGTCCACGAGCGGCGCCTCGCCCAACGTAGTCAAGGCCGCCCAGGTCGCCAAACGCAAGGGCGCTCGCGTCATCGCCTTCACCGGTAAAAAGGACAGTAAACTACAGGCGATGGCCGATATATGTCTGTGTGCAGACGCGCAGGTGACGGCTCGGAGCCAGGAAATCCATCAACTGGCGTATCACATCATCTGCGATCTTGTGGAACAGTGTTTTTGTAAGTGAGTGGACTCCTGCAAAGAAGCCTGATCTCCATTTTGCAGAAGTCTCATATGTGACGGGTGCAGGAAGCTATGTCAAGTACGGCGGTATTCTTCGATCGGGACGGGACGCTGATTCGCGATCCGGGCTACATCAGCCACCCCGACCAGGTGGAGCTGCTGGACGGCGCGGCAGAGGCCGTGAAGGAGATGCAGCTCCTGGGCTACAAGACGGTGGTCGTCTCGAACCAGCCCGGCGTCGCCAAGGGGATCCTCACGGAGGAAACCCTCGAGCAGATTCATGGGCGGCTGCGGGAGCTGGTCTCGCACACGGGTGCTTCGCTCGACGCCATTTACTATTGCCCGTTTCATCCGGACGGGGCGGTGCCCAAGTATCGCAAGGACAGCGATTGGCGCAAGCCCAGGCCCGGCATGCTGCTGGCGGCGGCCAGCGAAATGGATATCGATCTGACGAGGTCCTGGATGGTCGGGGACAGTCTCCGTGACACGGAGGCCGGACGAAGCGCCGGGTGCAGAACGATTCTCATCCGCTCGACCCACGCGAACCTCGAAACTACCGACAAGAACAGGCCGGACCATGTTGCTGTAAATATGAGGGAAGCTGTGAATATCATCAAGAAATATCACCGGTCCGGACAGGATGCCCAGATCGTGCCTGAGTTCTCCGAACCGAGCGAAGCGGCATCCGTCCTCGACTCGCTCGAGATCGCATTGCGGCCGCGGGACGAAGCGACGGACCAGCCGCAGACGCAAGCGGCCGTGCCCGCGACGGAGGCAGCCGTGGAGCAACTGCTGATGAATATCCTCGATCAGCTCAAGCGGATGCAGAAGGCGGAGATATTCAACGAATTCTCCCTGATGAGGCTGCTCGCGGGCATCCTGCAGGTCTTCGTTCCGTTCTGCCTGCTCGTCACCCTGTGGCTGCTGACCAGCTCAAACCAGGCGGGCACCAATGTGCTTGTGGCGCTGGGCTTTGGCGCCGTCTTGCAGTTGATGGCCCTGACGTTCTACATCATGAATGGGCGCCGATGACACAGGTGGCCTACCGAGTCCGTTTTCGCGGCCGAGATCGTGCATGATGCCACCGAAGCTTGCAGAGATTGAGACGTTGGCCGTTCGCTGTCCGAACTGGGTGGGCGATATTGTCATGGCTACACCCATGTTCGATTGCCTGCGCGCCAATCTGCCGCGAGCGAAGATCATCGGCCTACTCAAGCGAAGTGCGCGGGGCATCGTGAACGACGGCCCGTGGTTTGACGGCCTGGTCGACGGCAACGACAAGTCGTGGGCCGATGTTCGCCGCATGCGGGAGCAGCTTCGGGCGTGGTCGCCAGGCGCAGCGATCCTCCTGACGAACTCGGTACGATCGGCTTTGACGATCCGGTTGAGCGGCGTCCGGGCGCTGTACGGGTACCGCCGCCAGTGGCGGGACCTGCTTCTGGCGGGCGGCCCGACGCCGGCGAGGAACGGCCAGGGGGTTGTCCCGCGGCCCATGATCGAGTATTATCTGGACATCTGCCGCTGGCTCGGATTCGACGTGCCGGAGCATCCGAGGCCGAAGCTGTATATCGGCCAGGAGCTTCGCCGGCGGGGAGATGCGATGCTGCAAAAGTACGGCATCGCGGAAAATGACTTTCTGGTCGGCATGAATCCCGGGGCGAGCTTCGGGTCGTCGAAGTGCTGGCCCGCGGAGTATTTCGCCGACCTGGCCGGCCTGTGCCGGAGGAACCTGAATGCAAAGGTGATCCTGTTCGGCGGCCCGGGCGAGGAGGAGATCCTCCAGGCCATCCGGGACGGGGCACAGGCCGATGTGATCGACACGCGGCCGGACGGGATCGATCTGGAGATGCTCAAGCCGATGGTGAAACGATGCAACCTGTTCATCACGAACGACACGGGCCCGCGACATTACGCGGTCGCGTTCGACGTCCCGGCGGTCGTGATCATGGGCCCGACGGACCCGCGGTACACGAACGCGAACCTGGAGCGCACCGTGGTCGTGCGAAAAGATCTGGATTGCTCGCCCTGTCATAAGAAGGTATGTCCCCAGGGACACGAGTGTATGAGAGAGATCCGGCCCGTCGAGGTCTTCACCGCGGCGGAGCGATTGTTGAATGCGTGCAGGTGACATGGACCCCGCGATCTATAGAAAGAAATGGCTGAGGCTCAGGGAAAGCCGGGTGGATGCCGAGGAGCTGCACCAACTGGCCCGGCAGATCGCCTTCTCATTTATCGACAAGCGCTTTCAAAACGGCATGTACATAGGCGAGTACATCGACCTGCTCTGCGAGATGGCCACATTCCACTCGGCGGGTGAGCTGAGCAGCATCGCGTCGGGCGCACTATTCGAGATCATCGTGGAAAAGTTGTGCGATGACTTCGAAGACCTGCCAATCGAGATTTACAGCCGGGTCATGTGCCAGGTGATCTCGCATTGCCGGACGGTCCCGGCGGGCAAGAGTCTCGACCGGCAGTTGACCGACTTCGGCGTCACTTCCTTCGACCAGTTGTACAAACGGGCGATCGACACTCACACGCGACAATACCGCTATGACGGCGGCAAGGCCCCACGAAAGATCATCCTGCTGTCCCGGGTGACCCTTGGGGCGGAGGTCGCCATCCTGAGCGTGATGATCCAGCACCTGCATCGGCTGTTTCCAAAAGCCGAAATCGTCATCGTCGGTAGCCATAAGCTCAGCGGCCTGTTCGGCGGCAATACGGACCTTCGCATCCGGGAGTTGAGCTATGCCCGCCGCGGAGGGCTGTTCGAGCGATTCGCCAGTTGGCATGCGACATTGGAGCTGTTGCGGGAAGAGGCGGCCGGCGGCGAGAAGGACATCCTCCTGATCGATCCCGATTCGCGAATCTCGCAGCTTGGCGTCCTGCCGATGATGCATGCCGACCGCTACCTGTTTCTCAATACACGGCACCACATGTTCTCTTCCACGGGCAGGTGCATGGCCGAATGGACCAACGACTGGATGAATGCCGTGTTCGGGACGAATCACTTCTGCTATCCGGCCGTGTGGGTGCCGGATGCGTTTATGGGCGAGGCCGGCAGGAGAATCGATTCGCTGCGAGCGGCCGGTGCGCGCCGGATCATTGCGATGAACTTGGGCGTGGGTCAGAATCCGAGAAAACGCGTCGGCCTGGAGTTCGAGAAGCGGCTGCTGCGCACGCTCGTCGCCGTACCGGGCACCGTGGTCATTCTGGACAGCGGCTTCGGAGCCGACGAGGTCGAGCGAGCGGCCCTGCTTGCGGCGGATGCCCGCGAGCGCGGCCTTGCCGCCGGCGAAACGACATTCGCCGCCATGGATTCCGCCTTGCTGTCCCACGGGGTGATTACCGTGGAGTGCACCATCGGCCAGATGGCGGCGTTGATCGCACACAGCGACGAGTACATCGGATATGACTCGGCCTGTCAGCATATCGCCGCGGCCGCCCGGACGCCGACCTTGACCGTATTCGCCGGCAGCAACAACGAGAACTTCGTCCGCCGCTGGAGCGCGTGCGGGGACACCGATTGCCGGATCGTCCATGTCAACACGCTGGCTGACCCCGAGCACGTCGCCGTGGATGAGATCATTGTGCGGATCATGCAGGAGCGAGCCGGCAGGGACCGCCAACCTCGCACCCGAGTCCAGGAAGTGCGCACGAGCCGCAGTCCCGGCGAACCGGCGCAAGAGCCGACAATGAAATAGGGATCCAAGCGATCCTATTACGCAACCACGATGAAGGTATTCTTCATAT
>Ga0315284_10012152_pt1 | contig 12264 bp, 8 predicted proteins | sample YL17G09_16_MG_FD_203696 | JGI IMG/M metagenome (GOLD analysis project Ga0315284, IMG submission 203696) | Sediment microbial communities from Yellowstone Lake, YNP, Wyoming, USA - YL17G09_16 | ecosystem: Environmental > Aquatic > Freshwater > Lake > Sediment | place: USA: Wyoming | collected...
TAGGTATATGAATTCCGGTGATACCCCGGAGGGAGATAAAAACAGGGTAGTAGGTTATCACGCCATCGCAGTAACCCTGAATTCTTCCAATTCCACCCAAAATGCCAGTGACACCTATAGTCTCACAAAGGGTGAAAAAGATCAATTGCTCCATATTGCCCGAACCTCCATAAGGAATTATCTTGAAACGGGAGAAATATCAAAAATAAATACCAAAGGATTCTCGGATAAGCTTCTTGCCAATTCCGGTGCTTTTGTAACACTGAATAAAACTGGAGCACTTAGAGGCTGTATTGGTTTATTCACTGCGGATATCCCCTTGTACCAGGTGGTTCAGGAAATGGCTATCTCGGCTGCCACACGCGATAATCGATTTGATCGGGTATCGGCGGAAGAATTGAATCAGATAGAAATTGAAATCTCAGTGCTGACACCCATGCACAAGATTGAATCCATCAACGAAATAGTTTTGGGTAAACATGGTATCTATATAAAAAAGGGTAGCAATGCAGGAACCTTTTTGCCTCAGGTGGCGACGCAAACCGGATGGAACCTGCAGGAATTCCTGGGTTATTGTTCCCGTGACAAGGCGGGAATTGGATGGGATGGCTGGAAGGAAGCTGATATCTATGTTTATGAAGCTTATGTTTTTGGAGAGCAATGAACCAACCATACGGACTCATTCCAATAACCCTGTTGGTCATCTTCCTTTACCTCATTTCCTGGGGCCTGACCAGAATAGGTGAAATTCGTCTTATCACCCACAGGCGGTTATGGAATACTTTGCTTCTGGTCACCTTTTTAATAACAGCCATGCTGGGGATCTTGCTTGTTATTCAAATCAATTACAAGCTTGAAATATCCTGGATAAAAAAGGTACTGAAATGGCACGTTGATTTTGGTATTGCAATGACTTTCATAGCCTTGATTCATTTTGGACGGCACCTCCGGTATTATCAGGAAATTCTGACATCCTTTAAAAACAAATCCAGGTTTGAAAAAAAGGAACCTCTGTTGCCGGAATTAGCCTCCAACAAAATTTTCAGCAGAAAAAGTATCCTCACTGCACTTGTGATTCTTGGATTCAGCTGTATACTATCCCAGCTGGTTGTCATTCGGGAATTCCTGAATGTCTTTCAGGGTAATGAACTGATAATCGGAATGATTCTTTGCATTTGGATGTTGCTCACCGCGGCAGGTTCAAGAGTCGGACAACGATTTACCGGGGTTGCCGTTAATCAGAAAATTTTGTCCTTGTTTTTTCTGTTGCAGGGAATACTCCCGGTTGTGATTCTGTTTCTGCTTTACCTGGTTGAAACACAAATATTTCCACCAGGAACCAACAAGAGCCTTGTCACTGCCTTTGCCTTTTGTCTTGGTTTATTATCACCATTCTGCCTTATATCGGGCATGCTGTTTACTATGCTGGCGTCAACGCTTTCAGGAATTGCAGGTAAAAACAGGGTTTCAGTAGCATATGGCTGGGAATCCGGCGGTAGTATGCTGGCAGGATTGCTATTCAGTGCTTTCATAGCTTACCTGCTAAAATCTTTCCAGGTTCTTTCTTTGATCATCCTAATTAACCTGGTAGTTTATATTTGGTTTATGCCATTGACCAGATCCGATTGGAAAACCTTCATTCTGCCTGGTATATTGCTCATTCTGGCCATGTTTCTTTTTCTAAGCCCGATTGACAGGTGGGTCAAATCGCTTCATTTTAAAAATCAGGAACTGGTATACACGAAGGATACTCCTTATGGTAATATATCTGTGACACTGACCACCGGGCAGTATAATTTCTATGAGAATGGTGCCTTATTGTTCAGTACGGAAAATCAAATTATGCAGGAAGAAGCTGTTCATTTTGCCTTGATACAGCATCCCCTGCCCGAGAAAATTTTAATCGTATCGGGCGGCATTGCAGGAATGGCAAAGGAGGCATTAAAATATCCGACTGTTAAGAATATTGATTATTTTGAAATCAATCCCTGGTTAGTTAAGGCAGAAAGGCGTTTTTCAGATACGTTGTCGGCTCCACAATTGCACGTGATTACCAGAGATGCACGCAGATGGATAAAGAAAGTAAATCCGGTGTATGATGCCATTATCGTCAATACACCTGATCCTTCAAATGCACAGATAAACCGTTACTATACGCTAGGTTTCTTTGCTGAAGTCAAGCATGCGCTCCGGCCTAATGGCGTTTTCTCAATAAGCCTGAGCCCGACTTTGAATTATATGAGTGAAGATGCAAAAAAAATAAATCGCATTGTATATCACACACTTAAAAGGGCATTTCAGCAGGTGGTGGTTATCCCCGGAGAAAGGAATTATTTCATAGCATCAGATGGTAATGTCCGTATTGATATTGCTCATGGTGTTCAGGACGCTGGAATTGAGAATGATTACGTCAATCCGGGTTATATTGAGGATGATTTTCTAAGGCAAAACAGCCGGTTGATCATGAATGAAATTACTGGCGGAAGTGCAACAGCGAATCTGGATTTAGCACCTCTCGCCTACTTCAGTCAAATCAGTTACTGGTTGAGTGTTTTTCAGGAGAAAGGTTGGATTATTCTAATGTTGCTGCTGATTCTTATGCTTATGGCTTTGAGAAAGACAAGTCCAGCAGCCGCAGGAATTTTTACAGGCGGATTTGCAGGTGCTTCAACTGAATTCCTGATTCTGATCATTTTTCAAATTCTCTATGGTTATGTTTATCAAATGCTTGGAATAATTGTTTCCTTTTATATGACAGGATTAACTGCGGGGGCCATCCTGGACATTCATTTACATAGGAAGGTTACTGTCCGATCTTATATATGGCTGCAATTCATCCTGTTGTTTCTGGTAATCCTGATTCCTGCAATGATAACATTCATTTCAGGGAATAGCCATGTCCCGGAGTGGATAGGTCCGGCTCTTCTTTTTATTATCACCGCTGCCATCGCTTTTATTGCAGGACTTGAATTCAATACAGCAAGTCAATTGGAACAGCAGAGATTTGGGAAAGTCACCGGCAATTTATATGGAACAGATTTAGCCGGAGCAGCCTGCGGGACCCTTCTGGTGTCGCTGATATGCTTTCCTTTGCTGGGGCTTCAGTATACTTGTCTGCTGATTGCGGCACTGATACTGGCAAGCATAGTTGTGATGTTTATGTCCAGGAAAAAGTACCTGTGATTATTCAATGCAAGACTGCGTTCAGCATGTCAGTTGACAAACACTAGATAATTCTCAAAAAAATGACTTAATTTTGAAGAAATGCTTGTTTTATGGAGAGAAAACTAAGCAAAAGGGAATTCGTAAAACATGCATGCTTTGCTTCAGCAGGAGCCATTTGCCTGAACGGTCTCTTAAAAGCCGACCCCGGCGCTTGCGCGAAAAACAATTCTTCGGCTGGTGACTTATGGAAATGGAGCAAAGAATGTGCATATTATGAGGTAACCCCCAGGGGTGCCAAGTGCCTGGTTTGTCCCAATGAATGTACTTTAAAGACAGGTGAAACAAGTATATGCCGGAACAGGATAAACCATATGGGGAAGCTGTATTCAATCGCCTATGGGAATCCATGCTCCATGAACATTGATCCGGTTGAGAAAAAGCCACTGTTTCATTTTCTGCCAGGCAGCAGGGCATTTTCAATCGCTACTGCCGGATGCAATTTTGCCTGCCTGAATTGTCAAAATTGGTCGATATCCCAGGCCAGTCCGAAAGAAACAAGAAATTATGATTTAATGCCGGAACGGGTTGTTGAAGAATCTGCCGCCAACAATTGCCAATCTATAGCATATACCTATTCAGAGCCCATTACATACTGTGAATATGTTTATGATACTTCTGTAATTGCCCGGAGAAAGGGCATTAAGAATATTCTCGTATCAAACGGTTACATCAACGAAAGGCCGCTGCGTGACCTGTGTAAATTTTTGGATGCTGCAACCATCGACCTAAAATCATTTGATGAAACCACTTACCTGAAACTTAATGCAGGCAAGCTCCAGCCTGTTCTGAATTCACTAAAAATCTTCAGGCAGGAAGGGGTTTGGCTAGAAATATCCAATCTTGTGATTCCGAGTTGGAGTGATAATCTGGAAATGATTCAAAAGATGTGTGATTGGCTTTATCAGAACGGTTTTCAGGATAATCCCCTGCATTTCTTAAGGTTTAAGCCTTTGTACAAGTTAAATCAACTTCCTCCCACTCCTGTTCCTGTATTGGAAAAAGCAAAGGAAATCGCTTTAGGTGCAGGTATAAAATATGTTTATATCGGGAATATTCCGGGATCTTCTGCCATTAGTACTACCTGTCCTCGTTGTAAAAAAGTAATTGTGGAAAGGAAAGGCTTCATGATTATCAATAATTCCATTAAGAATGGAAGCTGTAGTTTCTGCGGAGAAAAGATTTCCGGAAGGTGGAGCTAATGGTCATGGTATAACTCCCATTTGATTCTTTTCATTATATTTACCACAAATCACCATTCTTCATAGAAAATGTACACCATTCGCCCTGTTCAAACCTCAGCCGATTTGAAAAGTTTCATAAGTTTACCCTATCAATTTTATCGAAACGATCCTTTGTGGGTGCCTCCACTGCGTAATGAACAGCACAGTCAATTTGATCCTAAACGCAATCCATTACTTGATCATTGTGAATATGCGCTTTTTTTGCTTGAAGATAACCGGCGGATTATCGGGAGAATAGCTGCTTTTATCGATAAACTGGCAGTTGACTTCTGGAAAGAGCCTATTGGACTGTTTGGTTATTACGAATGTATTGAAGATAATAAGGCATCAAAGCTGTTGCTGGATACTGCTGCTGACTGGTTGCATAAACGCGGCATGAAAAGGATGCGTGGTCCCTGGTCATTTGTTTCTCAGGAATGGGGATTTGTGCTGGAGGGTTTTACACCTTCACCAGTCATCATGGCTCCATACAATCCTCCCTATTACAACGATCATATGATTGGTAATGGCTTTCAGAAGATTAAGGATTTACTATGTTTCTATATGTCGGGCAAAGAAGGGTATCATCTACCAGCACGAATCCTTACACTCACAGATGATGTTGCTAAGCGTTATGATTTGCGGGTTCGTCAGGTTGATATGAAAAACTATGATAAAGAGGTGCAAACCGTAATTGACCTTTCAAATCGCAGCCTGATTGACAATTGGGGCTATACATCTGTAACAAAGGCCGAAGCGGAAGCTATTGCCCGCGATTTAAAACCGATTATCCGGCCCCAGGGTGTTCTTTTTGTGGAGGATTCCAACCATCGTCCTATCGGGTTTGCAATAGCTTTGCCGGATGTAAATATTTTACTGAAAGGTTTGAATGGACGACTATTTCCTTTTGGGTGGCTGAAATTGTTGATTGGACTCCCCCATCTGCGAAGCTACAGGTTATTCGCTCTGGGAGTAATCCCTGAATACCATGGGAAAGGAGTGGACAGCCTGATTTATCGTGCACTGTATGAATCGCTTTATACACCTGACATCTGGATGGAAATCAACTATGTTCTTGAAGATAATGTACCCATGAATAATGCCATTCACAAGCTCTACGCAAAACCATTGCGTAAATACCGGATTTACCAGCGGGAGATAGGTTCCGATAACTAATTGGTGAAGAAAACCAACATAGTAGCAGTGGGCCTGTGGCTGCTTTTAGCACTTACCCCGACAATTCAGTCGCAGGTTCTTAAAGACACATCCACTTTTAACCTGATGTGCCGGGGAGTGGATTATATTTATAATCTGCAGTTCAACCAGGCCCGGGAGGTTTACCAGAGAATTAAAACGCTCTACCCAGAACATCCCATGACTTACGTGTTTAATGGTCTGATCACGTATTGGGAATACTATCCCCTGATCCCTTCCTCTCCCAACAGGGATTCTTATGAAAATGACATGCACCATGCTATTGAATTATGCGAAAAAAAATCCCATCCGAATGATGAGGCTGAATACCTGCTTGCCAATATCGGAGCCAGAGGGATGCTGCTGCTGTTTTATGCAGATAATGACCTGAGTATGGACGTTATATCAGTGGCCTCAGGCACCTATCAGTATGTAAAACAGTCCTTTAACTATACAAAAGTTTATTCTGATTTCTATTTTATTACCGGTTTGTACAATTATTACCGTGAAGCTTACCCGGATGCCCACCCGGTTTATAAATCGCTGTCATTTCTCTTTCCAAAAGGTGACAAGGCAAGAGGACTGAAGGAATTGCAATGGGCAGCTAACAATGCTATTATACTGAAAGCAGAAGCGTATTCCTTTCTTTCAGGTATTTATATCAGCTTTGAAAACAATTTCCAGCAGGCATATTACTACTGCAAGGCACTTCACGAGCTCTATCCCCGTAACACGCAATACCTCGCAGTATATATCAAAAGCTTATTGTTGGTGAAGCGCTACGATGAAGCCGAAAGTCTTATCAAATCAAGCTACTCAAAAACTTCCAGCTTCTATTATCAGGCACAATTATCTATATTCGAAGGCATTTTGTACGAGAAAAAGTATCGTGACCTGAAACAAGCCCAGGCCTATTACACTAAAGGAATCAGGGACATCTCATCATTCGGTGAGTTTGGGAATGAATTTGCTGCTTATGGTTATTTTGGTCTTAGTCGAATCAGTGAGGCCAGAAACGATAAGCACTACAAAAAAGTATACAGAAAAGAGGCCATGGAAATGGCAAGTTTTAAGAAGGTGAATTTTGACGAGTGACCGTTAATAACTATTCCGGGAAAAAATTGTGTATCGGATAATAAATTTCTAAATTTCAGGGCACGATGAGGATTGGGTTGTTGCTATAGATTATTGGATTTAATGAGATTAAAGTATAATCAATACCTGACATTACTATTAATTAAAACTTATAATCATGAAAAAGTCTTTAAGAACTGGATCTGTCATTTCTGCACTACTGCTGACATTTGGTTTATACTTAACTTTTTATTCAAGAATTGAAAGTAAACCGACAGATGCAGGATTTTGGTTTATTCTGGCATTGGGAATGGCGATTGGTGTTGCATTGACTCGATTTTTTCAATGGATGGCAAGTAAGAAACAGGAAAATAAATAGTTGCTTGACCTTTTACTCATTACTCGTGCGTTTAGCAAAATAATAAATAGGTCAAAAGCCATGAAAATATTTGTAATTGGAGGAACAGGATTAGTTGGCAGTTATTTGCTACCAAGATTAGTTGAAAACGGTAATGAGGTTTATGCCCTTACCAGAGATGACAATAAAACCGAAAGAATTAAGAAATTAGGTGCTCATAGTATTTTAGGCGATATAAGAAATCCCCAGACATTTAAAAAGGTTTTACCAGATAAGTTTGAAATAATAGTATTGCTGGCAATGCCAAGTGTGAAACCCGGGCACCGTATGACAAAGAAGCGTAAAGCAGAATTGCGGGAAGAAACCAATGATTTTTTTCGCAATACCATGGATTTGGCAATACATTATAATATTCCTGTCATTCTGCCCGGAGGAACCAGTTACAAGACAGAAAAAGATGAAATTGCGGATGAAACCTGGCCAATTTTAAGGATCGGTCTTACAGAAATCGGAAAAGACACCGATGAAATGGTCAACAAAGCCATCAAAACCAATAACCCTAAAGTAATTCAGCTGATTTATGGGAAAATATATGGTAATGGCGGACTTTTCCGATTTATGTATAATATGATAGAAAAGAGAGGTAGCAAAATTATCGGAAAGGGGGACAATTGTATCCCCAATATTCATGCAAATGATGCTGCGTCTGCAATCATTAAAGCTATTGAAAAACTACCCATTGGCGAAAAATTCATTATTGCAGACGACACGGCAGTTACTCAAAAGGATTTTACAATTTATATGGCCGAATTGATGCATAAAAAGCAACCGGGGCATATTCCGGCTTTTATTATCAAATTGTTGCTTGGGAAAGATTTTTATGAAATAATTCAAATGAATTGCAAGGTATCCAATGCAAAAGCAAAAAAAATATTGGACTGGCACCCGCAATATCCATCATATAAGCAGGGACTTTTGGAAACCATCGGAGAGATGAAAAAAAGGAAAAATTACTTTGCCTAAGTTTATAGACAGCATTATTTTTCTTCAGCACCGTTTTGGCAGATTCAATCATGCGAAGTCCTCTGTTGTATGCAGCAGAGTCAATGAGGGTTTGGGCACCGGCATTTATAAACAACAAAACGCTGAAAAAAATAATTATGAGTTGTTTCATGATTATTTTGTTTATAATTTGATAATTGATGAACTTGCGGGCAAATTAAGATAAATCGACGCAACTTAATCATGGAAAAAAACATCACAAGAATATATTCAAGTATAAACGAAATATCAAAAAATGAAAAGTTCACAAATTATAATCGTTTTATTATTTATTTTTGTTTCATTTAGCTTTATAAATTGTTCCAAAGATAAGAATCAAGAATTAGATCCTGTTGTGCTTTTAAACCTTGATACTATATCATTTGAGCATTCATTGAAAGGTTGGGAATTGTACAGTTGGCCTAATGGAAATGATTGGAATTATTCAATTTTAACAGGAACAAACAGATTGAAATCATATGAAGAGGTTACCGAAAATGAAATAATTGTTTTTGGTAAAGATTCTCTTAAAATGTTACTTGATAAGTTTCCGGTAAATGAAGAAATATTTTGGGCTAGCGAAGGATGGTTAGACAGAATTTGGGGTGGAAATTTCGGAAATCTTTCATTGCCTGACGACAAGATTATAAATGAGATTAAAAGCTATTGTAGTCAGAAAGAATTGTTATTAAGTATAGGCGAATAGCACAAGTATTTCCACATTACTGTTATCTTTTGCATTTTTACACAAACTTCTCCCGCTGCTGCAAATTCATCAATCCCCACAGCAACGCTATCACCGCCCCGATCATCAGCATCAACCTGTTTTGGTGAACCACATTCAGCCAGATGGTCAGATTCATGTCGATGGGGACATTGTAGGGATTTAAGAATACATTCCATTTGCTTTTGGCAAGCGGCTCATTCATGATAAAGAAGACAAGACCTATAATGATCATTACCACGGCAGCACCGTTACCGTTTTTAATCAGTGTTGTGAGCAGGAAGGTCACACATGCCAGGAAAAACAAAGGACTCATGAGTTGGAGTACCATCTCGAATATGGGTATCTTTACTACTGAAAACCATGAAAACAGGGCCATTAAAAACAATAAAAAAACAAGCAACAGCATGGCGATGGCGAACCGCAGCACATAAACCTTATACCTGTAATCGGGAACCCCGAAAATAATTTCGAGCATACGGGTGTCCTTATCATTTTGAATGTTGTATACAACAGGATAGAACATGATCAGGATCCCGGGAAAAATAAGCAAATCATAAATATCGTTGATGATGGGTGTTCCATCTGAAAACAACATGATACCGATAATGGCCAGGAAAAATAACCAGGCGGCTATGAGAAAATAGACAAACCGGCCGGAGAATACTATTTTCAGGTTGTAGCTGATGATGGTTACCAATAATCTTAATCGTTCGATAGAAGGCATCTTTAGGCTTTTAGGTTTTGTGCAATAAACATAAATAGGCGTCTTCGAGGTTGGCTTTCACGGTGCGGGCACCTTCGATCGGGCAATCATCCGCCATGCACCTGACACGGATATTGTCGCCGTCGCGCATGTGGTGGATGATCACGAATTTCTCTTTAAAAGTTTCGAATGAGTCCATGTCCATATCGGCCGTCCAGACTTTCCCCTGCGCGATATGGGCCATTTGTACCGGTTCACCCAGGTATACTACCTCCCCGCTTCTCACAACGGCTACCTGGTTGCAGGAACTGGCCACATCTTCAATAATGTGTGTGGAAAATATCACGATGCGATCCCTGCTCAAGTCAACCAGCAGGTTCCGGAACCGGATACGCTCACGCGGATCCAGTCCGGCTGTCGGTTCATCTACCACCAATATCCTGGGAAGATGCATCAGTATCTGGGCAATCCCGATACGTTGTTTCATGCCACCGGAATAGGAGCCCAGTTTTTCATGCTTGTGACTGATCATATGCACAGCACTTAACACGTAATCCACTCGTGCTTCGCGGAGTTTACGATTATAAAGCTTCTTCAGTATACCCATATAATTCAGGAATTCCCAGGCGGTGAGGTTTTCATACACACCGAATTCCTGGGGGAGGTAACCGATCAGTCCCTGCAATTCCTCCCGTTTTTCTTTGGTATCAATGCCATTGATGGTGATCTGTCCGTAACTGGGCTCTAAAATTCCGCAAATAATACGCATCAGGGTGGATTTACCGGCGCCATTGGGACCCAGCAGACCGAACATACCGTTTTCAATTTCGAACGACACTCCTTTTAGGGCCTTAAAGGGTATCTTTTTCTTTCCGATAACCGGTATCAGCATGACAAAACGGAAGAAGGCCTTTCGCAAACCGATAAATCTTCCCTGAATTCTGTTGATGTTGATATGCTCCCGGTAAAGCTTATCCGAAGTCACTTTTATCAATAGCAAAAGGTACCACATGATTGCAGCTGGGATCAGAAGTCCGATCAGTTTATATTTCTGGTAAAAAAGGAATAGAATAAAAACCGGCATTCCCCAGAAAATAATTGAGTAAAACCAGGTTGACAATTGCCCGGGCCATGTTTTATTGCTATCCTGTGTTCTTTTGGTTACAAATGTCTTTATTGGAGCTATCATAGAAAGAACCATCAGGTAAAGGCCAACAGGCAGCATAAAGTACCAGAAACCGCTCTCAAGATAGAAATAGATAAAATAAACCACAAAACCAGCCAGGGGTAACTGCCACACCAGGTAATCAAAGTCTTTCCAACTGGCAAAGGTCCTTTCCAATCCAAGGCGTTGTCGGATGCTTAATCCCGATTTCCATTCCCTGATAAACCGGCTGTCCCGGTCATAAATTTTTACCAGGTTGCGAACATGAATATGCAGGAGGGTTGATTGATCAATGAGCTTCTCATTGGCTTGCCGCAGGCTGCTTTTTACAAAATAAACTGTAGCGGGTACCAGAATAATCAACAGAATAAAATCAATAATCTTCCATACCAGCGTATCTATTTCCCTATAAATCAGATAACCACCTGCGAGATAGACGGCAATAATGATTAGTTTATTAAGCCACCTTTGCTCATATATCCATTCGAGAGCCGATTGTATGCCTGAATTCAGGGTGGGAATAAACACCAGGGTAAGCAGGGTACTAAGGCCCAAACCTCCTATGATGGTAATGGCAAAAGGAGCGCCCACCTGGGTAACATACTCGGCTTTCCCCATGGCAAGCGGAAATAAGGCAATGATGGTAGTCAGCGAGGTGATCAGGATGGGTCTTACCCTTGCCAATCCGGCCATCATTAATGACCTGGATGGTCTATAGCCGCGTTTCTGCAATACATTGGAATAATCGAGCAGAATAATCCCGTTGTTCACAACAATCCCTATCAGAATTACGAAACCGGTAAGTGTGTTGGCATTCATTAGTGAATTTCCGGTAAGGATCAGCGCTATGAGTGAACCGATAGCGGCAAGCGGGATAGCGAACATAATCACTACTGGTTTTGAAAATGACTCGAATACTGAGGCCAGAATCATATAAATAAGGATCAGTGCGGCCAGGATTAAGAAGCGAAAATCGCTCAGATCCTCTTGTTCATGCACAACTTCTATCGTAATCCCCGAAGGCAGGGCGATATTGCTCAAGAGCGTTTCAACTTCAAGCCGTGAAGCAGTAAGCAAATCTTTATCATCCTGAACTTCGGTAATAAAAGAATATTCCACCTCCAGCTGTTTTTGCTGGTTAATACGCTTTATGGAAGGTACGCCACTTGTAAAATTAAAGCTGCTGATATTCTGAAGTTCGAATTGTGCTGCATTTCTGCCTTTCACTGTGAGTTGTTTCAGGTCGTTCAGGTTCCGTTCAGGTTGTTCAACCGGTGTTTCTGTTCGAATCTGAATATCATATTCCTCGGTTCCCTGTTTGAATTTCACCCCGCTCGAAAACTCATGCGGAAATGAATTGAGTTCGGACAATACGGTAGCGGCCGGAATATCATAAAGCGACATGAGTTGCTTGTCGAAATTCAACAGAACTTCAGGACGTGCGGAAGGTATATTAATGTTTACAGAAGCCACCGCCTGTTGTTGTGAGAGATAATACTTAACCAGGTTGGCCTGGGTTACGATCTGGTCGTAGTTCTCCCCTTTTATGTATACTTT
>Ga0315284_10012154_pt1 | contig 12263 bp, 11 predicted proteins | sample YL17G09_16_MG_FD_203696 | JGI IMG/M metagenome (GOLD analysis project Ga0315284, IMG submission 203696) | Sediment microbial communities from Yellowstone Lake, YNP, Wyoming, USA - YL17G09_16 | ecosystem: Environmental > Aquatic > Freshwater > Lake > Sediment | place: USA: Wyoming | collected...
CGGCAAGCGTGGCCTGGATACCGGCGGCATCGGCGCGCAGCGGGTCGAGCCAACCCGCACGCCAGGCGGACTCGAATTGGGCCGCCGACAGCCCCAGGGCTTCCTGAAAAGCCCCCTCTTCGCCCATCCTCCCCCTACCCCAGGCCGCGCACAGCGCGCGTAGTCCGGCGCTGCCGTAGCGCGCGAGCAAGGTTTCCGTGGCACTCCAGGCTTGCCCGCGCAGCAACTGGGCTTCCGACTCCGCCAGGCCGTCCAGGGCGGGGAAATCAAGTAGCCGGGTGGGCACGTCCGTGACGGCCAGTTGCGGCAGGTATTTCCGCGCGGCGTCACGCTCATAGTGGAGCGCCAGCCCTTCCCGCAGCCAGTCGCCCGTGCCGGACGGCAGGCCCATCTGATTGAGCACCAGGCTGACCAGGGCAGGGGTGACCGGCTGGCCCCAGGCGATCTCGGCCAGCCCGACGGGTCGCGCCGGCCTGAAAGAGCCGGCGCTGGGAACCCCCGCTGACGAGACCAGCCAGCGGACGTCGCGACTGGCAGCCGGGCGGGCGATGGCCCGCAGCGTGGCGGCATTGGGATAGTAGATGACGCGCGTCCCGGTGATGGGTGCCAGCCCCAGGTCGGCAGCGATGGTCAGGTACGAGCGCTGGGTAGTGGAGAGCAGTTCCCCCACCTGCACGGGCACGTCGGCAAAGCGGGAGACGGTGAGGCCGGCGTCACCGGTGAGCGTGTCCAGGTCGTAGCCCGCAAAGGCCCACACGCCGTCCCGCTGCACGAAGCGCACGTCGTAGGAGACGGCCGGCTCGCGCCGCGTGGCGTCCGCCCAGCGGTAACTCAGGCGCAGCGTGACGTCCGCCTGGCCGTCGCCGATGCGGATACGGCCCGGCTCGACCGTCACGTCGGCCAGTTCGCGCGACCACAGGTTGTCGAACCAGGCGACCTGGGCCGCACGCAGGGTGGGATCGGTGGGGTCGAGCCCGGCGAGAAAGGCCTCCCGGTCGTGGGCGGCGATGCTGGCCTGCAGCCGCCCGACCGCCCGCTCCACCTCCACCTGCCCCTCCGCCAGCGCGGCCAGGGCGTGGGCGGCAATCACGCCGGCGGCCTTCAAATTCTCCGGGCGGACGTTCTCCACGTCGTCGGCCGGGGTGTGGTAGACGGGATCGGGCTGGTATATCAAGAGGGCGGCCGGAATACTAGCCTCGAGGAAGGGGACGTGATCGCTGCCCCCACTGGAGGTGAGGGTGACCGTGAGGCCATAGGTCCGGGCGCTGGTCTGCAGTTGGGCCGCGGTCGCTCCCTCTCCATCCACCTCCAGGTCCTGGCCCACGCCGACCATGTCCAGGGCGAGCATGGCGACGGTGCGGGTGAAGGGAATAGGAGGGTTCTGCACGTAATACTGGGAACCCAGGAGCCGGTGCTCTTCGCCGTCCCAGGCCGCAAAGAGCACGCTGCGGGCGGGGCGGTAGCCCTGGGCCTGCCACAGCCGGGCGATTTCCAGCACCACGGCGACGCCGGAAGCGTCGTCGTTGGCCCCGGCCATTATGGTCCCATCCGGTTCGCGGCCCAGGTGATCGTAGTGGGCGCCGACGACGACGAGCTGGTCACGCTGCTCAGGATCGGAGCCGGGCAGGAGCGCCAGGACGTTGCAGGCTTCGACTTCCTCGCGCTCCTCGGTCGTCACGCGCATGCGCACGGTGGTCGAGAGAGGTGTGGCGGTGAAGCGCAGGCTCAGGTCGTCCAGCGTGTAGTCCGTGCCGGCCAGCAGGTCCTGGGCGACGGCGGCGGAGATCAGGTAGGCCGGGATGGTCTGGTCCACCCAGGCAGTTTCGCGGTAGGCCCCGCGAATGAACTGCTCGCCTGTCCTATCCCGCTCCAGCAGCAACAATCCGCCCACCCGGTGCTCGACGGCCTGGCGGTAGACTTCGACGTCGCGCGTGTAGCGGCACAGGATGATCTTGCCGACCACGTCGAGCCCGGCGTAGTCGTCGTGTGTGCAATTGTTCAGCCAGACCACCGGCCCCTCGCCCGTCCCCGCACCCAGGTAGCCGCCGGTCAGCGCGCGGTAGTCGGTGCGGTAGGCGTAGGTGCGGGTCAGCGTCGCTCCCGGCGGAGGCACAATCGCCAGTGCGGGGGTCTGGGTGATGCGCCCATAGGGCAAGGTGAAGGTCTGGAAGTAGGAGCGGGTGAGCACAGCCGTGTTGTCCAGGCTGCCCGGCTGCAGGCCGTACTCGGCGAAGCGGGCGGCGATGTAGGCGCTGGCGGCCCGTCCGCCGAGGGTGCCGGGCTGGCGGCCCTCCGTCTCATCGCCGGCCAGGTAGGCCACGTGCTCGAGCGCGCGCTCCTCGTCAAAGGCGCGGGCCAGCGCGGTGTAGTTGGTGGCCGGTACTGGCGGCCCCACGACGATGCGGACGGGTACGCCCGGCGCCTCCTCTGTCGCAGGCGCAGGCTGAGCAGTGCTACCCACCGGCGTGGCGGCCGCTGGGGCCTGGAACCGCAGGGAGGGCGTTGGCCCGCCAGCCTCCTGAGGCGCGGCTGGCCGGAGCAGGGTCCACAGATAGACCAGAATACCGGCCTGGAGCACCGCCAGGACGACGATCAACGAGAGCAGGAGACGACGGCTCGAGAAAATGCTACGGCGTGGCTCGTCCATGGCATATCACGTCAGGGCGACCAGGTCCCCAGCCCTGCGAATCCCTCTCTCACCGTCAGTTGCTCCAACGTCCCAGAGGCGAGTTCGTAGGTCCACAGGTTGGCGTAGGGCAGTTCCGTTCCCGTACGCTGGCGCAGCGGCCCCATGGTGAACAGCAGGCGCTGGCCATCGGGCGACCAGGCCGGCCAGCCCAGCCAGCCCTCGTCCCGCACCACGGTAGTGAGTTCGCCCGTCTGCAGGGTGACGACATACAGGCCGGTAGAGTACCCCTCCCGGATACTGCTGGCCACGGCGACGGCGGCCGTGCCCGCTACCTCGACCGCGCCGCGCTCCACTGCCCCACCCGCACGCGCCACCGTCAGATAGATAGCCAGCCCGCCGGTCAGCAGTACACTGATTGCAAGTATGGCCACCACAATCAGAAGCGGCCTGTTCCTCTCATCCACAATTCTCGCCTCACGTTTCGATAGTCTCCCCGTTGCGTGTTGCTGGAAGTTTTTCACCGCAAAGACGCGAAGGGCGCCAAGTTTCTGCTTGTTTTCTTGGCGTTCTTGGCGTCTTGGCGGTTCAATCTGGGCCAAGTCTACCCCCAACACTCAAGAGGGGGACTACCCACGTTTCACGTTTCACGTTTCACGCTTCCCACCGCCGTCCTATTTTACCCCACCCAGCCTGCCGGTGCAAACCCGCCAGCCGGAAGGGGCCTATCGCAGCACCCACAGGCTGAACGCCATGACGATCATGCCCGCGATGACGCCCAGGATGGAGAAATGCTCTTCGCAGAAGGAACAGGCGACCGGGATCAGTTCGTCCAGCGAGATAAAGACCATGATGCCGGCGACTGCCGCGAGAACCAGGCCCAACAGCGTTGCATTCAGAAACGGCAACAGGACCGCTGCCGCCAGTACCGCCCCAACGGGCTCCGCGACGCCGGACAGGGCGGACCACAAGAGCGCCTTACCCCGGCTGCCGGTAGCCGCATAGACCGGCGCCGACACGGCGATCCCCTCTGGGATGTTGTGCAGCATGATGGCAATGGCAATGGCGATACCCAGGGCGGGGTCCTGTACTGCGCCCACGAACGTGGTGATGCCTTCGGGGAAGTTGTGGACGCCGATGCCCAGCGCCACCAGCAAGCCTGTCTTGAGCAGCCGGCCTGTGGGCACCTCGCCGTGCCAACCGCCCTGATGACGGCGCCCATGCCGGCCACGGCCCTGCCCCGGCTCAGGCAACGGGCATGCTCGCGCCTCAGCCCCGGCGTCGTGATGCTCACCCATGTGGATGTGCGGGATGAGCATGTCAATCAGGAACATGACGGCCATCCCGCCAAAGAAGGCCAGGTAGGCCAGCGGGAAGCCGGTTTGTTCGACTCCTTGCGGCAGCAACTCGCCGAACGAGACCAGGATCATCACCCCGGCCGAGAAACCCAGCATCAGCGACATAAAGCGCGGGCCGGGTTGGCGTACAACGGTGCTCAGCAGGCCGCCCAAGGTGGTGGACAAGCCAGCCAGGGTCGAGAGCAACAACGCAAAGCCGACTGCATTACTCATTCTGTCTCCCCCTCGTCTGATTTTGGATGCTGGTCGAGTTTTATTGATAATGATTCGCATTTACAATTATACACGTTTCGCGTAGCCTGTCAAGTTCATGAAACATTGGCAGAGCGTCAAGCCCTGCCAATGTCCACCTGCCACAGGTTGCACGGGTTTGATCCGAGACTCAGTCGCTCATCGTCCCAGCTTCCTCAAGTAGAACACTCGCCCGCCGTATTCGACCTGGACGAGTCGCCCCTGCGCGACGAGCCTGCGCACGGTGGACCAATCAGCCTGGGACCGCGCCAGCAACTTGCCCACCGCCTCCTCCCGCATCGGGTGCACGGCAGTGATGCTCAACAGGTCTTCCTCCACGTCGCCAGTGAAGACGAAACCATCCAGGTTGGCATCCAGCGTCGGCTCCCCGTCGGGCACAAAGGTGAGATAATCCACCCGTACACCGGCCCTCCCGGCCTTCTCAACCTGCTCCTGGACGGCCCGGACGACCTGCTCCGGCTCGTAGAACGGCTGGCGTTCCACCTGCATCTTGATCGTGCGCCCCAGTTGGCAGTAGGCGCACGAATAGGTGCAGATCTTGGGCGGGACGTGGTTGACGCCCAGGCTGCGCCCCAGTCGCCTGGAGGGGACCGGCCCGAAGGCGATCATGCGTACCACGTCTACCCCCGTCTCCGGGTCTATTACCATCGAGAGGCGGGCAAGGACTGCCTCGCGCAACGTACCGGGATCCATCGTTCGCATATCCCTTGAACTAAACTCTACGTTGTCCGATCAGGAGACTGTCCCTGATCCGCCGCCACACCTCTTCCAACGCCTCCGTCACTGGCCCATCCGTGTAGTCGGTCACGGGGCGGCCCTGCACCATGGCCTCCGTCACGACAATGTCGTAGGGGACGTGACCGGCCAATGCAACTCCCCGCTCCGCACAGAAGGCGGCGATCTCCTCGGAGCGCGCCAGGTTGAGGTCTGCCTTGTTGACAACGACCAGCGACGGCACGCCAAAGTGGTCGGTGGTTGCCAGGATGCGTACCAGGTCGTGCGCGCCGGAGGCGGTCGGCTCGATCACGTGCAGCGCCAGGTCGGCGCCAGCGCTGGCGGCGATCACCGGGCAGCCAATGCCCGGCGGCCCATCCACGAGCAGCAAGGCCGCCCCCGTGTCCAGCGCCAGCAGGCGCGCCTGCTGCTTGACCAGCGTGACCAGTCTGCCCGAGTTCTCCTGCCCGGCGAACAGGTGGGCGTGAAAGAGTGGGCCAAAGCGGGTGCGGGAGCGGAACCACTGCCCGGCCCGTTGCTCTTCCATGTGAATCGCCTCAGCGGGGCACTGGTAGTGGCAGGCCGCACACCCCTCGCAGGCCAGTCCATCCACCCGGTATGCCTCATCGCCGGGGATGATGGCATCGAACCGGCAGACCTCCGCACATAAGCCACAGGCGGTGCACCTGGCCGGGTCAATCACCGCCAACTGGCCACCGGTAAAGCCCTGCTCCTCCTGCTTGAGCGGGTCGAGCACCAGTTCCAGGGATGACCAATTGCTTCACTCTTCGCTGCTCCTACGCTGTAGTAACCGCACTATGCCGGCCAAGAGATTCAGCAGGTAACTGCGCTGCAATGGCCTGGTCCAGTGTGCCAGCAGTGGTCTGGTGCAGTTCGATCCCGGCGTCTCCAAAGACGTAGAGCGGCCCCTTCCCCTTCAGGCTCTCCTTCAGCAGCACCACGTCCGCCTTCTGCGCCACCAGCCACTCGGCCACCTGGATACCTTTGGCCCGCTCTTCCTCTCGGTAGGGGTTGGCCAGAATCTGCCGTTCCTCGACGGCACCGTCGGCCAGGTGCACCTTGAGCAGGGCGAAGTAGGGAGCCTCACCGAAGTGGTCGCTGATGGTCTCACCTGGGTCGGCCAGAGGAACCGCGTAACGCAGGTGTGTGCGCTCCAGCGGCTCGGCATGGAGCAGCACCCGCTCGACGTGCGGCACCGCCTGCCGGATCTCGGCCTCGATGCGCCGCGTGGCCGCCTCGGCCTTCTCCAGGTCGTGCACCCGCAGGGCGACCTCGGCCTCCACGAAGCGGAAGCGGCCCGCGCTGCGCCCGGTAACCCACTTGAGTGCAGACACCGCAGGCTCGGCCAGAATGATCTCTCGAATCTCCAGCAGCGTACCGGGATCCAGCGAGGCATCCAGCAGCACGCGCATGCCGTCTGCCAGCAGTTCCCAGCCCGTCTTGCCGATGGCGACGACGATGACCAGCGCGGCGATGCGGTCCAGGGGAAAGTTGAGCCACTGGCCTACCAGCGCGGCGAAGACGACGCCGGTGGTGAAGACGTGGGCACGGTACTCCCGGGCGTTAGCGATCAGGGCCGGGGAATTGGCCTCTCGCCCGGCGCGCAATTCGAAATGGCTGAAAGCCAGGGGAATGATCGTGGCCACGACCACGCCGCCCAGCATTCAGGCATTCACCGTGGCCCGGCGGGCAGTCTCCAGGAGTGCGTCGCGGGCGATCTCGTAGGCGGTGATGAACGTCATCACCGCCAGCACGACGGCGACCAGGTTCTCCAGTTTGTACAGCCCGTAGGGGAACTCTTTCGACTTGCGCGTCGAGAGTCTGAGCCCGATCAGCACGCCTATCGCCGAGAGCAGGTCCACCAGGTTGTGGACCATCTCCGCTTCCACAGCCAGGCTGCCGGAGGCCAGGGCAATGCCCAGGTTGATGGCCGCCAGGACGACGTTGACAGCGATGGAATACCAGCCCCAGCGCTCGATGCCTGTCGCCCGTCCAGGCGGGGCTTGAGACGAGGAGCGATTGTCCTTCATCATTATAGTGGGGTTGAGGAAGAGGGCAGCGTTGGGTTCTTCAACGTCGCAGTCCAAGAACAACGGATGCGCAGGATTCACGGATGGATGCACAGGATTGGCGGATGCGGGTTCCGCAGGGGTTTCCCGGCTGAAGCCGGGCGTCCGGCCACGCCTGGCGTCAGGCGCCAGGCTGAGAGCCAGGCTGACGGCGACGGTGGTCTTGCCGGTCCCTCCCTTGCCACTGGCTACGGCGACGATCACGGTGCCCCCTCTCACCTTGCGCGCGTCATTCACCTCGACCCATCTCATTCACCTCCTTCGGCTGATTCGTGCTCGTGCCCACAGGCGTGCGCGCTGCCCTCGCGGCACGGCGCGGCACCCTGCAACCTTCCACCCAGGTACTCCTCCAACGCATAGCGCACCGTGCCGGAGGCTCCGGTCGCGGCCTCGATGCCATACTCCTGGAAGAATCCTATCGCCCGCCCGCCCATGCCACCGGTGAGCATGGCGTGCGCGCCCTGGCTGCGGATAAAGTCAGGCACGGCTCCGGGGACGTGCTGGCTGTAGTAAGGGTTCTCCACTGCACCCACCTGCTGCACTTCCTGGCCGTCGAGGTCAACCAGGACGTAGTAGGGACAACGCCCGAAATGCGGGCTCACCACACTGTCCAACCCGTTGTTATTGTCTGCCGAAATCGCAACGCGCATTGCTCATCCTCCCTTTTCCAACCTGTCCAGCCGCTCCAACACCTCGGTCAACTGGCTGCGCAAGTCGCCGGCCATCTCCTTCAGAGCAGCGACCTCTTCCTCGCGAGAAGGGACCACCTCGGACACGGGCTGTGCCAGGGGCACAGCCATGCCCATGCGCCTGCCTCGGCCCATTCCCGCGCCCATACCCCGGCCCTGGCCCATGCCCATACCACGCCCTGCCCCCATGCCAGCGTGTGCGGGCACGTTCGGGCCACCGACGACAGGCAACTGGCCCGCCTTGTAGGCCTCCACCGCCTGCCGCACGGTCCCGCCGCTAAACAGGTGCACGAGCACGCGCGCGACTTGAAAGACATTGAAGGCGTTGGGCCCCACGTTGCCGGTCACCACAGCTCGCGCGCCACGTTCGATGACGAACTGAGCTGCCTGGATGCCTGCTCCGCCAGATGCACTTACCGCCGGGTTCTGCACGGCCTCAAACTGCATCGTCTCTGTGTCCACGAAGACGTAAGCGGGACAGCGCCCAAAGACTGGGCTGGCCTGCGCATCGAGGTCTGCGCCACCGGCTGTGACTACGATCTTCATTTGCGTTCCTCCCTTCTGTCAGAATTTCCACTGCTGCGCTGGATACTGCTTTCATCCTTCATCGCCTACAAGATCGGCGTGCTGGGCCGGGCAGACGCCCGCTCTGCGATCTGCACGGCGATGGACTCGAACACCTCTACCGGGTAGTTCTCGATCTCTCCTGTGTCGCAGTGACGAGCCAGTTCCGGATCGAGCGGCAGCCGCCCCAGCAGCGGCACGCCCAGTTGGTTCGCCGTATAGAACGCCTGGCTCGGACCGAAGACCTCGATGTGCTCACCGCACTTCGGACAGACGACATAAGTCATATTTTCCACCAGCCCGACGATGGGCACCCGCATGTGCCAGGCCATGCGCGCCGCCTTGCGCACCACCATGCCCGCCAGGTCCTGCGGCGAAGTCACCAGTACCACGCCGTTGAGGGGGATAGACTGCATGACCGTCAACGAGGCGTCGGAAGTGCCCGGCGGCAGGTCAACGACCAGCACGTCCAGGTCGCCCCACACGACGTCCCCCCAGAACTGCCGGATCGCTCCACCGATGAGGGGGCCGCGCCAGATGACGGCCTCGTCCTCGTCTGGCAGAAGCAGGTTGATGGACATAACCTTGATACCGGTCTTCGTCTCAGCGGGCAGCATACCCACGGGCCCCATGGGCGGTGGCTGGTACAGGCCGAACATCCTGGGAATGCTGGGGCCAGTGATGTCGGCGTCCAGCACGCCGACCTGCTTTCCCTCTCGCCGCAACGCCACGGCCAACATGGCCGCCACCGACGACTTGCCGACGCCTCCCTTGCCGCTCATCACTGCCAACACGCGGCCGATGTTATTGAGGTGCTCTGCTACGCCCGGTTCGCGTTTCTGGGGTTGCTTTTCCTGATCCATCATGCATGCCCTCCCTCGGGAAAATGGCAGCAGGCGCAGCCCGCCTGCGCACTCGATCTGTGGCCGAGTATATCACACTATATGCAAGTTGTCAATAGGTAAACAACATATAGGCAGGAGGCTCATAGACCAAGTGCTACCTCAAGTGTCCGTCATACCGCTGACTGAAGTCGTCATCACTCTATTGACGAGTTGTCAGTAGGGTGCTATACTGGTATCTGAGGAGGAGGTGAAAGAAATGCCAGGTGGTCGCAGATGGCGTGGTGGCAGGCATTGCCCTGGCCGGGCGGTGCGCATGCTGGAGCCAGTATTGCTCCTGTTGCTCCACCGTGGGCCGGCCCACGGCTACACGTTGCTGGAACGGCTGGATGAGTTCGGCCTGGGCGGGCCTGACCCGAGCGTCGTCTACCGGGCGCTGCGGGACATGGAAGACGCGGAATGGGTAACCTCCGCCTGGGACGAGAAGGAGACCCAGGGGCCTCCCCGGCGTGTTTATCACCTCACCGCACTGGGTGACGAGGCATTGAGTGCGTGGGTGCGTAACCTGGAAGAGACCCGCGGAGCGATTGACCATCTATTGGACGCATACAGCCGCCACATGGAAGAGGGTCAAGGTGAGCACCACCAGGCAGTTACACGTGTAGGAGGTGACTAAATGTACGGCGAGGGTAGCGTGGGATTCGGCCTGAGTGCGCGGCAGAAAGGCCGACGGCCGGTTTCGGTAAGGGGGTCAAGGAAAGGAGAGGGGCGATGAAAATAGCCGTAGCGTCTATGGGAACGCTGCCCGAAGCGTGGGTGGGCATACAGACGGGACTGTGTTCGCAGTTCCTGGTGTTTGACCTGGAGACGATGGAATACGTGGTCGTCAGCGTGCCGCCCAATCCGGAACAGCCGGAGCGGGTAAGCCTGGCCGCGCTCCGGGCGATCGTGGCGCAGGACGTGGCGGCGGTCATCACGGGACGCATTCGGGACGCCTGCCGCGAGACCTTGCAGACGCTGGGGGTCGAGGTGATTGACGGCGTGGAGGGCATGACGGTGGAGGATGCCATCCGGCTTTACAGGACGACTGGCCTCAAGGCCCCCACAGAACGCCAGGGACCCGCCAATCGCGTGGCCGTCGCCGCCCACGACGGCGGACTGGAGGCTCCTCTGGAACGCCATTTTGGTGTGTGCACTTCCTTCATCGTCGTAGACCCCCAGACCATGCAGTGGACGATGGTCAAGGTGGAGCCGGATGGTCCGGCACGCGAAGTGAGTTTGAACGCGGTGCGGGCCGTGGTGCGGAGCGGGGCCAACGTGCTCATCACGCCCCACATCCATCCCACGTGCTGCACGGCCCTGCAAGCCCTGGCGGTGACGGTCTACGCTGCACCCGAGGGCATCACGGTGGGCGAAGCCGTCGCGCGCTACCGGCGGGGAGAGTTGGAGGAGTCGCCCATTCGGTTCTAGCGACTTGTCTTGCTCCGGTCAGTATCTCGGTTCGTGGGCGGCCGTGATCAGCGCCAGGTTGATGGCCTGGGCGGCCCGGCTCAGGTGGCGGGCGCCAATGCGATCCGGTGTGTCGCCCTCCAGGGCGGGCGCGGGGTTGCCCCAGGTGACGACGAGTGTGCCGTTCTGACCCTTGAACAATCGCTGATAGTCGTGGAGCAGTGCCGGGCCGCGGGTGACCTCCACGTTCAGCCGTCCGGCGCTGGCGACCAGCAGGTCGAACAGGCTGTCCCCCCCACTGACCTGCTGGGCCACCAGCCCGCTGCCCGTCGCGCTGCCCAGCCGGTCCAGATGTACGACCGCCGCCACGTCGTAGCGGTGGATGAAGCCGGCGGGCTGGTCGTGGAAACTGCCGCGTTCAGAAACGGCAACAAGACCGCTGCCGCCAGTACCGCCCCAACGGGCTCCGCGATGCCGGACAAGGCGGACCACAAGAGCGCCTTACCCCGACTGCCGGTGGCCGCATAGACCGGCGCCGACACGGCTATCCCCTCCGGGATGTTGTGCAGCATGATGGCAACGGCAATGGCGATACCCAGGGCGGGGTCCTGGACTGCGCCCACGAACGTGGTGATGCCTTCAGGAAAATTGTGGACGCCGATGCCCAGCGCCACCAGCAAGCCCGTCTTGAGCAACCGGCCTGTGGGCACCTCGCCGTGCCAACCGCCCTGATGACGGCGTCTATGCCGGCCACGCCCCTCCCCCGGCTCAGGCAACGGGCATGCTCGCGCCTCGGCCCCGGCGTCGTGGCGCTCACCCATGTGAATGTGCGGGATAAGCATATCAATCAGGAACATGACCGCCATCCCGCCAAAGAACGCCAGATAGGCCAGGGCAAAGCCGGTTTCCTCGATCCCTCCCGGCAGCAACTCGCCGAACGAGACCAGGATCATCACCCCGGCAGAGAAACCCAGCATCAGCGACATGAAGCGCGGGCCGGGCCGGCGTACAGCGGTGCTCAGCAGGCCGCCCAACGTGGTGGACAAGCCAGCCAGGGTCGAGAGCAACAACTCTGTCAAGTTCATGAAACATTGGCAGGGCTGAACGCCCTGCCAACTGACGTCCTGTCATAGTTCTGGATGGCCCACCTGGTGAACGGTTTTTTGGATGAAATCGAGGGTCGTTCCCCACTTGGGGATCATCTTTCAGCCCTCATGTGGGCGTGGCACTCCACCGGTTGCGTCCTGAAGCGATTTGTGACAGGATCTCAGCCGCAATGTGTTGACTTCTGCGCAAGGTTGCACTATACTGTAAGCGTACAATAAAAAAACGCCTCGGGGCTTTGCCCAGCCTGAGGCGACGACCAAGGCGGCGGGCGCCCTGGCAACGATATGATAGCATGGAGCCCGCCGTCAAGGTTGAGGCGGGTGTGTTGTTAGGGGGACTGCCTTGCTCGCGGTGCGACTGAACTGCAGGCCATTGGGCCACCTTAGCCTGTTTTCGACACCCATACCGGTGCGGGGCAGCACGACACCAAGCCCTGAACCGGGTATGATTTGCACCTTACCAATCGAGCCACAGATTCAGGCCTGAAAGACCCACTATGAGTACCGGCTGACGCCAGGCCGGTCTGGCATTCCCAGCCCTGACGCCTGAAGCACGGCTCCAGGTGGCTCGTC
>Ga0315284_10012155_pt1 | contig 12263 bp, 14 predicted proteins | sample YL17G09_16_MG_FD_203696 | JGI IMG/M metagenome (GOLD analysis project Ga0315284, IMG submission 203696) | Sediment microbial communities from Yellowstone Lake, YNP, Wyoming, USA - YL17G09_16 | ecosystem: Environmental > Aquatic > Freshwater > Lake > Sediment | place: USA: Wyoming | collected...
AGCCTAAATCTAGGGCTTCGCGGTTCGCGGCGGGAGCGCTTGGAGATATCCCCGTGAAGCCCAAGGACCACGTGGTCCCGCGCGTGCAGGCGGGCAACGGGCACGGGTTCAGGCACACCCCCGCGCGCGAGGCCGCCAGCGCCTCCCAGAGCCCCGAGGCTCCTGAACCGGGCTCAGCTGCGTCTGAGAGCCCCTGCGAGGAACCAGACCCGGCTACGGAGCCGCAATCGACGGATTTGCCCGACCTGCCCGTTGAGAAGCCCGCAGAGGCGCGTCGGGCGGGGTTGGACGTCCTGGTTGCGGGGGTTCAGGCAGACAACCGCGCCCGGCTCACACAGGACCAAAAGAAGCAGCGCGCCAAGGCGCGTGGGATCGCCAACCTGGCCAGCGACGGCTCGGCACCGCCCGAGGGCTCAAAGCTCAGCAAGGCGCAGTACATGCAGCTCATGGGCAGGCTCGAAGGGATCTGGCTCAAAGAGGTGCGTGCAAAGTTCCCCAGTGTTACTTTTACCTCGTGGGCAGGGAAGGAACGTAGCCAAACCAACGAGTTGGTCGAGAAGTACGGGGAGGAGATTACTGGACTATCATTCCTCTACGTGGTAAGAAACTGGGAGGCCCTTAGTACGCGGATGTTCAAGGGCAAAGGTGGTGTACCTTCGATTGGCATGATCTTGAAGTTACACGACTCTCTGGTGGTAGAGGCTCAGCAGTGGACGAAGATCAGACAGGTGCAGGAGGAGGTCTCCCGATGGAAAGCGTCAAACCCCGCCCAGCAGCAGGGGTACTTCGGAGCAACGCTTCCCCAGGAGCTGGTGGAGAGGCGCCGGGCGGTGGAGCCTCTGGCCAAGACGTTGGGGATCGTACTGTGACCCGGACCAACCCGCTCTTGGGTTGGGGGTACGCGCAGCCGCAGCGCCGCCGCGCGCTCATGCCTGAAGATCTCAAGCGCATGTGCATCCCAGAGGTGCTCTGGCGCGTCAAACTCCACGGCGTTCAAGACTCGGTCAGGAACGTGGTTCACAACTACCTGTTCAAGATCGACACCTACGTGAAGCAAGGCGTGGGGTTGTTCATTGTAGGTGAACGGGGCGTAGGTAAGACAAGCATCGCGGCGCTTGTTGCCAAAGAGGCGCGCATGCGCGGGCACACGGTGTTCTTCACGCCCGTGTACATGCTGCGCGAGGCGGTCAAGTCGCGTGTGAACTTCGACGAGGACATCACGTACCTCAAGCGCTGCCGTGACGTGGACGTGTTGATCTTGGACGACCTGCACGCTGCGGACCTGACCGGCTTTGACGCGCGACTGGTCGAAGACCTGTTGAGCTACCGCAAGCAGGCACAGCGTGTAACCGTGGTCACAACTTCTGAGAAGCCGACTGCTTGGGGGGATAAAGCATCGGAACTGAAGGTGTTGTTACTAGGGTCCCTGGTTACGCTTGATGTGCAGGGTGAGAATCTGAACGAAGAGCGTCACGAGGCCCTGTCCAAAGAAGTGCTCGGAGCGTAGAGTCGTCGGTCCCGGTATCGGGGGATAGGGCACGGAAACGTGGATCTAGATCTGGCTTTTGTGTCTGCGCTACTCAGTGAGGGCGGAGACGGATGGAGACGCGCGGTAGAGAAGGGGATTCGCGCTGAGGATCTCTCAGGCGAAGGCCGCCAAGTATACGACTACACGCACGAGCACTTGCAGCTCTACGGCACGATGCCCGCCGCAGACATCGTAGGCGCCCGTCTCAGCATCGAGCTGCCCAAGCCGCAAGACTCGGTGCTGTTCTTCTCAGACGAGATCAACAACCGAAAGCTACACAGTGCACTGCAAGGCGGTGTGTCGAGCATCGCAACCCGACTGCGCGATGGCAAACCGCAAGACGCGTACATCGCGCTCGAAGAGCTGGTCTCGAAGTTACGCAAAGAGCAAGTCGTGGGTTCGCGCGTGCGCCCGTTCGCGGACACGTTGGACGAAGCGTGGGCTTTCTACGAACGGCTGAAGGCCGGAGAGACTGGCGTGCTCACTCCGTGGGCTACGCTCAACGAAGCAACACTAGGGTTCTGGCCCGAAGACTTGATCATAGTCGCAGCGCGACAGGGCGTTGGAAAGTCTTGGCTTGCGTTGATCATGGCGATGCACGCGTGGCTGAGTGGCAAGCGCGTGTTGTTCGCGACTACCGAGATGGCGCAGATGGCGATCTCCATGCGCTTCATAGCACTGCACCAGAAGCTAGCGTTCAACAGCTTCCGGCACGGCAAGCTCGGAATCTTCGCCGAAGAGAAGGTACTCAAGAATCTCGAAGACCTGAAGCAAGCCGAAGGTCTGTGGATCATCGGAGGCAACTTCGATTTCCGTACTGACTCGCTCGATGCTGCCATCGAAGAGGTGCAGCCCGACTTAACCATCGCAGACGGCGCATACCTGCTCGATGCCCCAGACAGCGGAACCACGCGCACGGACAAAGCAGCTGCGGCGTTCAACGAGTTGAAGCGCATAGCCAAGCGCCGCAAGACCGCTGTGCTCGCCACCACGCAGTTCAATCGCTCAGCCTCGAATGACAAATCCGGTTCGATCAAGCTGGAGAACATCGGGCTCACAGACGTGGTGGGCTGGAACGCGGACCTGGCCATCGGTTTGATCCAGTCTGACGACATGCGTACCGACAAGCAGATGGGTGTGAAGCCGCTCAAGGTTCGCGAAGGCTTCTGTCGGGACTTCACGCTTCAGTGGGATTTGGAGACGATGGACTTCAGAGAGATCCTCGCCACCGACCCCGCAGCTGACGAGTTCGGAACCGCGATGTCCACACCGCCAAGCATGGGCACAGCGCTGAACTTCTCCCCAGGCACGACTGCCGGAGCCAGCACAGGTACGGAACCAGGAGAGTTGTTTTGAGCGTTGAACCTGACGCGTTACCTGCTATACTCCAGCACATGGTGCTCGCTATCTACAAGAAGCGTGGTACCGGGGAGAAGCCGTTCATAGCAGCCATGAACATCGCGCGTTGGTCGCTCGTGAAGAATGGCTACTGCACCCCGCCTTCGGAGGCGGGTCCGCTGGAGAGATTACGTTTGACCACCGCTGGCCAGAAGCGAAACGCGGATCACCTCAAGGACAAAGATCACGTACGTAGAGCAGCTCAGTTCAAGAAGCTCTACATGCAGCATCGTGCGGCGTATGAGTTGGCTGACATGGAGCCACGCGCGAAGACTGCGACATCTGAAGGGACGCATGAAGCAGGACGAAGCAAGGGAACTGCTCGATAAGCTAGGGAGCAGGCAGTTCAGCGTGAGTTCGCAGGGGTGGCTTCGCGCTACGTGCCCGTTTGCTCCATGGCTACATGCCAAGGGCACGGACAGCACGCCTAGCTTTGCGGTGGTCACCAAAGACTCCGGGCAGAGCAGCTACAAGTGCTACAGCTGCGGTGTGCACGGATCGATGCTCACGTTCTTGCATCGCTACGAGCGGTTGTCCGGCAAGAAGCTGGCTACCCTGCACGCGTTCGTACAGCGCACAAACCAGAAATCGTTGGACGAGCTGGAGCGGTCGCTGACCGGGGCCAGCTACGGCTGGAAGAGTGCGGAGGCGGTAACCACACCGGCTGGGGAGAACGCAGCGCCAAGAGCAGCGGGCGACGGCACGCAGCAGGAGATGTTCGAGCCGGTGATTCTGCCCGAGAGCCTGCTCGAAGCGTTTGTGGAGCTTCCTGACGAGCAGCGCGATTACATGATCAACAAGCGCAAGCTGGAGCCGCTCACGCTTACAGCGTGGGGAATCGTGTGGGACGCGGACAAGCAGCGCATCGTGGTCCCCATCCGAGACGAGCAGTTTCAGTTGGTCGGGTTGTCACGGCGCTCGTATTACGATTGGCAGAAGCCGAAGTACATGCACTCCAAAGGCTTCCGGCGTGACTTCTATTTGTACGGGGAGCACCTGCTCACGGAGGACTCTGTAGAGGCCCCGGTCAAACGCGTCGGCTACTTGGTGGAGGGGTTCTTCGACGTAATCAAGCTGTGGCAGTACGGCTACGACAACGTGATGGCAATCATGGGCAGCCACTTGTCCAAGTCTCAGGAAGCCAAGTGCGTGAAGTGGTTCGACTCGGTGGTGTACATCCCGGACGGGGACAAGCCTGGGTACGAGGCCGCTGACCGGATTCACGCGCAGCTCAAGAAGCGCCTACGTTGCACGGTGGTTCCGATGCCTGTTGGGTACGACCCGGACGACCTGACGCCTGCGATGGCAAAAACACTGCTTGGGGAACCCTCGCGTTGTTGACATACAGTGTGTACATGCTAAAGTTACGTTCGCCATATTGGCAACAAAGATCTCGCTGAGATCAAGGAGATACGACATGAACTGGTACACCAAGGGCTATGACGGCATGGCCAAAGAAGAGGCGCGGCAGCAGTCGTCGCAGTCACCCAATCGTTTCTGGGTTCCGGTGGGGGAGAAGCGGGAGTTTGTCTTCATCGACGACGAGCCTGCGTGCTTGTACGAGCACAATCCGAAGATGAACGGATCGTGGAAGAACTGGATGACGTGTCTGAAGGACATCGAAGATCCTTGCCCCGCATGCGAGATCTTCGGAGAGAAGACGCGCTACTACGTCGGCTTCCAGACCGTCGTGGACATCACCAAGTGGGTGGACAAGAAGGGCAACGCGCATCAGTTCGAGGTGAGCTTGTTCGCAGGGAAGTTCGGCACGCTCAAGAAGCTGCGTCGCAAGAAGGACGACTGCGTAACGGACGGGCGTTCCATGGCGGGTGGGCTGTACCGCTCCGCGCGCGACGGAGACAAGGAGCCGAGCGTGGGAGGCGAGTTCGAGTTCATCCGCGCCGCAGATACTGCCAAGCTGTTCGACCTGGCTGTCTACCGTGGCAAGAAGCTCTCGGAGCTGTTCGACAAGGCGGAGCAGAACGCGCAGTCGATGGAGGCGCTCAAGAACACCTTCCAGGTGGAGTTCGATGCCGAGAACAAGTTGATCCGCAAGATCGTGCCGTTCAACTACATGCAGATTCTCCACCCCAAGCCGCGCAAAGAGCTGGCCGCCATACTCAAGGGCGCGAAGACCGGAGACGACGAGCAGGGCGGTAAGACGGACGGCGGCGAGGACGACGTCCCCTTTTGAGCCAGTGCGTAGCGCGTACGCATGAATGATCCTGCATACCGTCTTCTTGGTGTCACGTACTTCGTGGGTCAGCAACGGCTGAAAGCCCATGTGCTCGTGGTCGCCAAGAAGGCGGTAGCGCAGATTGATTTTACCTGGGTGGACCGAGCAGGTTCGCGCATCCCGCCGCGTGACTGGGCTGCTCAGGTGCTCGCAGAAGCGCAGCACGCAGACTTGGGCGGCAGCTCTGATCCCTTCTCGAAGTTCTACCGCCGATGATTGTCACACTAGATGCGTGGGCTTGGGTTCCGAAGGCCGAGCTAACGGTGCAGCAGCTTCACGGCTTGCGCAGAGCCCTCACGGTGGTTCCAAAGAAGTCCGAGTTCGACACCGAAGATCCTAAACCGCTGCACTTGTTCACAGAGACGGCTACGCACTTCGGAATGGCGCGCGAGTTTGCCTTGAGCAACCGCAAGGCACACCACAACTTCGTGCTCAACGTCTCGGAGGGAGACAAGAGCACGTGGCCTGGCCCGCTGACGTTCGCGGGCACACCACGTCCAGAGCAGGATCAAGCGGTGTCCCAGGTAGCCGCGCAGTTCTTGCAAGGGGCGGAACTGGGTGGGTTGATTCAGGCGTCGCCCGGCTGGGGAAAAACGGTAGCGGCGTCTGCGCTGATGGCGCGCTTGCAAGTACCGACTCTGGTGGTGGTGCACAAAGAGTTCCTGATGAACCAGTGGCAGCAGCGCCTGGAGCAGTTCCTGCCTGGCATTCAGATCGGGTTCGCGCAGCAGGACGTGCTCGACTATGTGGGCAAGCACGTTGTGCTGGGTATGGTTCACACGCTAGCGGACAGGCAGTTCTCGAAGGAGTTCATCAACTGGCCGGGGCTGGTTATCGTCGATGAGTGTTTTCCAGCAGGTACTGCTGTAGCAACACCTGCTGGCGCACGGGCTATCGAGACGCTGGCTGTTGGTGAGTTGGTGGTGTGTGCCGCAGGCGTAGGTACAGTCGTCAAAACCTACGCGCGCGCGGTTCCGTTGAGCGAGCTGCGCTTGATTTTATTCGAGGACGGAACTGAGCAGGTGTGCACAGCGAAGCACCCGTTCTTGTCTGCCAGCGGTTGGGAAGTAGCAGCTAATTTGGAAGGTCGGGCTGTTTTGACTGCGGCTGGTTGCTTTGATACCATGTGCCGTAATGGTACAGAAGCAGTCACACCCGCTTCCGGGGACGTGCGCGCAGTGCAACAAGCCGAAGTCTGTGCGGGCTGGTCGGAAGTATTGCTCTCGGCAGTGTACGGGGAAGGCGAAGCTGCTGAAGGTACCGCGCCCGTTATGCGAACTGTGTGGCCAGCGGTCTGTGAATCGGAAGGGATCGCGTTTCTGTTCCGTTGCTTGTCGGGTGAGTTGGTTGGGGCAGGAGCTGAGGCGCCAGGCGCCTCAGATGTCAGCGCGCGTGACTCGGTGGCACACGGACAATCCACACATAGCTCAGGAGGCGTCGTTGCGTATGCGCGCGCGCAATCCGATGAGGCTTGCCGAGACGCGGAGAGCAGTCAGCAGAGCGCACAGGGACAGCGGACACAGGCCCTCGGTGAGAGGGGGGAATGGCACGGGGTTGACGGTTCCACAGCAACGTCTGTTGACGGTGCTGGGCGAGGGGTGGGTCGGGGAGCACGTAGTGTTGACCGGAGCTTTGCGCAGGAATCCGGCATCGCTTCCGAGTCACTACAAGCTGGACATTGCGAATCCCGCAGTGTTGTTGGCGATCGAAGTGGACGGCGGGACTCACGGAGCACTGAAGGTGCAGAAGGCCGATCGCAAGAAAGAGGCGTTCCTGCGTTCTTGTGGGTGGTGCGTGTTGCGATTCCAGAACAGAGTGATCTTGCGCGACTTGGGATCTGTGTTGAGGCTGATTCAGGAGGCGTTAGAGTCCACAACCTGACTGTAGATCGGCATCCGTCTTACGTGCTGTCTCGATCACGTGTGCTTGTGCACAACTGTCACCGGATCGGCGCGGCCACGTGGAGCGTTGTGCCGGGGAAGTTCCCTGCGAAGTGGCGGCTGGGGATTACGGCCACGCCCCGGCGCAAAGACGGTACGGAGAAAGTGTTTCAGTACCACATTGGCCGCATCCTGTTCACTGCCAAGGAGCAGCGGATGAAGCCGAAGATTCGGAAGATCCACACGACGTTCCAGGTTGTGAAGACGCCGAGTCTGAACGCGAACACGATGTCGCGCATGTTGCTCTTGCGGTTCCTGTGTGCGAATCCCGCGCGCGTGGGGCTGGTGGCCAACCAGACGGTGCTGGCTGTGCAAGCCGGTCGCAAGGTGTTGGTGCTCTCGGAGCGCATCGCGCATTTGGAGGCCATCGAGAAGGCGATCGCGCGGCTGTGGCCTACGAACGAGGGGAAGTTCCCAACGATCGACTATTACATCGGGGGGCGTACCGAGAAGGAGCGGGAGCGGGCGTCTAAGGCGCAGATCATCCTGGCCACTTCCCAGTTTGCCTCTGAGGGGCTGGACATCCCTGCGCTCGACACGTTGGTGCTGGCCACGCCAATGTCCGATGTGGAACAAGCTGTGGGTAGAATCCTACGCCCGCACGAGGGTAAGAAGCCGCCGATCGTGGTGGACATTCGGGACGATCGCGTGGGCATGTTCAAGTCCCTGGGGGAGAAGCGGGATCGTTTGTACGAGAGAATCACTTGACCTCTTGACAACGACTGGCCTACTTGCTACGGTTACCCCATGGACACTACTAGAGAGGACTGTACGCCGTGACGGGAGTTTTCGACTTCAAGGTGTGGTATGCGGCAAACCGCGAGGCTTTGTCTGAGAAGCGAAAGATCCGCTATCAGACTGATCCTGAGTACAAGGCTCGTGTGCTGAACCTGAACGCTGAGGCCCGCAGGCTCCGCAAGAAAGACAAGCACCGGGAGCAGAAGCTCGAAGACAAGGCCCGCGTAGCGGGCACAGCGCCTCCGGTGGCGAACTGGAAGACCATCCCCATCGAAGTCGATGGTGAGGAGGTTCAGGCGTTCACGATTGGTGCGTTGGCCAAGGCAGTGGGCCGGTCGATTCAGGCTATCCGCTTGTACGAGAAGCAGGGGCTCATTGCAGAGACTCCGTACAGGTCCAACAAAGGGGACCGGCTGTACACCTACGCCATGGTGAAGAGCATTCACGAGACGCTGGATGGCCTGGGCCGGGTGGGAGTGTCTGGCAAAGGAACGCGACCCGCGGCCAAGGTGTTTTCGATTCGTTTTCGAGGCGGAGATGTGCAGGAGATCCCGCTGTTCCGTATCTCGTATCTCGCGCGCGCGTGCAGGCGAACCATCTCGACTTTGGAGCACATGGAAGGCGATGGGCTGTTCCCTGAAACACCGCTTCGTGCTAAGCAGATACGGCTGTATTCAGCAGAGATGATTGAGGCTGCGCGCGAGGTGTTCTCCGCTGTGGATATCGGTGATGTCCCCAGAGATCACGTACGCGCCAAGGTGCAAGAAGCGTGGAATGATCTGGGTGTGATGAGCGCGCGCATTGTCGCGCATATTGAACAGACGAAGGAAGGGTTGAACGGACATGACCAAGGTAGACGAGACGAAGAGCGTTCTGGTTGAGGGGTACGTAGTCAAGCGCTTCGTGAGGCCCGGCTCCGAAGAGACGGGTGGTGACAGTGGTGAGACGATTGATCGCACGCAGGTGTCGATTCAGCGTTTCGTGACCACGCCTGCCGAGGTTCTCTACGAGGCGGGCGGTACGATCAACATGGGCAACTACGAGTCCGCCCGTGTCACGGTGGGCATTCGTGTGCCGTGCTACCGCGAGGAGATCGAGTCGGCGTACGTCATCGCCAAGGACTGGGTCGAGAAGAAGCTCGAAGCAGAGGTCTCGGAGATCCGAAGGGCAGGGGTATGAGCAAAACGGACGGACGTACTGCGGCGGTGCTTGCGGGAGTGGTCGCAGGCAAGCTCAAGAAGAAGCACGGTGTGAACGTGTTGACGACAGCGGCGGAGGCAACTGCCACCGAGGTGCAGTACATTCCGACCGGCGTGCTGGAGTTGGACTGTGCTCTCGGAGGAGGTTTTCCCGCAGGTCGGGTCAACGTCTTGTACGGGCACAAGTCCAGCTGCAAGAGCACTGTTCTGCTCAAGACCATCTCGCAAGCGCAGCAGCTCTGCGCGACGTGCTTCAGGCGCCACGATGAGGGCGAAGAGGGTGTGTGCAAGAACTACCGAGAGTCGGTGGTGGCGTACTTGGACGTGGAAGGCACGTTCGACAAGAAGTGGGCAGAGCGTCACGGCGTGGACAACGCGCGCCTGTTGTTCAACCGTCCCGAGTACGCAGAGCAGGCCATCGACGTCTCTGATGCGCTGTTGCGGTCTGGGGACTGCGACATGATTTGCATTGACTCTATCGCCTTCCTGTCCACCGCCAAGGAGCAGGAAGAGTCGGCAGAGAAACTGCACGTCGGCGCACAAGCGCGTCTGATGTCTGGCGGGATCAAGAAGTTTACGGCGGCGCTCAACTGGTTGGCCAACGAGCACCAGGGACGCAAGCCGACCATTATGCTGATCAATCAGATCCGAATGAAGATCGGTCTGATGTTCGGCAACCCGGAGACTCAACCGGGCGGTCTGTCCCACGGGTTTGCAGCGTCCACCGAGACGTTGTTCCGACCAGGCAAGTACGCCATGGACGAGGCTACGGGCCGTCCGATGTACGCGGACTTCCACTTCAAGGTGGACAAGAACAAGACGTCGGTGCCGAAGGTCGAAGGCGACTTCCGCATGGCGTTGGTAGACACCGAGACCAAGAAGAACGGGTCTGTGATGGACGAGGAGTTCATTGCCAAGGTCAGTGAGAAGTACGGAGTGCTCACGCGCAAAGGCGGCGGGGGAATCATTACGTTTCACGGCAAGTCGTTCAAGTCGATGGAGGCTGTGCAACAGGCGTTGGAATCCGACATCGCGCTGCACAAGGTTGCGTCGGACACGGTTCGCGCCATCCTTCTAGCGTTGTGAGGGGCCGTGGCAGACGAGGAGGTTCCAAAGCGCGACGGGTTGCCGAAGTGGCTTAGCGAAAGCGGTGCGAAAGGGGATCGCACCAAGCGTTCGCGCAAGCACGAGACTCGTGTAGCCAAAGCGTTCGGGGGGAGACGCATCGCAGCTTCTGGCGCCAAGCCGTTCAGTCGCTGGAATCCGAAGGCCGAGGTAGTGACCGCAGGTGGGGATGTGGCCACCCCGGACTTCTTGATCGAGCACAAGTTTGTGGAGCGCGGTACGAAGTCTCTGGGGTTGACGCGTGTGTGGCTGGAGAAGGTGACAGAGGGGGCGAAGCGCGTTCAGAAAGATCCTGCTATGGTGCTGACGTTCGAGCACGCTTCAGGGCATGCCCAGGACTGGTTGCTTGTACCGATGGATGTGGCGCGCAGGTTGCTGGGGATGGGGGATGTGGATGTCTGACCTACGCAAACTCGTACAGGCCGTCGCGCGGTACGCCTACTGGAAGCTCGAAGCCAACATAGATGATCCTGGCATGAAGCTTATGCAGCAGTCGCTCATGGACACCGCTAAACAGGTCATCGAGAGCAAGACTGCGCAGGCGGTGTACTCGCTCACGCGCGCGCTGGATCGCTTGCCCACGCGTGGTAACAAGGACTTGCACTGATGGACATGCTGGCCAAGCCTAAGCGTGGAGTGCCTTTTCGGGAGCGTATGCGTCAGCACATGTTGGTTCCGCCTACGCGGGTGGCTGTGCGCGTGGAGTACCTGGCTGACCACAAGATGTTCATTGCGTTCGTGTGTCTGCCGTGTGAGTCATCAGTGGTTGCAGATCGCGAGGCGCAAACCTTACTGTGGGATTCGGCCAAGCAGTGGTTTGAATGCCCTAACTGCGGGCTGGAGCTGCTGCCGGACGAAGCCGACATACTTGTCTCGGACAGCGCAGATACGCTACGTTCCTATCGAACAGACGTGACACGCAAGGAAATGAAAAGATGGCCATTGGCAAGATTCTTCGATCGTCTATTTCGACGGCGACCTCCCTCGTTGACGTAGTCTCGAAGGCAGCGATGCGTAGCGAAGTCCGTGAGCCCCTGCTCGTGGATGGGAACGTGCGTGTCTCGATGCTGCACAAGCTGTGTGCTCGCAAAGAGACGCTCCGGTTCATTCACAAGGTGTCGGAGCCTGACGATGTCGATGCTGATCTCGGACTCACGTTCGCGATGGGTTCGGGCATGCACCACGCGATGCAGAATCAAATCCTCGGAGGCTCTGAGGTGCTTGAGGGAATGTGGCGCTGCATGGACTGCGGTGCTTTGCACGGAGAAGCGCCGTTGCTCGGAGTGCTGCGCACTGAAGACCAGATGGTCTACCGGATCACACGTCCTGAAGCGTGCACGCGCTGCGATAGCCCTGGCGCTAGACTGATCTACGAGGAGTATTTCTTCGTCAACAAAGAGCTGGGGCTGCAAGGGCACTGCGACGGGCTGTTGAAGCTGCCTGCAATCAGCATGGAGCCCATCATCTTCGAGTGTAAGTCGATGGCGCATTCGCAGGCGTGGAAGATCAAGGACACGCCGATATTGGACCACGTGGTCCAGGTGCACGGGTACATGCTGCTCACGGGCTTGCGTCACGCGATCATCTTGTACTGGCTCAAGGGTATTCACGGTGCGAAGGCGCTCAAAGAGTTCCGTGTGGAGCGTGACGAAGACACAATCGCTATGATCACGAAAGATCTGCAAGGCTTGCGCGAGGGCTTGCGGTCCAACACTGCTGTAGAAGCCCGCGTGTGTGCTGTAGCGGACTGTGAGCGCGCGATGGAGTGCCCGGTTCGCAAGGCTTGTTTCGAGAACTACTTGCCGGAGCCTGACGGTGCAGCCGGTCTCTTTTGATACGGCTGTCCTCCGTCCTCTGCCGCGTGAGTTGCAGGGGGGTGTATGCGGGCAGTGCGATCGTGCACAGTCCGTGTGGGTGCTCGCGCTCGCGCCCGAGGGCTCAGACCAAGCGCCCTTCGTGTGTTCGTTGTGCATGCTTCACAAGTCGCGGTGGGCTGCGGAGAAGCAAGAGCAGATCAAGGAGTTCGCCAAGGCGGTGGAGTACGCGCGCAACACCCGCTTCGAGCGCACTGACACCGGGGAGCTTCTGCACATCGCGGA
>Ga0315284_10012156_pt1 | contig 12263 bp, 10 predicted proteins | sample YL17G09_16_MG_FD_203696 | JGI IMG/M metagenome (GOLD analysis project Ga0315284, IMG submission 203696) | Sediment microbial communities from Yellowstone Lake, YNP, Wyoming, USA - YL17G09_16 | ecosystem: Environmental > Aquatic > Freshwater > Lake > Sediment | place: USA: Wyoming | collected...
AGACGCCGGCGGCATACTGGTACTTGCCCACCCCAACGACCCCAACGGCACGTCGCTGGTCAGTATCAGCCGGGACCTGGCGCTACAGGCCAGTGCTATCGAACAGAACATGCTGGAATACATCGATGGGGTGGAATGCTGGCACTACCGGCACGACCGCGCCGCGGTGGCGCACTACGTTGCCTTTGCACAAAAACACCGGCTGATTACCACGGGCGGCACTGACTGTCACCAGAAGCCAATTGTCATGGGCAGTATGGATATTCCGGCTACTGTCTCTGGACAGTTCCGACCCTGACAACCGCGGTACTATTCAGCCGAATTTCGCCAAAAGATTATGATACAATGTCACTATTGGTTCGATGATGAGGGGTACGGCGCGGTAGAGGCCGAATGAGCAAAGCAGGTAGACCGCCGAAGATAGAGGTGGAAAAACATCCCCTTCACGGGCAATTCAATGGCGATGTCCCCTGGCTAAACGGGTGCCGCGAACACGGCAGGGAAACATGCCTGAACTGCCCCGTGCCGCTGGAAAACTGTCCCGCTGAAAACCCGAGACTCCATAAGGGCGGGCGCCGCAAAATTAGCAGTAGTCAGACAAAATCTGCGTAGGATAGAGGAATGGCAGGAACAAAGAAAAACTACGACGTAAAAGACATGAAACTGGCAGAATCCGGGCGACTGCGCATTGAGTGGGCAGGGCGGGAGATGCCCGTCCTCAAACTCATCGGCGAGCGGTTTGCCAGGGAAAAGCCACTGCGGGGTGTACGCATCGCCGCATGCCTGCACATCACCACGGAGACGGCGAACCTGGCGCTGGCGCTAAAAGCCGGCGGAGCAGATGCAGTCTTTTGCGCCTCGAATCCGCTGAGCACCCAGGATGATGTAGCCGCCGCAATGGTGGAATACGGCCTGCCGACCAGCGCCATCAAGGGCGAAGATGGCGATACCTACTACAAGCACATCAACATGGCGCTCGACCACAAACCACAGATTACCGTTGATGACGGCGCCGACCTTGTTTCAACACTGCACACCAAAAGGAAAGAGCTTCTGCGCAATGTCATCGGCGGCACGGAGGAGACGACCACCGGCGTTATCCGACTGCGCAGTCTGGAGAAATCCGGGGATTTGAAATACCCTATCATTGCCGTTAATGACGCCAAAACCAAGTACCTTTTCGATAACCGCTACGGCACAGGCCAGAGCACCATCGACGGCATTACGCGCGCCACGAACATTCTCTGGTCGGGGCGTAAAGTGGTGGTCTGCGGCTACGGCTGGTGCGGGCACGGCGTGGCGATGCGCGCCCGCGGCATGGGCGCCCACGTTATCGTCGTCGAAGTGGAACCGGTGCGCGCCCTGGAAGCAGTCATGGACGGGCTCGAGGTCATGCCCCTGATGAAAGCCGCGAAGACCGGGGAGGTTTTCATCACCATCTCCGGGGATAAGAATGTCATCGACGAAAAACACCTGAAGGTAATGAAGGACGGCGCCATTCTTGCCAACAGCGGTCATTTTAACGTGGAAATCAATATCCCCGCGCTCGAAAAAATGGCGAAGGAGAAGCTGACGATGCGCCCGTTTGTGGAGCGTTACAGCCTTAAGGACGGCCGCAAACTGTACCTCCTGGGCGAAGGCAGGCTCATCAACCTGGCCGCCGCGGAAGGGCACCCAGCCAGCGTCATGGACATGAGCTTCGCCAACCAGGCGCTGTGCATGGAGTACCTGGCGAAGAATAAAGGTAAACTCGCCGTGAAAGTCTACAGCGTGCCTGAAAATATCGATAAACAGGTGGCCCGGTTGAAGCTGGACTCCATGGGAGTTAAGATAGATAGTCTGACACGGGAACAGCGAAAATACCTCACCAGCTGGCAGGAAGGAACTTAGGAAGGAGATAATCCACAAATGGCAAACTGTTTTGCGGAGTCGCCCAAATATCTGCTGACTTCAGAGTCCGTTACGGAGGGGCATCCGGATAAGGTATGCGACCAGATTTCGGACGGTATTCTGGATGACATCATGCGGCAGGACCCCATGGGCAGGGTCGCCTGCGAAACGGCGGTCACTACCGGTCTCGTCGTCGTGCTGGGTGAAATCACTACGAAGTGCTATGTCGATGTCCAGAAAGTGGTGCGGCAAGTGGTCAAGGAAATCGGTTACACCGACCCGCGCTATAACTTCGATTACCAGTCCTGCGGGGTGCTCTCCGGCATCAAGGAGCAGTCCGTGGATATTGACCTGGGCGTGAGCAAGGCGAGAGAGGTAAAAGCCGCCGGCGCCAGGAAAGTAGATGAACTGGACACGGTGGGCGCGGGTGACCAGGGCATGATGGTAGGCTTTGCCTGCAATGAAACCCCCGAACTGATGCCGCTACCCATCGCGCTCTCCCACAAACTGTGCTTCCGGCTGGCGCAGGCACGTAAGGAGAAAATCATCCCGTACCTGCGACCGGATGGCAAATCCCAGGTAACCGTCGAGTATTGCATGGGACTACCCAAACGGATTACCAACGTCGTCATTGCCGCCCAGCATGATGACACCGTGACTCTGAAGCAGGTTGAGAAAGATGTGATAGAACACGTCATCCGGCCTGTCATCCCCGCCAACCTGCTGGACAAAGAAACGAAATTTTACGTTAACGGCACGGGACGGTTTGTCATTGGGGGGCCCGCGTCGGACACGGGATTTACCGGGCGTAAAATCCTGGTGGACACCTACGGCGGCCTGGCGCGGCATGGCGGCGGTGCCTTCTCCGGAAAAGACCCCACCAAGGTCGACCGCTCTGCCGCATACATGGCGCGGTATATCGCCAAGAACATGGTTGCGGCCGGCATCGCGGACAGGCTGGAAATCCAGATTGCCTATGTCATCGGCGTGGCGCATCCGCTCTCCGTATCCGTGGAAGCTTTCGGCACGGGCAAGATAAGCAACCAGAAAATGGTCGACCTTATCAGCAAGAACTTCGACCTGCGTCCCGCGGCAATCATCAAATACTTCGACCTGAGACGCCCCATTTACCGGAAGACGGCGGCATACGGACACTTCGGGCGGACGGACATAGAGTTTCCGTGGGAGAAAACGGACATGGTGGCGGCGCTGAAGAAGGAAGCGTTCGGGAAGAAATAACGAAATGCTAAACACTAAATCCGAAACAAATTCAAATAACAAATATATAAAACAAGGTAAGTCTTAGGTGTAGCTGATGGAAACAACCGTTTGGGTTGCATTAATCGTAGCTATCTCGACGCTTGGTGCTTCTTGGCTATCGGTTTGGTTTTCCCATAAACGGTTCAAAAAGAAACTCGAACGAGAAAGAGAAGTTGATTTACACACGAGGAAATGGGAAGTTCATGGCGAACCACTGCTAAACCTTAGAGCTGAGTTGGCGTGTATGGCTAGTAAACTTGATAGATTGGTTAAAATGTCATTTCAGTCGTATGGACATGCAAACAATCAACTAAAAGAGGAATTCGAGCGAGCTAAGAATGATTGGTCCAGCTATTTGTTAAGTGACCAATTATCGAAAACACTATTTTTAGTAGATGATAAAGAAATAATAGATCTTGTGAAAAAAACTCGGGACGATTATTTGGATTCTCTTGATACACTTACTTATTATCGGCAGGATTCTACAGCAGTTGAGGTAGGGAAAGCGGCGAGAGCGCCTGAAGAAATAATTCGCCCCGAAGTGATTAAAATTCAAGCACTAATTAATGACCGGTTAGAACAATTGTAGTCATGTCAGGGGTGTTAGGGGCGAAGCCCCTTATTTACAAATGTCATTCCGTACTTGATACGGAATCCATAGTGATATTTTGGATTCCCTGCTTTCGCAGAGAATGACAGGGGGATTGGATTCCAGCCTTCGCTGGAATGGCATTTTTTATTAAGGATGACATGGAAAAGATAATCCTCGCATGGAGCGGCGGTAAGGATAGCGCTTTCGCTCTCTATGAACTGCGTAAAGGCGGACAATACGAGGTGGTCGGACTGATGACCACCATTACCCGTGATTACGACCGTGTCAGCATGCACGGCATTCGCACTCCTCTTATCGAACAGCAGGCGAAGAATGCGGGTCTCCCCCTGATAAAGGTTTTCATCTCCGCTCAATCATCCAACGAAGAATATGCCGCCGCTATGACCAGAGTGCTCAACCAGTTGAAAACCCGGGACATTCAGAAAGTCGCCTTCGGGGACATATTCCTGGAAGACGTGAGGAGCTACCGCGAGAAGAACCTGGCTCTCGTCGGGATGACGGCGGTTTTACCGCTCTGGGGCAAGGATTCAAAAAAGCTCGTGGAGTCATTTATCAAGCTCGGGTTCAAAGCTATCGTTAGCACCTGTGACCCGAAAAAGATCAGCAGTGAGTTCTGCGGCCGGGTAATCGATAACGGATTTATCACCGCCTTACCACAGAATGTCGATCCCGCAGGAGAAAACGGCGAGTTCCATTCGTTTGCCTTCGACGGTCCGATTTTCAAACAACCCGTCCGTTTCACTGTGGGCGAGAAAGTGCTGCGGGACGGCTTCTGGTTCTGCGACCTCGTGCCCTTATAGCAATTCAGCCAACAGCCGTCAGCCTTCGCTCAGTGCTGATAGCTAGTTAAGAACATGACCACACACATACTCGTCCTTGCGGATACGCATGTTTCCACACTGTCGCAACTGCCCCGGAGGTTGACGGAACTTGTCAGGGAAGTGGACCGGGTGGTGCACTGCGGTGATTTTACCGACATGCGCGTGCTGGAAGAACTGCGTTCCCTGGCAAAGGATTTTGTGGGCGTCTACGGCAACACCGACCCGCCGGAAATCAGGCAACAGCTTCCCGCAGAAGCAACCTTCGAGGTGCACGGAAAACGCATCGCGGTCTTCCACCCGTACTGGGGCGGCTCACCGCGCGGGATTGAAGACGAAATGGTGGCCCGTTATCCGGATGCCCACGTGATACTGTTCGGGCACACCCACGACCCGCTCGTGGAAACGAGAAACGGCATCCTTCTATTGAATCCGGGACAGAGCTACCCCACGTTCATTACGCAGGCACAGGTCGGTATCCTGAAAGTTACGCCGGAAGAGGTCACCGCACGGCTATTTTCTCTGGATAACGCCGAGCTATTTTAGACCCAAAAACAGGCGGTGGGCTACTGTTCTTCAATGGCAGCCACACTTGCTACGTGGTCGCCCTCGTCGAGGCGCATCAACCTGACGCCCTGGGTAGACCTGCTCAGCACGGAAATTTCTTTGACCAGCGTGCGCGTCACCTGTCCGCCGGTGGAGACGAATATCACCTGGTGAGACCGCGTCACGATGCGCGCATCCGCCAGGTCACCGGTCTTGTCCACCAGCTTGATGGTCTTTACGCCGATACCGCCGCGCTGTTGTTTCGGGTACATGTCAATCAGCGATATCTTGCCATATCCTTCGGAAGATACAACCAGCACGTAGGTATTCGGGTTGGCAATGCCCATGCCCACCACCTCGTCGCCGGGAATCAGGCGGATGCCCCGCACCCCGCCACTCGTCCGCAGGCTGGTGCGGATGGTGTCCACACCGAACCGGATTGACTGTCCCTTCTTCGTCACCAGGACCACATCGTCTTTGTCAGTGGCCGTGTGCGCGGCAACAATACCATCGCCCGTTTCCACGTCCATACATATCAGGCCGCTGCTGCGCACATTGGCGAACTTATCCAGTGATGTCTTTTTGATTTCGCCGTGGTGGGTGACCATCAGCAGGTACTTGTCCGGGGTGAATTCCGGCACCACCACCATGTCCGTGATGCGCTCTTCCGGCGGGATGGCAAAGAGATTAACCACCGCCATACCCTTACCCACGCGCGATGTATCCGGCGGCACCTCCCAGCACTTGATATTAAAAATGCGCCCGCGGTTGCTGGTCAAAAGGAGATAATCATGCGTATCAGCCACGGCCAGCAGGCGCACGGCATCCTCTTCCCGCGTGGTCATGCCGATTATGCCCTTGCCGCCGCGGTGCTGTGTCCGGAAGACCCGCGAGGGCACGCGTTTGATGAACCCGCGCGTGGTGATGGTCACGGCCATTTCCTGGTGCGGTATCAGGTCCTCTTCCTTAAAGTCGACCACGCCTTCTTTATTGATTTCGGTGCGGCGCTCATCCGCGAATTTTTCCCTGAGGTCCAGTATCTCCTGCCGCGCCACGCCCAGAATCCGCGCCGGCTTGGCCAGCAGGTCTTCCAGGTAAGAAATAGTCTTGAGCAGTTCCGCCAGTTCGTCCAGAATCTTTTTCCGCTCGAGTCCGGCTAGGCGGCGTAGGGGCATTTCCAGGATGGCGTCCGCCTGCGCCCGGCTCAGGCTGAAGGTGGACATCAGGTTCTGCCGGGCGATGTCCGTGGTCTGCGAAGCGCGGATGATGGCAATGACTTTATCGATGTTATCCAGGGCAACCTTAAGCCCCTCGAGAATGTGCGCCCGTTCGCGCGCGCCTTTGAGTTCGAACTTACTGCGGCGGGTAATAACCTGGCGGCGGAAATCGATGAATGCCTGAAGCGCCTCCTTGAGACTGATGACCCGCGGCTGTCCGTCCACCAGCGCCAGCATGTTGACCGCAAAGGTGGTCTGCATGGCGGTGTATTTGTAGAGGTTGTTCAGCACCAGTTCCGGCTGTGCGTCCCGCTTCAACTCGATGACGACGCGCAAGCCCTGCCGGTCGGATTCGTCACGCAAATCACCGATGCCCGTAATCTTCTTATCGTTGATCAGCTCGGCAATCTTCTCCACGAGCGCGGCTTTATTCACCTGGTACGGAATCTCGCTGACTACAATCTGGCGGCGGGCATCATCGATGTACGCTTTCGCCCGGACGATAATCCTGCCTTTGCCCGTGGCAAAGGCGCTCCGGATGCCGTCTTCTCCCAGGATAACGCCGCCGGTAGGGAAGTCAGGCCCTTTCACAAACGCGGATAGGGCGTCTATGGGGGCGCCGGGGTTGTCAATTAGGTGCACGAGCGCGTCACAGACCTCGCCGAGGTTATGCGGCGGGATATTGGTGGCCATGCCCACGGCAATACCAGAGCTCCCGTTGACCAGCAGATTGGGCAGGCGGGCGGGCAGGACCACAGGTTCTTTCAGGCTGTCATCGAAATTGGGCACGAAATCGACCGTGTCCTTATCGATGTCCAGGAGCATTTGCTCGGAGATGCGGGCGAGCCTGGCTTCGGTGTAACGCATGGCGGCCGGAGGGTCATCATCGATACTGCCGAAATTACCCTGCCCATCGATGAGCGGGTACCGCATGGAGAAGTCCTGCGCCATACGCACCATGGCATCATAAATGGGACCATCGCCGTGCGGATGATATTTGCCCATCACTTCACCAACGATGCGGGCGCTCTTTACTCTGGGTGCGTTCCAGACGATGCCCATTTCGGACACGGCGTAGAGTATGCGGCGGTGCACCGGCTTCAGGCCGTCCCGCACATCCGGCAGTGCGCGCGCCACAATCACGCTCATGGCGTAGTCCAGGTAGGAATTGCGCATGGTCTCTTCAATAGTAACCAGCTGTATCTTTCCGCTAACCATCAGGTCTAAGACTCCCCGTCATCAAAATCATCTTCAGCCGGCTCTTCCGGCATGACTTCTGCTTCCTCACCACCGACCACGGTGTAGCCCGGCTCCCCCAGGAGCGACTCTTCCTGTTCTATTTCGCGGCGGATGACGCGGTCGGTGATATCACTGCGCGCGCCCTCAACGCCACGGGTGGGGAAGGAACGCTGTCCCGCCTGGCTGGGGTGCTGGTATATTTCCCGGATAATTACGGACATTGACTTGTCCGTGGAGCTGACAATTGCCGCCGAATATTTATTGCCCCCTTTTATCAGGCGCATAAGGCGCTGGGCGTACCGGGGTTCCACGTGCCCGAGGTGTCCGCCGCGTAGTGTCTCCACCTCCAGGTTGTTCCCGACCACTTTCAGGTTTACCAGGTCGCCGGCCACGACCCGCGCCAGCACGTCCGCCCTGGCCAGGTCATGCAGTTTTACGACGCTTGCCTTTCCGATTTCTTCGATGAACACCTGCGGCTCGAGTCTGGGAGCGGCGGCCTGTTTCGCGGTCCGTGACTTTTTCAAGACGGAAAGCCGCTGGACATTCTTCTGGGCAATGGCGTTGTATGAATCGATTTCCAGGGTGCGGCGGTAGGCGGCTTCCGCCTCAGCATATTCGGCAAGCTCCATGTGCGCCCGGCCGAGCCGGTTAAGTGCTTCGACATCATTGGGAAACAATTTGATAATGCCGTCATTAACATCAATCGCTTCACGCCATTGCCCCTGGAGAGCCAGGTTGATGGCTTCACGAGTGTTCTGTCGACGCAGCCGCGATTGCTCCTCTTCCTGATACGTCATTCCTTACCTCCGCGTATATCCCGCGAAACGCTGGCACATATTAGCGTACTTTACAATAAAGGTCAATACTCCACGCCCAAGTTGTCATTCCCGCGAAGCCTGCCCCGTGCCTGACACGGGGGCGGGAATCCATAATTGAAATTACGGTGGATTCCGTATCAAAGCTTGCCCCGCACCTGATACGGGGTACGGAATGACAGTTGTAGATTAGCGGAGTTGTTCTCCATTCTTCGCTATTTGAAATCTGGAATCCGGCATTTTTGGGCACTAGCCCAACTCTACTTCGAAGGCTTTGTGGAGGGCGCGGACCGCCTCTTTCACCTTCGCTTCGTCCATAATACACGTTATCCTGATTTCGGATGTGGTAATCAGCTCGATGTTGATGCCGTTTTCACTGAGCGTGGCGAACATCCGGGCGGCAAAGCCGGGCGAGTTCTGCATACCCGTGCCCACAATACTCACCTTGCCCAGCTTAGAATCGCTGGCGATATCCCTGGCGTGAATCTGCTTTGCCACCGGCTTTATGACTTTCAGCGCGTCCTGCATCTGGTCGCGGGTAACGGTAAAAGTGAGGTCGGTGACTTTGTTGACACTGGCATTCTGCACAATTGTATCCACGCTGATGCCGGCTTTCGCCAACGGCACGAAAATGGCGGCGGCAATGCCCGGCTTGTCCGGCACACCCACCACCGTAATCTTCGCCACATCGAGGTCATAGGCAACACTTCTGACTTTATTCCTCACTTCCATGGAAACGCCTCCGTGAATCAAAGTGCCCGGGTTGTCATTGAAGCTGGACGCTACCCGGATGGGAATATTATAGAGTTCGGCAAGCTCGATGGCGCGGGGCTGCATCACTTTATTGCCGTAGGTGGCAAGCTCCAGCATCTCATCGTAGCCTATTTCTTTGAGGCGCTTCGCATCCGGCACCACGCGCGGGTCGGCGGAATAGATGCCGTCGGTGTCCGTGAGCCGTTCGCAGACTTTGGCGCCGAGCGCCGCCGCCAGCGCCACCGCGGACGTGTCCGACCCGCCCCTGCCGAGCGTGGTCACCTCGTTGTCATCCGTGATGCCCTGGAAACCAGCCACAATGACAATACAGCCGCTTTCCAGCTCCTTCTGAATGCGCCTGGTTTCGACTGCGGATATCCTTGCCTTGCGGAAAGTCGCATCGGTTTTTATGCCCGCCTGCGCGCCGCTGAGGCTGATAGCTTCGTAGCCGGCGTCCTTGAGAGCCATCGCCAGCAAGGCGCTTGTCACCAGTTCGCCCGTGGAAAGCAGAACGTCCATCTCCCGAGGCGGCGGCTGTTTAGTAATCTGCCCGGCCAGCGCGATAAGCTCGTCAGTGGTGTCTCCCATTGCCGAAACCACCACGACCACCTGGTCGCCGGCGTCATGGAGCCGCGCCACGCGCTTCGCCACCGCCTTTACCCGTTCCGCGCTGGCAACCGAAGTGCCTCCATATTTCTGTACGATCAGTGCCATAGTCCTATTCTCCGATAAGTTTGCGCATGATTAAGTAGCCCGGGTCAATCAGCAACCCCGTGCGTTTGCCTTCGATTTCAGTGACGCGGCCCGCGCCATTGCCACCAAAACCCGAGCCCCAGAATACGCACGGCACAGGCTCGTCCGTGTGGGTGCGGACGGGGACAGGGGTGGGGTGGTCAGCGGTGACCAGCACTCTCAAATCTTGTCCGCCAAAGCGCAAAAGTTCACCCACCATTGCCGCATCAATCTTCTCTATTGCCTCCACCTTCTCCCGGACCGAGCCGCTGTGACCCGCCTCATCAGGAGCTTCTACATGAACTATTACTACATCATAACGCCTCAAGGCGTCAAGAGCGCCTTTTACCTGCGCGGCGTAATCATTGTCCAGTCCGTCCGTGACGCCAGGTATTTCCAGCAGGCTCATACCCGCCATTTTCCCCAGACCCTGAAGGAGATTTACGCCGGAAGTGACCGCCGCTACGCGATGATAAGTCTGCTGGAAAGAAGGCATGGCAGGAATCCGGCCGCTCCCCCAGAAGAGCCAGATGCCCGTTGCGGGCAGGTCACCGCGGTCGGCCCGCCGCTTATTCACCGGGTGGTCTTTTAGCACCGCCTGCGAACGGGCCATCAGGTCTAGCAGGAGCCGACTGCCTTCGCCACGCGGCAAATATTCGGCGACCGGTTTGCCGGGAATATCATGGGGCGGGATGCAGATGGTGCGGGCCGTCTCTGCCGCGTCTTTTAGCTTGAGAATACCGCGGTAGCCTACCCCGGGATGAATATGGATGCGCTCGTTTCCCAGGGCTTCGTTCAGGGCCGCCACCAGCTCTTGCGCTTCCGCTGTGCTAATGTAGCCGGCGCTGTGGCTAACCATGATGCCATCCTGCACGGTCACCAGGTTACAGCGGAAAAGGACCTCACCGGGGTTGATGGGGATATTCAAGCTGATGGCTTCTATTGGCGCGCGGCCGCTGTAATAGACCCGCGGGTCATAGCCGAAAATAGACATGCACGCCACGGCGCTATCCGGCTCCAGTCCTGCCGGCACATGGCGCGCCATGCCCACGGCGCCCGCCTTCGCCATCATGTCCAGGTTGGGCGTGCGGGCAAGCTCCAGGGAGGTTTTGCCGCCGCAGTCAGCTAAGGGCAGTCCGGCGGCGCCATCCATAATAAGGACACAATATTTCACGCCTAATCCTTGCCAATAAGAGGAGATTCTGCCTATAATAATCTCTGGCGGGGCGTAGCGCAGTCTGGTTTAGCGCGCAGCGTTCGGGACGCTGAGGGTTTCAATATAGCATAAATCCGGGGAGTAGCGCAGTCTGGTTTAGCGCGCAGCGTTCGGGACGCTGAGGTCGGAGGTTCAAATCCTCTCTCCCCGACCAATTTCCCAGCTCTTTCTCCCCCGTTCCTTTTCGGCATACTCAATTTTAAGGTCACCCCTTTGGAATTCATTTTAAGGATGGTTTAATACAAAGTCAATTCGGATGTGGGGTATCTCAGTCCTTCAGACAACTTTATTTTCAATTTATTTCAATATTAATCCTCTATCGAAAGCCTCCAAGACACACATTGGGATTACTTATTTGAAGGTCAATTAAGACACCCGAATAACACCACTAACTACATGCCTTTTGATGCTCACGAAACTGTACGGCATGTTGTAAAATATTTGTATTTCCGCGTTTGCGAGGTTGAAAGTTCGAATCCCCTTAGCTGGAGCAATCGTAACTTTTCCACACGATAAAGTCGACGTCATGTTTGAAGTCCAAATGGCTCATGTTCCTGGTATAGGAGATGAGCCATGGTCACCTACGATTCACAATCGCTGAAAAACTCCCTCTCTACCGCTTCTCGTACCAAACCAGCAACAAGTTCAGAGAATGTCCGAGAAACACTAGACCAGACAGCCAGAGTTTATCTGGAGCCTGCCGAGGTTTCCAAAATTGAGAACGCGGCTACCAACCTGAGAGACCGACTGCTCATCAGATTACTTTCTCACGTCGGGTGTCGCATTACTGAAGCTCTTGGTATCGCGGTCGAAGACATAGATATTGCTAAAGGCACCGTGACCATCCGGCATTTGAAAACCCGCTTAAACCGGGATTTCCCATATCAACTCGCAGTGAGCCGACCTTGAACATTTTTTCCCTTGAAACCTCAATATACCCCTCCCATCTGATTGTCAACCTGATTAAAACCCCTCAGATAACCTAAAGCACCCCGTAATTTTAGTCCGGATACCCCAAAACACCTGTTAAGCAACCCAAAAGTAGCTCTCCACCCGAAAAATGAACATACTTCCCCTATCTTTTTCATCCGGTTGCCTCTGTGTGCCCTTCCGCCGGAGGCGGACTAGCCAGGAGCCAGGCGTAACCGGCTTATCCGCTCCAGG
>Ga0315284_10012157_pt1 | contig 12263 bp, 11 predicted proteins | sample YL17G09_16_MG_FD_203696 | JGI IMG/M metagenome (GOLD analysis project Ga0315284, IMG submission 203696) | Sediment microbial communities from Yellowstone Lake, YNP, Wyoming, USA - YL17G09_16 | ecosystem: Environmental > Aquatic > Freshwater > Lake > Sediment | place: USA: Wyoming | collected...
TATTCTAATATATTCTATATTCTTGTAAAACTTTATTTATATTTATAATTAGGCGTTTTTTTTCTAAATTATATGGTCTGATCGATTCCAAGCATTCATCTAATGTTTTCCATTGTATTTTAGATACTTCTGATTGTTGATAATTATTTAAATTGTCTTGTATATTTTCGGTATATCCTAAAAAATATTTATGCTTATATGATTTATGATTTGAGCCTAAAAATATTTCTTCAAATGGTATCATATTTTCAATTACTCTTATGTTTTTTTTTGATAATCCAGTTTCCTCTTCAAATTCTCTTAATGCGCAATCCAAATCTTTTTCTTGATAATTGCGCCTACCTTTAGGAAATTCCCATTCAGTTTCTTTCCATTTTGTATTTGCGTTTTCAATAAGATTACCAAGTGTAATAAGTTTATTATGTTGCCCGATATATACTCCATTTTTTAAGGCATCAAATTTTTTCTGCGATGCGATTTCTTCACCCTTATATATATTTCCAGAATCTTGGATTCCCCACATCATTTTCCATAATGAGTCAAACGTATGTGTTCCGATGTTAGTTCTTTCATCAATTGACATTTCATCAAACATAATTTGTAAATGTTCTAAATTATTCAGAACATATTTTCCTCTAATAAAATCAATATATCCAAAACTATCTTTGCGTCTTATCATTAAATATTGAATACCTTGTGTAGAAGATCTAAAAAGTATAATACCGTAACTAGTGATTGGCAGTTTACATTGGTGAAATTGGTGTCCTTGTTTTCCACAATTATTACAAATGTTGTTTTTATTCATTTTTGTCGTTATATGTTTAAAGAAGGTTGTTTTTATGTTGTTTTAATGTAAATGCCTGCTTTAGCCAAAAATAATTTCCAATTAGATGCGACAGTTTGGGGACCACATTTTTGGTTTTTTTTACACACTCTGGCTATTTCATATCCGCATCATCCAAATGCTGTAACCAAAAAGAAATATTATGATTTGATACAAAATTTGCCATTATTTATTCCTATTGAATCAATGGGAAATGATTTTGATAAGTTATTAGATGAATATCCAATTACCGCATATTTAGATTCTAGAGAATCTTTGATTAAATGGATGCATTTCATTCACAATAAGATAAATGAAAAATTGGAAAAGCCCAAAATATCAATAAATGATTTTTATTTAAGATACTATGAAGAATATAAACCTAAAGATATAAAAATGAAAGAATATTATCGTTGGAGAGAGAAAATAATTTATACGTTAGTTGTTATGGGCGCAACAGGGTTAATTGTTTATTTATATAATAAATAATAAAATGATATTATAATATATGAGATTAGAAATATTAATATTTGGAATTGCTGGATTTTTGTTATATAACGCATATTATGATGGTAAATATACAAAAATGTTATTTGCTTATAAAAAATATTATAAAATGATCTTTATAGGATTTGTAGCAATTTGTTTATATGTAATGATAAAACGAAATCCTTTACAAACTAAAAATATGTTGTTATATACTAACAATTTGATAAAATATATGCCAATTGATAAATCATCAATGGATATTATTTCTCCAATATTTGATTTGTCAACTCAGAAAAAAGGTTTTATGGAAGGGTTCAATTCCGAATTAAATCCTAGTCACAATTATAATCCGGTATTAGTTTCTCAACAGCAACGGAATGCTCTATCTGGTCAAAAGCCGGTAAAGCGTTCTGTAAGCGAAACAAAAAAGAAATATGTTGCCTCAATGCAGGACTGGAAATGTGGTCAATGTAATAAAAAATTATCACACACATTTGAGGTTGATCATAAGATACGATTGGAACATGGTGGCGGAAATGATGTTACAAATTTAGTTGCTCTTTGTCGAGAATGTCATGGTGAGAAAACTGCTATGGAAAATATGTAAACTATTTATAAAAACAGTATATTATTTACTTATCTTTTTCTTACAAGTATATAATATGGATATAACAAAATCAAAATCCTCATTATCTTTAGAACAAGTATTACTTTCATACAACTTGTTAATGTTGTTCTTAATTGTATTTGTCATTTTGGTGATTTTGTTAATGGTCAAAAACATTAAAGGTTTTAATAAAATATTTGGATATGAAATATTCATAACTGGTCCAATATTAATTTTTTTTGCCTTTTTGATAAAGGAAATTTTTGCTTTTAAAAACAATCCTCAAAATTCTTTATTGTCAAGCATTCCACAATCAAGAGAAACATGGTTTATACCTGTTATTTCTTTAGTTATTGTGCTAATTGGGTTATTGGGCTTTTTTATGATGTTGTTTGTTGGCGGAACATTTTCAAGTACTCCCCCAGAAAATAACAGCGCGATGATTCTTAATTTTGTTCTTATTATTTTATTTGTCATAATAACAGGTTTAATTTATACAAATAGCAAAGACAAGGATGATACTACATTAAAAACATTACCAAAAGCAGTTCAAGAAATGTTTAAATCAAGAACAAAATATACCGTAATATTTGCTATATTTGCTATTTTAATTATGATATTATATTTTGTTAATCCTTGGGGAATAATGACTAATTATGGAGGTCCTGTTATATTTTTCAGTTTATTTGCTGGAATAGTTATGGTAATTATGATTACAATATATCAATATTATTTGGCTAATCCGTCTAAATTAACTGGATTAAATGATATTCCTGGTCCCTTTGCGTTTGTTTCAAAGGGTATATATATTTTAACTGCTCTAGGTATATCATTCGGATTAATATATGGGGCATTAAAAATTATGGGAGTATTTGAACAAGACGCAAGTAAACCGGAGTCCTGGGGTCACATAATATTTAATGTAATTTTGTTTTGTACAATGTTAGGAATAGTATATAAATTAGCAAATGCTGGAGGCTTTTTAGATAAAAACCCGTATTATCGTTTGATACTAAATATATTACTTTATATTCCTTGTTTGTTAGTTACTATTCTAAATAACATTTCTAAATTAGTTGGGTTAACTCCTTCAACTGATAGTGCGTTTTCTCCTCCAAAACCATTTGAAATTAAAATGTTAGTATTAGGATTAGTATTATTAACCGCGTATTATTTATGGTTCTTTTTAGGAAAACATTATATACAAAGCAAATACTTAAAACAAGGAGGTAAACAATTAATAAATCAACCAGTCCAAACAAATAGTTTAACAAATGTAACATCATATCAATCTTTATCTGGAAATGATAAGTTCAATTATCAATACGCGTTATCATTATGGGTTTATTTAGATTCTTTTCCCCCAAAAGGTTATGATAAAGTTGTTAAAATATTATCATATGGTGAAAATCCAAGCATAAAATATAGTTCATCAGATAATACATTATACATAACTGTAAAACAAAAAATGAACGAAAATTCAGTTGTTGATTTTGTTCAAGAAAAAGAGACAGAAATCAAACCAGAAACAATTAGCCAATGGAAAGGTATACAAGACAAAATAAATGAAGCAATTGAAAGCGTTAAATCAATACCATTTGGTAATGATGTTGATGCGGATGGTCATAGAATTATTTACAAACATCCAGATGTTCAGTTACAAAAATGGAATCACATATTATTAAATTATAATGGAGGAACTTTAGATGTATTTTATAATGGAAAGCTTGTTAAATCTGCTATTGAAGTGGTTCCATATATTAAATTTGATATGTTGACAGTTGGTTCAGAAAATGGGATTAGTGGAAATGTAGCAAACTTAATGTATTTTGACAAGCCGTTGGATATTGTAACAATTAATACATTATATACATCACTTAAAGAGAAAAATCCTCCTGTTATACCAGAAAACAATAAAAAATTAATACCTTTACCAAATATTTAATAAGAAAATTTCTAAATGTATAATATAATGGAAGTAAAGAATATAATACTGTTTGTAATAATAGTTGTTCTATTGATAATTGTTATTCGTTATATAATGAAAGACGTAAATACATTAACTGGACTAACATCTGCTAAAACAATGCAAAAATTAGAAGCGACTGACTTAGCGTCAACAGTTAGTGCTGGAAGTACAAGTAATTACGCTTATTCTGTATGGTTTTTCGTTGATGACTGGAATTATCGTTACGGAGAATCTAAAGTTATTTTTGGACGTATGACAACTGGAGCTGGCAAAAAAGAACCTTGTCCAACAGTCACTCTTGGACCCATTCAAAATAACATTATTGTTTCTTTAGCTGTATATCCTGGCCTTGATGAGCAACCTCAAGACGGAAGTAATTTCATTGTACATGAATGTTCCATTTCTAATGTACCAATTCAAAGATGGTGTAATTTATTAATAAGTGCTTATGGGAGAACTTTAGATATATATTTGGATGGAAAGTTGGTTAGAACTTGTGTTTTACCAGGTGTAGCAAAGATTGATTCATCTGCGCCAATTTATGTTACGCCTTTGGGCGGATTTTCTGGTTGGACTTCTAGATTTCAATATTGGCCAGAATCAGCTGACCCTCAAAAGGCGTGGAATATTTATCAGGCTGGTTATGGTGGTAGTTTATTAGGAGGTTTGTTCGGAAAATATACAGTAAAAGTATCTCTAATGAAAGGAGATAATGAAGATTCAAGTTTTTCAGTCTAAATCTATTATTTCAAAACAAATTTTGTATATTTCATAGGATAAAATATAGCCCCCCAACTTCTTTCAATATAATGTCCAACTTCTGGATTTGAACTTGTATTTATTTGATTTATAAGAATAATATATCTGCTTTTTGGATGTTGTATTATGTCTCTTTTATCAATAGAAAAAATACCAAAATAATTATACTTATTAAATATTTTATTTCCAAAATAGTATTTAAACCATTTTCCAAAAGGTCTTATTGTAGATAATTGAAGCTGAGACTCATTATTTTTATCTATATTTTGTGTATTTGTCGATTTCCAATTATCTAAACAAAAATCATTAAATTGCTTTTTTAGATTTTCACTATGATTTCCTAAAAAAAAAGATTTTTTATTAGATTTTATCAGTGTTAAAATCTCTATAGCTCTGTGTTTTTTATGCTCTAAATCTAATGAACCAGGAAAAAACACAGTTATTTCAGACAAATTATTATAATTTGTTATGATATGATATAAATATGAGTGACCTTCTCTACCAACATTTTTAATATTTATTATTTTATTAATATTTATTTTTGAAAAATTATCATTATCTCCCTTATTATAAACAGTATATTTATATTCATTAAATATGTCTTCTGTCGTCCAATTAAGGTCTTCATTATACCTTGATATTATTATTTCTATATTACTCATTGATTTATAATTATATTATATTATAAATCTGTATTCGTAATACATATAGAAGATTTCGCTATAAAGAACTAATTTTGTAAAATATATATAAGAGCATTATTAATTTTGTAGTAAATTTAAGTTATATATCTATTTTCTTTTATATAATATATAGATGAATTATTCAAATAGCGGTCAAGGGTCAAGTTCATTATTTAATCAATTTTCGGTTGATAGTTATGTGGATTCAACCCAAGAATTTTTGAATTCAAATAGCATTATTGCTCAAGTAGCATTTTTATTGTTAGTTTTATTTGTGTTTATTATTTTGTTACGTTTAGGAATATCACTATTAGGATATTTTTTATCTCAACCTGGAAATCCAAAACTTATTGATGGAATGGTTGATGCCAAACAATTAATTGTTATACCTCAAGATCCATCATCTGAAGGTTCTGTAATAATTAATAGGTCGGTTAATGCTAATGAAGGAATTGAATTTACTTGGTCTGTTTGGGTTTATATTGATGATTTAACATATAATTCTGGTAACTATAGGTGTATATTCTATAAAGGTAATGATTATGCTAAAAACCCAAATGCTACAAATCAGGAAATGCAAGGATTAAATTTCCCTAATAATGCTCCTGGTTTATATATTGCTCCAAACTCAAACTCCTTAGTTGTTATGATGAATACTTTTAATGTAATTAATGAAGAAATAAAGATTGACGATATTCCTCTTAACAAATGGGTAAATGTTATTATTAGATGTCAAAATAATACGCTCGATATTTATATTAATGGTTCAATTATTAAGAGTTATCATTTACATGGTGTTCCAAAACAAAACTATGGAGATATTTATGTTGCGCCAAATGGAGGGTTTTCTGGATATATATCTAATTTATGGTATTACAGTTATGCATTAGGAACAAGTGAAATATCGAAACTATCTAATCAAGGCCCAAACACACATATGAAAGGTTCAAATGCGTTAAATATGAAGAAAAATGATTATTTATCATTACGATGGGTATTTAGTGGTATGGGTGATTCATATAATCCAAACCAAAATTAAAATAATTTCTAGAATTATTAGAAATTATTAATATTTTTTTATTATATGACAAAATATAATACACGAAGAAAACCCCGAACAAGAAGTAACCGAACAAGAAGTAACCGAACAAGAAGTAACCGAACAAGAAGTAACCGAACAAGAAGTACTTTTATGGCAGAGTTCGAGACATATTCCTTGGGAGATGTGAAATTACAGCGAGGATCTATCTTGCGTGATGCCAAATTAGCTTATAAAACTTATGGATCTTTAAATGAAGATAAAAGCAATGTTATTGTATATCCATCTTGGTATTCCGGCTTCATTTCAGACAATGAATGGCTCATTGGCGAGGGAATGGCTTTAGATCCAACCCTATATTTCATCATTGTTCCTTGTGCATTGGGTAATGGTCAATCATCATCACCGAGTAATACACCATCACCATATGGAAAATCACGTTTTCCGAATATTACTCTTTATGACAATGTAACTTTACAATATCGTCTTGTGACAGAATTATTTGGTATTACTAAAATTAAATTAGTAGTTGGTTGGTCAATGGGAGCACAACAAACATATCAATGGGGTTGTTTATATCCAAATATGGTCGAACGTATCGCACCATTTTGCGGATCAGCTAAAACAGCTCCTCATAACTTTGTTTTCCTTGAGGGTGTTCGAGTTGCTTTAACAAATGATGCTGCATGGAATCATGGGTTTTATGAAACTCAACCAGAAGTAGGATTGAGAGGAGTAGCAAGGGTATACGCAGGTTGGGGATTTTCACAACCATTTTATAAGCAAGAACAATGGAGAGCATTGGGTTATCATTCTCTTGAAGATTTCCTTATTGGATTCTGGGAAGGATTTTTTTTAAAACGTGATGCAAATAATCTCTTAACAATGCTGTGGTCATGGCAGAATGCTGATATTAGTGATAATGATATTTTTAAAGGGGATCTCTCTGCCGCATTAAGTGCAATTCAAGCTAAAGCAATAGTTATGCCAGCTCAAATTGATTTATATTTTCCTCCTGATGATAATGTGTGGGAAATATCTCAAATGACATCAGCAGCAGCAGCAGAATTGATTGTCATTCCTGGAGTATGGGGTCACTTTGCTGGTGGTGGATGTAATGTGGAAGATACGCTATTCATCGATAAAGAGTTAAAAAGATTATTGGCAGATAAAGTTGATAATACATTTGTGAGCGATGTCACCGATATTACATCAAATTCTGCCTGAAGAGGAATAAAAAAAGACGAAGAAGATGCAGAGTGTTTAGCGGCTTGTGTTATGTTAAGCTATTGGAACAGTAATATTGCTTATTTTTGAAGAGGCAAATCACAAAGAATTCAACGGAAACTGAGTGAAATACCGGTAATATATGCTGACGAGCGACACTGCTAGTTCAGCACTCCCAGAAGGATGAAGTAGAATAGCAAAGAATAGACTGTACCGAATTTAAAAAGTCCACAAATTCTGAGGCGTTTAGTCATCTTCGTGCTTCAATATCCTCGTATTGGATAGATAGGAGTGGACCTTTGTACCAGCACACCAACGAGATGGGTCCAGCGTGCATGGTTTAGCTTATTAGGAACCCATAAGATTGACGCGATCTATAGATAGACAGATAGATGGGTGTTTAGTTGTATGGGTGATTCATATAATCCAAACCAAAATTAAAATAATTTCTAGAATTATTAGAAATAATTAATATTTTCTTATTATATGACAAAATATAATACACGAAGAAAACCCCGAACAAGAAGTAACCGAAGGAAAAGTAACCGAACAAGAAGTAACCGAACAAGAAGTAACCGAACAAGAAGTAACCGAACAAGAAGTAACCGAACAAGAAGTAACCGAACAAGAAGTAACCGAAGGAAAAGCAATGGTGGTGCATTAATTGATGCTCCTACTAAAAATACATTAAGTAAATTATTAGCAAATCAAGGTCAAAGAATGTCCAACGTTTTATCGTCGGTTTGTAAAGGATCGAAGGATAATTGTATTGCATTGGGAACTTATGATTTAATGATTTACAATTTTTTTAACAATTTTGCTGATTTTTCATTAATTGTTACACAAAATACAAAACGAATTGGCAGTCCAAGCGCTAATGGCTTTATTTGGTCAGTTCCATTTGAAAAAGACGGATATACTGCATATACTGTGTTAAAATGTAGTGATTCCAATAAAGCAGACAATTTATATTATGAATATTATGTTGGAAAAAATTTCATTAACAAATACACAAAAAAATTTCCGTGTTTTGTTGAAACGTATGACTGTTATACATTATTAAAAGATAAGTGGAGCGAATTAAAAACATCAACCAAATCTGTATCATTTGCCACTGGAATAGAAAAGTATACAGGTGGGTTTGTAAATTCATGTACTAATAATAAATTATTATCTGTATTAATTCAACATTTTGATAGCGAACGATTTACAAGTTTATATGAAATTGTAGATGATAAATATGATATTGTTGAATATGAAATACATTTTTTATGTTACCAAGTGTTGTTTGCGTTGTCAACATTAGGAAATACATATACTCATTATGATTTACATGACAATAATGTTTTTTGTTATAAACCGTACAACGACAATTCATTTATACAAATGAATTATTATTCAAATGATGGAAAAATTGTATCATTTCCAACAGAATATATAATGAAAATAATTGATTATGGACGAAATTATTTTAATAATGGTGATACAAATACTTCGCAAATATTACAAACAGAAATATGCAGTAATGTTGCGTGTAATCCAAAATGCGGAGAAAATAATGGATATTCCATTATTCAAGGTAGAGCATTTAATGCATCAGCTGAATATTATGATGTTTATCCAGATAGACCAAATCAATCGCACGATTTAAGATTTATGGCTGATAATTCCACTATAAAAAACTATATTAAACAAGTAACTGATTGTAATATTATATATGAAGACGGTTTCGGAACTCCTGAATTATTAACTTCTGGTCTAACTATAAACCAAATACATAATATACATGATGCTAAAGCTGCTATTGAGAAATTATTACAACCAGACTTTAAACCAGGATTTAAACAAAAAATAAATAAAAAATATGATTCAACTTGGAGACAAGTAGCAACTATGAATATTTATCAAGATGGACGAGATTATGAATTTATACAAATCGCTGACCCAACTTCTCTATAAGCAATCCTCCATCAACTGGTTCATCAAGTAGATCATCCACATAACAAACTAAAATTAATTTTTCTTCTGAACCATAAACTATAGATACTCGTAAATCTAAATAGCTTTTTCTGTTTAATAAAATACTTATAATATATAAAAGATGTCATGTTATTTGCCTCAACCTCCACGTGTTTGGTCAAGAGTTCAAAATAGTTGTTCATTAATAACAAGCGATAATAGTGGAATAGTTAGAGATCCGTATACAGGTGAATTTGTTCAAACATTTGTTTTAGCAGAACGAATTTCAATGTTAAATAAAGGTAATATTTTGCAATACAAAGCAAATAGTAGTAATCTAACAAAAAATCAAAGATATTCTAAAATTGCGAAGGGTCAATGGATAAATCGTAATACTACTTGGGCAACCCAATCGTTGCAAGGTTATACAAATCCTAATACAACAAGTCTTAAACGTGCAGGCAATGTTGTAAATATAGCCATTGACCCAATTACTGGAACAATTATTGGCCCAACACTTGATTCACCATCTTGTCCTGAAACGATTAATCCAATTAACGAAGCATTGCCGTCTAATGAAGGTAATAATGATGAAGAGCCAATTATTCCTCCGCCAATTGAACCAACTCCTGGAAGTGATGTTTTTCCAGATATTATTTTTGAAAATCCTGTTAGTCCTCTTGTTATACAGGATGGTGGAAATCTTATTTGTTCTGTTAAAGAAAATATATGTACTGGTGAGACAAAATCAACTATTTCACAACAATTATGTAACCCAACAACGGACTCAGATGTTCCAGGACAAATACAAAATTTATGTTGGAATGATGGCACACAAACTTGGTATCCAAAACAAAGATATGTAATGTCAAATAGTACTGATAAATGGCCAATAAACTATAAGTTTTTAGTTAGTGCGGTTAAACCACCAAGTCCAATATTAACAGCATCGGTAAATAATTTATTAATAACTATAACTTGGGCTGATGAAAATAATGTAATTAATTGTAATTGTTTAAAAGTTGCCGGTTATAATATTTACATAAATAATGCGATTTATCAAAAAGTATCCGCTGACATACATTCAATTACTTTTGTTGGTGAGACTGGAATATATAATATATATATAACATCAACAAATGATGGTATTAAATCAATACCCTCTAATATAATACTATTAGAAATTGTATAAATTGAGTAAATTGTTCTGTAATTATATTATATTTAAATACATTTAAATATAATATAATTTAAGCTCTTAAATTAGGATTCATACAGATTGACTGGTTGGGAAATATATCTCCGCTCATACAAACGTCATTTACGCCTATTTCTGAACATGAACGTGTGCCTTGTTCCTCTCCAATATAACACCATCCAGATTTTCCAGTTGTTTGAATTGAGCTTCTTGAATCATCTGGATTTACTTGTTCTCTCGTTTGTTTTGCGTTGTCTAATGCTCTTACGAGAGAATCTTTTTGCCATTGTTCTGTATTTCCACCAGACTGTTGAATGCCGCTTTGAACAGGCAATGAAGAATTCATCATTTGGCCCTGAGGCACACCATAATCTGAAGATAAGCCTGTTGAAGTTCCTATAGTTCCAATTGGAGCTACATTTTGAGATATTTGTTGAATAGTATCAATTGCTCCCGTTGTAGTTCCAGCAACAATATCAACTCCTGCTTTTGTTCCTGTGGCAGTTGTTTCAACTGTTTCTTTTGTTGTTTTTAATACACCATAACCAAATAATTTTAAAATTGGACCAAAAATAACAGCAATATCCTGAGTTCCCTTGGCTAAATAAGCAAAAATATTTATACCTAATAATGCTAAAACTAAGATTATAATTATCCAAGTTTGCCAAGTTATGTTTAAAAAATAACTAACAAATGAATTATTGCTAGATATAGATGGAGATACCGATGGGCCTTCGGTTAAATCAGTTAATGTTGGAAAATCATCAGGGACTATATCAGTAACAGACTTTATGTATTCTTGTGAACTCATTATAATTTCACTACATATTAATTTTTGACATATTAAATTTATTTTATTTATATAATTTATGAATAAAATAAAGAAAGGCGGACACGAAAGAGAAGATATTCCTCATTATCATAATATGCTTAAACTTCCTAATGGAAAAACAGTAACTTTATCATCTGCTGAGCATTGTGTATCAGCACCAGCAACTAATAGTTGTCCAGAGGTTAAATCATGGGATGTTCAAGAGTTAATTGATACAATAAAATATCATTTATCTGACACAGATAAAACATTTACAATATTTATTGGGGTATATGAAGACAATGAAGAACAAAATGGCCCAATAACATATTATAAAATAATTTCGTCTAATGGAATTCAAGGAGTGCCTATATATACTAAATTAAGAGATCTTAGATTTGGAACACAATCGCTTAAAAGATATGTGGGAATCCAACCATTTATAGTTGTATACCAAGATGAATTAAATAATACAAAATACGATTATTTACAACATGCGCTTAATTCAAGGGTTGCCGAAGAAGGAGAAAAAGACACAAATGAACTGAATACAAGACCTTCTACTCCTACTGGTATTGGTGGAAGAAGGATAAAGACAAGAAGACAAAGGACAAGAAGACAAAGGACAAGAAGACAAAGGACAAGAAGACAAAGGACAAGAAGACAAAGGACAAGAAGACAAAGGACAAGAAGACAAAG
>Ga0315284_10012159_pt1 | contig 12263 bp, 8 predicted proteins | sample YL17G09_16_MG_FD_203696 | JGI IMG/M metagenome (GOLD analysis project Ga0315284, IMG submission 203696) | Sediment microbial communities from Yellowstone Lake, YNP, Wyoming, USA - YL17G09_16 | ecosystem: Environmental > Aquatic > Freshwater > Lake > Sediment | place: USA: Wyoming | collected...
CTACTACTACTATCCGCCCGGCTATGCGTACGCGACACCATTTGCGTTTGGCGTCGGCGTGGCTTATGGCGCAGCATGGGGTTACGCATGGGGCCATTCAGACTGGCACGGTGGCGATGTCAATATTGACTACAACCAGAATACCAATATCAACAACAACAACATTAACAAAGAGCAATACAAGCAGCAGGCTCAGGCAAAAGGTCAGGGCGGACAGGCTGGCCAGGGCAACAAATGGCAGCACAATCCTGAGCACCGCCAAGGGGTCTCGTACCGTGACCAGGCAACAGGACAGAAGTTCAACAAGGCGTCAACGAACGAAGCCATGAAGTCACGGGAATCCTTCCGCGGCCGTACAGAGCAAGGCAGACAGGACCTCGCCCGGGGCGGGGCAGACCAGTTCAAAGGTAAGCAGGGACAGGGGCAACTTAGTGGCGATCGGTCCGGCAGCAAGCAGGGCGGCAGCGCCTTCCAGGGCACAGAAAAGGGGAGTGCGGCGAGAGACTCCAGTTCCCGCGGAAGCAGCAGTCGTCAAAGCATGTCCAGCGGAGGCGGAGGATTCGGCGGTGGCGGTGGCCGTGGTGGCGGTGGCCGTGGTGGTGGCGGTGGTGGCCGCCGTTAGTAATTATAGCACAGCATCTAAACATCTACGTTCGATGGAGGGAAAAGCGATGTTTATCAATATACAGAAGCAAAAAAGATATTTAATGTGCTCTTTCGGTTTTGTAATCATAGCGGCTGTCCTCATGGTTGCTGGACTCTGTCAGCATGCATATGCGGCAGAAGTCAAGCAAAAGACCTTCAAATCTCCTGAGGAAGCGGTTAAGGCATGTGTGGATGCTCTCAAAGGGAATGATGAAAAAGAGTTATTGGCGATCTTTGGTCCCGATGGAAAAGAGATTATCTCTTCCGGTGATGAGGTTGCCGACCGAACAGGGAGAGAACGCTTTGTCAAGGCGTATGAGGAGATGAATAGATTGGCAAGTGAGAGCGATAAACGGGTGGTGCTCAATGTCGGCAATGATGACTGGCCCTTTCCGATTCCTCTCGTGAAGGTTGGAGAAAACTGGTATTTTGATACCAAGGAGGGCAAGGAAGAGATTCTCAATCGGCGGATAGGGAGGAACGAACTGGATGTAATGCAGGTGTGCCAGGCCTATGTGGACGCTCAGCGGGAATACGCACTCAGGGATCGGGACGGTGAAGGCTTGCTGGAATACGCCCAGAAGTTTAGAAGCGAAAAGGGAAAGAAAGATGGTCTCTACTGGGAGGCAAAGGAAGGTGAAGAACAGAGTCCCCTTGGTTCTTTAATGGCCAAAGCCGTTGAGAAAGGATATACGGTAAAGCAGTCCGGTGATAAACCGACTCCCTATTGTGGATATTACTATAGGATTCTGAAGGCCCAGGGCAAGAATGCGCCGGGAGGAGCGTATAATTATGTGGTCAAGGGCAAAATGATCGGTGGTTTTGCCCTCGTCGCATACCCGGCTGAGTATGGAGCTTCAGGAGTGATGACTTTCGTGGTCAATCACGATGGTGTGGTGTATCAGAAGAATTTAGGGAAGGAAACCGAAAAAATCGCCAGCGCCATGATGAAGTTCGACCCGGACAAGACCTGGAAGAAGGAGTGATATACACCTCCTGAAATACATTCCGGTGAAGGAATATAAAAACCTGTTGAGTTAAGAACGAAGGAACGACATGACGAGGAAATCCCTGAGGCGTCTGCCCTCGGTGAGCCGGGGCCGTGTAATGGCACTCGCCGCCGGCGTGGTGGTGAGCCTGCTGGCCGCCGGCTGCGCGACGCCGATTGGCGTGAAGCGGATTCGGCCGGAGGAGGCCAACCGGCAGCTCACGGCGAGTGTGCTCACTATGGGAAAGCCCGGTGCCCCGGCGCAAGAGTTCCTCTACCGGCTCAAGCTCACCGAGAAGTACCGTGAAGATCCGGCCAATACGATTAACGAGCTGCACGCAGGGCTGGGACAGGTAGACGAGTCCAGCCGTCTGTTCGCGCTGGCTGAGCTGTCCTTCGATTACGCCGAGAACAGCGGTGCCCGTACCTACTATCTTGCGTCGGCAGCGTACGCCTGGGCGTTCTTGTTCCCGGAGAATCCGGAAGCGCGCCCGGGTTGCTATGACCCGCGCGTCCGCACGGCGATGGATCTGTACAATCGCGGCGTCACCGAAGGATTGGCCAGCGGCAAGGGCGACGAGGTGGATCTCAGTGCGCGCAGCGTGGCGCTGCCCTACGGCCCCCTGCAACTGGACGTGGATCCGTCCGGTTTCACGTACGGTGGCTATCAACTCGTCCACTTTACCTCGCTGGCGGATTTCCAGGTGCGGGGACTGCGGAACCGCTACCGCCGCCCTGGCATCGGCGCTGCGCTCGCCGCGTCGGTGGCCAAGGGTGAGGAACGCGTGGATCGATGGCTCGCTCCGCGCACCAAGGTGCCCGTCACCGCGCTGCTCCGGTTCGACGATCCGCGCCGCGGCATGAGCGACGGTGCACTACACGGTACCATCCAGCTCTACGGCGCCGGTGAAAGCGCAACCATCCAGATCGGCGACGTCACCGTCCCGCTGGAGTCCGAAAGGACGACCGCACTCGCCTATCAACTCGAAGGGGCGCCGGTATGGGACTTCGAGATCGCCGGCTTCCGCAGAGGCGATTTACGCCTCGTCAAGGGGGAAGGCGGGGAAGACAATCTGTTCATGCTATCCCCGTATCACCCGGGCCGCATCCCGGTGGTCTTCGTGCACGGGACGGCATCGAGCCCGGCGCGATGGGCCGAGATGTTTAACGAGCTGATGAACGACCCGATCCTCGGCAAGCGCTACCAGTTCTGGTTCTTTGTCTACAACACCGGCAACCCCGTCGCGTACTCCGCCATGGGCTTGCGGGAAGCCCTGCAGCACGCGGTGAAGGACGTGGATCCGGAGGGCAAGGATCCAGCCCTGCGCCAGATGGTGGTCATAGGGCATAGCCAGGGCGGGTTGCTCACCAAGATGACCGTCGTGAACAGTGGCACCCACTTCTGGGGTGCGCGCTTTCAGGTGCCGTTCGAGCAGGCGAATATCCCTGCAGTGACGAAGGACTTGCTGCGCCGCAGCATGTTCGTCGAGCCACTGCCGTTCGTCACCGAGGTGGTCTTCATTTGCACCCCGCACCGCGGCAGCTTCGCGGCTGAAAACATTCTCGGCAAGATCGCGCGCCGGCTGGTGACCTTTCCGGCGCAGTTGACGAAGGTGAGCGTCGACCTGGTCAAACTGAACCCGGCCGGTGCGGCACAGACCGCGTGGCGCATGCCGACGGCGATCGACAACATGGATTGGTCCAACCCGTTCCTCAAGACACTTGCCTCCCTGCCGATCGCCCCCGGCGTGGAGGTACATTCCATTGTCGCGGTGCGGGGCGATGGGCCACCGGAAAAGGGCGACGACGGAGTGGTGAAGTATACCAGCGCCCACATCGACGGCGCCGCCTCCGAGCTGATTGTGCGCGACAGCCACTCGACACAAGCGACGCCGGCGACCATCGAGGAGGTGCGCCGCATCCTGTACGCGCACCTGAAAGAGCAATGAGCGCGTCGCTGCGGCACGCGCCGCGACTCCGGATGTCCTCACGATGAAAACCGCGATGAAAGTCGGCGGCCGCACACTGCTCGTGCTGGCGATTCTCGGGCTCGCAGCCTGGGCGGCTGCGGCGCTGTATTTGGGGCCCCCGCAATCGGCGTTCTGGGCGCTTGCCATCGCGGCGGTGGGCCTGGTTGCGGCCGTGTCCGCCGTCTTGCCACGCCTGCGCTGGTGGCCGCTGGCGCTGTTTGCGGTTGTCTTCATCGCCTTCCAGATCCGCTGGAGCGCCGTGCACCCATCAAACGATCGCGACTGGCAGCCCGACGTGACGGTGCTGCCGTTTGCCACCTTCGACGGCGACCTGGTGACGATCCACAACATTCGCAACTTCGACTATCGGACCGAGACCGACTACACGCCGAGCTACTACGACAAGACGTACGACCTGCGGAAGCTGGACTCGGTCGACCTGATCGCCGTGTACTGGATGGGCGACGCCATTGCGCACATCATGGCGAGCTTCGGCTTCGCGGGACAGGATTTCGTCACCGTCTCGATCGAAACCCGCAAGGAACGAGGCGAGACGTACGACACCCTGAGGGGCTTCTTCCGGCAATACGAGCTGATCTACATCGTCGGCGACGAACGTGATTTGATCCGCCTGCGTACCAACTACCGCAAAGATCCGCCCGAGGACGCCTACCTCTACCGGACCAACGCTCCGCCCGAGAACGTACGTCGATTGTTCCTGAGCTACTTTGAGACGATCAACGCGCTCAAGGATCGGCCGGCCTTCTACAACACGTTGACCACGAACTGCACGACGAACGTGCTCATGCACACCAAGGTGAACCCCGGCAAGCAACACTACTCGTGGAAGATCCTGCTGAGCGGCTACACCCCGCTGTATGCCTACGAGCTCGGCCGATTGGACACCAGTCTACCGTTCGAAGAGCTGAGGCGACGCTCGCACATCAATGCTGCGGCGCAGGTGGCGGACCAGGCCGCCGACTTCTCCCAGCGGATTCGCGCCGGGCTGCCGAGGCCCGCTGCCGGCGATTCACGCGCGGGCCTCCCCATGCCGAATTGGAAGTAACTGACGGACGAACAATGTTTTTGCTCGATTGATAATAGTATGAGAATGTACTAAATTTGCTGTTACATCTGGGTAACAGAAGGAGGGACAACCATGACAGTGCAGAAAATCATCGACGTAGCAGAGCAAAAGAGGTTGAACGAGACGCGCGAGGCGGGCATCCCCTGGAAAAAATGGGGGCCCTACCTGAGCGAGCGGCAGTGGGGAACGGTCCGCGAGGACTACAGCGAGGACGGCAACGCCTGGGACTATTTCACCCATGAACAATCTCGCTCACGGGCCTACAAGTGGGGCGAAGACGGGCTCGGGGGGATCTGCGATGAAAAGCAACGGCTCTGCTTTGCCATCGCCCTGTGGAACGAACGGGACCCCATCCTGAAGGAGCGCCTGTACGGACTCACCAACAGCGAGGCGAACCACGGCGAGGATGTCAAGGAGTACTACTTCTACATCGACAGCACTCCCACCCACTCCTACATGAAGTATCTCTACAAGTATCCACAGCGGGAGTTTCCCTACGCCGACCTGGTCGAAACCAACCGCCGGCGCAATCGGGAGGAGATGGAGTATGAACTCCTCGATACCGGCGTGTTTGACGACGACCGCTATTTCGACGTGTTCGTGGAATACGCCAAGGAGAGCCCGGAAGACGTACTCATCCGTATCACCGTCCACAATCGCGGGCCGGAAGCAGCCCGGCTTCGCCTGTTGCCGACGCTCTGGTTCCGGAACACGTGGTCCTGGGGTAATGGGGATCCAAAGCCCTTGCTGCGGGAGGTTGCGCCGGGCGTCATTCGCGCCTCTCACCATGAGCTGGGCGAGTACTGGCTCTATTGCGATGGAGGCCCGGAACTGCTCTTCACCGAGAACGAGAGCAATGCGCAGCGTCTCTGGGGCCAGCCCAATGGTTCTCCCTACGTCAAGGATGCCTTCCACGCTTACCTCATCGCGGGACAGCGCGAGGCGGTGAATCCCGCCAAGACAGGGACCAAGGCCGCGGCCAACTACGTGCTTGAAGTGCCCGGCGGCGGCAGCAAGACGGTCCGGCTGCGTCTGGCAGCCGCCAAAGTGGACGATGCCTTCGGCGGTTTCGAGAAGATATGCAAAAGCCGGATCGCCGACGCCGACGAATTCTACGAGCGGATTACGCCCAACTCGCTGAACGAAGACCAGCGCCGGGTGCATCGCCAGGCGCTGGCGGGCATGCTCTGGAGCAAGCAGTACTACTACTTCGATTTGGAGCAGTGGCTGAGGGAGCACAACAGCCATCCGCTGCTCGAGTCCGTCCGCCACGACGTGCGGAACACGGAGTGGTTCCACATGCTCAACGCCGACGTGATCTCCATGCCGGACAAGTGGGAGTATCCGTGGTATGCGGCCTGGGATCTGGCCTTCCACACGGTCGCCCTGTCACTGGTGGATTTCGATTTCGCCAAGGAGCAGCTCCTGCTGATGCTGCGCAGCCTGTACTTCCACCCGAGCGGGCAGATTCCCGCCTACGAGTGGAACTTCAGCGATGTGAATCCGCCGGTGCACGCCTGGGCCACGCTCTGGCTGTACAAATACGAGCGGGGGCTGGGCCGGGCGGACCTTCGTTTCCTGGAGCGGTCCTTTCAGGGGTTGATGCTGAATTTCAACTGGTGGGTCAATCGCAAGGACCCTGCGGGGCGCAACGTCTTCGCCGGCGGATTTCTGGGCCTGGACAACATCGGTGTCTTCGACCGCAGCGCCCAGCTCCCCACTGGCGGATCGCTGGAGCAGGCGGACGGGACGGCCTGGATGGCCTTCTACTGCCAGAACATGCTGGAGATCGCCCTGATTCTGTGCGAATACGACCCGATGTACGAAGAGGTTGCCTTCAAGTTCATCCAGCATTTCATGTGGATTTCCTACGCCATGGACCGCATCGGCGAGAATCACGACGAGATGTGGGACGAGAAGGACGGCTTCTTCTACGACCTGCTGCGGCTGCCAGACGGCCAGGCCATGCGGTTGAAGGTGCGGTCGCTGGTGGGACTGCTGCCCCTGTGCGCCTCAACGGTGTTCGATGCGGATTCTGTCAAGCGCTATCCGAAGCTGATGGAAATGATCGCCCTGTTCCGGAAACGTCATCCGGAGCTGGTTTCCCAGGTCGCCCCGACCGACGAAGGTTTCATTGGCCATAAAGGTCGGCGTCTATTATCGATCCTCAACAAGAAGAAACTGGAGCGGGTGCTCGGGTATATGCTCGATGAGAACGAGTTTCTCGGGCCGCACGGGATCCGTTCTCTCTCGCGGTATCACCTGGATCATCCGTTCACATTCTGGGTCGGTCATCAGGAGTACAAGGTGCAGTACCTGCCGGCTGAATCGAATACGGGGATGTTCGGAGGGAACTCCAACTGGCGGGGTCCGGTGTGGATGCCGGTCAATACGCTGATCGTCCGGGCGCTGGTGAACCTGTACGACTTCTACGGTGATGAATTCAAGGTCGAGTGTCCGACCGGTTCGGGGCAGTACATGACGCTGTTCGAAGTGGCGCAGGAGCTTGTCCGCCGGCTGACGGGCACATTCCTCCGCGACGCCAATGGGCAACGGCCGGTCTACGGCGGAACGGCCAAGTTCCAGGAAGATCCACACTGGCGCGACCTGATCCTGTTTTATGAGTACTTCCATGGTGACAACGGAGCGGGACTCGGGGCCAGCCACCAGACTGGGTGGACCGGTCTGGCCGCCCCCCTGCTGGACTACTTTGGACGTCTCGACGCCAAAACCTTACTGGAGACCGAACGCGAGCACATATTCGACCGGCTCGTAAGGGAACAAGTGGGCGGGGAAAAGACCGGGAAATGAGGGAACGACCATCTGCCATGACCTCCCCCGCCCCCTCCTTGGTAAGGAGGGGAGAAAAGGAAGTGAGCTGTGGCAGGAAAGAGCAATGGTTCCTCCCCTAACGAAGGGGAGGGCAGGTGGGGTGAGGAACTAATGACAGAAGTCTTCAATAAGACAACTGAACTGTATAAGCGCAGATTGCTCAGACGGAACATGCCGCAGACTGAAATACTGCTTTGGTCAAAGCTGAGAGGAACGGGGTTGAAGGGCCATAAGTTCAGGCGACAGTACAGTGTAAAAAATTATGTGCTGGACTTTTACTGTCCAAAAAAGAAATTGGCAATTGAAATTGATGGAGATTCTCATTTTGCCGACGGAGCTGAGGAATACGACAGAGAGAGACAGACAGTAATAGAATCATATGGCATAAGGTTCTTACGATTTACGAATGCAGAAGTGAAGGAGAACATTGAAGGGGTTGTGATGAGGATTGTGGAGCATCTGCCATGACCTCCCCCGCCCCCTCCTTGGTAAGGAGAGGAGAGAAGGAAGTGAGCTGTGGCAGGAAAGGGCAATGGTTCCTCCCCTTGCGAAGGGGAGGGCAGGTGGGGTGAGGGCCGCCAAATGAGGTTCGCCCCAGAGGAGAGAGAACGCAAATGAAATCCCAACCGTCAGTATCCAGTGACGATCTGCTCCGGGAGCCGCGGGACTTCTCACTCGTCCTGGGCGGGCCGCTCTTCCAGCTCTTCCGCAAGGCCCATTTGACCGGCGACGCGCTGGAGCTGGTGCGCCAGCGCATCATTGTTCTCTCACTGTTCACTTGGCTGCCGCTCCTGGTGCTCTCGGCTCTGGAAGGGCAGCTGCTGGGCGGGAGGGCGGCCGTCCCCTTCCTGCTGGACGTGGAAGTTCACGTCCGCTTCCTGGTGGCGCTTCCCCTGTTAATCGGGGCCGAGATTGTGGTGCACAAGCGCATGTGTTTCCTGGTGAAGCAATTCCTGGAACGCAATTTGATTCCCGAGAGCGCCATGACGCGGTTCGATGCCGCCATCGCATCGGCATTTCGGATGCGCAACTCGGTGCTCGCCGAGGTGCTGCTGATCGCCTTTGTGTATGTCGTTGGTATTCTGATCGTCTGGCGCCAGTACATGGCACTCGACACAGCCACGTGGTACGCGACCCCGTCAGTCGAGGGCTCGACGCTCTCGCTCGCCGGGGTGTGGTTTGGCTACGTGAGCCTGCCGGTCTTCCAGTTCCTGCTGTTCCGCTGGTATTTTCGATTGTTTATCTGGACGCGCTTTCTCTGGCAGGTGTCACGCATCGAGTTGAGCCTGGTTCCCACGCATCCGGATCGCGTGGGCGGCCTGGGATTTCTCTCCAACACGGTCTACGCCTTCATGCTGCTGCTGACAGCGCATGGCGCGCTGCTTGCCGGAAACCTCGCCAACCGCATTTTCTACCTCGGGGCCGCACTGCCTGATTTCAAGCTCGAGATCCTTGTTCTCGTCATCGTGCTCCTGTGCATGGTGCTCGGCCCGCTCCTGGTTTTTGCGCCCCAGCTTGCGCAGGCGAAGCGGACGGGCCTTCGCGAATATGGCACCCTGGCCGAGCGTTACGTGCGCGAGTTCGATGCCAAATGGGTGCGGGGCGGCGCGCCGGCCGAAGAGCCGTTGGTGGGGAGCGGCGACATCCAGTCCCTGGCCGATCTGGGCAATAGTTTCGAGGTGGTGCGGACCATGCATCTCGCGCCTGTTACGAAGGTGGCCATCCTCCAACTTGTGGCCGCGATACTCGTGCCGATTGCGCCGCTGGCACTCACCATGATGCCGCTGGAAGAGCTGCTGAAAAAGCTGTTCGGCATCTTGTTTTAGGATGCCTCCGGGAGCGAATGCACGATGAAAGTACCTTGTGCCTCTCTTGTTCTGTCTGGCTGTGGTTCGACAAGAGCTGGTGACCCGGAGAAGTTAGCGTATAGGAGGATGCGATGATTCGAGCCAGGATCATTCGGTTCTTCAGCTCCTTAGACTCCAAGCGGGCCTTGGAGGCGGGCAAGCAGGCCGGATTCATTCAGGGCACTCAAGGTGCTGGGAGGGAGACAAAATGAGAACATGGCCTAAGCATCCTGTCATTTATGAAATCAACACCTGGGTCTGGTTGGGGGAACTGGGCCGGAAATACCAGAGACCAATAAACCTCGCTACGGTGCCGGAGCAGGAGTGGGATTCAATTGCCTCCCATGGCTTTGACGCCGTGTGGTTCATGGGCGTCTGGGAGCGCAGCCCCGCCGGAATCGGGATCTCCATGCGAAACCAAGGACTCCTTGAGGATTTCAAGAGAGCCCTGCCCGACTTTGCGGCAGAGGACAATGTGGGGTCGCCTTACTGCGTGTGCCGCTACGTTGTTGACGAACACCTCGGCGGTCCGAAAGGGCTCGCAGCCGCACGAAGCATGCTCCGTGAACGCAGGTTGCGGCTTATCCTTGACTTTGTTCCCAACCACGTGGCGCCGGACCACCCCTGGGTCAGCGATCATCCTGAATACTTTGTTCAGGGGGACGCTGACGATGCGAGGAACGATCCCGCTTCCTTTGTTGAAGCAGGAGGAAAGGTGTTTGCCTGTGGCCGGGATCCCTACTTCCCGGCGTGGCCTGATGTACTGCAACTCAATGCCTTTCAACCAGGACTCCGGCAGGCGGTGATCGAGACAATCGCGGAGATCGCCGAACAATGTGACGGTATCCGCTGCGACATGGCTATGCTCATGCTGAACACTATCTTTGAGCGTACCTGGGGGGCCCGTGCAGGAGAAAAGCCGGTCAATGATTACTGGAAGACGATTATCCCGGCGATCAAGGCGAAATGGCCAGAGTTCAGGTTCATCGCCGAGGCATACTGGGACCTGGAGTGGGAACTGCAGCAGCAGGGGTTTGATTTCTGCTACGACAAAAAACTCTACGACCGGATGGAACACGGGGACGCCGAGAGTGTGCGTCTGCACCTCCTGGCTGATCTTTCCTACCAGGAGAGAATGGTCCGGTTCATCGAGAACCATGACGAGCCCAGGGCTGCCGCCGCTTTTCCGGATGGAAAGGGGCGCGCTGCAGCAGTGGCAACCCTCACACTCACCGGAGCGAGGCTCTTGCATGAGGGGCAGTTCGAGGGTAGAAAGGTGAGGCTGCCGGTCTTTCTCGCCCGCCGCCCGGCAGAGCCGGTTGACCATGACCTCGCGGCCTTCTACAAACGCCTGCTGAAGGAGGCCAATCGCAATGTCTTTCGGAATGGTGAATGGCACCTCTGCGAGAAAAGCGGCTGGCCCGATAACCAGAGCTGCCAGAATATTCTCACCTGGTGCTGGGTCAAGGGCGACGAGCGCTACCTCATCGTCATGAATTTCTCTGACGGAACCGCCCAGGCGCGTGTCCATGTGCCGTGGGATGAACTGAGGGGAAGGACGTGGCGCCTCAACGATGTCCTGTCAGGTGAAATCTACGACAGGAGTGGCGATGAGATGAGGGATGTTGGACTGCACGTCGACCTGAAGCCGTGGGAATGCCACTTTTTCCAGATGCGTGCAGTGTGAGCGATCGAACCATGAACGCTAACCGTGGAGAATTGTCATGGCTAAAATGAGCGTAACGCTCGCTATTTTCCTTGTCGCGTGCACCGTGGGAAGTGGACTTGCGGCTAAACAGATTGTAATAGATTCCGAAACAAAGGAGGTACAGCGCCCTGCAAAACCGGAAACGACATACAATGATCACCTGGGACGCAGCTCGCCCCAGGGGACGGTCCTTGGTTTCATAAAATCGGCCACTCAGGGAGACTATGAGCTCGCGCGCCAGTATCTCGACACGAAAAAGACGGACATAAGCGCACAAAAACTTATCATTGCGCTGAAGTCCGTTTTGGATCGTGGCTTCCAGGGTGAGTCGGCCATCGTGAGCAATAGACCAGAGGGCGATCTGGGTGATAACCTTCCGCCTTCTAAGGAACGTGTCGGTGTGGTGAAGACCCCATCGGGCAGCTTTGATATTCTTCTCGAACGAGTTCAACGTGGGAAAGACCCTCCCATCTGGCTTTTCTCCACAGGAACGCTGAATCAAGCTCTAAAGATTAACAAAGCACTGGGTTTTCCCCCCATAGATGCCTATATCCCTGAATTCCTTACAGATACCTTGTTCATGGGGTTTCCTCTCAGGTACTGGTTAACTATTCCTCTTTTCATTCTCCTGTCATTTGGCGTAGCCACCCTTGTGACCCGTCTTTTAAACCTCATCCTCCTGTTGCTCGCACGCCGGATATTCAGGGTACCCGTTGACCAGCATGTGGTGAGGTTGACCGGTCCCATACGTATCCTTTTCTTCGCTTTAGCTGTCTGGCTTATTTCAGTTCTTTCCAGATCGGTCCTTACCAGTCTTTTCTGGACGTATGTGGCATCAACCCTCGCGGTGGTCGGTTTGACCTGGCTATCCATGAGGTTGATCGATATCACATTCAACCTGAAACAGAGACAGTTGGCTGTGACGTCATCAAATAAAGTTCCAATTTTACAACTGGTGAGGAAGCTGTCCAAGGCACTGGCTGTGACTCTTGGCGGTTTTGTTATCTTTTACATCGCCGGCATCAATATAACGGCTGCTCTTACAGGTCTTGGAATCGGCGGCATTGCAATTGCCTTTGCCTCACAGAAGACACTGGAAAATCTATTCGGCGGTATCATGATTCTCTTTGATCAACCCGTCCGTGTGGGTGACTTCTGCCGTGTGGGCGACACCATGGGGACGGTT
>Ga0315284_10012160_pt1 | contig 12262 bp, 8 predicted proteins | sample YL17G09_16_MG_FD_203696 | JGI IMG/M metagenome (GOLD analysis project Ga0315284, IMG submission 203696) | Sediment microbial communities from Yellowstone Lake, YNP, Wyoming, USA - YL17G09_16 | ecosystem: Environmental > Aquatic > Freshwater > Lake > Sediment | place: USA: Wyoming | collected...
AAACTGAGGAAAAATCGTTGAAGTACGGCATAATCGCTGATGCTTACGAAAAGATTGAATCAACAACCAAGAGACTTGAAATGACCGACTTGCTGGTTGACTTGCTTAAGAACACGTCGAAGGAGGTTATAGACAAGGTTGCCTATTTGACTCAGGGGAAGCTGTATCCTGATTTTGTAGGGATAGAAATCGGAGTCGCTGAGAGGCTGGCGGTGAAAGCTCTCGCCCGTGTTTCGGGCAATAAAGAGAGTGAGGTTGAAGAAGTACTGAACAGGACAGGTGACATCGGCGAAGCCGCTCAGGTATTCACGGCCAACAGAAAACAGCAGTCATTCTTTCGACGGGACCTGTCAGTTGAAAAGGTGTACGAAACGTTGGATAAGATGGCTCAGACTTCAGGTTCAGGCGCTGTTGACCTGAAGCTTTCGCTATTGGCTGGGTTGTTGGCTGATGCGACGCCGAAAGAGGCCAAATACTTGATGAGAACCGTTACTGGCAGTCTTCGACTGGGCATTGCTGACATGACGGTTCTTGATGCTTTGGCCATAGCCTACGGCGGCGGAAAGGACGCTCGGGAAGATGTGGAACGGGCCTACAACGTTTCGTCTGACCTTGGAAGAGTAGCCAAGACCGTTGCCGAGGAAGGAATTGAAGGAATAAGACACTTCAGAGTCTGTGTGAGAGAGCCGATACGGCCGATGCTTGCAGAGCGACTCTCTTCTCCAGACGAAATACTTGAGAAGCTGGGCGGAAAATGTGTGGCCGAATATAAGTACGACGGCGAACGTTTGCAGGCGCATAAGACCGGCGAAAACGTCACATTATATTCTCGTCGCCTGGAAAACATTTCAAGCCAATATCCAGACGCTGTGGAGCTTTTCAAGAAGTATGTCAAGGCGCGGGAAGCTATTCTTGAATGTGAATGCGTTGCAGTTGACCTTGAAACTGGGGAAATGCGGCCCTTCCAGGAACTGATGCATCGCAGGCGCAAGTATGGGGTAGAGCAGGCAATTGAAGACTATCCTGTTTCGCTGTTTCTTTTTGAAGCACTCTACATCGACGGCAAAGACTTGACAAAAGAAACCTACTTGACGAGAAGGAAGATGCTTGAGGAGACTGTGACAGAGAGCGATCACCTGAAGATAGTCAAATACGTGGTCACGTCCAACGCTGCTGAACTTGAAAAATTCTTTCAGGAAGCCATTGAGAACGGCTGCGAAGGCCTAGTATGCAAGTCTATCGCGAAAGATTCTGTGTATCAAGCTGGAGCCCGAGGCTGGTTATGGATCAAGTACAAAAGGGATTACAAGAGCGAAATGACCGACACAGTCGACCTTGTCATCGTTGGAGCTTTTCACGGGCGAGGCAAGAGGGCTGGAGTTTATGGTGCTTTGCTGCTTGCAGCTTATAACCCTGAAAGTGACACGTTTGAAACGGTCACGAAATGTGGGACAGGGTTCACGGATGAGGACTTGGCGAAGCTGCCTAAGATGCTTGAGAAACACGTGGTTGCGCAGAAGCATTCAAGGGTCAACTCGATGGTTGAGGCTGACGTGTGGTTTGAACCCTCGTTCGCCATGGAAATACTGGGAGCAGAGGTGACACTGAGTCCGATTCACACTTGTGCATTGGATTCCATACGCAAAGGAAGCGGATTGGCCATAAGGTTTCCGAGGTTCACGGGCAAATACCGGCCTGACAAGGCTGCAGAAGATGCAACGGCCACACGGGAAATCCTTGGGATGTACCAGAAACAGTTGAAGAAAATAACGGAAGCCTAACAGTCAGGTCAATCTCTCGCGGATATGTGCCTTCATCATGTTTCTTCTGTGAAGTGTCCGTTTTCAGTCGTGTGGTTTATTGACTGTTCAAACGAGTTGAGTAGCGCGGTGTCATACAGATTCAGGTCGCAGCTTCCAGGCTGCTCGACGTGGAAAGTGACTGTGGCTAAGACTCCGTTGCCGGATACTTCAGGCAGGTCAACTAGTCTTGTGCAGTCAACGATTATGTGCTGATCTGTTGCGTTCAAGTTGTGCGTGAAGAAAGTTGCGCCGACGCTTTTCAGGAAGGAGCCTTCTGTGACATTGAGCAGATGCAGGATCGTGTTGTTCCAGCTAAGCTTGAATTCCCAGCCGTACAGGTCAGTCGCGTTTGAGACGCTGATGTTGACGGCAAAATCCTGTCCGACGGTGGTAGAACTGTTCTGTGGGCTCACATAGGCTCTGGCTTGTCCTGTAGGCTTAGTCCTTACATAAGCAATGTGCGTCAAGGTATTGTCTGTCGTGTTTGTTTCTTCAGCAACCGGTCCGGCTTCCGCTTTGATTAGGTAGTTTGCAGAAGCTGCCTCCGTTGTGTTCCAGTGGAACGCAAGGCTTCTTTCAGCGCCTGAGTCAAGATTCAAAATAGGCAACGTCTGCAGGGGCGCTGAGTTGAGGGTCAGACTTACATTGAAGCTTTCAGAGGTTGATCCTTTGTTCGTGACATTGACCGTGATCTCGACAAGTGTTCCACGTTGCGCTTGGGTCGGGGAAACCGTGATGCCTGAAACGGCAACGTCGTGAGTCCCACCTGAACGTGGCCCGTTCATAGCAAGATAGATAACTGCAATCAAGATCGCGAATATCATGATCACTGTCAAGTTTTTTTTGTTCATGATGACTGACCAGTTATGCAGTTAGACCCATTCTGTGGTTAATAACTTTTGTAGGTGCGTTTGCACTTTGGGGCTTCCTGAGCTTTTTTAGGCTGAAAACTGTTGCAGAGATCGCGAACGAGATCAGAAGGGCAAACAATGGAAAATTCGTGATTTCAGGTATTATCTCTTCGAAAAGACCTCCGCTTGAGACGTGTTCTATGGGTAAGGATATTCTCGGTTCCCTGTCTGGAGGAGGAAAATCGTACAATTGCGAGGTCAGGTCAAGAGGCGAACTTCCATGATTCTTCACGTGGAAAGTAATCCTGACTATGACGCCTGTCCCATTGAAAGCGGGTGCGGGAGCTACTGAAGTAGCGGCGAACGAATATTCGCCAGGAGAAGTCGAGTTTTCAACATTGTATGCTGAACTGGAGAGGGCTCCATCTGTCTGCCCAGCTCTGACGTCGATGCTTGCTGGTTCAAGGACGGTTTTGTTCCAGTGGAGGCTTATTGCGAGTCCGTAAAGGTTCTGGACATCCGTGACCGTTATGTTCACGGTGAACGTTTCATTCAAACCAGCAGAATTTGTGTTGGGGTCTACTTTCACGAGAGCTTGTGATGATATGCCCGAGCCGAATGTTTGGGGAAAGACGAATAGGGGTACGCCTGTGAAACACACAAGTAGCAGGTGGAGGACGGCTTTTCTGGTTTTCATCGACTCTTTGCTCCGGAGTCTTGCTCTGCAAGAACTACTATTTTGTCTCTTCCTTTCTTTTCCCTTCGCACCGTTCCTTTCAATTCCAGAGCTGCAAGAAGTTGGCTTGTCTTAGCCTTGGAAAACTTGCATTGCTCAACGATCACGGACTGGCGTAGGGTGCCGTTTGAGGATCTGAGTAGGTTCACTATTTTTTCTTCGTTACTTTCAATGCTTGACAGTCCGTAGGCTCTGGGCTCTGAAACCTGCGTGTTTTGCATTCTGCCACGCCGTTTGAACAGGTAAAAACCCGTTGAGGAACAGGCAGCCGCAACGGCTAACAGGATTATTGGCGTAAGATTCCTGCTTAAGAGGGCCAAAAGGCTTGGCGGTTTTTCTATTAGTATGATGTTTGGAGATTCCTCGACAAAATTCTTGGTTCCCAACCATGTTAATGTTTGATGAACGTCGTCTCTGCTGAATGGCGCAGGTGAGACTGTTTCAGGCGTGTACGATTCAGGATAGACTAGGCTGATTCTTCCGTCGCCTAGAAGGCACATGAACAGGTCTTCTTGAAAGACATCGCCTATTCTGATTTGTGCGTTTTCGTTCCTGCTGAAGTTTTGCCACAGGAACTTGTATTGGACGGCAACATACGAACCTGACACGGTGGACGTTATGGCAACCTGAGTGATAGGCGCTGCCATCTGCCTGTGTGAAGCGTTCATTGCAGCTTCAACCAATGCTGTGATATTCATTTGAAAATCAGCCAGTGTTTCAGGAGAAACTATGATGTCTGTGCCGGTCTGTTCTATGACCCATGCTGCAGATCCCTCTTCATTAACGTGAATCAAGTATTCAACGTGACTCTGTCCCTTAACCGTTCCGCACAGAACAAGAAACAAGGCTGTAGCGATGATCATGCCTGCAAAGCCATACTTCATCGTGATCTTCTCTTGAGGCAATGTATGTTGCAGATATTTAAGAAATGTCCTCATCGGATTTCTGTTGGAACTTCTGCAATTATCGTTAGTCTACCTTGGTCTGCCTCCAATACTAACGCGTGTGCACACACACTTTTCTCATCCTGCAGTTTTTAGAGGCTGAAAGTTGGGGCTTTTCAGTTTTGAAGGCAGAAAACATGTTACAAGTTGCCTTATGAACCGAAATGTACGGTTGTGAACGAAAATAAACTGTTTCTGCTGGTGGTGAACGAAAAGCGGCTTAGAAACGCTTTTATTTGTCTTTTGCGATGTTGTTGTCAAGGAAATTGGAGTTGAAAAATATGAAGAAGAGCTTTGTAATGATTGTGGTTGCAATGTTGGCCATAGGAAGTCTAGGACTTGTAAGTTTTGCAGGCGCAGACATGCAGATGGATAGAACATGGGTCAGAGGCAATGGAATAATTCAACAATGGGGAGAAACACCAGTATTCGGCTGGCTGAACGTTCGCGCGTACGTCGCAGATGTGAACGGTACACACCGTGAATGGGCTCAAGCCCATGCTATGTGGTCTAACGAACCTCGTCGGCTAAACTGCTCGACTCCTCCGACTGAAAACTTTACGTTCTCTTTCTACAACGCTAGACTCACAAATGCTACAACTATTGACCTAGCGAACCCTGACTATGTCTTGTTCATCGCTGGAAACTGGACAGTTGTCAAAGTGACAATGGACATCTACGTGAACGAGTACGGCGAGCCAATAAACATCACAAAGACACTTGAATTCGTGCTCAATGATGCCTACGGCGAATTGCACGTGCATGCACCTTCCCTGTTCGAGATAAACATAGACGGAATAGACTCTCTCACTGGTTTCATGCGGTTCATGATGATGCGCCATATGGAGATGCGAATGTGCGATGTCAACGATGACGGCAAAGTGGACATTAGAGAGCTTGTCAGGGCAGCGAAGAGATACAGGGCTGCGCCAGGAATGTTGAACTACGACTTTGAGATGGACTTCAACTTTGACTTTCAAATAGACATCGGCGACTTGACAACGATTGCAGCCAACATCGAAGGATAGACTCATCCTCCAACCTTTTTTTTTGTCTGGAACAATCTAAATTAGGCTCGAAAAGAGACAATGATCTTGCCGGAGAAGGAAAAAGTGGACAACAAAGCCCGCTCGTTTCGTTTTCTCATTCTCTTCGCTGTTCTGATGATCTTTACAGTTGACTGTTTAGATCATGTGTGGGCAACAGCCAGCGTCAGTGTCTCCCCTTCTTCAACTATAGCCCGTGCTGGTCAGAGCTTCAGCGTCAATGTGACTATTTCAGACGTGATAGACCTCTACGGGTGGGAGTTTAAACTGAACTGGAGCGCCGCTTGTCTCGACGTAGTCACTGTCACAGAAGGGCTTTTTCTTAGGAACAGTGGAGAATCTTTCTTCACTTTTCAGTTCGACAATGCTGAAGGGCACCTAATTGCCGATTGCACTTTGCTTGGGAACGTATTTGGTGTTACCGGAAATGGTGTGCTGGCAACCGTGACTTTCTACGTCAAAGCCGCCGGAGAGTCAGTTCTTGACCTGTACTACGTTACCTTGCTCGATTCCTCTTATCCTGAACCTCAGACGATTCTATGCCAGACCGTCGGCGGCTACTGGTCAACATTGAGTCAGCATGATGTGTCAATAACAAACATTTGTGTCTTGCCGACAATCGTGCTTCCCGGCCAAATCGTGAACGTCAACACAACCGTCGGTAACGAGGGATTTTATCCTGAAGCTTTCAATGTGACGGTATACGTGAACTCGCAGCCGATCCAACAGCAATCGGTGTCTTTGAACGAAGGTTCCTCAACAAGTTTGCTTTTCACGTGGAACACAACTGGGTTCGGAAAAGGAGAATACGTGATCTCTTGCTATGCGAGCATTGTGCTAGGCGAAGTTGACATCGCAGACAACAACAGGACCTCTTCTGACACTGTTACGCTACTTGTTTCTGCACATGATGTGGCAGTCACGGGCGTCAAAGCATCCAAGATCGTGGTTGGCCAAGGTTTCTGCATGTTCATCAACGTCACCGTCAAAAATTTCGGCACGTACAGCGAAACCTTCAATACTATTACGTACGCGAACGACACGGCTATACATGCGGACGCAGTCAGTTTGGCAAGTGGACAAGGCGCGGAGTTGTCCCTTTTTTGGAATACGTCGAGTTTTTTGAAGAGCAAGTACCTTATCAGATCATACGCTGAACCCGTCAGTTTGGAAGCAGACGTAAGCGACAACACTGGCACATTTGGGCTGGTCACAGTCGCCAAGAGAGGTGACATAACCAGTGTGACACCAAACGTTCCAGACGGCAAAGTGGACATGCGTGACCTCGCAGCCGTGGCGCGTCCATTTGGCATGCGTCCGGGAGGAAGCCTGTGGAACAGCAACGCTGACATCACGGGGATCACCCTGGGGCTGCCCGACAACGTCATCAACATGAGAGACGTCTCCTGGGTAGCCATAAACTTCGGTAAGTAACTGGTTTGTTCTTCTGTGAGGCTAACAGAATTGAAGATCGGTAGAGCTTCTACCTCACACATCACCGACTCGCGACAAAGAACGGATAGAGGTTTTATCCATAACGTTTATTTCGACTGCCCTTCATTATCACTTAGTGGGAGAATATGACGATTATCAGGCTTTTTCTTGCTTCAACTCTGGTGATCTGTCTGGTCATAACCCTTTGTCCAATAACGACGATTACTAAACGCATGAGCGTGTACGCTGGAACTCTCGGGACATTCTTCGCAAATCATAATGCGCCATATGCGCTGATCAACGTGAGCGACTACACGGGAGAAACGGATTATGAACGCATCCAGAAAGCGTTGAACGATGTTACCCCCGAGGGCGCTATAGTCTTCATTCCAGAGGGAACCTGGGAAGCCTGCAATCTTTCAGCGATTTCCAACACGATAATCTTGGGCACGAATGGCACCGTGCTTAGACGGCCTCAGAACACTACTGCCCCCTTCATCACTTTCCAAAACCAAGCAAATTTTGCAGTTTTGAACATTACTTTTGATGGTCAAAACGTGACCGATGCTTCAGGAATCCAGGTCGTGAACGGTACAGGCTTTCGCATTGCAGACAATGTTTTTCAGGACGTGGCACAGCACGCTCTACATGTCACTGGTCAATGTCAAAGTTTTTTTGTTGAGAACAACGTTTTTCTGCATGCAACTGGGGCGCCTCTTCTTATTTTCGGTTCTCCAAGCCTTCGAATAATCAACGGTTTTCTTGTGGCCAACAACACGTTGATGATGAGCGATAACAACGGAAAAATCGGTGTCGCGTTTGCGGCAAACGGCACAGTCGCGGACAACTACTTGTACAACTGCACATACGGTATAGCGACACGATGCGTCTCTGACCTCGTCATAAGAAACAACAGAATAGAAAACAGCGCCAGTTACGGTGTCTACTTGGGAACACAACCAGGCGACGTTGGCTCTGACAACATTAGCATCATCGAAAACTACATCTCAGGGTCAGACGTAGGAATAGCCCGCTACTATGGAAGCGGTTCCATGATCAACATCACAGTTAGAAACAACACGATTGTCAACAGCATCCAGTCAGACATATACGCCGACTTCCAAGCCTTTTTCGTCAACAACACCCTAACATCAAAAGACAAGGTCAAGCTGCTTACTATTCCATTGCAGTTCGCCGGCAACGTTGACTTAAACGTGACCTTGATCATTCCGGCAGACGTCGAAGGCGACGGTAAGGTTAACATGCGAGACGTGGGCATCGTGGCACGCCTTTTCCAAAGTAGCCTAGGCTCTGACAACTGGAACCCTGCCGCCGATGTAATACAAAACAATGTCATAGACATGAAAGACATAAGCTTCGTAGCCAAATGCTTCAAACCTTAACAGAACAAGGGCCAACAGTTCTTTCAGGGCAACTTTCTGACTAGACCCGATCTGCTGGCAGAAGGAATTTGATTCCACAACCCTTAAAAGCAAAGCAGCTGCCAAATTGATCACGAGAAAGGAGAGAAAAACAGTGCATAAGAGAATAGAGAACATACTTTTCATGCTACTTGCTATGATTGTCATAACGGCCACTATAACAACTGCAAACCACGTCAACGCACAAACCACAGCCACAACCATGGCTATAACGCCTGCGAGCATCATCAACCCGTCTTTAGGCCCGGGCAGCACTTTCATCATAAACCTCACCGTTGCAGATGTCGCAAACCTGTACACTTGGCAAGCCCAAATCGTGTTCAAGCCCAGCATCCTCAACTGCAGCAACGCCACGATTCCTGCATACAATGTTTTTGCGGGAAAACCGATAATTCCGGTCACGCCATTAATAGATAATGTTGGAGGATCGGTGGTTATCGGAGCCTCACTGATTGGCACCGAATCTTTTGCAGGCAGCGGTGTGCTGTGCCAGATTGGGTTCACTGTTGTCGGATGGGGAAATTCGACTCTGAACCACTCTGTGCCATATGGATCTGACACTTTCTTGCTGGACTCAGACCTGGACGTCATTCCAAGCCAGATCGCCAACGGATACTTCCAGAACATGGTAGACCAACCTCAGCCTGTAGCCTTGTTCGACTACTTACCGAAACCAGTCTTTGTTGGTAACGTGACAACGTTCAATGGGTCTACCAGCTATGACCCTAACGGTTCTATAGTTAATTGGGCGTGGAATTTCGGAGAACTACCGCTTGCTTCGGGTCCAATTGTGACTCATACGTACGTATCTCCAGGCAACTACACTGTGACGCTCACGGTCACTGACGATGAAGGATTGCCAAATTCAACATCCAAAGTAGTCCGGGTAATACCCCCTCCTGGCGAACACGCAGTGTTATACATTGACCCGCCTGAAATAATAGATCCAACACTGTTCCCACCTGCGATTGTAACGATCAATGTGACTGTGAATTACGTTACAAACATGTATGACTACAAGTTCAAATTGACCTACAACACTGAAATGCTGACGTGCATAGGCGCGATCATAAACAGGGTTCAAGGTCAGACGGCGTTCACGCCTTTGATTCTCATAGACGATGGAGCAGGCTTCATATGGATAACAGTCGATTATCATCCTCCAGCAGTGCCTATCACTACTGTTGATCCTTTGGCGCTTGTCACAGTCTACTTCCAGGTCGACATGTCAGGCTCCAGCATCCTGCATCTGAGCGAGACTGAGCTTTCTGACCCTGCTCACAATCCGATGGACCATGAGACAGCCGACGGCTTCATAATGACTCTAATACGAGATGTCGAGATAACTGATGTCGTGCCCTCAACAAGCTGGGTGTACCAGGGATGGCCTGTTGACGTTTTGGTCACGGCCAAGAACAACGGCAACATTAGCGAATCGTTCAGCGTAAAAGCATACTATGATGGTAACTTGATCGGCTCGATTCCAGTCGTGAACCTTCCATCAAACGGTAATACGACAGTTGTCTTCCATTGGGACACAACAGGAGTTGCGGAGGGCAACTATACAATTTCGGCTGAAGCTACTACTGTTCCGTTCGAGTACGACACGACCAACAACTACCTGTCAGATGGCAAAGTGCAAATATTCACTGCCATTAGAGACGTTGCAATAACTGACGTCACAGCTTCGCGTAGCTGGGTGTACCCAGGCGTCTCAGTCAACATAACAGTGACGGCAAAGAATCTGGGAGACGTCCTAGCATCATTCGACATCAAAGTCTACTACGACACCAACCTTCTGGCAACACGTTCGATCGTCGACCTGCCCAGCGACACAGAAACGATTGAGGTCTTCACATGGCACACTCTGGGATTGACACCCTGCAACAACTACACGATCTCTGCTGAAGCCACGATTGTTCCATACGAATTCAACACCACAAACAACGTGTTCATTGACGGTTACGTCAAGATAAGACATGTGGGCGACATAAACGGCGACGGCAAAGTTGACATGAAAGACATTGCATTAGTTGCAGCCGCTTTCGGAACTTATCCCGGTCATCCAAGATGGAATCCTGACGTGGACATAACTGGACTAACATACCTCGTTCCTGACAACAGAGTTGACATGAGAGACGTTTCACTCGTGGCCAAAAACTTTGGACAAGGCTGCTGACCACTGCTCCCCTCTTCCTTTTTTTCTTGAACATTTCAAGCAGGGACTACACTGTTCGACTGAAAGTTACATTGCTGGAGCAAAGAAAAGAAAGCTCGATTTGAGGTTTTTCGCTGAAAAACGTTCAAGCATCAGTAGACGCCTGCGACGAGTTGAATTTGACAATGTTTTCGAAATGTAAACACTCATTCTTTCTTCTTTTCATTCCGTCAACTTAATTCTGGCAAGGTTTGTTCTATCTTAAAATAGCCTTACACTTTTCTGTCTTTGAAGTATATCTCTGATGGCTTAGATAGTTTAGCGGTTCGTGAGGTCTCGTGTAGTTGTAGTATCGGATAAAACTCCAGTGTTGGTTGAAAAGGTGAGATTCTGCTTCGTACGCTTTATGGAACGCTTCTATCTTTCCTGTGGTTGTGGGCCTGCGTACGCTGGCGGTGATATGGTCAATCCCCAGCTCGCAACAGTGCCTCGCAAACTCTGAGGTTCCTCCTCTTGCAGGCTTAAACTGTGGTCCCTGATCGACAAGTGTCTGCTCTGGAACACCATACCGTTTAACGGTTTTCATAAGCAGCAGAACAGCGTTTTCTCCGGTTGAACTATAAATCTTAACTGAGCCAGTTATGAAGCGGGAATGGTCATCCTGATGGCTGATCATCCAGTAATCGTCGCTGCACAGTTCAAAATCCGCCTGCCAAAGGCTGTTGTTGTGTTCTCTTTGGAAACGTTTTGTTCCCCACGTTTTCCTAGGCTCGCCTATTGGATGGTTCAACCCGGCTTCACAGATTATTCGGTAAACCCTGTTATGGTCTATGTTGGAGCCTTTGTGGTTGAGGTGACCAGCGATCTTTTTGGGACCCCAATCATACCTCTTCCGCAGCTTGATTACCTTCTCTTTGAGAGAATCGTCAGGTCCAAGGCAGTTCGGGCGACCTCTGGGCTTTTCTTCAAGGCCCCTCCAGCCTTGGGCTTGGTAGCGCCTCCACCAGCGGTAAAACATCTTCCTGGCAACTTGCGCCTCAGCGCAGATAGCAACGACTGGTTTTCCTTCCAACCTCTTTTTGATTAGCCACTTTCTTAGCTTGCTCCAATCTCGATCCACAGACGCACTCCCTTTCAGTTCCTATTAGGGAGTGTAGCCTATTTTTAAGATAGAACAAACCTTGCCACAATTTGTTCTATCTAGAAAATGCCTTACACTCTTGCTTTGATAGGGATGCGAGAGTGGAAGGGTGGATCGAGACCAGCGTCAGTTGAAGGAATGGATAGTCAGGAAGCGGCTGCAGGGCAGCTCAATCTCTGACATTTGTGCCCAAGCAAGAGTAGACATTAGGCGCAATTGGCTTGTTAGCCATTAAGTGGGACTTGTTTTGGGCAAAAAGAACGTGATCACAAGCTAGACTTATGCGCCATGTTAACCCGAGATATACCGGAATGTTGGATAGGCTTATTTGTTCTGAAGCCAACTCGCTGACGGTGGGCACTTTGCTCAACTACAAGCTACTATCCAAAAAGCCTTTGATATTCAGATCCTTGACGGGACTTGAGGTTTCAGAATTCGATTCATTCTACGCTAAAGTGGACGCCAAATACGGCGAGCATGAAACGAAGAGGCTTTCAAGAGAGAACAGAAAACGCAAAGTGGGCGCTGGACACCCCTTCAAGCTGCAGCTCCAAGAGAGGCTCCTCATGTTTCTTTTCTATTACAGGCTATACATAACATCCACGCTCACAGGGGTTCTTTTTGAGCTTGACCAGAGTAACGTGCTCAAAGACATACGAAAACTTGAACCTCTCATCAAAGACGTTTTGCCCACACCAAAAAAGTTGC
>Ga0315284_10012162_pt1 | contig 12262 bp, 9 predicted proteins | sample YL17G09_16_MG_FD_203696 | JGI IMG/M metagenome (GOLD analysis project Ga0315284, IMG submission 203696) | Sediment microbial communities from Yellowstone Lake, YNP, Wyoming, USA - YL17G09_16 | ecosystem: Environmental > Aquatic > Freshwater > Lake > Sediment | place: USA: Wyoming | collected...
CCAACTGGAGCTGAGAGTTCGACATCAGGGCGCGCGAGGCATTTGAATCCGTCCAGAAGACCCATCCCGCGAGCCACAGGGTCAGCGGCCCCGAGGATGGCGCAGCGCCGAGATTCACCGTCAGCGTGTGCACATCGGCCAGGCCCAGGATTCGATTCCGGCGGAAGTCGGTGGGATAACGGCCATCCACGGCGCGCAGCAAGGGCAGAACATCGCTGCCGTGATCATCCACGGCCGCGAGGGGAAAGTGCCTATCCCGCACCGAATGCAGGGTGGGGGATGCGGGCACCGAAGAAAAGATCTCGTTGGCGTAAATCTCTTCTGTCGCCGGATGGTCAACCGCGACGAGCCGGACCTGATCGAAGTAGTCAACTTCGCGCAATTCGTCGGTGAGCTGAAACACATACATGCCGTCCTGTGTACGCAGGCCCTCGGGCAGACGGACGAACTCTTCGGGGTTGGGTTTGATTCGGCTCCCATCCGGCTGTAGCTCGCCCAGCGGGGCCACGCCCAGCACATCGGTCAGGAAGACAAACTGCTCGCCATCCCAACCGTAAAGGAGCGGGCAGGAGCTTGCCAGCCGCTCCGATTCGCGGACCTCGATGGGCTTATTGGTGGCCACGTTGACCCAGTTTTGCACGACGGCGTTGGGCCAAGTCACGCGCACCACGTCCAGCTTGGGGAGGTCACCGGTGTAAACCCGGACGCGGTCTCCGGTCACCATCAGCTTCTGGTAGAAGTTCCCCGCCTTGAGCTCGACGATGCTGCCCACGCCCAGCATGTTGCTCTTGAAGCCGTTCATCTTGACTTCCAGCCAGCGCGCGGGTGGCCCCTCTTTCTCAAAAGCCGTCAATTGGCCGTGGCGCGTGACGGCTGCGAGGTTCAGCTTGCCCGGGCTGCCCAGCCATGTGGGCGTCAGCGCGGCAAGGTGCTCGCCCTTGCCCAAGGGCAGGCTGAGTGTCGCTTCCTGAAACCGCCCGGCGCGGTTGGCGATCCAATGCCACTTCCCGCCGGCATCGAGAATCAGCAGATCATCGAAGCTGTCACCGTTGAGGTCCGCCACGGTCCCACGAAAGGCGAACGGTCCCTGGGGAGGCGCAAAGGCCGGCAGGCCCTTGAGGGCGGCAAGCTTTCCACCTCCGCGATTGAGCAGCACCTGGTAGCCGGTAGAAGACCACAGGGCAAGATCGAAGTTGCCGTCGTGATTGAAGTCCACCACCTGGGCATCAAGAGCCGCCGACTTGGTGAGGTCCGTGCCCGCTTCCGCAGTGCAGTTCACGAATTTGCACTCGCCGCGCCCCAGGAAGAGGGCCGGCGGCGCATCGTCTCGGACGACGAGCGCGTCCGTGTAGCCATCGTTGTCGAAATCGCCAAACACAGCCTTGCGCGCCCGTCCCGTTACGGCCAGACCCGACGCGGCGGTGACGTCGCTGAACGTGCCATCGCCGTTGTTGCGATAGAAATGGCTCGGGGCGCCGGGAAAATCGTCGGGAAAGACAAACGACGGCTTGCGGGGTGGTGCGTTCAAGTCGGCATAAACGGTGACGAGCAGGTCGATAAAGCCGTCGTTGTCCGCATCGAACAGCACCGCGCGGGTAGCGAGCTCGCCCGGCGGGCCTTGCAGCCTGGCTTTTTCGGTCTCATCGACGAAGGTGCCGTCACCGTTGTTACGGTAAAGCCGGACTCCGCCCACACCCACCACGAACAGGCCCGCATGCCCGCTATTCGTGTAATCGGCAAAGGTGGCGGAGAGGCTCGCGCCCGGACCGGCCACACCGGCTTTCGCGGTCACATCGGTGAACGTCCCATCGTCATTGTTGTGATACAGGCGATTGGTGCCAGCAGGGTCCACCACGTAGACGTCCGGCCGCCCGTCATTGTTGTAGTCCCCCAGCACCAGGGAAGGCCCGAAGAGCGGCGCAAGACTCCGCCGCGCCCAGTCGAGCGAATAATCATTCGCCTTGATTTCCTGCCGCACCTCAGAGTCAGGTCCTGAGCTGGGTGTATCCAGCGTGATCCCGAGCTTCGCGGTGATATCGAGGAACGTTGCCTTCTCTGCGGCGGGCCTCCGCGCGACCGACGTCGTGGGAGAAGGAGGCACGGCGATGGCGCCGTACCTGCCGCCCTCGAGCGCCGGGTTCTGGAGCGAAATGCTCGGCACCGCGTCGCGCATCCTTTCGTGAATCTTCAGAAACTTCTGCGCTTCCGCCTGGCGCTTCAAACGCACGAGCGTGGTGAAACTGTGAAAAAGCGAAGCGACGTAGAAATTCTGGCCCCGGCCAAATCCCATCTCCACCACGTGCTGATGCGCCCCGAGCGCGTCCTCGAGCTTCCTTTGCGCAAAGTACACCGTGCCCAGGTTGAACCACGCCGCGGGCTCGCGCGGGTCGGCATCAAGCACGCGCTTGAGCGCCGCCTCCGCGTCGGGATAACGGAGTTCGCGTTTGAAGAGGATCCCCAGGTTGTAGTCGGCAGCTACCAGCTTCGGGTCCATCTGCTTGGCCGTGGTCAGAGGCCCCAAGGCCTCATCGAGCTTGTTGGCCTGCATTAACGCCAGACCGAGGTTCAGGTGGTCGGTGGCGAGCGCTTGGCCCGCAGCGATGACTTTCTGGAACTCCCCGATTGCTTCGACGTATTTCCCTTGCTCGTAATAGGCCTTGCCCACGTTACGAAGCGTCTGGACTTCCGCGGAGGGAGAACTCGTGCTTTTCTTCGCAGCCTGCGTAGCGGCGGGCTTCAGCCCGGCACTTGGCTTTGCCGCCTGCCTCGGGGCGGGCTTCGGCGGCTCTTCGGCTTCCGTTGTCCGCCGGGGGAAGAATAGGCAGGCAAAAAACGTCAACAGCACAATCAAGCTGATGCGAAGAATCATTTTGGCTGTCTGACTCATATCCCTCCTGGGGCCCGGCGCGCAGCCCAGACCCGTTTCGAATCAAGCGAACGCCAGCCGACGATTATACAGCGCCTATCGAGACCTGGGCGAGAAAGTGCGGTAGCAGCGGTGTCCTCACCGCCGCCCCGACCGGCATGCGCGGTTCGAGCACCGGCCGGGTCGTTGAGACGTTCCGGTGGAACATCTCGGTTGAGAGGGCCCACCAGGCCGTCTCTACACCGGGCCGCGTTCGTCGTAGAGTCAGGCAGGAGTGCACCGTGAATCGAAGCGGAGAGTTGTTAGGCTATGCCCGAGAAATTCTGGCCTGGTGCCGAAGTCAGATTCATTGACTACGACCAGGTGATTCGCGATCTCCGCCAGGCGGCGGAGGCCAAGGCGGCGCGCCCGGAGATCGTGAAGGTGCTACTGTTTGGGTCATTCGTGCAGGGGAATTGGACGGCCGACAGCGACGCGGATTTGTTCGTGGTGGTGCGAAAGGACGGCGGCAAGTGATCTGTCCGCCCGAAGGATTCTTCCAGTACAGCTCGCCGCCGGAATGTCTTCGGCCCGCTCCGCCGCAGGGCAGACTACTCCACCGTGAAGTCATAGCCTTTGCCGTAGATGCCCTTGTTGGCGTCGGCCGAGCCCAAGATGTAGAGCATGTACTCGCCCCGCTTCAGGCGTTTGGCCGGGGTCAACTGGTAACGGCGGCCGCCCAGGGGTTTGGCAGATGTGCGGATCGCGCCCTCGGTACGGATCCTCGCCCCAGCTCCTGCCAGCGCACTGGGGGGTGCTACTTCCAGCTCCCGCCGGTCGCCTTTCGAGGCCATGCGGACGAGGATGTAATTGTCCACGGAATCATCGGCGGGCAGTTGGAGGATGATGGTGGGGTTCGAGGCGGCATAGACGTTAGCATGGCGACCCTCGAGGAAGGCCTTCGTCCGGGTCGATTTGATACCCAACGAGAGGTTCTTGCCCAGCCCACCCACCACCTTCGATTGGGCCAGGGAGCGCAACTCCAGCGGCCAGCCGTCCACCGAAACGCGCGCCTTGGTGAGCACACTGGCTTCCAGCATAGCCGCAATGACTTTGTCCGAAACGCCGGCGCGCTTCAGCGCTAGCAGATCGTCGTCGGAGAGCGCGAACCTGCACGGGCTGGTCTTGATCCGGGCGATGATGACTTCGTCCCCCAGGCCGACCTTGGTCATTGCGACGACGCGCGCGTTGTCAACTTCAAGGCCGGCTTGCCCGAGCGCGAGCGACGAGTCCAGAAGCGAAGCTAGCAAGCAGGTGGCAAGTGTGGCCTTGAGCAACACGCTCACTGAAGGTCGGCGCATTCTGACCTCCTTCCGACCGGAGCTTTGGCGGCATCTTATATGAAGCCTATGACAATAGCCAGTCATTACTCAAGCTCTTCCAGTCCGCCCTGCCGGATGGGTAGGCTCTCTTTCGCCGCGCCGCCCGGCAGGGTTATGCCCTCCACTGAAGGAAAGCAGCGGAGCCGGCGACTGGAGGCTCGCCGTGACTTTCGTGGTTGACGAGAGTGGGGTGGCAAGGTAGATGATGGAGGGGAGGAATCTAGGGCTTATGGCCGAAGTCGGACAACCAGTCGCTTCCGGCGAACCCGCCGTCGCAGACCGCCTTTCCAGCGGAACGACCTATCACGGAATTCAGCCGCTCAATCCGTGCGAACTGGAGATCGACCTGTTCTGCAAGGGCATGCGGATTGATCCGTCCTGTTCGCTCGAGCAGGACGCGCGGTTCATCACGCGCACGCGCGCTGGCCTGGGCAGCGGACTGGAGATCGTGGTTCCCGGGCCACTCAAGGACGTTTGGGTTAACGTCCCGGTCGAGGAAGACTTCGCGCAACAGTCCTGCTACCGCCTGGTGCTGGAGGGCAGCCAGTACTTCGTCGTGGATGAGCGGCAGAACTTCCGCTACCCCATCCGCATCCCGCCCGAGCCCGCGTGGTACACGCGCCTGACTTCGCGCGGCACACCCATGCACAAGGTTGGCGTGCTCCAGGGGACTTATCTCGGGATCTACATCTCGAATTCCTGCGGCTTCTGGTACTACTCGCCGTCGCTCAATTGCCGGTTTTGCGCCACGGGCTTGAACGTGGGCGTGAACGAAGTGGCGGCGAAGGATATCGAGGACGTCGTGGAGGTGGCGCGTGCCGCCAAGGAAGAATCCGGTGTCACGTTCGTGCACTTCAATTCCGGTTACCAGACTGAGCGTGACCTCGACGTGGCTGCGCCCTATGTGAAGGCGGTGAAATCGCGCGTGGGTGCGCTCATCGGGCTCCAACTCATTCCCACGCTCGACTTCTGGAAGTACGACCGCTTGATTGACCTCGGCGCGGACCACTTCAGCTTCTGCTACGAGTTTCACAATCCGGAGTACTTCGCGAAATTCCTGCCGGGGAAGGAAAAACTCGTCGGACAGCAAGCTTTCCTTCGGGCCCTTGAATACACCGCGAAGAAGCTGGGCAAGGGCGCTTGCTCAGGAGAGATCATCGCCGGAGTGGAGCCGCTGGAAGACACGCTCCAGGCCATTGACTACATCACCGGCATCGGCGCGTTTCCCACAGTGTGCATCTTCCGCCCGACCATCGGCGCCGACATGGAGCACTGGCCGTCGCCGCGCTACGAGGACATGCTGGTGGTCTTCCGGCATCTCTACGAGGCGTGCCGGAAGAACAACATCCCCATGGACGTCACGCCCAACATCGAGGTCAGCCTGATCGTCCAGCCGGGCGACACGCGCTATCTGGCGCCCCGCACCTGGGCCACGCGCTGGTACGGGCTGAAGATGGGCGTGGCGAGGCAGTTGGCCAAACCTTACTTCTGGTGGAAGCGCCGGCCCAAGAACATTGCTGCGTCCGACGTGCTTGCGCCGCCGCGGTAGAGACGGCCCGGTGGGCCGTCCCCGAGGAAAGAGACGTTCCACCGGAACGTCTCTACGGCAGTTGCAGACCGCCGTCACAGAAATGTTTGTCAACAAAGCCCAGCCTCAAATCGAAGAGAAGATCCGTGCTGAATCCGAGGCCAGCCCAGTGGTGCGCGCGGTCTCGGCGGCGGTGGAAGCCTCGCCCGAGCCTTTCGCAGTGTGCTTGGAAGGCGCCGGCTTCGAGGTTCGCGCCTGCGCGTTCCTGCCGAGCGGTCTCCCGAATCGAGCGCGCATGAAGATCTTCTCGCCCAAGCCCGGCCACACACTGGTGTTCTTCTACAAGAAGAGCCTGGTTCCCTACAGCCGCGACCGGTACAGCTACGGCGGCATTGACCTGAGGACTCCCGAGGCGCCGGAAGCCGAAGTCGGCGAATGGCTGGCCTTCGTCAGCTCCGGCTTCCATCCGGACAAGCGCCCGGCCCAACTGCGCCGCGCCTTTCCCTACGAAATTCCGGAGTAGCGTCGGTCCAGACCGGGAACAACGGCGGCTGGCACAGGGTTTCTGCTTGTCAGCCATTCGCAGAAGTTCGACAATAGCGCCCGCATGAAGTCGCTGCGACTTTACTGGACCTTCGCCCGACCGTTCACCCTGGTCCCGCCGATGATCGGGATCTTTTCTGGGTCGCTCATCGGCTACGGCGCCTCGCGCGCGCACTTTCCAGTCCTTAACGTGGCGCTAGCGGTGCTGGCCGCCGCCGTCTTGAATGCCGCTTCGAACGGACTGAACCAGATTTGCGACCTGGAAAACGACCGCATCAACAAGCCTCACCGGCCGCTGCCGTCAGGACTCATGACCCGGTCCGAAGCCTGGGGCTTCGTCGTGGTGACGTACGCAGCGGCCCTGGCCATGGTGGCGGTGGTTAACTGGGAAACCTTCGCAATTTACGTCATCGCTGCGCTGGCGACAATTGCTTATTCTGCGCCGCCGGTGCGCCTGAAGCGGCATCCGGTGGGCTCGAACCTCACCATCGCCCTGATTCGCGGCGAACTGCTCAAGGTGGCTGGCTGGGCCGCGGTCTCGACCGTGCTCAGTTCGATCGAGCCGTGGTACATCGGCTTCATCTACTTCGTTTTTCTGCTGGGCGCGACAACCACGAAGGATTTTGCTGATATCGAAGGCGACCGCGCCGCAGGCTGCATCACTTTGCCCGTCAAGTACGGTGCCACTTGGAGCGCTCGTGCCATCAGCCCGGCGTTTCTGGTGCCGTGGCTGCTGCTACCGCTGGGGCTGCACCTGCAAGTCCTCAGTGGCGACCCGAAGGCGATAGTCGCCCTGAGCGTGGTGATGCTGCTTTGGGGCTCTTACGTGATCTATCTGATGAACCAGGACCCGCACCGACTGGTGACCGAGGGAGAGAACCATCCCTCCTGGCACCACATGTACTGGATGATGATGGTGGGACACTTGGGGCTGGCGGGAGCCTACCTGATTAGATTGAACCATTGATTCATTGAATCATTGACTCAATCACCCGATGAACCGATGGTTCGATGACCCGATGATCCGATGATTCTTTTGACTGGCGCGACCGGCTACCTCGGTTCACAAATTGCGCAGGAACTCGCGGCGCGGAGAATACCTTTCCGCATTCTGGTGCGCGCCGCCTCTCGCTTGCCCTTTGACGCCGCCCAGGCTGGATGCGAGGTAGTGACAGGAGACCTGCGGGACCTCTCGGCTGTGCGGAAGGCGCTCTCGGGGGCGCGCACGGTCATTCACACCGCCGCGCTCGTCAAGATGTGGGTGCGGGACCGGCGCGATTTCTGGCGGGTCAATGTGGAGGGACTGCAGAACCTTTTGCGAATCGCTTCCGAATCAGGCGTCGAGCGGATTATCTATACGTCGTCTTTCATCGCCTTGGGCCCCTCGAGTGACGTGAACGCCGGTGAGGGACTGCGGCACCGCGGGCCATACTCCAACGAATACGAGGAGACCAAGGCCCAGGCGCTCGCCTGGCTGCGTGACGAGGGATTTCGACAGTTCCCTGTGGTAGCCCTGTTCCCAGGGATAATCTACGGGCCCGGCCCCAAGACCGAAGGCAACCTCGTGGGCGGGATGATTGACCAGTACCTGGCCGGGAAGTTTCCCGGGGTGCTCGGCTCGGGCGAGCAGCGCTGGAGTTTCTCCTTCAACGCGGACGTGGTTGCGGCTCACCTGGCCGCACTCGAAAAGGGGAAAGTGGGCGAAGAATATGTCCTGGGCGGCGATAACCGTTCGTTGAATGATTTCTTTCGGCTGCTGGGAGATATCTCGGGTGTTCATCGTCCGGTCCGCCACCTGCCGTTTGTGGCCGGCAAAATGGTGGGCACCATCGAGGTCGCGCGCGCCCGCTGGCTCGGCCACCGGCCCCAGCTCACTCCCGGCGTGGTGGAGATTTTCAAACACGATTGGGTGTATTCCAGCGCGAAGGCCTCGCGTGAACTGGGCTACCGGGTGACGACGCTGGAGGAAGGGCTTAGAAGAACATTGAGTCATTGAATCATCGGTTCATCGGGCCATCGAGCCATTGGGGGATAGGGTCACTGAATCATTGAGTCAGTAAATCAATGAGAGCACTGAGAAGCCTGTCGGAGGGCCGCTGTACGGAATTTGGTGCAACGGACAACCGACAACTGACAACGAACAACTAACACCCCGCCATATCAATGCAGAGTCCGAACCCCGCCACCGCACGTCCGCTGCTATCGACGCGCAAGATCGTTCACATGTCGATGCTCAGCTTCGCTTTTCTGCTGCCCTTCCTCACCTGGATTCAGGCGGCGGGCTGCGCCGTGCTGGCCTTGCTGTTCAATCTCTTCCTCCTGCCGCGATTGCAGGTTGACCTGAGCAAATCGGCGGGCGTGGCTGGCGCAGACCTTCTCAGGTCTGCGAGGGCCGATGCAGAGATCCGCGCCTACCCCGCAGGCACGTGGACGGGAATCGTTCTTTACCCGATCTCGGTGCTGCTGCTCATTCTGATCTATCGGCACCACCTGCACATCGCGGCCGCCGCCTGGGCCATCCTGGCGCTGGGCGATGGGATGGCAAGCATCGTCGGCGAGGGGCTGCGCGGCCCGTCGCTTCCCTGGAACGCCGAGAAGAGGTGGACAGGCTTCGTCGGCTTCGTCGTAGCGGGAACCGCCGGAGCCTACGCCCTCACGCGCTGGGTCAATCCTTCGCTGCCGACGGACAAGGTGCTGGTCGTCTCCGCCTTGGCGGCGCTCGTGGGCGCGCTGGTGGAGACTGTGCCCATTCGTTTGGACGATAACGTCTCGGTGCCGCTGGTCTCGGGGGCATTCCTGTTCTGTGCTTACCTCGTCGAAAGCTCCGCGCTCGACAGCAACCTGCCCTTCCTCAGCCGGAGGATTCTCCTGGCCGTCGCCATCAACGCGGTGTTTGCTCTCGTGGCTCTCGGTTTAAGGACGGTCAGCCGCTCTGGCGCCGTGGCGGGATTCGTCCTGGGCGTGGCCGTATATCTGGGCTACGGCTACAAGAGCTTCCTCATTCTGCTGAGTTTCTTCCTGATGGGTTCGCTTGCCACGCGCTTGGGCTATGCTGCGAAAGCGGCACGCGGCGTTGCGGAGCGGCGCAGAGGCGCGCGCAGTTGGCGCGAGGCTCTCGCAAACACCTTGGCCGGAGCGTTTTTCGCCGTTCTGGTTATCAGCACAAACCAGGAGGCCGCGTTTCTGGTGGCGCTGGTGGCAGCCTTCGCGGAGGCGGCCGGCGACACAGTCTCGAGCGAAATCGGGCAGTGGCTTTCCCAGCGCGCCTACTTGATTACATCCTTCAAGCCGGTGCCGGCGGGAGAAAACGGCGGCGTCTCGTCCGGCGGGTCGCTGGCCGGGTTGCTGGCTTGCGGCCTGGTGGTTGGGTTGGGATACGGATTGGGACTCTGCGGCAAAGGTGGCGCCGCCATTGCGCTTGGGGCCGCAATCACAGGCAACGTGCTCGATAGCTTGCTGGGCGCAACCATCGAGCGCCGCGGCTTGGTGACCAACGGCATAGTGAACTTCGCCGGCACCAGCGTCGCCGGCGCCCTGGCCCTGGCATTCACTCTGCTATAATGCCCGTTCGGGCGACCATCCATGATGACGTTTCAGGAGAAACTCGTGCACGCTGGCCAGTGGCCTTTGCGGGCTGCGGGCGTCGAGACGCTCCAGGTCAACCTGGGCAAGCTCTGCAACCAGACCTGCCGGCACTGCCACGTGGACGCCGGGCCCACGCGCCCGGAGGTGATGACCTCGCAGATGGCGGAACTGGTGGTGGACGTCCTGCGGCGGCACCCGATCCCCAATGTCGACCTCACCGGCGGCGCTCCCGAACTCAACTCGAATTTCGCCTACCTCGTCGCGGAGGCGCGCGCCCTGGGCCGACACGTCATAGACCGCTCGAACCTGACGGTCTTTTTCGTCGAGGACAAGCAGCACCTGCCGGAATTCCTGCGCGACCACCAGGTGGAAGTAATGGCTTCACTCCCTTGCTACCTGGAAAGCAACGTGGAGGCGCAGCGCGGTAAAGGGGTGTACGGGAAAAGTATCGAGGCTTTGCGGTGGCTAAACCGGCTCGGTTACGGGCAACCCGGGACAGGCCTGAAACTCAATCTCGTTTACAACCCCATCGGTCCCTCGCTGCCGCCGCCGCAGAAGACGCTCGAGGACGCCTATCGCCAGCGTCTCGGCGAGGAGCACGGAATCGTGTTCAACCAGCTCTACACGCTGGCCAATATGCCCATCAGCCGCTTCCTGACGGATCTCCTCCGGCAGGGGAACCACAAGCGCTACATGGAGTTGCTGGTGGAAAGATTCAATCCCGACACTGTGCCGGGCCTGATGTGCCGCAGCCTGGTGAGCGTGGGGTGGGACGGCACTCTCTACGATTGCGACTTCAACCAGATGCTGAACCTGCCCGTCAACCACGGCTTGCCGCACCATGTCCGCGATTTTGATACGTACCTCCTGGCCCGCCGCGAGATTCGGACCGCCGTGCACTGCTTTGGCTGCACCGCCGGCAGCGGGTCGAGCTGCATGGGTGCGCTCGCGGAGGTCGCTTGAATCCGGCCGCTGCGACATCTTCTCCCTTTCGGGCGAGAATCCGGTTTACAAGGGTCGGAGCCGAACGCTAGAATACTGCTTCGAAGTTTAGTCTTCGGCGAACCACTGCTCCAATCAGCTCATGTCTGAAATTCGTGCCATCTATCCCGGCTCGTTTGACCCCCTCACCCACGGTCATATCGATTTGATCGAGCGGGCAAGTCAGATCTTCGACCAGCTCGTCGTCGCCGTGCTGACGAACCTGGAGAAGGCGCCGCTGTTTTCCATCGAGGAGCGTGTGGAAATGCTACGCGAGGTTACGGCGGGCATGCCGAACGTCTCCGTGGATACTTTCAGCGGGCTCCTGGTGGACTACGCCATGAAGAAGAAGGCGCGCGTGATTCTCCGTGGCATCCGCGCGTTTACCGATTACGAATACGAGCTCCAGATGGCCCTGATGAACCGCCAGCTCCAGCCCAACCTTGAAACGGTCTTCCTGACGCCGGCGGAGGCGTACAGCCACATCAGTTCGCGGCTGGTCAAGGAGATTTTCCAGCACGGGGGCTCAGTGAGCGGCTGGGTTCCTCCCGTAGTCGAACAGAGGCTCCGTCAGAAGGTTTTTCCAAAATAATCTGCGAGGTTAAATCATATGCAATTCTCAGAACGCATCTCCCGTATCACCGTATCGTCCACCATGGCCGTGGTGGCCAAGGCGGACAAGCTGAAAGCCGCCGGCGTCAGCGTGGTGGACTTTGGGGCCGGCGAACCGGATTTCCCCACTCCCGACAACATCAAGAAGGCCGCCATCGAGGCCCTGAACAAGAACTTCACCAAATACACGCCCACGGGTGGGACGCGCGAGCTGAAGCAGGCGATCGTCGAGCGCCACGCGCAGGATTTCGGGTCGGACTATGCGGTGGAGGAATGCCTGGTCACGGTGGGAGGCAAGCAGGCCATTTTCGAGGCGGTGCTCGCCACCATCAACCACGGCGACGAGGTCATCCTGCCCGTTCCCTACTGGGTCTCGTTTCTGGACATCGTCAACTACGCGGGCGGCAAGGCGGTGATGCTCGAAACGCACGAGAGCGAGAACTTCGCCGTTCGTGTCGACGCGGTGGAAAAGCTCCTCACGCCGAAAACCAGGATGGTCATTGTCAACTCGCCGAACAACCCTTCCGGCGCCGTGATTCCACCGGAGGAAATGGAGAAGTTGCTGGCGCTGGCCGTGCGACACAACCTGGTGTTGATGTCAGATGAGTGCTACTGCCATTTCCTCTATGATGGGCGCAAACCCTTCTCGCTGGGCGCCTCCAAGAATCGGGAGAACCTCCTTGTCATAGGCTCGCTCTCGAAGACTTACTCCATGACTGGCTGGCGCGTGGGATATGCCTTGGGCGCCGCGAAGCTCATGGGGAACATGCTGAAGCTGCAGAGCCA
>Ga0315284_10012163_pt1 | contig 12262 bp, 10 predicted proteins | sample YL17G09_16_MG_FD_203696 | JGI IMG/M metagenome (GOLD analysis project Ga0315284, IMG submission 203696) | Sediment microbial communities from Yellowstone Lake, YNP, Wyoming, USA - YL17G09_16 | ecosystem: Environmental > Aquatic > Freshwater > Lake > Sediment | place: USA: Wyoming | collected...
ATCAAATCGGGAAAAGCAATTATTTTAGGTTTTGGTATGAACAATCATTGCGATTTTTTCGCTTCCCATATTAAAAATGTTAATGATAAAATAAAGTTTTGCGTAAATCAAAAATATAAATTTACATTAAAGACACCGGGGTATTATAATATTTATAATGCATTGGCTGCTATAACAGTAGCGCGAATCTTCGGTATCGCATATAAAGATATTATCTTAAGGCTTAATACTTTTGATTTTCCGCAAAACAGACTTAAATTTATGGAATTGAACAGTGTCAAATTTATTGATGATACATATAATTCCAATCCGCTCTCCTTAAAACAGGCCTTAAATGTACTTGCTAATTTTAGGACTAGCGGCAGAAAAATTTTTGTTATGGGCGATATGTTAGAACTAGGCAGTTACAAAAAATCATTCCATTACCAAGCAGGCCAGGAAGCAGCTGGATGTTGCGATGTATTTATTACGGTAGGCAATTTATCTAAACTGGCAGCTAAGGCAGCAAAAGCTTCTTGTTTTGATACCAAGAATATATTTACTTGCCAGACTATTACTCAAGCGCGCAAGATTTTATTTAATAGGCTCTCACTAAAAAAAGGCGACCTTGTGCTGGTTAAGGGTTCTCGCCTGATGAAGATGGAGGAGATCTTCAAGAGCTAATATGCTATATCATTTACTGTATCCCCCACACGTTATAATATCTTTTTTTAATATCTTTCGTTACATTACCTTTCGTGCGGCAATGGCAACTATAACTGCCTTTCTTATCAGCGTAATTCTGGGCCCGATAATAATAAAATTCTTTACTCGCTTAAAGATAGGTGAAAATATAAGAAAAGAAGACAGCGCCAAATTATACGAATTACATAGCAGAAAACAGGATACGCCAACCATGGGCGGAATACTGATACTATTGGCAATATTATCAGCTACATTACTTTGGGCGGATATTTTTAATAGATACATAATCCTGGTTTTATTTAGTACGGTTTGGTTAGGGATAACCGGATTTATTGATGACTATCTAAAACATATAAGAAAAAAATCTAAAGGTTTGACTGCCGCTTCAAAATTTACCAGTCAAATTATATTAGGTTTAGTATTAGGCATCATACTTTTTTTAACTCCGCAAAACAGCACCAAGATTGATATGCCCTTTTTGAAAAATGTATCTTTAGAATTGGGCATTTTTTATATCCTGTTTGTCATCATAGTGATAACAGGTTCTTCTAACGCTGTAAATCTTACTGATGGTTTAGACGGTTTAGCCATAGGAATTGTAATTATGGTAGCCGTGGCCCTTAGCGTCTTAAGTTATGTATCGGGAAATATAAAATTTAGCAGTTATCTTTTTATACCTTATATTAAAGGTAGCGGTGAATTAACAGTGTTTTGTGCAAGTATTCTGGGGGCAGGACTAGGTTTCTTATGGTTTAATTGTTACCCGGCCTCTATCTTTATGGGAGATGTAGGTTCTTTAGCTTTAGGCGGTGCCCTTGGGACTACCGCTTTATTGATAAAGAAAGAACTGCTCTTGGTAATTGTAGGTGGCATATTTGTTTTGGAGGCTTTATCGGTAATTGTACAGGTGGCTTCCTTTCGCCTTACAAAGAAGCGCATATTTAGGATTGCTCCTCTACATCATCATTTTCAATTCCTCGGTTGGCCAGAAACTAAGGTCATTATAAGATTCTGGATTCTGGCGGCCTTGCTTTCACTCTTTACAATAGTCACTTTAAAGATAAGATAACGCCCGGCACGTCTTTGATGACAAATAAAGATTATTTTAGACATAAAAAAGTTACTATAGCGGGACTGGCGCGCTCCGGTTTCGCCTGCGCTAACTTGCTTTATGATTTAGGTGCGGATGTCAGTGTGACAGATAATCAGAATAATGATTCAACGCGAACGTACGCCTCGCAACTAAAATCAAAAAATATAAAGATTGAAATAGGCAGCCACTCGCAGGATTTTATAAGAGGAAAAGATCTCATTGTTGTTTCGCCGGGCATACTAGACAGCGCATTGCCCATCGCCTGGGCGAAGCAATTTAAAATACCAATTATAAGTGAGATAGAACTGGCTTGGATTTTATGCCCTGCGACCGTAATTGCCGTTACAGGCTCAAATGGTAAGACTACGGTTACGACATTAATCGGTAAGGTATTAGAGGCAAAAGGAGAAAAAGTTTTTGTCTTGGGCAATATCGGTAATCCTTTCTGCTCTGAAGTAGAAAAAATGGAATCGGGTGATTTTGTATCCCTTGAAGTGAGTTCCTTTCAGTTAGAGAAGATACATGAATTTAAACCGAAGATTGCCGTGATACTCAATTTTGGTTGTAACCATCTGGATAGATATAAAGACCTGCAAGAATATCTTCAGGCCAAGAAGCGCATATTTATGAACCAGGATAAATATGACTATTTAGTTTTGAATTGCGACGACCCTGTAGTTAAAGAATTAGCCAAAGAGGCAAAGGCTAAGATTGTATATTTTTCCCAGACACGAGATTTAAACCCCAACCATGCTGCAGTTTTAGCTGTAGCTTCTATATTAGGCATAAATAAGGAACTGTGTCTGGAAGTATTTAGAGAATTTAAAGGCATCGAGCATCGCCTTGAATACGTCACAGAAATAAATAATGTCACATTTATCAATGATTCCAAGAGCACAACTGTAGATTCTACTATATGGGCATTTAAGAATATTTCTCATCCTATAGTTTTAATCGCAGGAGGTAAACACAAAGGCAGCGACTACAGTATTATTCCGGATTTAATACGCGAAAAAGCAAGAGTGGTTATTCTGATCGGAGACGCAAAAGAGAAAATAAAAAATGCGCTGGGAGGATTTCGAGCTATTGATGAAGCCTCGAGCCTTAAGGAAGCAGTTAATCTCGCCTTTTCTAAAGCCAAATCTGGCGACTGCGTGCTACTTTCACCCATGTGTTCCAGTTTTGATATGTTCCTTAATTACGAAGAGAGAGGAAAGGTTTTTAAACAGGCAGTCTTTGATTTAGCCAGAGATAAACATGGCGCGTAATACGAGAATAAATCTATTCACCACCACCTTTATCCTGATATGTATCGGAACAGTGATGATCTATAGCGCTTCCGGCATTTATGCCTGGGAACGATATAAAGACAGCCTCTTTTTCTTAAAAAGGCATATAAGTTTTATTATCATTGGCTCAATGCTCACCCTTTTAGTGATGAGTATCGATTATAAGAAGTTTAGGAAATGGGCAAAACCATTATTGGCCTTATCTGTTTTGTTATTGCTTTTAGTTTTAATCCCAGGTATAGGAAGAGAAGTTTACGGAGCCCGCCGCTGGTTCAGATTAAAATTTATCAGCTTTCAGCCTTCAGAATTAGCCAATATCGCTATAATTATTTATATAGCGGATTTTATTTCCCGAAAGAGTGACTATATAAAAACGTTCTGGCAAGGATTCCTGCCACCAGTGTTTATTTTAGGAACTGTGTCACTATTAATTCTTATACAACCAGATTTGGGAACTGTTTTGGCTCTCGGAATAGTGGTATTTATTATGTTGTATGTTGCGGGTGTACGCGTATCTTATCTTTTATCGGTAATCTTGGCGAGCCTGCCGCTACTTTATATATTGATATTTAATGTTCCTTATCGCCGGATGCGTATTATGTCATTTTTAAATCCTTGGCTTGATCCCAAAGGCGGCGGTTTTCAGGTCATTCAATCGCAGGTTGCCTTGGGTTCAGGTGGAATATTCGGCATAGGCCTGGGGCATTCTAAGCAAAAATTATTTTATCTACCCGCCGCACATACTGATTTTATCTTTTCTATAATCGGAGAAGAATTAGGGCTGTTAGGCACAGTGGGAGTGATAATATTATTGATAGTTTTTATTCAGCTGGGCCTTAAAATAATAAAGAACGCCTCTGATAAATTTGGTTATTTCTTAAGTCTGGGGCTGGTTCTGATGATTTCTCTAAAAGGCATAATAAATATCGGTGTTTCTTGCGCTATATTACCTACAAAAGGCCTGCCCTTGCCTTTTATCAGTTACGGAGGTTCTTCTTTTGTTTTTGATATGGTTAGTGTGGGCATGCTAATGAATATTGCACGGACTGGAGAATACCCGTGAAGGTCTTAGCTATTACCGGATCAAGCGGCGGTCATATATTCCCTACGCTGGGATTTTTAGATACATTAAACAATAAACACAAAGATATAGATATACTTTTAGTTTTACCTAAAAAAAGTATAACGCATCAGGTAGAAAATCTTGAGTATAAACTTAATTATATTTCCATATCTTCTATTAAGCTGAGCCTTGATTTTAAAAATTTTACCGCTGTATTAAGATTTCTCAAAGGGTCTTTCGAAAGTATATTTATTCTGTTGGCGTTTAGACCTGATATAGTAGTTGGGTTTGGTAGTCTGGTTTGTATTCCGATGGTTTTATTTGCCTGGCTCTTGGGGATGAAGACGTTGATACATGAACAAAATGTAATTCCAGGCCGGGCTAATAGATTATTGGCAAAATTTACAGATAGAATAGCTGTTTCCTTTGCGCAAACCGGTGATTATTTTAAAGCTCATAAAAGAAAGGTAGTTGTTACGGGTAATCCCATACGTAAAGAATTAAACAGAATAGATAAAAATAAGGCCTTAGATTTTTTTGGGTTTAATAGTGATAAATTTACCATACTGGTAATGGGAGGAAGCCTTGGCAGTCACAGAATTAATTTTGCGTTCTTAAAAGCAGTGTCCGCAATACCAGATAAGCCAAACTTGCAGGTTATTCACCTTACAGGACCGGCAGACTATGATTTATTGAAGAATAGTTACAAAGATTTGAATATCAATTCCCGCTTATTTAATTTTTTAGAGTCTATGCAATACGCATATAGCGCTTGTGACCTCCTTGTCTCTCGCGCCGGCGCCACTACAATTACAGAGATAATATTTTTTGGGCTTGCGGCAATTGTTATTCCTTACCCTTTTGCCTATAGGCATCAAATAGCCAATGCCAAAGTTTTGGAAACAATAGGTTCGGGGATTATAATTCAAGACAAAGAGTTAGACAGCGATATATTGAGAAAGAATATGGAGGAGCTTATAAATAATCCTGAAAGAATTAAAGCCATGCGTTCCTATTACGGTAATATTCCCCGGCTCAATGCAAATGATTTGCTGGCCGAGGTTGTATTATCTTAATTCGTTCTTCGCTTCGCTCTAGGACTCGATTGGACGATCCTGAAACGAAGTGAAGGATCTCGCGCAAATAACTTACGTCCTTCGACTTAGCTCAGGACGTAATCCTGAGTGAAATCGAAGGATTACGTCGCACTTTGTGTTCCGTAAGTTCCGTAAGGTATGCGCTCATTAAGTGAGCACATAAGTTATGGAGGCGGCTATCAGATAGCTAACCGACATAACTTATACGTGCGAACTTATCCCCCCTTCTTGCTTTCGCAAGAAAGCAGGGGGGATTAATTCGCCCAAACAACTTACGCTCACTATCGTTCCGTAAGTTGTGGGCTCATTAAGTTAGATGAGAAAATGCGTTTTAACCTTCGTGATATTTTGTTTATGGTTATCCTTTGCCTTAGCCGATACCAATGATTGGTTTGTTGCTAAGAGTAGACATTTTATTGTATATTATAAAAATGCGCCAAGAGATTTTATAGAACAGCTTATAGAGAAATCCGAATATTATTACGATAAAATTGCCGATGATCTGGGATTCAGAAGATACAATTTTTGGCTTTGGGATAATCGAGCCAAGGTCTATATCCACGATGACGCTGAAACTTATCAGGCTGCTACGAACCAGCCTGGCTGGTCTTCAGGATGTGCTATAATGAAAGAAAAGGTAATCCACACGTTTCCTTATGCACAAGGATTCTTTGACGCAACTCTTCCTCATGAGATGGGGCACATCATTTTCAGGGAATTTGTAGGTTTTGATAACCCTTCTATACCTATTTGGCTTGACGAAGGGGTTGCCTCTTATCAGGAGAATCTAATATATTCAATGGCACATAAACTAATAACAGAGGCTGTTGCTACCAATAAATTCGTTAATTTAGAAAGCCTTTCTAGAATTAAACCCCAGTTAATAAAGGATGACGAATCGGCATTATTATTCTACTCAGAGGCAGTAAGCATAATAGATTATTTAGTGAAAGAATTCGGTAAAGATAATTTTATTCTCTTCTGCCAGAATTTAAGAGATAAAACGGATTTAGAGAAAGCAATAAGCTATGTCTATCCTTTTAAAAATATTCAGGAGTTGGATCAATCCTGGCAGGGATATTTAAGAGAGGACATAAGTTATGGAACGAAGTGAACATAACTTATTTGTCCGAACTTACCCCCGCCGCTTTGTTTAGCTTTGTGAAGCAAAGCGGAACAAAGCGAAACAGCGGGGGTTAATTCGCACACATAACTTATGTCGGAGTAAATTAAAAATAGCTACTCCATAAGTTATGTGCTCATTAAGGGATGAATAGGCATTATCATTTAATCGGTATAGGCGGTATTGGAATGAGCGGGATTGCCCAGTTACTTTTACGTCAGGGTCTGAAAGTAAGCGGTTCGGATTTAAAGGAAAATAAAATGACAGGAGAACTAAAAGAATTAGGTGCAGATATATTTATCGGGCATAATCCTCTAAATATTAAAGGCGCTGATTTAATTGTTTATTCCTCTGCAATTGGCATAGACAATCCGGAAATTAAAGAAGCAAAAAGACAGGGTATCCCTTTGATAAAGAGGGCAGAGGCTTTAGCGCGTCTCATGAAGGATGAAACTGTTATTACAGTTACAGGCAGTCACGGTAAGACTACGACTGCATCTCTCGTATCTTATCTCCTGTTAGAAGCTGGGCTTTCTCCCACGGTAGCGGTGGGCGGTGTTTTAAGAAACATAGATACCAATGCCTGTTTAGGAACGGGTGAGTTTTTTGTCGCAGAGGCAGATGAATCCGACGGTTCTTTTTTATATTATCGGCCTAAATATTCCATAATTACGAATATAGATTATGAACATCTTGATTACTATAAGGACTTTAGAAATGAAATTGCTGCTTTTACCGAATTCATAAATAATACAAAAGAAAATGGCTGTGTGTTCGCCTCTAGCGATGATATAAATCTAAAAGGAATATTCAAAAATTATAAGAATAAATATATACTCTTTGGCTTAAAAGACGGTGCCTATATATACCCTAAGAATATCCAGATAAAAGGCTTATCTTCAGAATTCGACTGTTTTTATAAAAATAAATTTATAGATAGATTTTATCTGGCTTTGGGAGGTCAGCATAATATCTCTAATGCCCTTTCGGTCATTGCTTTGGGACTCGAATTGGGGATAGATTTAAAATTTATAAAGGATACGCTCAAGCATTATAAAGGTGCCAAGAGGCGGCTGGAAATTAAATTTGACGATAAGGACTATTTGCTGGTTGACGATTATGCGCACCATCCTACAGAAATAAAAGCAACGCTTGCTGCGTTAAAGGGCTTAAAATTTAACAGGCTTATTGCCGTATTTCAGCCGCACCGTTATACCCGCACGAAATTACTTTCCAAGGAATTTGGTAAGAGTTTTGATTTAGCCGATTATATTATCGTGACAGATATATACCCTGCAGGTGAACGGCCTCAAGAAGGAATAAGCGGCAAGCTTATATACGATAAAATAAAAGAGCGTTTACCGGATAGACAAATATATTTTCTGCCCAAGGAAGAAATAGCAGCGCATATTTTAAGAATTATAAAACCGCATGATCTTCTGATTACTCTGGGTGCGGGTGATATTGTAAAAATTTGCGATGAATTGGTGGAAAAATTTAAAGGGAAAAGTTAAGTTAGCAGAACCGCTAAAGAACCATACGACTTTTAAAATTGGCGGCCCGGCTAAATTTTTTATTGAGCCCAGAGACCCTGATGATTTAAAATTATTAGTTAGCTTGGTAAAAAGATATAATTTGCCTCTTTTTGTAATTGGTAGAGGCAGCAATCTTTTAATAAGCGATAAAGGAATAAATGGCGTGGTTCTGCGATTAAATGCGCCTTATTTTAAAAAATTATCTTATAGAGATAATTATCTTAGTGTAGGCAGTGGTGTTTCCCTTGGTAAAGTTGTTCTGTTTGCTAAAGACTACGGCTTATCAGGTGCAGAATTTCTAGCAGGTATTCCCGGCACAGCAGGTGGCGCGTTAGCGATGAATGCAGGTGTAGTTCAAGATAACCGTAGTATCCTAGAGCTGGTAGAGAGTGTTACGGTTATGGATTACAGCGGAAACAGAAAGATTCTAAATAAAAAAGATATAAGATTTGGTTATCGGACATCAAGTCTTTCAAAATACATCATTTTAAGCGCACTTATAAAATTGAACAGGAAGGACAAAGAGCAAATCAATGATAAAATAAAGGCATACCTTAAATATCGTAAACTCACCCAGGATTTATCTAAACCGTCCGCTGGCTGTATCTTTAGAAACCCAGCAGGACATTCTGCAGGGAGGTTAATAGATTTATGCGGTTTAAAAGGTAAAAGGATTGGAGATGCCGGCGTGTCTTTGAAACACGCTAATTTTATATTAAATTTGGGGCACGGCAGCGCCAGAGACGTTTGTAAATTAATGGACTTCATAAGGAAAAAAATAAACCATAAATTCAATGTAAATTTAACCCCAGAGATAAAAATATGGCAAAATTCAATTTTGGTAAGATAGGTGTTCTCATTGGCGGGCCGTCTACAGAAAGAGAGATTTCGCTCAAATCTGGGAAGGCAGTATACGAAAACTTAAACCAGGCAGGACTTAATGTAGCTGCTATTGATATAAAAACAGATGGGAAAGAGGAGAATATACGCCTAATAAAATCCCAGGAAATAGATCTTGCCTTTATCGCTCTGCACGGCCGCTTTGGTGAAGACGGGCAAATACAGGAAATTCTGGATACCCTCAAGGTTCCTTATACAGGTTCAGGTGCTGTGGCCAGCAGATTAGCGATGGATAAGATTGCCTCACGTAAAATATTTGAGGCATCCGGTTTACATGTCCCAAGATATAAAACAGAAGATAAGCTTTCTTACAATGCAAATTGGAGAACCCATCATAATGATTTCACTCTACCTGTAGTGGTAAAGCCTGCTACACACGGTTCAAGTATTGGCCTATCTGTTGTTGATAGAGAAGAATATCTGGATAAGTCAGTGGATTTGGCTTTCAGTTTTGACGAGAGAATAATTATTGAGGAATATATAAGGGGCAGAGAAGTAACTGTGGGCATATTGGATGAATTGGCTTTGCCTGTAATAGAGATAATCCCCAAAAAAAGATTTTTTGATTACGAAGCTAAATATCAGGCTGGAATGACAGACTATGTGGTGCCTGCCGAATTAGAAGATGAAATTGCCCAAAATATACAGGAGGCAGCTTTATCGGCGCATAAACTGTTAGGCTGTTACGGCTGCTCTAGAGTTGATATGATTTTAAGTAGCGATAATATTCCATTTGTTTTAGAAGTAAATACCATCCCGGGGCTTACCGTAACTAGTCTCTTGCCCAAAGCCGCAAAGGTGGTAGGTATAGATTTCTCTCAGTTGTGTATTAAGCTAATTCAACTTGCATATGAAAAAACACAAAATAAGCCTGCCGATTAAATTAGTAATCTTGGGCATAATAATTATTGTTGCGCTATTTTTTATTATAGGATATCTTGCAGTGGCCTTGAAAAATTTAGATTATTTTAAGATAAAGGATATTGCTGTTAACAAGCCGGAAGAAGCGTTTGATTTTTCGTATCTTTTAGGCCGCAATATCTTTAATATTGACTTAAAGAAAGAATCGAGGCATATAACAGAACTATACCCTGTCTATAAAAATATTAGGTTATTCAGGATTTTGCCTAACCGTTTATTTATAGGTTTCACAGACCGCAATCCCCTTGCCTATGTAAAGCTATATCGATACTTTTGTGTGGATAGCGATCTGGCATTGTTTGACCTACCGCAAGGACAGGAAGCCTGGGATCTACCGGTTATTATAGGTTTAGAAAGAAAGATTCCAGGACCAAAGCCCGGCAAGCGATATAATATTAGAGAATTAATTACCGCTTTAAATATTATAAAAGAAATAGAAACAAATAGCTTGTTTAAAAAATATAAAATTGAAAGAATCGATATAACAAATCCTGCTAATATATCATGTTTTATCCGGCTGTCAGGATATTCTCAAGGGCAAGTTGTAACTAATTTGGCAGCCTTAGAGGTAAAAATGGGACAGGATGATACCGGTGATAAGATTCCTGTTCTAGCAGGATTATTTACTCAATTGAAGGACGATATAAGCAAGATAAAATATATTGATTTAAGGTTTAAGGAGCCGGTTGTAAAGTTTAACGAGGACAAGAGTTAGGCGAATGCTGAACAATTATATCTGCGCATTAGATATCAGTTCCAGTAAAGTGTCTGCAGCGGTTGCAAAAATCAAAAAAAGGCGCATCACTAATATTTTCTTTGAGACTAAAAGCCCCTCAAAAGGTATAAAGAAGGGTGCAATTGTAGATTCTATGGATTTAACTGGATCTATCGGACGCACTTTAAAGAACTTAAAAGCAAAATCCGGTATAAATATTAAATTTATTTACATTAATATATCAGGACTAGATATAGTTACCAAGCACAGCCGTGCAATTATACCGCTTGCTGAGCGCGGTAATAAAGTTATAACTCTGTCAGATATACAACAAGTAAACGAACAAGCGCGTATCTTGGGTTCAAATTTAGAGGAAGAAATAATCCATCAGATAGCCCATAATTATGTTATAGATTCTAATAGTAATATTCTGAATCCTCTTGGGTTATATAGCCACAGATTGGAAGTAGAGTTATATCTGATCTCGGCTAAATCGTCTTTTATACAGGGTCTTAACCGGGCTGTGAATCAAGCAGGATATGACATAAAAGACCTATTTCTTTCTGGCTTAGCAACGAGTCAGGCGGTATTTAACAAAGAACTTAAAGAGGGAATGACGATACTTTGCGATATAGGTTCGGATATCACCGAGTTGTTATTATTTAGGGATGGCATACTTAAAGATGTTGAAATTTTACCCATCGGTGGCGATGATTTAACCATAGAGCTTTCCGAGAAATTAAAGACATCTTTTGATTTAGCCGAAGATGTTAAGATGTCTTACGGCAGCGTAAGTGATTACAACCAGATGCATAGCGATAAGGAAATTTTAATAAAACAAAACAACGCCTACAAACCGATAAACCAGAGATCAGTTTCCGAGATATTAACCCCGAAGGCAAAGTTAATCTGCCAGACTATAAGAGCCGCTGTAGAGAAGATTGTACCTTGCGAGGAAGTGGATAATTTCGTAACCACAGGAAAGACTGTATTGCTGGAAGGATTTCTGGAAATGTTAGAGAATAGTCTGGGGATTTCTGTAAAGTTAGGCCGGATTACTAATCCAAATATAATTTCCTGGGTTAATAAAGACAATAGTATCTGCGGCCAGAGATATTTAACTTATATTACTTCCTTAGGCATTATCTGTCAGGCGTTATACCAACCAAAACCCGAGATCATATCTAATTATCAGCCCACCCAAAACCCTATTCTTAAAACTATAAATAAGTTTAAAGAGATATACCAGGAATATTTCTAATTTACCCGCTTATTTTGCTGCGGGATTTATTCGCGCGCTGAAATAGACAGGGTTTATCCCGACGCTTAGATTTGTGGCTGTCTTGGCTTGCTTCTCGTGAGCACCGCTCGATTTTCCCCGCCGAGGAAAATCTCGCTTGGAGTTTATGCTCGCTCTCACAGACATCCTAATAGCGGGTGAACCCTGGCCGCTCGCATAAACTACATGCTCACTCAAATCAAGCCAAGCCATCCGCGAATGTATCAATGTATGACCTTTGCATAAAAACTCAAGACCATTTACGAACGAGCGTAAGGAGCGCAGGAGCAGGCTTATGAGGCGAGACTTCTCCGTGCTTAGCATCTATGAATAACCCACACCTCACTTTTAAAATACCATAGGGGGATGGGGGGCTTACAGGAGAAGTCAAGCCGAATGCGACGAGCACCGATAGCGAGAGAGGAAATGGGATTGAGGTTATATCCGTATAATAGTTTTAATGTAACCCACATATGATAATGTCCTATTTGACACATTTAGAAATGTCCTAATCCAGAGATGCTATAATGCACTCTTTACCAAAAGGAGGACATTATGGCAGG
>Ga0315284_10012164_pt1 | contig 12262 bp, 13 predicted proteins | sample YL17G09_16_MG_FD_203696 | JGI IMG/M metagenome (GOLD analysis project Ga0315284, IMG submission 203696) | Sediment microbial communities from Yellowstone Lake, YNP, Wyoming, USA - YL17G09_16 | ecosystem: Environmental > Aquatic > Freshwater > Lake > Sediment | place: USA: Wyoming | collected...
CCTGCGGGTAGATATATGGCACTCCCTGGGAACCGGCATACTGGCCACCCTCCAGCCAAGTGCCAACAGAAGTATACCGTTCAACGGCGACTCGGTACTTGCTCGGAGGGATATCTAGCTCCCGGGCGATTCCTTCCAGCAACTGGTTGTATGTCGTCCTGATCTCGTCTGTCACAGCCGAACTCCTTCCTCTGGCACGAGCCTCGTGCCAGAACACGATTCGCCTCTCACTTGCTATTGTCCACGGGAAGTATACCACAAGATCAGGTGGTTTGCAAGCGTATGTCAACGCAATATCTTGTGTGCGCGGCGAATTCATGGGTATGCGTGCGCGGACACCGCTTTCGGATTCGGCGCCAACCAGCATGAGCAGCAGGCCGAGGGCTGCGGGGCCGTGATTCGCGAACTGTGGATCGAAGGCGAAAGCTCCGTCCCGATAGGTCGGGACTTCGCGTTCGCACTCCAAGGGGTCTGGCATTGAGCTTCGAGGATCGGGGACGGAAGATGGGGTGGGGTCGGCAGGCTGACGGCGCTACGTCCGGACGCGGCTCAGCATAGGCCTTTGCCAGCGCTTCGGCGCACAAGGAAGCTTCGCCCTCCCTGGTGAGCTGTAGCATGACATGGGAGTTCTCCGCATCACAGTCGTGAACCAGGCGTTCGAGAAGGCGTTCCTCACTCAGGCGTCGGTGGAGGATGCCTTCGGGAAGCGGACGCGAAGATAAACAAGGTATTGAGGGAGTCTGACCGATCGGACTGATCCGACTGATCTGACCCTATCGGGGTGCGAAGAAGGCCTCCAGCTCCGTGTGAAGCCTGTCCAGCGTTTCCTCGCAGTGGAGTACCAGGTCGGCCATCTTGCGCCACTTCAGCTCATAGGTGTATGCATGGCGGTAGACATGGCGGAAGTCCATGTAGTCGCGTAGTTGCCGGCGCAGTTCCTCTGAGATGACCGGGGGGCGGAGATCGGTGGGTTGCGCCATCTGGCGAAGCAAGCTGATGTGTGAATCCGGGCCTGATGGAAACGAGCCGTCTATATCCTGGGCGATCTGCTTGAAGAGATTCTCGACCCCAGTGTAGAAGGAATGCAGGTACGAGGCCAGAGCCGGCAACTCAAGGGGTTCCGGCTCGGAACTCTGCGCCTTGTCGAGCAGCGGTCGAAAGAAGTCAACCAGCTTGCGCAAGAGCCCCAGTTCCAGGTCCACTTGCCTATGAGTCTCAGGCCACACGCTGCAGAACCCCTTTCTGCACGATATACTGGGTGAACAGATTCTCTTCGTCCAGGTCCACAAGATCGAATAGACGCTGGATGGCGTCCACTACCCTTCCCATCGCCGGGAAGTATCTCTCCGGTGGGAGGCCTCGGACGGCCAGATCTATATCAGAATCCGGCCTCATCTTCCCGTGCGCGGCTGATCCGAAGACGTAGACTTCGGTAGCCCCCTCCTCGCGGAGAATCCGCGCGGCTGTTTCGATGTCGTTCTTGATGTCCGCGTCCATGGCCGCATTCCTCCAGTGCTTGCTTGCATTATATCACAACCCGCCGAACTCTCCTACACCCACATTGACACAACGGCTCAGCATGCGCCTTCGCCAGCGCTTCGGCGCACAAGGAAGCTTCGCGCTCCCTGGTGAACTCTAGCATGACATGAGAATCCTCGGTCTGGTGTCGATTGCCCTTGTACTCCTCCTCGGCGGATGCACTCCGGCGCGGAAAGATGCGTCGGGCATGGTGCAACTGCGTTTCAGTTGCCTGGGCGCGAAGCAGGAATCCGATCTCGCAAATGCGCTCGCGAGGGCGTTCGAGGCGAAACACCCGAATATCAAGATCACCATCGAGCCGGTCGCCGGGATGGGCTACGACATCAAGCGCAAGCTCAAGCCTGGCGAAACGTTCATCCTCACCGCCGGCAGGGTGAAGTAGGGGAATGGTGGATGGTTCATGGCCGAAGCCCCGTACTCATGCGGACGAGTTCCCCGCAAGGTATTTGGGGATAGCCAAAAGAAGTTGACGTGTATACTCTTCTCTCGGGCGGTGGAAAATGTCGTCCAACGTCCCGCTCTCTACGATGCGACCAGACTTCATCACCACTACGCTATCCGCCATGTACGCCATAATGTCCAAGTTGTGCGTGATGAACAGGTACGTTAAGCCGTGCTTGCGTTGAAGCATGCGCAGAAGGTTCAGCACATGGCTCTGAACTGAGGCGTCGAGCGAGCTGGTAGGTTCGTCCAGGACAATGAACTGAGGACTCACCGAAAGCGCGCGCGCAATAGCGATCCGCTGCCTCTGGCCTCCACTGAACTCGTGTGGATACCTGTCCAACACTTCTGGGGCTAGATTAACCTCGTCCAGGAGACTGAGTGCGCGTTCCTCACGATCCCGCGGCGAGTCGCCAATCCCATGGACGATAAGGCCTTCCGTAAGCGTCTCTCGCACCGTCAACCGAGCGTTCAGGGATGCGTATGGATCCTGGAAAACAACCTGCATCTTCGAGCGCAAGGCGAGTCTGTCTTTGCCGTGCTTACTCACCACCGGGCGCCCGTCAAACAACACTTCTCCGGCCGTCGGCGTGAGGAGATCCAGGAGCATCAATCCAATGGTGCTCTTGCCGCTGCCGCTTTCTCCTACGAGCGCCAGAGTCTCACTGCGCGGGATGTCGAAGCTGACGTTATCTACGGCAACCTTCCACTCTTGCACTGCGAGCAGGCCCTTGCGCAACGGAAAACGCTTTGTCAAGCCGCGAGCTGAAAGGAGCGGAGTCTTCGTCACTGAGAAGCCTCCCCGTTCTCGATCATCGGAGCGAAGGGCCTGTCTTCGATATCGGGGTCGAGAAGATGACAGCGCAATGTCGTTTCCCCGCTGGAGTCTATCCTTCTCGGCGCAACTCGGGCACACATCGTCCAACGATATGGACACCGAGGCTCGAAGCGGCAGGCTGGGGGCCAGCTCGTGGCTTCGGGGACTCGGCCGCCGACAACTGTGAGGTCCTGACCCCGCCGCAACAGTGAAGGACGACTCGCAAGTAGCCCTCGGGTATACGGATGACGTGGCTCTCGGAGAATCATTCGAGTCGGTCCCGACTCAACGATCTGACCTGCATACATCACGGCGGTCTTGTCGGATACCTCAGAAACGACTGCAAGGTCGTGGGTGATAAGGAGCACCGCCATTCTGGTTTCCATCTGGATGCTTCGAATGAGAGTGAGAATCTGCGCCTGAACCGTGACGTCCAGCGCAGTAGTCGGCTCATCGGCGATCAGGAGACTGGGCCTGTTCACCAGGGCCATGGCGATCATGACTCTCTGCCTCATCCCACCGGAAAGCTCATGGGGATACTGTCGCATGGTTTGAGCCGGATTCCCCATCTCAACCAGTCTGAGAGATTCCTCTGCTTGTTGTCTCGCCGACTTCGAGTCGATCTTGCTGTGCAGGCGTATTGCCTCGATAAGCTGAACACCGATGGTGAACGTGGGGTTGAGGCTGGTCATCGGTTCCTGAAAGATCATTCCGATCTGCCGGCCACGCACCTGACGCATCTCTTCCCAGGTATAATCAAGGAGATCTATCCCGCCAAGAAGAACCCGTCCGTCCTCGATATAGCCGGCCGGTTCGGGAACCAGCTGCAGGAGAGACAACGCCGTCATTGACTTGCCGCAACCGGACTCGCCGACGATTGCGAGCGTCTCACCTTCACTTATCGTGAAGTCAACGCCGTCTACAGCTCTTGCTGTGCCGTTCGGGGTTCGGAGATACGTGCGCAGGTTTTCGACTTGCAGCAGCGGTTGCGCCATCTAGGAGCTCCTTAGACGGGGGTCGATTGCATCGCGTAACGCATCCCCGAGTACATTGAACGCGAGAACCAGGATAAACAAGGCGCTAGATGCTGAAGCCAGATTCCACCAGATGATCGGCTCGCGGGCGAGTTCCAAACGGGCAGCGTCGATCATGTTACCCCAGCTTCCGACCCCGGGTTGAACGCCGAGTTGGAGGTAGGAGAGAATGGCCTCTGACAAGATCAGGTTGCTGATCCCGAGGGTCACAGAGATAATGACGATCGGCATCAGATTGGGCAGGATATGGCGGACCAGTATCCGGGAATGGCTTGCGCCAAGAGCTCTGGCGGCAAGCACGTACCCCCGGTCGCGATGCTTCAGGGTTTCTCCCCTCGACAGACGGCACAACCCGACCCATGAAGTTACTCCGAGCGCAATGCACATCTGCACAATTCCCCTTCCCAAGACGAGCATCATGGCGATGAGAAGGAGAATGCTCGGGACCGAATCCAGCACGGTGTATAGATACTGTATCGCATCGTCCAGTCTCCTGCCGAAGTATCCGGCGGTCATCCCAAACAGCAGCGCAAGAGGTGTGACGATAAGCGAGGTAAGTCCTCCCAAAAGAAAGGCCGTGCGACAGCCCTTCAGCGTAAGGTAGAGAACATCTTCGCCGACGGCGTCCGTGCCCAACAGGTGCTTTACTACCAACTTGTGCGGTCTCTGTTCCCCGGCTGTGACCCCCGCAAGTGGCGCCGAGTAAGTGCGCTCCGCAGGTTTCTGGAATACACGGTCTATAATTGTCAAGCGAGGTTCGTTTCGTCCATTCTGCCATCCGATGCTGTCTAGAACGGCGATTGTTCCGAAGAGGGCAATCACGCAGATTGCAGCAAGCGCCAATCGGTTGCGTCGGAGACGCCGATAGGCTTCGGCCCAGAGCGGCTGATGTCCGGCCTGCACGATCGTAACCATCAAGGCTGCAACAACGGCTATCGGAATCAGGTTCTGCAGTACCTGTCCTGTCATTACGCTCCCTATTCCAATCGCACCCGAGGGTCTACAAGCGCATAGCAGATGTCCGTGAGAACCGACCCGAGGATGTACAGTATAGTCCCGAGGAACGCCATTGCTCGAACTACCGAGAAATCCTGGCTGTTGATTGCATCCACAGTCATAGTGCCCAGTCCTGGAATGCCGAAGAAAGACTCCAGGAGAATGCTGCCCATCATGATGAAGGGAAGCGACAGAATAGTCTTAGTCAAGATCGGGATCAAGGCGTTCTTGAGAACATGCCTGAAGAGCACAGCCTGCTCGCTGACCCCCTTTGCGCGCGCCGTGCGAACGTAGTCCTGATTCATCTCCTCCAGCACGACCGTTCGGTAGAAGCGGACATCCCCTCCCAAACTGGAGATAATGCCGACTGCCATGGGTAAAAGTGCAAACTTCACAGCCCCTATTCCGTGTTCATAACCGGCCATCGGAAGATATTTCAGCAGCCTGCCGAGAACAAACTGGCTTCCTATGATGTATACGATATATGTGATACTCATCAGGAGAACGCATATGAACACTCCCCAAGCGTCCAGGTATGTTCCTCGAAAGTAGGCAACCAACAGCGCAAGAGTTACAGACACGATGACGGACCCAAAGAATACAAGCGCAGCCACCAGGCTGGAAGGGCCAACTCCGGTGCGCAGTCTGGCCCATATCGGCTCACCCGTGGCGTCGGATTTGCCAAAACGGAGGAGAAGAAGCTCGGACATGTGCCTCGTGAACTGCTGAGAGAGCGGCTTGTCGTAGCCATGCTGTACAAGCCATGCGCTAATCTGTGCCTTGGAGGGGTTCTTGGCCGACAAGTTCCTGCGCGCCATCTGCTCTGGCGAACTGGCAGCATAAAAGAGCAGAAATGTGACCAGCGTTACTCCAAGCAGGATGGGCACCGCATAGAGCAATCGTCTGATGATATAGCGCAGCATCAGGTTGTCCCTCCGGATCCGACGCGTATCCTTCGGTTACGGCGCTTCCGTACTAGACGAACCGCAGGGAGCATCCCGGCTACTAGTACGACCGCACCAGCGATCAAAGGTGCGTAGTTCGGCTTGTTCCAGCATGCCTGCATTCTGGCGCGAAGCGGACCGTTCACTCGATAATACTTGGCGTAGTCACAGGCAAGGGGGTGTGACTTTGCGTTCGAGACCCAGGTGTTCGAGAGCATAAGGGTATGGTCGTAATAAAGGTATATCCATGGGCAATCCTTCACAGCCACGTCTCGTAAACAGCGGATGATCTGCTGCCGTTCTGGGCCATCGTCCATCCCTTGCATCTGCTTAAATAGGCGATTGTACTTCGGGCTATCGTAGGCGCTCTCATTCGGACCTTTGTTCTCTGAGTTGGGGCCGTAGAGCAGGAGAGCGAAATTCTCAGGGTCAGGATAGTCTGCGGTCCAACCTGACAGGGTGAACTGGTAGTCATGGCTGTAGATCTTGTCCTGCCATACCGCATAGCGATAGGTTCGTGACTCCACGTGTATACCGATGGACTCCAACATCTTGGAGATCTGCCCGACGATCTGACGTCCGCCTGGGGTTGTAGCGTAATTGTCGAAGCAGATGGTAAGTCGCTCTCCTGTCTCGCGGCTGATCCCGTTGGGGTATCCGGCCTGGGCGAGAAGCTCCTGCGCCTTGAAAGCATTATATTGACTGTAGGGGTTTCGATAGTTCGGATCGTATCCCGCCACGCCAGGGGGGATCAGGAACTCTGCCGGGCTGCCCAGTCCTTGCAGGCTCAGATCGATGAATGCTTGCTTGTTAACAGCGAGGGAGATAGCCTGTCGTAGTTTCCGCTTCTGGGAGGTATAGCCGCCCACAACCGGATCACGCATGTTAAAGGAGAGGTACCAGATTATAGGGGTGGTTGAACGATCGAGACTTACGCCTCTGTCCTTCATTTCCCTGGACAGCGTCCCCTGACGTGTCATAACCTGGCTGACGTTGGTAGCCCCAAAGCCCGCTCCGCAATCCAGATATCCCTGCAAGAACATGTTCCACGCCGTTAGACCTTCCTTCAAGACCTGGAATACGATTTCGTCTGCGAACGGTAGCTGCTTGCCGGCATCTTCTAGCAGACCTGCCTCACGGTCCCCCGGCATCCCATTTGTTGGGTAGAACTCAGGGTTGCGATTCGGGTTCTTCTTCAGCACTATCTTCAGCTTGGGGGAATACTCCGCCAGAAGATACGGCCCGCAGCCTACCGGATGGCGTGCAAAACCAGCCCTATATCGCTCGGTAGCCTCATGGGGAATCGGCGACGTAAAGGGCATAGCCATTAGGTAGCGAAGCTGGGGATATGGACGGTTCAAAACCAGCTTGAAGACGTATGGATCATGAGGGTCCAGTTGAAACCCCTCGACGTGGCGCTTGTAGTCGGCTGGAAGCCTTCTAACCGCTCGGCGCCGATTGTGTTCAGCGTATCCATGCAGCCCGATGACTTTGCCTTCAAAATAGCTGAGTACTGGGCACGGAACCGCAGGGTCGGCCATACGCCGGAAGCTGTAGATAAAATCGGCGGCCTTGATTTCCCTACCCTTGCCTCTCGGAAAACATGGGTCGTCCTGGAACCGCAGGCCCTTCTTTATCCGGAATGTCCACATCTCCCCCTGAAGCCTGACCTTACGGCCGTTTTGCGTTGTCTCGTAAATGTACTGCGTGCGTTGTGGCTGCTCGGCACCGAGGGTCAGCTCCAGTACGAATGGATTGCGTTTTAAGTAGTGATAGCGAAAGTAGCTTGGGCAGATCAGGTAGAGTATCTGCGACTCCAGCGTTGTGTAGGCGACCGAGGGGTCCAGGGTCTTGGGATCATCAGGGATATCTCGGTAGAGAATGGAACGCGATGTCGAACCCGCCGGATATGGGTTGTTGCTACACCCGGAAAGCACGGCCAGGAGCAGTGTCAATACGGTGAGGAGAGCTGAGAATCGAGCTGCAGCAACAAGAAAACCACTTAGCATATGTGTGCGCCCCTCTCCAAGACAAGCACTTAGATTGACAAGAGCGGATAGATTCAGCGGCGCAAAGGAACACTCACATACTCGCTATTCGTTGGTGGGCTGCGGATATCCTGCCGTTCTTGCCGCAAGCATGGCGCTGAGCGTGGCAATACGGGAGGCAGGTGTGACCACTTAGTACCGCGAGGATCCTCAAGAGGGAAACAACGGACGGGCAGTGAACAGTCATCATGAAATGAAGGTTCTCCCCACGACAATCCGTCTCGCTGCAGTCTGGTCTCTCGTCTGTCTCCTCGGCGGGTGCGCTCCGAAGAGCGAGGCGCCCGGCGGCGCGGTGCAACTGCGGTTCAGTTGTCTGGGCGCGAAGCAGGAGTCCGATCTCGCGAACGCGCTCGCGAGGGCGTTCGAGGCGAAGCACCCCGAGATCAAGATCAGCGTCGAGCCGGTCGCCGGGATGGGCTACGACATCAAGCTGATAATGCAATCCGCCGCCGGGACGCTCCCGGACATCGTTTTCCTCGCCGACTCGCTGGTCCCCACGTTCACGAAGTACCCGGTCGTGCGCGACCTGAGGCCGTTCATCCGGTCTGATCGCACGTTTCCGATCAACGACATCTACCCGCAGATGCTTCGGACCGGCATGGACAAGGAGGGCCGGATATTCCAGCTTCCGCGCGAGCTGGGCGTCGTGGTCATGTTCTACAATCGAACGCTCTTCCGGCGCGCGGGACTGCCCGATCCGCCGCCGAATTGGACGCGAAAAGACTTCCTCCGCATGGCGAAGAAGCTCACTCTGCGAGATGAGAAGGGCCGCGTGACGCAGTACGGGTTCTGGGCCGGCTACACGTGGTGCGGAGTCTACGCGCCGTGGGTCGCATCCGAGGGCGGGCGCGTCGTCACCGCCGATGGAAGGAGCGCCGCGTTCAGCTCGCCTGAGTCGCTCAAGGGATTGCGCGATCTGATCGGGCTGGTGACCGTGCAGAAGGTCGCGATGCCCCCGAACCGAAGCATCACGATCCCCGGCGTTGACCCATTCGCCGCCGGGAGGATCGCCATGCAGCCCCAGGTCTTCCCTCAGGTGCCGTTCTACCGCGCGACCATGAAGGACGGCGACTGGGATGTTCAGGTGATGCCCGCGGGTTCGGTGAAGCGGGTCACGAACATGGGCGCGGCGGGATACGGGATGTCCACGAACACGAAGCATCCCAGGGAGGCATGGGAGTTCCTGAAATTCATCGTGAGCCACGAGGGGCAGAGGGTTCTCGCGAAGGCCGGGAGCGGGATTCCGTGCCTGAAGTCCATGGCGAAGGACCCGTGCTGGCGGAAACCGGGGCGCTCTCCGAAGAACTACGACGCGTTCATCAAGTCCGTGGAGTTCGGGATGGGGTGGGAGGATTTCCTGATTCTCACGAGGGCGGAGGTTCAGGACGCGGTGAACCAGGCGTTCGAGAAGGCGTTCCTCGGCGCGCCTGTTGACCAGGCGTTCAAAGAGGCTGATGAGAAGATCAACAAGGTCTTGAGGGAGTCTGACCGATCGGACTGATCCGACTGATCGGACTGATCCGACGCAATCATGGGCAAGCCGCACACGACCAGCCGCGTTCACATCCCGGCTGCCTAGTCAGTTGCGAGGAAAGCCTCCAGCTCCGTCTGAAGCCTATCGAGCGTTTCCTCGCAGTGGAGCACCAGGTCGGCCATCTTGCGCCATTTCAGATCGAAGGTGTACGCGTGGCGGAAGACGTGACGGAAGTCCAGATAGGCATCCAGAGTCTCGAGTAGCTCCTCGCTGATCACGGCAGAACGGCTACTGGTTGGTCGCGCCATCACGGTAAGCAAATCGGAATGGGAGAACATGCCCGATGGGACTGAGCCGTCTATATCCCTGGCAATCTGTTTGAAGATATTCTCGATCCCAGAGTAGAAAGAGTGAAGGCAAGCCGCCAAAGATGATAGCTCATGTGGTTCCAGCTCAGCGCTCCGTGCTTTCTCAAGCATGGGGCGATGAAAATCCATGAGTCGTCGCAATAGGGCCAACTCAAGGTTTACCTGCTCGTGAGTCTCAGGCCACACGGAGTAGACCGCCTTTCCTTAAGATATACTCAGTGAATGGATTCTCCTCATCGAGGTCCACGAGATCAAAGAGATGCGAGATTCCACGCCTTACCTTGCTCATCGTGCGGAAGTACTTCTCAGGCGGAAGACCTCGAATGGCGAAGTCTATATCGGAGTCGGGCCTCATCTTGCCGTGAACGGCCGAGCCGAAGACGTAGACTTCCGTGGCCCCCTCCTCGCGGAGTATGCGTGCGGCTGTTTCGATGTCACTCTTGATGGCGGCGTTCATGGCGCATTCTCCTCCAATGCTTGCTTGCATTATACCACGATTGACGCGAAATCGTCAGTGGGCGGCCTGCCTCCGGTGAAGGGACAGGCGGCCGTCCCGCGGAACTGTAGGGTGTGAGCAACCCACGCACAACCAGCCGCATGGCGAGACGAGAGGCCCTGGATGCATATCTCTTCGTCGCGCCTCTGCTCGTCGGGCTGATCGTCTTCACGGTCGGGCCGGTGCTCGCGTCGCTCGCGATCAGCTTCTGCCGGTATGAGATCTTCACTCCGCCGGAGTTCATCGGCGGTCGGAACTACGCGGAGCTTTTCCACGATCCGCTCTTCTGGCAATCGCTGAAGGTCACCGCGATCTACTCGCTCGTCGCCGTGCCGCTGGGATTGACTCTCGGACTGGCGGTCGCGCTCCTGATGAACCAGAGAATTCGGGGGATCGCGCTCTTCCGAACGATCTACTACCTGCCGGCGGTCGTGTCGGGCGTCGCGGTGGCGCTGCTCTGGGTCTGGATATTCGATCCGTCCTACGGCCTGGCGAACGTCGTGCTTCGGTGGTTCGGGCTTCCATCGTGCGAGTGGCTCGCGAGCCCGAGGACGGCGCTTTTCTCGCTGATCTTGATGAGCCTGTGGGGCGTCGGCGGCGGAATGGTGATCTATCTCGCGGGCCTGCAGAGCGTCCCTCAGCATCTGCACGAGGCCGCCTCGCTCGACGGCGCGAACCTCTGGCAGAGATTCCGGCACGTGACGCTCCCGATGCTCAGCCCGGTGATCTTCTACAATCTCATCATGGGGATCATCGGCTCGTTCCAGGTGTTCACGCAGGCGTTCGTGATGACGAACGGCGGGCCGGTGAACTCGACGCTTTTCTACGTGCTTTACCTGTTCCGACAGGCGTTCAACTACTATCGAATGGGCTACGCATCGGCGATGGCGTGGGTGCTTTTCGCGGTCATCCTGGCGCTGACGCTCCTGGTCTTCAAGTCGTCCGCGCTGTGGGTGTACTATGAGGGGGAGAGGCGGAGGTGAGTGCCTGCAGGCAGTGAATGGGGGAAAGGGCGAATGGGGGAATGGGAGATCCGGATCGCCCACTCGCCCAGTCTCCCACTCTCCCATTCGTCAGGGATGAGGCCATGAATACACGACGCACAACTGAATACTTGACGAAGGGCACGACATACGCCGTTCTGCTCGCGGGATCGGTGGGCATGCTCCTGCCGTTCCTGTGGATGGTCTCGACCGCCCTGAAGGCCGAGGACAAGGTCATGGCCTATCCGCCGCAGTGGATGCCGAATCCGGTCGTCTGGCGGAACTTCATCGAGGGGTGGCGGTCACTGCCCTTCACGCTCTACCTCAGGAACACCTGCATCATCACGGGAACGGTCATAGTCGGCGTGCTCCTGACCGCATCAATGGCGGGATACGCGTTCTCGCGCCTGCGATTTCCCGGGCGGGACATCCTCTTCATCGTCACGCTCGCCACGATGATGCTGCCGGCGCAGGTGACGATGATCCCGGTCTACCTCATGTTCCGCGACGTCGGCTGGCTGAACACTTTCAAGCCGCTCACGATCGGCGCGTGGCTCGGCGGCGGGGCGTTCAACATCTTCCTGCTGCGGCAGTTTTTCATGACCATCCCGCTCGAATTGGAGGACGCCGCGCGCATAGACGGCTGCGGGTCGTTCGGCATCTACCGGCGGATCATGCTCCCGCTCGTGAAGCCCTGCCTGGCGGTGGTCGCGATCTTCACGTTCATCGGCACGTGGAACGACTTCATGGGCCCGCTGATCTACCTCACGACGCCCGACAAGCTCACGCTCGCGCTCGGCCTGCAGTTCTTCCAGGGGCACTATGGGGTGACTCTGCACTATCTGATGGCGGTTTCACTGCTCGTGATGTCGCCGTGCCTGCTGCTCTTCTTCCTGGCGCAGAAGTACTTCATCTCCGGCATCGCGCTCACGGGGATCAAGGGGTAGATCTCGTACTCGATTCTCGTACTCGTACTCGTTCTTCGTGCCCGAAGCCGTCGAGTACGAGAATACGAGTACGAGGAGGATTCACGAGTCCGAATGACCGCTGGGTCATTCGGAGGGCTCGGGCATTTTGCTGGAGAGGGCGGCGAGGAAGTCCGGATGCGTCTGGGTTCCGTAC
>Ga0315284_10012166_pt1 | contig 12261 bp, 12 predicted proteins | sample YL17G09_16_MG_FD_203696 | JGI IMG/M metagenome (GOLD analysis project Ga0315284, IMG submission 203696) | Sediment microbial communities from Yellowstone Lake, YNP, Wyoming, USA - YL17G09_16 | ecosystem: Environmental > Aquatic > Freshwater > Lake > Sediment | place: USA: Wyoming | collected...
GTTTCCACCTCCGCCCCGAGGAGGACGGCGCGAGCATCTACGGCCCGATGCGGATCAAGGAAATGACACGGCGCGGCCTGAAAACGATCCACTGCCAGGACGATGTGGGTGCGGCCGGGTACTCGATCCCGAACAATGTCGAGACGATCGAATTTGTCGATCATGACGCTAAGTTTGTCATCGCGCTCGAAACAGGCGGCATGTATGACCGGCTGATCGAGAACGGGTTTGACGAGGAATACGGTGCAGTTCTTGTCCACCTGAAGGGGCAGCCGGCACGGTCCACGCGGCGGATGCTGAACAAGATCAATTCCACGTGGGGCATCCCGGTGGTCGTCTTCACCGATGGTGACCCGTGGTCCTACCGCATTTATGCTTCGGTTGCCTACGGCGCGATCAAGAGCGCCCACATGTCCGAGCTGCTCGCGACGCCAAAGGCGCAGTTCCTCGGGCTGCAGCCAAGCGATATTCGGACCTACAACCTGCCGTCCGATAAACTGTCGGACAAAGACGTGGAAGCGCTGAACGCCATACTCACCGACCCGAGGTTTGCCACCGAGTACTGGAAGAAACAGATCAATTTACAGCTTGAGATGGGGCTGAAATCCGAACAGCAGGCATTTGCCGCACGCGGGCTGGACTTTGTGACGAAGACGTATTTACCGGCGCGGTTGAGTGAGATGGGGATAATCTAGGTTTTTATGAGAATTGGGGTGTATTATCCGGACAAGTATGCCGTTGAAGAAACGTTCCAGCTCCTCAAGGTACCGTGGGAATGGTATGTACCTGGAAGGTCATATGACGTGGTTATCGCACACAGAACAGATGTCACGGGCTTCACGGGAGCCCTCATAGATCTCACCGGAAACGATTTCTTTCGGAATATCAGCGACATGATCAATTCTGGTCAGGCACACCTCCATGAACCGGTATGCGATATAATTCTCGATCAGATCAGGCAGGAAATCAGTAAATACACTATCCTTGTGGAGATTCCTCCGAGTCCTTGGGCGCATCCCTATATGATGGCACTCACTCATGACGTTGATGTCACTTCCGTTAGGGAATGCCGTTTTCTCACTGTGGGGTACGCGGCATACCAGTGTATTAAACAAGGGAATTTCCTGCCCGGCCTTCACCTCTTATGTGCTAAGTGCGGGATCGGAAACGATCCGTGGGTGCTCTTTGAACGCTGGAAAATGTTTGAAGATCAACTGGGTGTCCGCTCGACCTTTTTTTTGGTGCCAAGAAAGGATGATCCTGGTATGCAGGCGCACCCTTACCGTTCTGTCGGTTATGCAATAAACAAGGATATCCTACAAGAGTTGACACGAGAAGGCTGGGAGGTCGGCATTCATGGGATTGACAACTGGGCTGATACAGACACGGGAAAACGGGAGATGGCGGCAATCTGCGGCGAGGCAGGTGGCAACCGGACACATTGGCTTCTCTTTGACCAGAACAGTTGGAAAAAGCTAGATGAAGCAGGATACTCTTACGACTCAACCTTCGGATATAATGACGATGCCGGTTTCCGTGCGGGAACCCTGCAGGTATACCGACCCCGTGATACAAAAAACCTTTTAGAGCTCCCCCTCCATATCCAGGATCTTGGGCTCTTTGGGAAATTCTGCTGGGCTCCTTCGTTTCAGGGATGGGAGAAGATCCCCTGCCTCCATCTCAAGGAATCCGATGTATCAAAACATTGTAACCGGATTCTGGATTATGCTCAAAAATACGGTGGAGCGGTTACTCTTTTGTGGCACTATGAAAATGTAACTCCTCCCCGGGACTGGTCGGGGTTGTATAAAGACTTGGTGAATCGTGCGAAGATGGATTGCGCTTGGGTGACTACGGCGGGGAATGTAGTTGAGTGGTTTAAGGGAAGACGACAGGTCAGTATAACCTGTACTAATGAGAATGAGAAAATTTCAATTTATTTTAAGTGTTTTTTTCCCGCTGGATCTTTGCCCCCATTAACGTTGAGAATTCATATTCCTGATGATCGACAAATAACCGTAAATACAGAATATCGCAGATTAAAAGAGTATATTGATATTAAACTGAACAAGGAGATTATTACGGTATCATTCTCATGATCTTGCAAATTTTTTTTCTTAAGATGAAAAGTGCTGTGGTGGCTGATTCATGGTTTATGCATACTTCAGTAATGCAGTACTTTACGAAAATCTGTTTACATTTTTTTAATTACTTTGCCCCGAAAACCCGCCTCTACCAACGGGTAAAGGTTGGATCACTTGGAAAAGGAAATACAATTCACCCGACTGCAATAATTGACTATGACCAGGTTATTATTGGGGATTTTTGTATTATTGATAAAAATGTTGTAATCGAAAAAAATTCAATTATCGGAAATCATGTGACCATCGGACAAGGTGTGGTTATCGGGTCTGAAGGTTTTGAGTTGCGGAGAATCGCTGGGGAAATCATCCCGGTTGCCCATCTTGGCGGGGTCATCATTCACGACAATGTATTTATAAGTCCCCATGCATGTATCGATAAAAGCTCTCTTGGTGAATATACTGAAATAGGAGAATCATCTGTCATCATGACGGGTGTCGAAGTCGGTCATGGGATAAAAATAGGACAAAATGTAACTGTATCGGAAGGGACTATGATCGGAGGATATGCAAGAATCGGAAATCGCGTAAAGATTGGCAAGCGCTGTTCGATAACAGATGGCATATCTCTGGATGAAGACGTGGTTATACCGGATTATACTATCGTGACCCGCGATGTAAAAAGATCCTCGCAAGACACATCCCGGCGTTCGTAATATGGGATCACTGTTCAGAATTACCATGAATTTCTGAGGATTTGCATGAAATTATCTGATAGCCTTTCTGAAAAAACTGAGATTATCCGTGATGGAAATTTTTCATCGATGGGAACTGTGTTTTCACACTACCCGCAGCAGATAATATATGTAGTCCGGGAGTGTGATGTAAGAAAAGTTATTGGCAATTCATTTATTTCCTGTGTGATCACAACCCCTTCTTTGGTCTCCAAGCTTCCTGACAAGATTGGTATTGCCTCAACTCAAGATCCTCAACATGTATTTTATGCTCTTCAGTCCATGTTAAGTCAACACCCGGAATTCGTTCTTCAGCCTTTTGACAACCAGATTTCTCCCTCAGCAAAAATCCATCCAAGCGCGGTTATCTCTGCAACCAGTGTAGTAATTGGGAGAGATGTAGTTATAGAAAAAAATGTTATTGTCAATGAACAGACAATCATTGATGAAGGATGTATCATCAGATCCAACAGCATCATCGGAAATACTTCTTTGCCTCCTGGCAGTGTGATGAATGGTCCCAAGATACAACCTTCTGGAGGAGTTCATCTTCACCGGGAGGTGGATATCCATGCAAACACCTGTCTTCATCGCGCCATCTTCAAAGGATATACAGAGATAGGTCAACAGACAAAAATTGATAATCTCGACATCGTAGGACAGGGTACTACGATCGGAAAACGGTGTCTGATTTGTGCCGGAGTTACTATTGGAGAATCAGTAATAATCGGTGATGATGCGTGGATAGGCCCGAATACAACTCTTGAAAATCAGATCACGATTGGGAAAAATGTTTACATTACCATTGGCTCCACGATCACCCATGACATTGATGACGATAAAGTCGTCAAAGATAATTATGCAATTGATCGGAAACGATTCAAGAAGGTTATACGGGGCATGTGATATTCCAGATATACCAGTTTAGGAAAGCAGGATACTCCTGTTTCCTGAATACATGCATGTGAGGTTGAGCAATTTATGCAGAATATTGGTATCGGAACGGATCTTGAAGAAATCCGAAGGTTTGAAAATTTTAAAGATACGGCATTTTCTGCATTTTTAACCAAAAATTTTACCCGGAACGAACTTGATTACTGCCTGTCTAAAGACGCACCGGCACCCCATCTTGCTGCACGGTTCGCTGGAAAGGAAGCAGTGTTCAAAGCGCTCTATAGTCTGAATATCACTCATATTTTTTATCCATTCATTGAGATCCTCAACGATGACCATGGTGTCCCATACGTCAGGATTAATACCGATAAAACAGAAAAATTACTAATAAAAATTAGCTTATCACACAGTGCAGAGATGGCACTGGCATTTTGTATAATTATTCTGGAGTCCTGATATGTCATCATTCGATGAGAATACTATAAAAAATATTTTTTGCGAAGTACTAGGAATAACTGCAGCGGATGTGACGGATACACTTGCCTATAACTCCTGTGTTCAGTGGGACTCCCTAAAGCATCTTCAGATGGTGGCTAGGCTTGAAGAGACCTTTGATATTGAGATCGACATGGACGATATCATTGCCATGGAAAATTACGCTAAAGTGAAGGAAATTCTCAGAAAATATCTTAAGTAAACATATTATGAATTTCGTAGATTATCTCTTTGAAAACACTCTAAATCCCGAAAAAGAGTGTATTATTTTTCGGGAAAGTGTCATCACATACCGGGATCTTATGTCACGGGTTGACAACCTTGCAGCTCATCTTGCGAGATCAACCGGATCGGAAAAAGAGTGTCTTATCCTCTCCGAAAACAACTCATTTTTTATTATCGCGTATCTTGCAATCATAAAAAGCGGGAATACTGCTCTGCTGGTAGAGACCCGGATCTCCGATGACCAGCTGACAACTATCTTTCGGGAATGCCAAATACGGGCATCGTTTGTACAGAAAAAATACCGATCAAAGATTGCCAGCAACGATAATGTTTTTACAGAAGATCTACTTTCAGATAATCTCCCAGCACCTCAATTCAGGAGCAGCCCCGTAAATGACAACGATGTCGCAGTTGTGATCTTCACTTCCGGGAGCACCGGCGCAAAGAAAGGAGTCATGCTGACACACCGCAACTTATGTGCCAATACCGGATCAATTGTCCAGTATCTTGACCTGAACTCAGATGATCGGATCTGCGTAACGCTCCCGTTCTTTTACTGTTATGGTGCCTCTCTGCTGCATACCCATCTCCGGATTGGCGGTAGCATCGTAATCTCAAACAATATTTTTCTCGGGGGGGTTATTCGGGATATCAATACTTCACGCTGCACCGGGTTTGCCGGTGTACCCAGCACCTATCAGATCCTGGTAAGAAAAACACCCTTCTTAAAAGAAAAATTGCCGACCCTCAAGTACATGCAGCAGGCAGGGGGGCAGCTGCCAAATAAGTATATTCGGATGATCGCAGAGGCATTCCCGGAAAAAAAGTTTTTTGTGATGTACGGTGCAACCGAAGCGACGGCACGGCTCTCTTATCTTCCTCCGGATAAAGTTCTTACACATCTTGGTTCTATCGGGAAGGGTATTCCGGGAGTCGAGCTTAAGGTTCTTAACAAGAATGGCAACCCTGTCCGACCCGGAGAAATTGGCGAGATCACAGCACGCGGCGAAAATATTATGATGGGATACTACGGAGACTCCCAAGGTACAGCAGAAGTTATAAAAAATGGCAGACTATATACGGGGGACCTCGCCACTGTTGATAAGGATGGATATATCTTTATTACCGGGCGGGCAAAGCACATCATCAAATCCGGGGGGTACCGGATCTCACCCAATGAGATTGAGGAGTTTATCTGTTCAATTGATGGTGTTTCAGGATGCGTGGTGATAGGATTGCCTGATGAGATCATGGGAGAAGCAATAGTGGCGGTTGTCCAACCGGACATTTTCCCTGAATCAACTCTGAGAAAAACGATATTAACGCTATGCACACAGCAGCTGCCTTCGTACAAGGTTCCCAATGAGGTTTATTTTGTTCGGGAATTTCCGCTCAACGCATCAGACAAAGTGGATAAACCAGCGCTTGCTGTACATATCCTGGCGGATCGTATGAAAAACGGAGATGATGTACATTGATGCCATCGCATTCTGATCCTGTTATCTCTTGTGCAAGCATGTCCCGAGATGCAATTCTTGCGCAGATCTCATACTCACAAGAGGATTCTGAGAAATGTGCGATCCTCTTGCCTATTATTAAAGAACAACTGAAAAACGCTAGACAAAATAACCGGCATATTGATAACTATTTTTCAAAACTAGGCATTGAAATAGATTCTATACATTCTCTTGAAGACGTTCCGTTTATCCCGGTTCAGATGTTCAAGTTCTTCGATCTCAGAACCTGTCCCGAACAGGAGATCGTAAAAATCCTTCAGTCCAGTGGTACAACCGGGGGTCAACCAAGCAGAATCCCGCTTGACAAAGCTACCACATTAAATCAGATAAAGGCCCTCAAATCCACTCTCTCCGATTACTTAGGAAAAAGCCGGAAAATATTCCTTGTTATTGACCATGAAGGCATCAACAGTCCAAAAATGGCGTTTTCTGCACGGACTGCCGGTGTCCGGGGTTTGAGCATTTATGCAAAAAAAATCTTTTATCTCTTAAAAGAGGAAGAGGGAAAACTTGTTTTGAATATGCCGGTCATCCGGGATGTTATCGAAAATTATTCCCATGAGGAACTCTATGCATTCGGATTTACGTATATAATCTGGACCGTTTTTTACGAACAGCTAAAAATGGAGGGTATCAGATTCGCGTTCGAACATTTTACCCTGTTTCATGGTGGTGGATGGAAGAAGATGCGGGATCTTGTCGTATCCAAAGAGATATTCTCGGAAACGGTTGCGACATTGTTTGGTACTCAGTCTGAACGAATCCTCGACTTCTATGGAATGGCTGAGCAGACCGGTATTATCTTTGTTGACTGCGACCAGGGCAATAAGCACGTGCCAGGTTTTTCTCAGGTAATAATACGTGATCCGTTTACCCTAAAACCCTGCGATACCGGGAAGACCGGATTGATCGAGGTGATGAGTATTCTTGCCGATAGTTATTATGACCAGGCAGTCCTGACCGAAGATTTTGGTATCCTTGTTGGTGTGGATGGCTGCCCATGCAAACGAAAAGGTCGGTATTTCCGGTTTGTATCCCGGGTAGAGAAAACCGAACTGCGCGGATGCGGCGATACGTTCCGGGAGTGAAATGATGATTACATGTCACTTAGTTGAAGGTAAGTTTGAGAAACGATCCTGTCCGGATTTTGAGGGGATTATCTGCAGTATCAACAAAAACAGGCAATCCCTTGCAGAGATACCTCTCGATGCCATCATAAAAATCCTTGATGCCCTGGGAAAAAGATTACTCAAAAATCCGGAAATCAACACAATCCCTGGCGTCAATTATATCTCGCTGTGGCTGCGCCGCGCGAACCTTGACCGGATCTGCCAGGTCAATTACTCCGATAAACGGTATCTTGACGGGTTTTGTAAAAACGAGATGAATGTTCTGATGGCCGCGCAACCACGGGGAATCGTGTGCCAATGGATCGCAGCGAACATGCCGACACTGGGATTCTTTTCGATGGTCCAGGCCATCCTTTCAAAGAACAGCAGCATCGTCAAGATGCCTGAAGAGTACGTCCCGCTGATCCTGTCCCTTATCAGGGAACTGTCGGCAATTACTGTAGATTATAAAGGCACAACCTACTCCGGCAAAAGTGTCCTTGCTACGATTGCGGTGGTGACCTTTGAAGGAAAATCAGCAGACTACAGTCAGAAATTTTCCCTTGCTGCAGACAGCCGTATTATCTTTGGGGGTAGTGAAGCAGTCCGTACGATCTCACGGCTTCCCTGCCGGGATCACTGTGAGACGATCATATTTGGCCCGAAGTATTCGTTTGCCGTGTTTGACTGGGAATATATCGAATCGGAAAACTTCAGAAAAAAACTGGATGGTTTTGTAAAAGATGTTGCAATCTTTAACCAGATGGCCTGCTCCTCTCCGCATGTGCTGTTTTTGGAAAAAAGCCGGTACTCACATGAGATGATCGTATCCTGGCTGCGTGATGCCTTTCAGCGTTTACCGGCGGTACTCCGCAACCCGGAGATATCGTCGGGCATGTCAGCCAATATTATCAATGCCCGTGCCCGCTACCTTCTTTCAGACGGGAAAAACTGCGTGGCCCCTCAGGATTTGGGCTGGACGATCCTTATCGATCAGGACATCTGTCTGGAAGAGCCAATCCAGGGAAATTGCATTTTTATAAAAGAGATCAATACGGTGGATGAAATAATCCCCTTGGTGAACCATAAGATTCAGGCAGTCGCTATCGGGATCCTGGATCCGGCAAAACGTGATGTGTTTGCCCGGCAGGTTACTTACTGTGGTGCAGACCGAATTGTTACCCCCGGCACCATGCACGACTTTATCCTGCCCTGGGATGGAATCATGACCCTGAACCGGCTGGTTCGTTGGGTTATACTGAGAAATAATTGACTGATAAGATCAACACCCCTATCTAGTGGTACTAATTTCTGTTGAAAAAGGTAGACTGCGAACGAATCGATGCACCCTTTCATGATCCATGACACCAGTTATCCGTTCACCATATGGGGACCGATACTTATTTGTTGGGTTGATTATCCAAGATATGGTAATTAGAACCCACAAAAAAATGCGTTTCAATTCCGAGTCCACAGATTTGATTAATATCAACCGGATTTTATTACTATAGTAACTATGTATGATGTACCGGAACCCATTCATGGATCCATGGGATTATTTACATTTTAGAGGATGCGAATATGTTACTAAAAGGGAAAAATGTGGTAATAACCGGTTGTTTAAAGGGTATCGGGCGTTCGACATTGGAGCTTTTCGCCCAAAACGGGGCAAATATCTGGGCATGTTGTCAGTACGAAAGCCCGGATTTTACGCATGATATAAAAGAATTAGCCGCAGTCAACAATGTGTGGATTACCCCCCTTTACTTTGATCTCCTTGATCCGGAACAAATAAAAAAAGCGGCTCATAGCATCAGAGAAACAAAACAGCCGGTTGATGTTTTGGTCAATATTGCCGGAATGACCCATGATGCTCTATTCCATATGATAACTATGGATCAGATGAAAAAAGTTTTTGAAGTAAACGTTTTCTCTCAAATGCTTCTTACTCAGTACATCACCAAGAATATGTTGCGTCATAAATCCGGCAGTGTCATCTTTATATCTTCGATATCCGCGATTGATGGAAATCCCGGACAACTTTCCTATACCGCAAGTAAAGCAGCAATTATTGGTGCTACGAAAACATTATCCTCTGAGCTTGCCGGTTACGGTATAAGGGTAAATGCGGTCGCACCCGGGGTAATAAAAACTGATATGACCGCGAATTTACCTGCAGAAGTAATGGAGAGACTGATGGCCAAAAGTGATCTGAAACATATGGGGTTACCCAACGAGGTTGCCGAGGTTATTTTGTTTCTCGCATCTGATATGGCATCATACATCACGGGTCAGATTATCCGCATCGACGGCGGAATAGGATAAATGGTGGGAACATGCTCCTCAAGGATAAAAACGTAATAATTACCGGTTGTGCACAAGGTATCGGGAAGGCCATGCTTGAAACGTTTGCTGCAAACGGTGCTAATGTCTGGGCTTGTGCACGTGTGAAGACGGATGAATTTGAAGATACTGCAAAAGCACTTTCAGAAAAATATCACGTTGAGATCTGGCCTGTTTATTTTGACCTGACTGACCATGAACAATTAAAGATCGGGGTAAAATCAATCACTTCCACAAAACGAACAGTGGATGTTCTTGTGAATAACGCAGGTATAACCTATAATGCATTGTTTCTGATGTCAACAATGAATAAGCTGCGGGAAGTGTTTGAGGTGAATTTTTTCTCGCAGTTTCTCCTCTCGCAGTATATCGCCAAAACGATGATGCGACAGAAGAAAGGGAGCATAATAAACATCTCCTCATCAGCAGGTATTGAGGGAAATGCCGGTCGTTCAGTGTATGGTGCCAGCAAAGCAGCGGTTATTTGTGCGACCAAGGCGATGGCTGCAGAACTGGGCGAATCGGGTGTGAGGGTAAATTCTATTGCGCCCGGAATAACGAGGACCACTATGCTGACAAGTATGACTGACAAGGTGATCCAGGAAACGATTCTTCAGAGCGATATGAAACGTCTTGGCAATCCAGACGAAATTGCAAAAGCCGCCATTTTTCTGGCATCAGATATGTCTTCATACGTAACAGGGCAGGTATTACGAGTGGACGGAGGATTATAATATTTCATTTTGTTAATCATGACTTCATATGACCTGATTATTAAAAATATTGAGCAGATGGCTCACCGGATGCGAAAAAAGGCTCTTGAATTAGCATTATCGGCAGGAAACAATGGTGCACATATTGGTTCTGGTTTATCGATAATTGAGATCACCGCGGTACTTTACGGGGGGATAATGAAAGTAGATCCAAAAAATCCCCATTGGGAGGACCGGGACAGATTTATTTTAAGTAAGGGCCATGGCACTCTGGGATATTATACTGCTCTGGCTGAGGCAGGACTCATCTCCTTTGACGAACTTTCAAATTTCGAGAAAAACGGTGGATTTCTGCCAGGCCAGCCTGTTATGAATATGGATAAAGGCATTGAATTTTCAAGCGGCAGTCTGGGTCATGGCCTTTCACTGGGTGTCGGGGTGGCATTAGCCGGAAAAAAACGCTGTCAGGATTACAATGTCTATGTTTTAATGGGCGATGGGGAGTGCAATGAAGGTGCAGTATGGGAAGCAGCGATGGCCGCAAAGCATTACAAACTGTCAAACCTTGTTGCAATAATCGATGCAAATGACATGCAGTCGGATGGGGCAAGAGATTGCATCATGGCTGCCGATTATGAGGCGATGTGGAAAGGGTTTGGCTGGAATGTTGCTGTCATCGATGGACATAATATCCAATCACTCTTTGATACACTGGGGGCCACGAACCGTTCTGAATATCCTCGTGTAATTATTGCCAGAACCGTGAAAGGAAAGGGGGTTTCATTTATGGAGGGCAATAACGAATGGCATCACAACCGATTGACACGGGCTCAATACGACGCAGCTATCAATGAGCTTACACCATGACGAGAGTTTCACTATGATCCCGATAAATTCATTAAATGCACGATTATGGTCGAAGTTAGGGCAGAGAGGAACCTTTGGTATTACGATGCTTGACTTGGGTCGGGATTTAGATAATCTTGTTGTGCTTACTGCAGATTTATGTTCAACCTCCGGTCTGGATCGCTTTCGAACTACCTATCCAGACAAATTTTTGAATGTGGGTATAGCGGAGCAAAACTTGTTAGGTATCTCTGCAGGGCTTGCAAAAGAGGGCTATACCGTTTTTGCTACGAGTTTTGCGAATTTCGTCGCTATGCGAAGTTACGAACAAGTACGGCTGAATCTGGGGTATATGGGATTTAATATCAAACTGGTTGGTTTAGGAAGTGGATATGCAATGGGAATGTTTGGCAATACTCATTATGGCATAGAAGATGTAGCGTTGATGCGTGCTATACCCGGTCTTTGTATAATCTCTCCCTCCGACTGCACGGAAGTTGTAAAAGCTACTGAAGCCGCTGCCCGGTATCCTGGTCCGATTTATTTACGACTCACCGGCATTGTGAACAACCCGATAGTCAATAAGGAAGATTACCCGTTTGAAATAGGAAATGCAATCACTCTGAAAAGTGGTTCTGATATATCAATAATCGCTACGGGATCTATGGTATATCACTCCATTGAGGCAGCTAAAATACTTGAATCACGGGAAATATCAGCGTCCGTCATAAATATGCACACCATAAAACCGCTTGACACGGGTGCCATCAATACTGCCTGTGTGACCTCAAAACTGATTGTGACCGTGGAAGAGCATAGTGTTATTGGGGGTCTTGGGGGATCTGTTGCGGAATATTTATGTGGCATATCATCTGCACCCCGCCAACTCATTATCGGTATGCCTGACGCTTTCCAGATGGCAGGGGATTATCAATACCTGCTTGAACAGAATGGTCTCACCGGTCCACAAATTGCGGAGAAAATAATTGACACGTTCAATACTATTGTTCATTCCTAAAGAATATCAATAAAATATCCTTGCACTCATTTTAACACTTATTCACAGCATCCAACATATCAATAAGGGATACCTTTAACAGGATCATGGGCTTCCACCCAATGGTGGCAGTAATCCGTGAATTATCACTCTGTTGGGTAGGAATTGGAATTGGTGGAGATGATGTCGGAAGTCGGATGTTGTAGTGGTTGCCGGTAATCTCTTCGATGGTTGAGATAATCTCTGATATGGAGCAGGCAATGCCGGATCCGAGATTGAATGCTTTACCTGCACAGTACTGTGAAAA
>Ga0315284_10012167_pt1 | contig 12261 bp, 13 predicted proteins | sample YL17G09_16_MG_FD_203696 | JGI IMG/M metagenome (GOLD analysis project Ga0315284, IMG submission 203696) | Sediment microbial communities from Yellowstone Lake, YNP, Wyoming, USA - YL17G09_16 | ecosystem: Environmental > Aquatic > Freshwater > Lake > Sediment | place: USA: Wyoming | collected...
CATCCACGGAACCCTCCTCAAAGTTTTCTGCAAAAATCACATCAGGGTCTTTCTCAATTCTTTTATCGCCAATATATTTACTTGCCAGCCCCTTTTGTATTATCGCCTCACTTTTATCCCCCTGACCACGTGGAATATCGGTTTTCCTGACCGCACTATTTCCATAACCTATAGGCAAAAAAGCGAATGTTAAAACTATCAAAAGCATCCTAACGAAAAATCTTGACATAAATTTTGAGTAAGTCATTTTGCACTCTTATAAAAGAAAGTGAAAATCCAACGCTACAACCAGGTAACAAGGATTCTAACCTTGACTAACTGATATAGAATCAAGAGCACACCGATAAAGTTTTGGAAACTATCTCAAAAGGCAAAATCTTTTCGCAAATCCTCTTCTTCGTTCGAGGATAAACTCCGTGAGAAATCTTTTATCTGGTCCGGCCAGACCCTTCGACCTGGCCTTGTTGGGACTCAAGGTGACAGTTTTAAGATAGTTTCGAATAACTAACGGGTCAGTTAATCTTTTTACCGGTTATCTCCCTGGTGCCTCTTGGTGTGATGGACTGTCCTTTGAGAGTTGTCCCGTCAAGCCTGCACTTAAATTCCATCGTAACTTCCTGCTCGTTAAATTTCATATTCACTTTGAAGGTCACCTGGTCTCCTTCGACTTTCAGGTCCGCGATGGGCACTTCGCTGTCACGAAGCGTGTATGTGCCGGTCATATCTTCCTTAATCTTCAGTGTGCGAGTACGCGCTGGGCGGTCAGAGGTGGCGGCCTCTGTGATTTCCCATGTGCCAACCAGCGATGCCGAGGCTATCTCGACCTTTTTGCCGGTCAAATCACGGGCGCCGTTGGGAGTAGTGAGCTGGCCGATGAGAGTCTTTCCATCCAGCTTACCTTTGAACTCCATTGTGAACGTCTGGTCGCTGAAGCCGGTCTCTACGTTGAAGGTTACCTGGTCGCCTTCGAGTTTCAGGTCCTTAATGGGAATCTCGGCGCCAAAGATTTCATACCTGCCGGTCAGGTCTCCATAGATAGTCAACAACCTCGTCCGCGGACCTTGCCCGGAGGTGCTTGTCAATTCCCACTTTCCGACGAGCGCCGCCCCCACGCGCTGGCCATTGACGGCTATGTCGCCGCGGTCACTTTTGATTGTGCCGGTCAGTTTGTGACCGGAGACAGCAGCGTCAAAGGTCGATTGAAATTCTCTGTCGCCGAATTTGCTTTGTCGAGCAAAGGAAAGTTTTCCATCCTGGAATTTCACATTGGAAACCACGCTCTCACCAAAGCCGCTGGTCCACTTGGCATCCAGCGACCCATCCGGCTTCTGTGATATTGAGAGCTTGGCAGTGACATCTCGTTCTGCGATTTTGTAGCTGAGGTCCCACTGGCCAAGAACGGCGGGTCTGGGCTTTGTTCTCGCACCGTTTGCGGCGAATTCGCCGCGGTCGCTTGTAAATTTGCCCAGGATTTTACCATCCTGGAGAGTTCCCTCGTAATTCATTCTGAATTCGTTATCCTGCACCTTGATGATGCGAACAAAGGTGAGCTTTTGACCGTCGAATTTAACATCGGACAGCTCCGCCGAGCCCCACTTGCCTGTGAAAGTGCCATCTGGCTTTTTGGAAATAGACAACGCGGCAAAGCTCTGGCGGCCGCCGAAATCCATTGTGATTTCCCAATCACCTGTGATGTCTTCAGCCGCAAACACAGGCAATGTCCAGGCAGCTAAAGCAATGATGAGGACCAAAAATAAAGATTTTCCTGTTTTCTGAAATGTCACTCGATTCATAATACGCTCTCCTAATAAATGAATTTTAAAAATCTTCAGCTACTGCCAAATTAAGAATTCATAATATCTCCTGAGCGTGGATAGTGCAAGAATCTTTCACTAAAGTGGATAGACAAAATAACACCCGCCCCGACCAATTTGCGCACCCTTCTATAAAACAACTGGGGAACACAAATTCTAACCTTGATTAAATGATCCAGAGGCAGCAGCCCACTGATAAAATCATGATGAGGCAAGCCCCGCCGTGACGAGTCAGTCTATCATTCCCGCACAATCTGGGTCGCATATCCACCTATAAGACAGAATCTGATTTCAGGATGTAAACGTTCCAACGTTTGGGCTGAAAGGTATGCCGTTCACGGCGCGTCCTGCTCCGGCCCTTTGTTGGGCGGCTTACTGTTCTTGGCACGTTGTTCCGCCATTTTGTCAAAATGACGGTAATGTGCCATTTTTTCAGCAATCTGCTTGATAATGTATTCCGTTGTTTCTTGCTCCGTATTAAATACATGTTTATGTTCTGATACCAATCATAAAAATTAAATGCGCTTTACGCCCAATATATCTGTTCGGCAAATAGACAAGGTGTCATTCCCGCGAAAGCGGGAATCCAGTTCCCAATTGGAGTATAGTGCGAACCGCGAATTACACCGAGCGCAAAGATTTTCTATGATTCGTATGACATATCGTATTCCGGGGCATCGTAATAGTTAGTTTCTTCTACACGAAAACCTGGTTGCTCGTTAAAGAGACTCTCACTCTTTTCGGCTCGAAATCTGATATCAAAGTTTGGCTCGATTTCCCATCGTGTTTCGGCTGAAAAGTAATCGTCCTTCTTTTCCCCTATTTCAAGCGTCGCGTGATCATCGAAAATGTGCGACTCAATATGTTTCGAATCCACCGACGCGACCAGCTCTTCAAGTAGAGCGCGAAGCGGTTGGAAACGCTGCCGTTGCCTTTCATGGTATTCCATGTGCTTTTGGTCACGCTCCTTTATTTTTTGTTGCTCTTGCTGTATGAGCTTCTCGATTTCGTCCTTCAGGCTTATGATAACCTCCTCGGGCAATATCTATTTAACAACATTGCACTCGTTTCCTGGTTCTTCTTACCGATAACATACCACGCATATCCTCGCCAAAGGCCGTCGACTGCATTGCCTATGTTAGGCCGCGTTACCCCCGGGATCGTGGGCCGGCGCAGCTTGCTGAGTAGTTTGCTGGGCTCGCAATCGCTCGATCCATTCCTTGCGCCACTGTTTTTCATCTGCTGTAAGCCCATAATCTGTTGCGCGGAACGCTTGATGGCCTTCCTTGTCATCAGGATTAAGAGTTACGAGTATGCCGACAATCGCTTCTTGAAATCCCCAGAGATAGTTCATTACCGTCTGCGTGAAGTGCGCATACTCGAACTTCAAAGTCTGCAGATCCTTATGAGGAAATGCAGGACTATAGAGAAGTTGCTGAACTAGAGAGACATGGTTGCCCTTGTTCTTGACGTCATTAAACATGGCCAAAAGAGAATTCGAAACTGGGAGCTGTAGGTTACGTCGGTCTCGCCACTGCACGATGTTGAAAAATAACGAGATAATCGTGGTTATGATAAAGAAGATCTCAAGCCAATTAAGTTGAAGAACGATCTGTTTCATATTGCTCCGCCTTTCAGTGAAATATACCCAACGGTCTAACTTATGATTATATGGTTTCCAGATAAAAGCGCATCCTGGGTTTCCTTCCGTATAATACCCCAAACCAGAATGGCAAATTATATCAATATCTTAACGGATATCCTACCCTGTCTGCTGGAACACATCAAACAGAAAGTTCGTCGCTCGTCGCTCGAGTCACGTGCCACGAGTAACGGGGCACGGATTTGGTCCGTTGTAGAGCTTTATTAGGTAAATTTTTGAGTTATCAAATCTTTATCAAATTCAAGCGAGTAAGATAGAACCGTTCTTAAATCTATCTTTTTAGAGGCATTCAGGATTTCTATACTCACAATTTTATCTTGCGAAGTTGTATCTAAATTAACCCCTTCAGAAATTTCTATAACCCCATCCGGCGTTTCATCTCCCAGCTTTAAATATAAAGCATCTACTTCATCATCATAATATACTTTCATATTTTCCTTCCTTTTTTCAAAGGATAATTTGTTACTATTGTTATTACATCAGCTTCAACGGCAACTACAATTTTTAGCGGATACTTAAATCCTTCCACATTTTCTACAATTTCGTTTATCCCTTGATGAGATAAGTCTTTGTTTTCAAGAACCCTTAAAATTACAGACTCCGAAATGTTATATAATTTTGCTCTTCTTTTTGCATGACGAGAGAATTCTATCTTCATAAATCAAGTCCACTTTCCTTCTGGTGGGTAGTCACAGTAAGAGGCATCCCCTTCTCAGCTCGCACCTCCAAACATTCCTTGATTGCATCTTGAATGTTAGTCTCTGCCTCCTGTTCGGTCTTGCCTTGACTGACACAGCCGGGGATAGAGGGACATTCAGCAATGAAAACCCCATCTTCATCCCGAAATATAGTTATAATGAACTTCATATTTTTCGTTCTCCTTTATTCCAGAACCATCAATAAATAATGTTACCTGGGGAACAAGGATTCGGACCTTGACTAACTGATCCAGAGTCAGTTGTGCTACCGTTACACTATTCCCCAATATAATCGTATTGCGTCAACCAATCAGCAAAGCCCTATGTCGGTGTCTATTATTTTCTTTTTTCGGCAAAGCCAGTAAACTTAAGCAATTTCCAGCCTGACGGCAAAAGTGCGGCGGCCAGCGCTGTCTTCAAAATATCACCGATAATAAAAGGATACAGGCCCACAGCCAGGATGCCGGTATTTCCTATCGACACTCCAAGAATAAATCTCAAGCAAAACAGCCACAGCAGGCCGAAGGCGTAAATTATCATATTTCCAAAGACCATTGCCATCGCGGTGGTGCGGATTCGCCTGTCCCATCCTCTCGCGGCTAAAAACCCTACCGCGCAGGCAGCGAATACAAAGCCAAGAAGATAACCTCCTCTCGGCCCCACAAGCACGCCGGGGCCGCCGGTTCCCATCGCAAAGACAGGCAGGCCTGCCGCCCCTTCAATTATATACGCAAGGACACTCAACACTCCTCGCCGGGCCCCAAACAACGCCCCTATCATTAGCACAGCAAAGGTCTGGCCCGTTACAGGAACAGGACTGAACGGCAAGGGGATTGCGAGCTGGGCGCTTAACGCAATAACCACTGAGCCAGCGATAATCAGTCCGAGGTCATAAAGGCCGGCCCACTTTTTCTCATAAGGCCGAAGAACATCAGCTACAGTTGCACTCGTTAACATATCCATCTATGCACCAATAACAAAACCTTTCCTTGCTCCGACACAGCCAACAACGCCGCGACTCGCCTGTCCCACCAACTCTATTGAAATTTTAGCGACAGCGCAAATCGCCTCGGCAGCCCTTAATAGATTATTCCCTTCCGCAGCCCCCTTTTCTGTCTTCGACAGAAGACAAGGGGGCAGTCGTGGCATTATAGGAGAAATCCTGCCGTCCGTCAAATCCCGCGATTGGCGATGGATGACCTCCGCCGGCTCGGGTGCCGCCGGCCTAAACTTCTTTGCTCAATTCAACCAGCAGCATCCCCTGTAATTTGTGCAGTTCCAGGAGATGTCCCACATATTTTGCTGCTTTAATTTGGCTGCCGGCTTTAGAGGGCTTTCCGGCTGAAACTGCTGCTTTTGCCTTTTTCCGTGTCCTTGCAGATTTTGTCATTTTCTTTCCTTCCGCATATTGACCGGACTGAAATTAGTCTCTACAATATCGCAGACGCGATTAATAATGGCAAATATTAACGCATTTGCGAATTATGGCAAGGCAAATCTTCGCAAATATGTAAAAATATGTGCAATCTCGACGAAAATGCAGTAATTGAACGGATTAAAGGGCTGCGCAAACAATATGCAGGCAATAGGGGCAGAAGCGAATTTGCACGCGCTTTAGGTGTAAGTCCTTCTACTTACAGCTATTACGAAAATAATAGAATTCCTCCGCCGCAGATTCTTCTGAAAATATGCGAGATTACCGGGGCAGACCTGGAATGGCTGCTGACCGGGCACAGCAGCCAGAAAAAATCCCCATCCGGGCCAAACACCGAGCTTCTGCAAAGATTAGACAAGCTGCTTACCGAAAATCCCGAAATGAGCGAGGTGGTGTCGGCATTCGTTGAACTGCTGTGTGAGAAGAGAGGCCTTGAAGCACAACTTCACGCAAGAGTTCCGCCGCCGGGTTCGGCCCGGCCGGGATGGATTCCGGTGCTTGGCAGAACCGCCGCGGGCATAGTTCACTTCTGGGACCAGGAGCTTTTGCCTGAGCCGAAGCAGGCTGTTACGGAGCTTGACGAAATAGTAAAAAAGCACCTCGGTAAAGAGATTGTCGGCTCCGCAGATGGGACCATTTCGGTAGATTTGCAGGCAAAAGCCCTGCTGGAAAACGTCAAAGAAAACCGTGCAAATCTTATTCAGGTCTGCGGCCAGCCCCCGAATGGTTCTGTCGGGGGCCGGCAGAGCGACGAAATTGTGGAGTTCGTCCAGTGTGAGCAGCTTCACAGGTTATTTCCCGACAGTTTCGGCCTGCGGATAGATGGTGACAGTATGTCGCCGCGGATAAATGATGGTGACATCGTAATATTAAGTCCTTCGGTACCTGCGGCACAGGGTCATATTGCGGTAGCACGCATCGCAAATCAGATAGGCGTTACCTGCAAGCTTGTAAGAACAACCGAGAGCGGCGTTCATCTTATACCGATAAACGAAAAGTATGACACAAAGGTCGTCGCCAAAAAGGACCTGCTGTGGGCATTAGCGGTCTTGTGCCACATAAGAATCTAACTCAAACGGAATGTTTGAGAGCGGTTATTGGCTTTGTTTGGGTTTGTTTTTCACCGCGTCCGCAAAGCCGTTTATTTTCATAATGCTTTGTTGAAACAATAGCTTACGTTCATTTGAGTGTCCAGCAAATTGGCTTTGTTTTGCATAAATCGTTGCTCGATTCTGGATACTCGATTCTCGTATAGCATGTGGCGTATAGCGTGTTTCGTATTGCGTATTGCACGATACGGTTGGCGAGGATTTGAGCTTCTGTGACCATGAGAGAACCTCCAAGGATGCCAATATAAATTCGAAATCCGAATATCGAAATCCGAAACAATCTCGAAATCCAAATGACACAAATTCAAAACAAATTGAACATTAACAAATGACTGGATTTGACTTGGGTTTGCTAACCCTGAAGACCTTGCCCTACGGGGCGGTTGAGCGTTCCCGCCAGAGGCGGGCGAGTGCTTACTTGCCCCTAAGGGGCAGGCAAACTGATGGGAATTGTAACATATTTTTGAAGAAAAGTCAATAAAAATTAGCCACGAATGAACACGAATTAACACGGATTATGGATGCTGGATACTCGATGCTCGATTCTCGATACTGGATACTCGATTCTCGATGCTTGATTCCGCCTACGGCGGATAAAAACTCACCTGCCTTACGAATGTCATTTCGTTGTGAAGGCATTTGGCCAGCCGCCGAAGTCTCCGCTACGATACGAGGGGTCAGGCCGGGGTGGCGTCAGAAAGTATATAAGTATATGCGTATATACTTATGGAGCGCCTTAGGAATCAAGATTTTTGAATGAAGGGAGGAGTAGATGGGTAACCAGAGAAAATCCGAAATACGAAGCTCGAAATTCGAAACAAATTCGAATAACCAAAATACAAAGTTCAAAACGAGACAGAAAGACAGAAGACGGACCCGCCAAGAAGATGGCGGGTAAGCCCTCCAAAAAGAGCGGCGGGCAAGTTTTGGTTTGGCCTAAGGGGAAAAACGAGGATTTAGTCGAAAAACAGGCTGTTCCCATTATTCAAGCTGAAAGGCTAAATTTCTGGATTGACGGGGATAAGAGAGGGTTTTTGGGGTTTTTGTATATGGATATAAGTATATGCGTATATACTTATGGAGTGCTTCAAGAAACATGGTTTGAGAATGGGTTTTTTATTGCACTTGTTTAACCACAGATTTCGCAGATTCACACAGATTAGTAGCCACAAAGACTCGAAGGTACGAAGGGGTTTGCTCGGCTTTGGCGTTCTGCGCAAGGCCTTTCTCGAAACAAGTTTCTGTGAAAGGCCGTTGCCTTGTCCGCCGAAGTCCCAAAGGACAGGACTTCCTTACGATAAGCCGAGCAAACTTTACCCGACTCATAGTCTTTTCGATTAATCGAAAAGACTATGAGCATCTTACAAAACTTAACATCAGAATCTTAGAAAACATAGAATCAGAACTGCCAGGGGTGGATAAATCCGCCTACGGCGGACCCCTGCTAACTGCTTGCAGGGGCAGGCCCTTCGATACACTCAGGGCAGGCTTCCGCTCGGGACAGGTTGACTCAGGGCAGGCACAGAGAAAATTAACCACGAATGAACACGAATAGACACAAATTTTTTAGACACGGATTTCACGGATTGACACTGCAGATTTTGTTTGGCCACGAAAAGACACAAAAAACACAAAGGGACTCCGGCCAGCTTGGTGTACTCGGCACGCACCGTCCTCAAAACGAGTTTTTGCGGCGGTGTCGTGCCTTAGTCCACAAGGTCAACTGCGTTGTCCCCCGGCTATTCTGCTAGGGCTGGCCGATGGGAGCGAGGTTGCCTGTGCATTTTTGCGGTTTTTTATTTTATACGCCTGTGGCGTAATTGATTTTTCCCTCCCTTTCTGATATTCTATATCCTGAAAATTGAGGCAGGGCCGGGAATTGAAAATTGAAAAAAACTACTGGGTCCCGGATAAAGACCAAGTTAACTGGGTCCCAGCCTGCGCTGGGATCTGCGCTTTGCTCCGAGGATCTTCGCTACGCTACGAAAAGTTGGGCGATTTTGGGGGAGAATTATAAGTCAATTCGAAAGGCAAAAGGAAAAAAGTTTCGGCATAGAAAAAAAGGGGGCGGAGCAGATGCTCCGCCCCCTTAGACTTTTAGAGATACCACCACTTATTAACAGATATACTCCACAAAGTAGCTTGACGTTTTGCTGCCTCTAAACATTCTTCGGGTACAATCACATGGAATTGATAGGAACTTCTTGAAAAAGCCTGCCATTGTTCCAGCGTAGAAATGTCGGATATCGTATCACAAGTTTCAGCTTCAGCGATGATAATGATTTTCCCGTTGGAATATACCACAATGTCGGGGATGTGCCCATTTACAGGATCTGGTTTTCCATGAGGGTGGCTAATATGATCAGCTTTAACATAGCATCCATTTTTCTCATATTCTTCGACAAGAGCGAGAATAAGGCGATTGTGAAGAACTCTTGTAACTTCGTTAATTCTAATACTCATTTCAAAAATCTCCAAAGTGGCGTAAACTACTTTTGTACTGATAAAAGAGTTCATTGTTATTAATTTACTTACGCATTAAAAACATTTATACTGCTGGCGGCAAATATAACACTCCGTCATCAGCATTTTTTGATTTAAGGAGGTGACTTATTACGAGGATAGCCTTCCATAACAAACTTAACATTTCCTTGTCATGGCCACCCGATTTTTTCTGCTTGACAGTTACGCCAAGAAACCCCAAAATACAAACGTGGCCAATTAATACTCTAATTCAAGACATGGGTTTTATGCCACACGGCCGGACTTATGAGGCAACATAAGTCCGGCTTTATTGTTTTTTCGTTTATTTTTTATGCTTTCATTTTAATTTTTTCTGCAAAAACTTATGCTAATCCTGTCTCTTACTTTTGAGCAAATCGAGTTCAACTTTCGTGCGTAGGCCACTCCACAATCCACGACATTTACCAGTTGCATTTGGGTTATTCCCACGGTCTTCAGAGGTTTCTACAACATCTCTTACTAATATGGCACCTCTTTTGTCAAAGTATTCAAAGGGATCAATGGCCCATGCAACGTCACCTTTTCCGCTTTTGGGCCATTTAAGGAGAACCCGTAAAGATGCAAGGAGCGGATATAACCAACCGTCAGGTATCACATACTGAGTTTTTTGCTGAGTTAGCGGTAAAGTTTTGGCTCGCTTATCAGGGTAGTAGCGAATCTCTTTTCTTCTACCCAACTTCGCACCCTTACCATCTGTACCAAAAACTTTCTTATACTGAGGTTGAAAATTAATGTGAAGGTGGTCATACAGTTTTAGGATATCGACCGCAACTGGTTTTAATCTTTTATAGTTTGTCTTCCATTCTTCTATTTTATAAAGATCGATAATTCGCCCTTTGCCGCTGTATGCAACCAAGGGGTCGTTGTCCGCTTCCCAGTTAGGGTGGAACAGGGTCAGAAGAGCCAGAACGGTCCTTATATCCATTGGTTTTGGTTCGTTTTCACGATATCGTATGCGACCACGGAGTTCGGAACTTTCGAGAACTGTTTTAAGCCAATCAAATTCACCGCCCAAATCTGCAAGGCTGAACTCTTTTACTTGCTCACTGGTATTTCGGGCATCTGCCAATTTTATCCTCAGTGACTCATCTATATCGCCAGATATAATCTCCAAGTGGACATATGATTCTTTGAAGAAGTCCGGAATTTCTTCATCTTTCAAAGATAAAAAATCTGCTGGGGATACCGCTTTTTTTGCTGAAGCAAGAACGCGGTCAGTGGTCGCGCCATCCACCATACCATGTTCATCTTCAGATTCGATGACAAAATGTAATGTCCGAGACTGGTTATCATACCACGCCTTTTTTGCCAGAATTAAACAACCACGATTGAGGAGATGGAAATTCTCGGGATCCGTTTCTAAAGATTCTTTGATAGCAGCAGGCACATGTTTCTTTTCATCGATTTTTTCATGGCTACGAGGGTTGATCTTATCTGGAATTTGGCCACTTTGGATGTCACGGATTCGCACAAACGCATGAATTGTGGTCAAATCTTCGTTGTGGGGACTTTTCATAGTGCGCACAAATTCTTGGGATGCCGGAATACGATACTCATGGGGAAACTTTGTGAGGGTTGACATTATATGTCTCCTTAATTTTTTGAGCGGCGCCTCTCTTATTTTTGTTCAACACCCATCTTGAGACTACAAGCCTACAAGTCGCCGTATGGCGTTGATGTGCTTATAGTATTATGCGGATTTTTATAAGTCAAACTTTTTTTTAAAATAATTTAGGTTTTTGGGATGATTTTACACAGGATAAAAAGCTGGCGGGTGTATAAATCTTAACATGTTGTCTTTAACGGACTTGTGCAAAGGGAAATTAGTCGTTAGTCGATAGTCAGTTGAGTCCGGCAAAACCGGGTAGTTTTAATAGATTCCTCGACTACGCTCGGAATGACAAACCCACGAAATAAATTGCGGGGCTAAATTTTTTGAGATTGCCACCCATTCGACTACGCTCAGGGTTAAAAGCTGCGCTACGACTGGAATCTGGCGATTACGAATCCTCCAATGAAGTTACTCGCCACGACAACAACAAAGGCGATGGTAAGATGGACAAAAATGGCAGAAAAGGGGTTGATTTTTTGCTGTTTTGCTATTGTGTAAGTCATAACGGTCAATATCAACAAGCCCCAGATGACTGAACAAACTGCCGCAAGGCGGATGGGCAGGACGATTATCAGAATTATGAAAGTCGAAGAGACAAATAATCGCGTAAAGAAGTTGGTCAGGGTGGAAAGCCAGACTTCTTTTTTGGCGATGTGCTCCGACTCCTGGTAAATGTGGATGCCGAAAGAATCGGACAAATTGTCCGCCAGGGCAATGACTAACAGAGCCCCGATGATGCTTAATTTGGGATGCGTGAGGGTGTCCAAGCCGGTGATAATACCCAGATTGGTAATGATGGCCGATGTGGCGCCGAAGCTGAATCTCGTCTGGGCCGGCCGAACCGTATTTTTCAAATCGTTTGACATATCATCTTATTCTACGGAGGATTGAGCCAAATGACAAGGAAACCCCCTGCTGTGAGCGGCGAGGCAGTTTAGTCGCTGGTAAAAAGAGTATAAGACAAAAGCGGGAAGAAGATTTCAGAGAATAAATTTCTGGATTCCGCATCCCCGGCCAACGGAGTACCGGGGCAGGCAAGCACGGAATGACAGGGGGAATATCGAATACTCGATACTCGATGCGGAAGCGCGGGTCGGAAGAGTTCTTTTCATCACCCCCATCCGAACCAAATATGGAATCGAGCGGAATTCACACCGCCGCACCCAGGGCCGCTACGCCTCCACCGGCTCAAGTCTCTCCGCCGGATGGGATAGACCTTCGGCATCTTCCTGCTCGCCCGGCCTGAATGGCAGCGGTCGAATGAATTTGACCGCGACCCGGCGTAAGAAGCTACTGACGCTATCGACCCGCGACACGAGGCCCGTGCAGGTGAAGTCCGCCATATCGAACGAATCATCCGGGCCGTAACGGGGGACGCTGAAGCGCGTAGTTATCTGCTGGCCCGGG
>Ga0315284_10012168_pt1 | contig 12260 bp, 9 predicted proteins | sample YL17G09_16_MG_FD_203696 | JGI IMG/M metagenome (GOLD analysis project Ga0315284, IMG submission 203696) | Sediment microbial communities from Yellowstone Lake, YNP, Wyoming, USA - YL17G09_16 | ecosystem: Environmental > Aquatic > Freshwater > Lake > Sediment | place: USA: Wyoming | collected...
TAGTTGCAGAATTGCCGCACGAGGACAGAGGCCGATTGCGCGATGCGCCCCTGACGGTGGAGCAAGTGCTGGAGGACATTCTACCTGCAACACAAAGGGGGACATTCTAGCTGCTACCCTACACCCCACGAGGGACAAGAAGAAACGGCTAAGTTGCCCTAGCCGTTTCTCGCTTACTGGCCGCTGGCGCTGTGTCTGCTAGATTCGATTGACGGCCTCAACGAGGCTAACCTGGGTCTTGCCGATGATCACTTTCACGCCTTGCGCCTTGTCAGGGTTGTCTCGCGTCCACGATAGGAGTAACCTCGCGGCACTATCGCCTTTGTGAGGAGCTTTGAAGTGGTCTAGCACCGCTGCCGCTGAGTCAACCTTGGTGCCGTCAGCGAGGATAAACCCGCTGTGGCCGAGATCGCTTATCGACTTGCGATTGCCGTTTCCGCCGTTGGCCTTGCCTCGGCCAATCTTCACGTCAACGCTAAAGCTGCCGTTGTCGCCTTCGGGGTGAACGAACAGGGTCAAGCCTTCGTTTGGGATTGCGAGTTTGAGATCGCTTAGCGCTTGCCTCACGGCGCTCTGGACGCTCTGCGTGATCTCTGCGAGGCGCTTGCTAACCTCGACCTCAGCCGCGATCTGCTTCTCGCGCGCTGTGGCTTTGTCCAGGCGCTCTTTCGCTGCTTTGACCCGCTCGCGCTCTTTTGCTAACCGAGGATCAATGTTGTCTGTCATTCTGGCGTACCTCCATCTGTTGTCTTGGTGCGCCAGCAGCCGTTATTCGCTTGGTACGGTGCGCTTGTCCTGTATATAGGTGGATCATACCTCACAGTTAGAGAATGTCAATAGCTTAGGACAACTATTTTCCAGCTATTTTCCGGCCAGCTTGAGCGGCGCTTATCCTCGCGCGCGTGATCGATCAAAGCGATCACGCATAAGGCAAAGCAATGGTCAAAACTGAGTTTTGATTCAGATACGAAAACGCAGATCGATCTTTGATTTTGATCTTGGTCGCCTTTTGAAAAAAACACGCGAGCGCCAGGGTCAACCTGCCGCCTCGGAGGACGCAGCCACCTTCTGTCAGCGATGCGCCGCTGTCTTCTCCATGCCGAGGTCGTCATAGGTAGATGGCAACGTCTATGAGGTCATGTGGCCAACAGATTAGGGGGTAGAGCGGCAGCGCAGGATGAAGGGATCAACGGGGAAGCTGGTCAGTAGACGAGGTACTCTATCGGGGTGGCGCTGCTACCAGGCTGAGGCCGGTGATTGCCTTTGCGGCGGCGCCGAGTGAGCGGTAGCGCTTGCTGGCGTGCTCGACCTCCCTGCTGGCCGGGAGCTCTTTCGCCTCGACGATGGTGGCAGAGTAGGTTTGGCCCTTGAACCTGCCGGTGAGGGTGGTGCCCAGGGCAGGGAAGTCCGGGGCGATCTTCTGGCGGCGGTGTTTGGTGGTTACACTAACATAGAGTGTGGTAGCGTTCATGGGGGCAGGTCATTATGTCGACCGGGTGCCGGCCGCCTCCTCCTCCGGCGCCTCCTGTCGCGCCCAGAAGCGTATCTGCCGCCACGCCTGCCTCTCCCGCCACAGATAGACGGCCGCGACGATCATCGGGGCCAGGTAGAGGAAGGCATGCTGCACCAATGCGTAGCTGGCAGCCGTGCTGTTGCTGACGTCGAAGACGTTCTCCAGCCCCTTGATGGTCACCAGCTCAAACGTACCGATGTAGCCCGGCGAAGCAGGCACAAGCATGGCCAGGGAGGTCGTGGCGACGACGAAGGGCCCCGCCTCAAAGCCAATCCCCAAACCGAAGGCCTGTTGGATGATGAACATCGTCAGTATCGAGCAGAACCAGGAGACGAACGACCAGCCCACGCCCTGGGCCAGGACAGCCGGCTTGCCGAGAACGCCGAAGCCCTCCATCACCGAATCCGCCGCCTCGTGCAGGCGCGGTTGATGGCGCGCCGGAAGCAGGCGGGCACCTTTGTCCACCATAGTCAGGGCCCAGCGGCGGGCCAGCGACAGCGTGGCCAGGAGCACGGCCAGAACTAGGAAGACGACCCCAGCCACCAGGGCAGGGGTGGTGGCCCAGGCCGGCACGTCGATGAAGGGCAGGAGAAGAACGAGCATCAGGACCACTGCCAGCACGTCCAGCACCCTCTCGACGACGACGGTGGAGAGGGCGTGGGCGGTGCTCACCCGCTGGGTCTCGCCGATAAGGTAGGCGCGCACCAGCTCCCCCACGCGCAGGGGCAGGATGTTGTTCACCGAGTAGCCGACGTTCATGGTGCCCATGAGCGCGCCCACGCGCAGGTCAGTGCGCGGGTAGAAGAGCACACCCCAGCGGATGGCCCTGAAGTAGAGGCTGAAGAACATCACGACGGCCGCCGGCAGGAGGAGGAGGTAGTTGGCATCGCGCAGTGCGCTGCCTACTTCCGCCCACTGGAGGCCGCGGAAGGCGAAAAAAAGGGCGGCGAGACTGATCAGGAGCCCTATCCAGAACAGCGGGTTTCTCAGGAATCGCATCGAATCACGGCCCGACGCAGTAGAGGTTCGCCTTCTCGCCCAGGTCGCCGGGGCCTTCGCAGGTCTCACCCGGCCCCGGAGCGCTCTCCAGGAGCGCGTATAGGGTGAACGACTCGCCGTCCGAGGCATACCAGTATCCGTACTTGAGAGGGTCGCCGAAGGGGTCCAGGAAAGTCTCTTTCCCAAGCTCCGCCTTGAAGCGGCAAAGCATGTCGTCTTCTTCGTACACGCACGCCGACTGCAGGTTGCCGCTGGTGCTGGGATAGGACCCGTTCTGCGCCTTGTAGCCGGCCAGGGCCAGAGCCAGACGCGCCAGCTCGCTGCGGCGCTCGGCGTCGCGTTCGGCTGCGCCGGGTGGCACCGGGGTAGCTTCCGGTGGGGTGGTTTCGACAGGTCCGCCGGTGCTCGCGCCGGCTCCGGCTGGCACCAGGAGCACATTGGCGATAGCGGTCTTGCTACCGTCGGGATAGTGAATGTGGTCCAAGGTGGCACCAGGGTATTTCGTGTGCAGGAAGTCGAACGCCTCCTGGTACTGCGGCACGGACTCGATAATGTAGGCAGTGCCGCGGGCGGTCGAAGCGGGGAGCGCCAGCACCTCATCGGCGTTGCTGGTGTACGTGTATCGCCACTGAAAAGGATCTCCCGTGCCGCTGTAGCTCAGGTATGTGAGGGCATCACGAGGCCAGTTGCCGGCGACCAAGTTTACTTCGTAGTCGTCGGCGATGATCTTGACATATCTGCCTACACGAGTCGTCTCTGGGTAGAACCCCCACTGGACGCGCCGGTCGGGACCCAAGTAGCCATTGAACGTGCTGTATGCTGAGATCGCGAGCACCGCGGCCAGCCCGAGGCTGGAGTACGGCGCGTATCGCGGGAGAGCCTGCTGGAGCCAGCGCCAGGCTACAACCAGGAACAATGCGGCGTAGGCCGCAACCGGCAACACTGCACCCAGACCTCGGTTACCATTCGGCTCGCTGAGGAAGCCGTTGGTAAGGGAGAGAAGCAGCATTGTCAGCAGCAGGAAGTGCTCAGGGCGCTTGAGCCGGGTGAGGGAGTAGGCCAGCCCCAGGACGAAGAAGACGGAGACGGGCACATCTAGCAAGGGCTCACGTGTGAAGAAGTCGTCTCCATGGGCCCGGAAATTAAAGGTGAGGAGGCCGTCTCCGATGTTCCGCCAGAGCGGCTCCCAACTCCCTGCCTTCTCGATCTGGTCCCCGATCCAGAGGGACCGGCTGCGCCCGATGTAGCTGTCCCAGTTACCACGAATGTACAAGCCCAGGGGAGCGAATGCGACCAACGCCGCCACCCCATAGGCAGCGAATCCCCAGAAGTGGGTACGAATCAGGTTGCGGTTTCGTATCAGCATGTAAACGAGAAAAACGGCAACACTGAGAGGGATGGCCTTGCCCGCATCGTAGGTGTCCAGGCTCAGCCCCACAGCGACACCAGCCAGCAGGAAGTGCCGAATTCGTTTCGTCTTCAACGCAAGCAGCAGAAAGTAGAACGTCAGCGCTTCGAAGAGTGGGATCAGGATGGTATGCCAGCCCGCCCGGCTGAACGTCATGTGCCAGCCAGAGACGCCAAGCAGCAGGGTCGCTATCAGGGCGACACGGACGTCGAACATCCGGCGTATCAGCAGGTAGAACACGCCCAGGGTAGCGATACCTATGGAAAGAGAAGCCAACTGGATGGCGAAAGCGGTGGGCCCGACCAATAGCTGAAACCCTGCGATGACGTAGTGGAACATCGTTTCGTGGCCCACGGCTCCACAGCAATTCACAAACGGCGCGTAGCGGATGCCCTGAGTAATGCGGATGGCGTAAAGGCCGTTCCAGGCAGCATCGTGGTTCAACCCAGGGGGGATGGCACCGATCCTGTAGAAGCGAAAGAAGATGCCTACTCCAAAGACCACCGCGAACAGCGCAATCTCGGTCGGGCGCGGGAGAGTGAACTTGCCAGTTTCATCGGCAGCCTCCTCCGACATACCACCGTCCAAGAGAGCACCTCGCACCTGCCAGAGGCCGTAGAGGAAGAACGCGACAGCGAACGCCCAAAGAATGAGGCCGGTACGCAGTTCGACCCGGTTCACCAGGTACCACTGTGCGCGAAGCCCCAGCACGACGGCAACGGCCACAGCAACTATGACTTGGATCCGCCGGGGGATGGGCCACCAGCGGAGGTTCTGGAGGGGCAGCGACGGTGTCTTGATCGCTCTCACGCCATGTCAAACCAGGCAAGGCGCCGGTTGAGGCCCCAGCACGCAAGACAACGACACGCGTTCTTGTGCATAAGCCATTGCTAGCCTCTCCCTTTGCGCCTCACAGATCACTGGCATTATACGTTCCTACTCTTGTAAAGTATAGGCCGCAGTCGCGCGCCTTCTCATTCAACGATGAGGGCGCGCGGGCGGTCTTGTGCCGCTAGTGACCCATCCCGGCCAGCCGTCACCCCCTCGGAAGATCGCGAGTAGCCGACGTATGTCTGCACCTGGCCAAGTCCCGACGACCCTGCTGCAATGGCTGCGGACGGCCCACAGCGTGGCCAGCCGTCTGGTCAGGGCGCAGGTAGTCCTACGTCTGGCCCTGCTGGCGGCGGCATTTGGCGTCGCCTATCGCGGCCAGCTCGAGGTCGAGGGCGGGCTCAACCTGAGCGGTGGCCTGTTCTACTTCTGCATAGCGGCGGTCCTGGTCATGGCCGCGGGCTTTCGTTTCTCCTGGTCGGACGACTCCAGCGAGGACGCGACCTCAGAGGGCCCCCAAGAAGGAGGGTCCGGAGCAGAAGCCGCTCGCCCGCTCTGGAGACGCTTGAGCCCCCAGATCGGCCGCTACTGGTTGCTGTTCCCAGCGCTGGCGTTGGCCATAGCCTTTCGCGTGTACCGTCTGAATACCTTCCCCTTTGGGATCTTCTTCGACGAAGCGCAGAATGGCCTGGTGGCCAAGCACATCTTGGACGACTCTAGCTTCCGCCCGGTGTTCGTCGCAGGGTATAGCCAGTTGCCGGCGCTCTTCTTCTACGTCTTTGCCTTGGCCATGCGTCTGTTTGGCGTTGGTATCCACACACTGCGATCGGTCACGACAGTGTCCGGCTTGCTGACGATCCCGGGCATGTTCTTCCTGGGCCGCGAGCTGTTCAACCGCCGCGTCGGGCTGCTGGCGGCATTCTTGCTGGCGGCGATGCGGTGGCACGTGAACTTCAGTCGCATCGCCTTCCACGGTATCTTCGCGCCCATGCTCATGGTGTGGGCCTTCTACTTCCTCATTCGCGGTCTCCGCGGCCACGCTCGCTGGAACTTCGTAGTAGCCGGCGTCCTGGTCGGTGTGGGCATGCAGAGCTACTACGCGTTCATGATCGTTCCCTTAGTGCTGCTGCTCTATGTAGGGCACCATGTCGTCTTTGAAGCCCGCCACCGTCCGGCACGAGCGGTGCTGGGGACGTTCGCGCTGGGCATCGTGGCCCTGGCGGTGTACGCACCTGTGCTCAACTTCTCCATCCACAACGAGGACGAGTTCACCCGCCGCTTTGATACCGTCTCCATCACGAGAGACAAGAGTCGGTCCCAGGTCAAGGAGCTGCTGCTGGCCAACTCCAAGACCTACGTCCTGACGTTCAACGCCGTTGGGGACCACAATCCTCGGCACAACCTCCCTCGCGAGCCGATGGTCGACCGGTTTACCGGTATTCTGCTGGTGCTGGGCGTGGCACTCAGCCTATCGAAACTTCACCGGTCCAGCTACTTCCTTCTGCTTGTGTGGATGGTGGTGCTGCTCCAGCCCGGCATCTGGTCAATTGATCCCGACAATGTGTATCGCACCCTGGTAGTCACGCCGGCCGTGGCCCTGCTGGCTGCACTGCCCCTCGCCCTGGCCTGGGAACTTGCCGTCCGCGTCAGGGACGGCCCACATTCAGATGACGGAGGGCAGGACACCGGCAGCCCCCTCCTCGGCCGTCTGCTCTCCTTTGGCCGGTCACGGTGGCCATCGACCGCATTGCAGGCAACAACGTTCCTGGCCATAGGCCTAGTTCTTGGCCTGGTAGGCTGGAAGAACTACGACACCTACTTCAACAAGCAGGCAAACAACAGCCTGGTCTGGAACGAGTTCTCTGCTGGTCCCACCGTCGTTGGAAACGAGATAAACCGGCTGAGGGCGGAGAACTATCAGTTCTTCGTCTCGACCACGTTTATCAACGAACCCACGCGCATCTTCCTCGACGGCCCAAACACGACCGACATCGCCGCCTTCGATGACGCCAGGCAGATTCCGGTCCGCGAGTCGCGTCCCACGACCCTCTTTTTCGATGGCCTAGAGCGCCCACGTTTCCTGCGCCTACGGGCCCTCTACCCCAACGGCGAGTTCATCGAGCACCGGTCGCCTGCGGGCGGGGACGTCGCTGTTTACGAGGTGATCCTGGACGCTGAGGATGTCCAGTCGCTCCACGGCATCAGGGCTGTCTATGCGGGCACCGATGGGCAGCGCCCGGAGAGCCTGGAGAGCCAGATCGACACCGATTGGACCGCGGGCACCCCCCTGGCGCCGCCCTTCAAAGCCACGTGGTCGGGCTTCATCACCACGCGCGACTACGGCGAGTATCTCCTCGGTCTCCGGGTCCCCGGCCATGCCCGCATCCTGCTCGACGGCGAGCTCTTCGCCGAGGGAGACGGCGTTGTAGAGCGTCGGGCTGTGCTCTTCCAGGGGCCGCACCAGATCGACATCGAGGCCGATATCGGCGAGCGCGGGCAAGTGCAGCTCTACTGGCAACGGCCCGGCATGGCGTCGCCAGAGCCCGTAACGAAGGACGACCTCTTCTCTTCGCCGCTGGTCTATTCGGGACTGCAGGCATCCTACTACAATGGCACGAGTTTCCTGGGGTCACCCGTGCTGGAGCGCCTGGACCCCTTCGTCGCGTTCCGTTACGGGGGCGACTTGCCGGTGACTGGGCCCTTCAGCGTGCGCTGGAAAGGCAAGTTGCTGGCACCGACCTCCGGCTCCTACGGCATCCGCATGTTCACCATCGGCGCGGGCACGCTACTGATCGATGGGAGGGAGATCCTGACCTCAGGGCCGCAAGGCACCGGCACCCAGACCGTCAACGTCTCCCTGCAGACCGGCCCTCACGACATCGAGGTGATCTTCGCAAACAGCATCGGCAGCGCCAGGATCTTCCTCTCCTGGCAACCGCCGGGCGGCACCTGGGTCGAGATCCCTTCTCAGTACTTCAGCCTCCACTGAGACTCGCCGTGACCAGCCAGTTCGACCAACTCTTCGCCGACAGCACCTATCTCGAGTTGAAGAACCGCTTGTTTAGCTACCAGTTGCGGAGGCGGCTGTTGGCCAAGGTCTTGCGCGACCGGCCTGCACAGATCCTGCTGGACCTGGGGTCCGGCATCTCTCCTATCGTGCCACCCTCGCTGTCCACGGTGTACGGGGACATCTCCCCCGCCGCCATGCGCTTTCTCAGCCGACGCGTCCCCGGGCATTTCGTGGCGCTGGACCTAAGCCAGCTCCCATTCCGTGCTGAGTCGGTGCCGGCGGTGGTCTGTTCCGAGGTGCTGGAGCACGTCGAGAAGGACCGCGAGGCCCTGCAGGATATCTACCGCGTCCTACAGCCCGGCGGCCAGCTCACCATCACGGTGCCGCTCCACCCCTACTACTACACCTTCGACGACCGCTATGTCGGCCACTTCCGCCGATACCGCCTGCCGGCGCTTACAGACACGCTGAAGGCGATCGGCTTCGGCCAGCTCGAGATTCGCAAGGCGGCCGGCGTGCTGGAGAAGGTGGCGACGTACGTAATGGCTCGCCTCTTCGCCTACCTGGAGCGACGCGGGCGTGGATCTATCGGACCTCGCTGGTGGTTCGCGCCTTACAAGGCCTTCAACGATCTCTGGTCCCACGTCTGCGCTTGGGAGGCCCGCGTCACGCCCATGCCTCTGATCACCATCATCTGCATCCGCTGCCACAAACCCCCAGGCGTCCACCCGTCTACCTCGCATGGCCCCAGCAGAGCCCCTCGGGGAGCTGGCTCCTCTTGATTCGTCCCCTCACTGGTGCGGAGCTTGCCACTTAACTCGCGGTGTCGATCTCCGCGAGGCGCGCGGCGATTTGGCCCTTGAGGGCAGCGCGTCGGCGCCCGATGGCGAGTAGGCACATTACCGTTTGAAGGACATACTTTAGCGATTGGTAGATACTGGCAGAGGAGGAGTCAGTAGAGTATCGGGTCGAGATTGGCACCTCGCGGATCCGGAACTGCCCGGAAACAACGGCGGTGATAAGCATTTGACTATCGAAAACGAACCGGTCGGAGAAGTCTTGGTAGGGGATGGCCTCCAAGAAGCGGCGGTTGTAGGCCTTAAACCCACTGTGCATCTCCGTGAACCTGGTGCCAAGGACCAGGTTTTCGATGAAGGTGGTAACGCGGTTGCCGACCCAGCGGTAGAGGGGCATGCCTCCCTTCAGGGGATCCCGCCAGTGGCGTCGGAAGCGCGACCCAAAGGTGAAATCGGCCTCACCCGAGAGGATCGGCGCCACTAGGTCCGTCACCATCTTCGGGTCATATTGGTAGTCAGGGTGGAGTAGCACCACCACATCGGCACCACGGGCCAGAGCGGTGTCGTAGCAGGTCTTCTGGTTGCCACCGTAACCCCGGTTCTCCTGATGCACGACGGTGTGAATGCCGAGACTTCGCGAGATCTCGGCCGTGTTGTCGGGGCTGGCGTCGTCCACCAGGATGATGTCAGCAATGGACTCCCGCGGCAGGTCGTGGAGAGTCTTCTCCAGAGTGCGCTCTGCCTTGTAGGCAGGCATTGTGACGATGACTTTCTTGTCGCCGGGCAAGCCGGGTCCCCCTTTACAATGGCCCCTTACCCTAACACGCGGAAGCGGCGAAAACCACCCCCGCCACCTAATGTCAAACGACGTGGCGCCTCTTGCATAACATCCCGTCGGCATCGGGTGCTGATCATCCCGAAAGGTCATGATAGAATTCCCCCTAGAATGAACACCACATGGACTCGGTCCCTTTCATCTTCGATTGCACTGTTCGGCCTTGCCTTGGTGGGAGGCGGCCTGAGCTACTGGTCGGCCGCCCGCACGCCGGTCACACCCATGTCTCGGCGCCTGGACATCACTATGACCTCGCTGACCGCTCTGTTCGCCGCGTGCGCGGCGGCGCTGGCGGTGATGGGCCTCTGCTACCTGCTGGGCATGTGGAGCAGCCGGGCGCCCACCTGGATCCAGCGGTCGGCGAACCTCGTAGGGGAGTTGCCCCTGTGGCTCTTGGTTCTGCCCGTCGCCCTGTCCGCTTCTTACCTCGCCGCACGTATCGGCCTCAGCCCGGATCTTGGCGCCAACTACTGGCCGGCCCTCGGCCTGTGGCTGGGCGCCTTGACGCTGCTCGTCATCGCGTTCGTACCGCGGGGCGGTTTGGCGGGGCTACGTCTGGACATGACTGGCCCCAAGTGGTCCCGCATCCTGCTGTCTGAAGTGGTTGTCGTGGCTCTGCTGGCAGCCGTCAGCCTCAGCTTACGCGTCGTCAAGCTTGACGCGGCTCCATTCCTTGTCTTCGGCGACGAGGAGGACTTGGGATTCCAGGCGCTCCAGGTCGTGGGGTGCAACCTCAAGAACATGTTCGCCGCCGGTGGAGCGGGCGAGGGCACTATGGCCTTCTTCGTCTACGCTGTGGCCCTCAGGGTCTTTGGGACGGGAGTAGTAGCCATACGGACAGCTTCTGCTCTCGCGGGTGCGGCTGCTGTGGTCGTAACATATCTGCTGCTGCGCGAGATGTTCGGCCGCGGCCAGGCGCTGGTCGGCGCCTTGTTCATGGCAGGGTATCATTTCCACCTGCAGTTTAGCCGCGTCGGCCTGGTGAACATTTGGGACACACTGGCGGCAGCGGGCGCGATGTACTTCGCGTATAGAGCGTCGCGGCACCAGCGCACCTTCGACTTCGCGGCGCTGGGGCTCACGGCTGGCCTGGGCATCTACGTCTACTCGACCACCAGGGCCGTCACGCTGGTCGTCATTACCTATTTCGTCTACCTCAGCATCTGCCAGCGGGGGTTCCTCCGCGACAACTTTGGAAAGATCGCGCTGGCTGTAGTGACGTTCGGTCTTGCGGTCCTGCCTTTGGGGGCGTTCTTTCTGACCCGACAGGAGTTCTTTGTGGGACGCTTGGGTGCCGTCGGGCTTTTTGGATCAGGGTGGTTCGAACAGCAGGTCGACCTCGGGAGGAGTCCCGCTTCCATCCTCTGGGACCAGACGCTGCACGCCTTCGGCGGCTTCGTCTATTACCCCGTTTCGTCCACCGTAAACCTCTACGACACGCCACACCCTCTTATTCCGGGTCTGGCCGCCGTGCCATTCATTGCCGGCTTCGTGTACTCTGTATTCCATATCGCGAAGAAGGAGTATGCTCTCCTCCTGATAGCGCTGGCCGTGCCGACGGTCTTGGGCGGAGTGCTTACAGTCCCACCCACAGCCTGGCAGCGCTACCTGGGCACCATTCCCGCCGTCTCGGGTCTCGTCGCCGTCGGGCTCTGGCAGCTCGCCGACCGCCTGCTCGCGTGGAGGCGGTCGCTTGTACCCCTCGTGGCACTCCCGGCGGTGATCTTCCTGGCCGCGCAGAACATCGACCTCTATTTCCAGGCGGCGGCGGCCGACGTAAGCTACGGAGCCCCGATCCGAAAGGTGACAGTCGACTACGTCGACTCCTTGCCTCAGGACACCCGAGTATACTGGTTCGGCGCTCCGGAAGTATGGGGAGGGAACTTGGCGCGCCTTTCTTTGTACGACCGTAGGCTCATCGATGTGTTCGATGCAAATCCAGAGACGCTCCCCACCGTGGAGCGTCCATCACCGTCTGTCTACCTGTTCATGCACCAGCGGGAGGGGGAGCTGGCCCCGCTGGCAGCCAAGTGCCCCGGGGGCACGACGAAGACCCTCTCCTTCCGAGGCAGCAAGATCTTGGCAGCGTACGAGCTCATGGCAGATAACACCTGCACCCCAGCGCTAGAGCCGCCCCCGGCCAACGACCACTTTGTCAACTCCTCGGTGGTGACCGGCTTGCCATTCAGCGACACAGTAAGCACTCAAGCGGCTACCCTGGATCCCGGCGAGCCGCAGCCAGGACCGCCTATACCGGGCAACCAGACGCCGTGCGGCGGTGTACCCAACACAGCCTGGTACTCGTTCACGCCGAGCGCAGACATGCAGGTAGTCGCACAAACCATGGGAAGTGCGGCCGATACGCTGGTGGCAGTCTACGAGGGGAATGAACTCGCTTCTCTGACTCCCGTTGCCTGCAGCGCCCATCTCCCCGACCGAGCGGCTCGGGTCGAATTCATAGCACGTGCGGGGGTGCCCTACCACTTCCAGGTAGCGGCGCTATCCTTCTCCGTTGGAACCGTCACCTTCACCCTGGCCCAGTCATCATCTCCGCCGGCATCGCTGCACTGAGTGCCTGGGAACCCTGCCAAGAGCGATGAGACGCGGGGGTCAGGGCACGTACACCTGGCTGAAGTCGCCCAGGATGAGCCGATGGCTACGAGGCAGGCGGTTGCTGCCGTAGACCGCTACGTTGCGACCGATCAGGCTGTCCTCGATGCGCTGGCCCACGTTCTCGATGATCGGGACAGCAGACAGGCAAGATTCTGGCTACAAGGAGGTGGGCCGTGGCTACCTACATAGTGCTATACCGCTTCACCGATCAAGGACGCAAGAACGTTTGGCGCACTGTCGAACGGGCCGAAGAA
>Ga0315284_10012171_pt1 | contig 12259 bp, 9 predicted proteins | sample YL17G09_16_MG_FD_203696 | JGI IMG/M metagenome (GOLD analysis project Ga0315284, IMG submission 203696) | Sediment microbial communities from Yellowstone Lake, YNP, Wyoming, USA - YL17G09_16 | ecosystem: Environmental > Aquatic > Freshwater > Lake > Sediment | place: USA: Wyoming | collected...
CTGTTGCCTGGGGGATTTTAACCGTCACCGGGGCTTTTTTCGTACCCGGCAACTTGCGCAATCCCCAGAGAAACCAACGCAGATATTCTTTTACCCACGGCCTTAAGGCAAAACTCGATTTCCCGCCGTAGAGCCGGTCAATAGAAATAATCGGGACTTCCCCCAAGCGCATCCCGGCAAGCTGAGCCTTAATAGCGAGTTCAAAAACAAATGCCCAACCAATAGGATGCGATTCTAAGTTTATCTTTTCAAAAATATCCTTACGAAACATCTTGATTCCCGTAGTGGCATCACTGAAAACACAAGAAGAAAACAGGCTGAATAATTTATTTGCCAAGCGGGAAAGAATCCCCCCGATAAACGAGCCCCCCAATCTCCTGCCTCCGTGGGCATAGCGCGTGCAGCTGACAAAATCACATCCGCTATCCAAGAGAAAAACCATATCTTGTATTGCCAACACCGGCCCGACCTCATCAGCGGCAAAAATAAGGATATATTCTCCCTGCGCCTGGCGCACGCCGGCGCGTACGGCATTAACTACCCCGGCACCCAGCGTATTATGAACAAGCCTGATCTGGCTAAACTGAGCAGCATGGCTCTGGACAGCTGAAACGGTATCGTCTTCGGGAAAATCATAAACAACTAATATCTCGTAAGGAATTTCAATAACAGCCTGCAATATCTTCAGCATGATCTTGATATCTACGCCCTCGTTACGCACCGGAATTAAAATGGATAATTTAATCTTTGTCATCGAGGTAAGTAATTATTTAACGCGATAGCGCCTTCAAGATCGTGGTGGCTACATATCGCGCCTGGTTGAAGGTCAGGCCAAAACCCGACGGCAACCAGAGGCCGTTTTGGGAGACAAAAATACTGTTGGGATATTGCCTGTCTTTGGCCGCATAGGGGGCCTGGCGATGCAAAGGATGCCAAAAAAGACGGAACCCTATACCTGCTCTTTTAAAAGCTGCGATTACTTTTTTTCTTTCGGCTATCAGCACATCTGTCCACTGCATTATTTCATCCTTCTTTTGCTCGGGAAAAATAATCTGCGGGCATCCCTGCAATAGATCCCGGTACCAGCGGTCCCTCTCTTTGGCTTTAGCCAGTCGCTGCCTAAGCCGCCCTAGCTGCGCCAGGCCAACAGCAGCCTGTAAATTGGTAAATTTAAAATTATACCCTAACACAGGGTGCAAATCATCTCCCCCTGTACCTTGAAACCGCCGCCCCTGGTCTTTAAGCTCCCGAAGCCTATAATAAAGTTTGCTATTATTAGTGGCAATCAATCCACCCTGCCCAGTGCTAATCGTTTTATTCGGGGAAAAAGAAAAACATCCCGCATCCCCGAGAGTGCCGAGATACCGCCCATTCCATTTTGAGCCCAGCCCTTCCGTGGCATCGCAGACTAAAAATAACTTATGTTTACGCGCGATCTTCTCCAAAAAAGCATAATCCGCTCCCCTGCCATTAACATCCACCGGAATAATCGCCTTGGTGCGGCGGGTAATAAGTTTTTCAAGGCACGATGTCTCTAGTGTGAATCTCCTGTCTTCGATATCAGCTAGTTTTACGCTGGCCCCTGCTAAGCGTGCCGCATTTGCCGTAGCAATAAAGGTCAGGTCCGGCACAATGACTTCATCTCCGGGGCCAACCCCCAACCCCATAAGTGCCAAGGTAATCGCCGCCGTGCCACTGGTAACCGCCAGGCAATACTTTACGCCGATATATTGAGCAATTCTTTTTTCAAATAGGCGGCTCGTTTCTCCGTCGTTAAGATAGTTGCTTTTGATCACCTGAGCGACTAATTTTTTTTCTGCAAGGCCGAACTCAGGGGTAAACCAGGGTATTTGCGCTTTACTCATTTTGCCGTCACTTTTTCTTTCTCTCAATCGCCAGCAGGTAAGACTCCAGAAGTTTTACCTGCCGTGTAACATTTTTCTTATTACGCGGGGCAATAAAACGCACAGGACAGCCGGCATATACCGACCACGGCCTGAACTTAAAACCCGCAGGGACAAAACTAAGGGCCCCGATAGTCGTCCCCTCGGGGATATGATTAGCGGGCATAATCACGCTATTCGCCCCTACCGCCGTAAAATTCCCTAAAACAACATTCCCTTGCATGAGATGAGTTTTAATCTTGTTATTGATGCGCTGGACCCGAGGAGGGATGATAGTAACAATATCGTTGATAAAGTCGTCGCTTGTGCACCAAACCTTGACCCCTGAGGAAAGACTGCTGTAATCCCCGAGGATAAACTGGAAATCGCCGCCTCCGGCAACGCTGCATCCGGAACCGATGTGCGAACATTTCCCGATCTTTACCTTAGTCGAAAAATAACAAAAGTCGTCAATGATGGAATATGGCCCGACGATAAAATGCTCAGGGTGGCGAATGCGCACCTCTTTAGATACAATGACCCCCACTCCTATTTTTTCTTTCTGGTTATTCCCCATAAGTCTACGACCTCTTTCTTAGCCGGTATCTCTAACCCTTTATACGCAGCGTGCCCAACGGCAATGATGATGATATCACTTTCCTTAAGCAGCTTTTCTTTACTAACGAATGTCTTATCTTTTGCGTATTCATCGGAGTAGAAAACTGTAGCCCCGTGAAAACGTAAAATCTTTCCCAGTTTATAAGATAGGGAATCCCGGATATCGTCGCTATCTGCCTTAAACGCCATGCCCAGGATTCCGACTTTCATTTTAGCCAAGTCATATTTTTTCCGCAGCCGCTCTACGATAAAATTGGGCAGGCCTTCATTCACCATCATCGCGGCGTGGCCGAGGATAAAATTATTGCTGCTGAATGCCGCCAACTGCATGGTATCTTTCAGGAGGCAGGGGCCGCCGGCAAAGCCCGCGCTCGGCAAAGTAGCGGCGCGCTCATATCCTTCCCGCATTGCCTGACGGACCTTATTATAATCAACGCCGAAATTATCGGCAATCATATAAAACTGGTTGGTAACGGCAAACTGCGCGTACCTCCAGGCGTTAGAGAAAAGCTTGACCAGTTCCGCTTCCCCCATCGAGGTTTTGATGATTTTGGAACAGACGGACCGGAAAAGCTGGGCTGCCTTATCTTGGGCTTCTTGCGTCAAGCCAGCAACAATCTGAGGCAACTCTCTGATCTCCTTAACCGCATATCCTTGCACGATTCTTTCCGGACAATAAGCAATACGCCATGGCTTATGCTCTCCTAAAATTTTCAGCATCTGACGGCAGGTATGGGGGTAGACGGTGCTACGGACAATGATTGTCTGTTTGGGCTTAAGGAATTTTTTTAACTTTTCCACCTCTTCAAGAAAGAGACGTGTCTTGGGGGTTAAATGTTCATCTACGGGCGTACCGATTGCTATCACCACATACGCAGCCGTCGAGACACATTTCATATCAGAACTAATAAAAAGCCTCCCTCTCTTAAGCGCCTCTTTTAAGATCGTTTCGGCACCGTATTCCATAAAGGGCAGCGCGCCCTTTTTCACCATGGCGGCTTTTTTTAGATCCAGGTCATATAGGCATACGGTCAGCCCTTTCTGGGTAAAGACTAACCCCAAAGGTAATCCCACGTGCCCCAGGCCTCCCACGATTACTACATCATAACTAGTTTTGCCCCAATGCTTTCTCTGCATATTATTCCCCCATAACAATCTTTTTAATTATCGTTTCCAGCATACCGCTTTGAATTTATTAGCCTAATTATATGCGTAATATCTCAACATATCAAGAATATTTTAGCTTTAGAGAGGTTATTCCTTCGCTAAATTCGAGCAGATTAAGCTTTATCTGGCGCGCCTAAGGCTCTTTTGAAACCAATTATATTTTTACGCTGTTCGTATTTCATGCAGAAATCTAGATAGAAATCCGAGGAGATGATTATACGCTCGAAAACACCATAGAATAACCATTATTGTATGATATAATAATTATGATTAAGGAAAATATAGTCCAAATTAAAATATATGAAAATATCTATCCTTATTCCGGTTTATAACGAGGCGAAAACTGTATCCGAGCTCTTAAGAAGAGTGAGTCTGACCACTATTCCAAATGAAATCATAGTCATCGATGACGGCTCAACCGACGGAACAAAGGAAATATTGAAGTCCTTAGAGGACGGTAAGTTAAAAATAATATACCGAGGGAATAATGCCGGAAAAGGCAGCGCTATTAGGCAAGGCTTAAAACAGGTGACCGGCGATATCGTTATAATCCAGGATGCGGACTTAGAATACGATCCTCAAGACTATCAGGCCTTAATAGAACCTATCCTTTCAGGAAGGGCAGATGTTGTTTATGGTTCGCGCTGGCTTAACCAGGGAATCACAAAAATACCTTTCAGCTGGTTTAAATTAGGGCGGTATTTACTTACTTTATTAACCAATCTATTGTACAAAACTAAAATCACGGACGAGCCGTGTGGATATAAGATATTTAAATCAGGGGTGATATTGAATATCCCTTTGGAATGCAAAAGGTTTGAGTTCTGCCCAGAAATAACTGCCAAATTATGCCGTTTAGGATATAAAATATACGAAGTACCAATCAGATATACTCCCCGTAGCGTCAAGGAAGGGAAAAAAATTTCCTATCGCGATGGCCTGGATGCCGTAGCAACGCTTATCAAATACAGATTTTGGAAAAAGCGCTAGAATATCATGAAAAAGTGTATCCTATTTAATCCGCCGAGCGCGGTGGATGTCTACAGCAAATCAAAAGTAAGAGCCGCTATTCCTAGATTACCGAGCTTGTCTTTAGCAATGATTGCGGGCTCGCTTTTAGAAGAAGGGTTTACGGTGCAAATCGTCGATCTTGCGCTCGTAGATACCGATAATACCGATTCTACCATAGAAACTGAGATCCTCCGCTTTAAGCCCGACATGATAGGCGTCACCGCGACCACTCCGCTTTTCTATGAAGCTTGCCGCGTAAGCGAAATAGCTAAAAAAGTTTCTGCTGATATATTAACCGTTCTCGGAGGACCACACTCCTCTGCCCTGCCTCTGGATAGCCTAAGAGAATCTTCTTTTGATCTGGTAGTTGTGGGCGAGGGCGAAATAGCAATCAAAGAAATAGCAAAAAACGGTAAGCGCAAAACAATAAAAGGCGTATATTCTAAAAGCTCTATAACCGAAGAAACTCTTGATTCGGTAATTCAAAAAACGGATGTCGTTGCTATAAACAATCTTCCCATGCCGGCGCTTGGCCTGTTTGACGCCAAAAATTATATTTGTCCAAAAGTCATCGCCAGAAATAATCCCGTGGGCCCAATAGAAATAAGCAGGGGCTGCGTATTCAATTGTTGTTTTTGCAACAAAACAGTACATGGCAGAAAGTTCAGAATTAAAACACCTCAAAGGGTTATAGAAGAACTGCTTATTTTAAAAAGGCTCGGCTACAGGGAATTTCATGTTTTAGATGACCAGTTTACAACAGACATAAACAAAGCTAAGGAAATATGCGAAGAGATTATAAGAAATAATCTGGGACTGACTTGGAATCTCAGAACCGGTGTCAGGGTAGATACGATCGATATGGAATTTCTAACCTTAGCCAAAAGGGCGGGATGTTATCAGGTCGGCGTCGGATTTGAAAGCGGAAATCAGGCCTGTCTTGATAAAATAGGTAAAGGCATAACGCTAGACCAGGCCATAAAAGCATGTGAAATGATCAAAAGGGCAAAGATTGAACTTGTCGGATTTTTTATGCTCGGCTGCCCTAACGAAACCAAAACAACTATGGAAGAAACGATAAATTTCGCCATTAGGCTAAACCCGGATTACGCCAAGGCCACCATACTCGTCCCCTTTCCGGGAACGGAGATCTATGACGAATTCCAAAAGTATGGCTTGATCAAGACTAAAGATTGGTCAAAATATAATTTTCATAACGCTGATGATATTTACAGACACCCTACTTTAAGCTGGGACTGCCTTAAACATTACTATGAACTGTTTCACCGGCGGTTTTATCTGAGGCCCGCTTATTTAATTAAAATATTCTGGAAGTCGCTGCTTCAAAATACCTTACTTGATTATATTGTCTACGGCTACCGGACATTTTTTGGGAATATCGCTAAGGGGAAAAAGTAAATATTAACTTAAAATATGCCTAATAATAATTTATTTAATCCGGAACTTTTTGAACATATCCCCTGTAACCTCTGCGGTGCCGATGATACAAATACGGATATATTATTTGATGCCGACCCGAATAAAGTGCCGAAATCAAAGCAAGACCTGATAAACATCTATTCCTCCTCCAGCACAAATATATTTTTCGAAAGGGTTGTACGTTGCAAAAAATGCGGTTTAATATATGTATCTCCCCGCCCAAAGCCGCAGCTGATCACAGGCGGTTATTCGCTGGCGGAAGATAAACAATATATTTCACAAGAAAAGGCAAGATTCTTGACGTTCAGGAACAGTATAAAGACTCTTAAAAAGCTGCGCGATGACGGCAGGCTATTGGATATCGGAGCCGCCTCCGGCATATTTGTAAAAACGGCTATTGAGGCCGGATATGATGCTTGCGGCGTAGAACCTTCGGCGTGGATGTGCGAAATCGCGCAAAAATATTATGGCGTCACCATTTTACCTGGAACGGTTGAAGAGATGCAGTTCCCGGATAACAGTTTCGATATTATAACTATGTGGGATGTATTAGAGCACCTCTGCGACCCCATGAGCGCCCTCAAAGAAGTAGCTAGGATATTAAAGCCGGGGGGGTTGCTTCTGATTAACTATCCGCGTATCGACGACGTTCTAGCGAGAATATCCGGGCGAAAATGGTGGTTCTTGCTTTCCGTCCACCTCTACTATTTCACCCCTAAGACACTCTCTCTTTATATAGAACGTCTCGGATTTGAAAAATTATCCCATAAGGTGCATTTGCAGATACTCGAATACGCTTATCTTGTCGAGCGGCTTTCAGTCTATTCGCCAACCCTGGCAAAAATAGCCAGGCTCCCCTTTATTATTCCGGGATTTAAAAAAATACTCATTCCATATTTCGCCAGCCAATATCTGATGATCGCGAGGAAGAAACTATGAAGAAAGTGGCTGTGTTGGGGGCTGGATTTAGCGGCCTTAGTGCGGCCTGGCAGATAGGCAAATTGAAGGAGTATGAAGTAACCCTTTACGAGAAAAGTGATGCCATAGGCGGCTTATGCGGTTTTTATGATTTTAACGGCATCAAGCTGGATTACGGGCCGCATAAGATTTACTCCATCCTGCCGGGGATTATGGAACAATTTAAAGAACTCGGTAAAGACCGTTTAAGCTTAATTAATAAGAAACACAAAATCATCCTCAGAGGCAAAATGCTCGACTACCCCGTAAGGCTTGTGCAAATCATACCCATCTTCACGCTGCCCGAGATTGCGCAGTTAATCCTCTCTGTCCTGGCGGCATTAGCCTTTTCGCCGTTTCTTAAGAAAACTGATTCATATGAAGATTATTGCCAGGGTATTTTCGGGAAAAAAATCTATGCGGTAGTTTTTCGCCCTCTTGCGGAGAAGATCTGGGGAAATCCGAAGAAGTTAAGCGCAGAGATAGCGAAAAAACGGATCCCGGTAAAAAACATCTACGATCTCGTCTTACGCGCTCTGGGTATAAAAAAAGAATCAACATTAACAAATGCGGAAATTATATTTTATCCGCGGTATGGATTTCACGATATATGCGACACGATGACGCAGGAGATCGAAAGAAACGGCGGCTCTATCCGGCTCAAGAAAAAACCTTCCCGTTTCATCATAAACAACAATAAGGTAGAGGCGATTGTCTTTGACGATTGCAAGGAAGAAAGATGTGATGAAGTCATTTCATCTATACCGCTCTCTGAACTTGTTAAATTGCTTTTTCCCGAAGATAAAAATATTATAGATAAGGAAAATTTTGTTAAGATGCGACACTGCATAATGGCCTATCTGCTCATAAACAGGCCGAAGGTCCTGAATGACCATTGGGTTTTTTGCGCGGATAAGGAATTTATTTTTTCCAGGATATCGGAACAAAAACTTCTCTCCGAATACGGATTCCCTAAGGATAAAACTGTAATCTGCTGTGATTTTACATGCGACGATGAAGAATCTACGTGGAAGGAACCCGATGACACCTTGACGCAAAAGTGTATCAGCGGCCTTAATAAATTAAAGATCATCAATAAGGAAGATGTTATCGACAGGCGTGTCGTGAGGATCCCCGCATTCTATCCGAGTTATGAACCAGGCTATGAAGAGAAAAAAAGATTGCTATTTGACAAAATAAATAAAATCGAGAATATTATATGCACCGGGCGCCTGGGCCTCTCTGATTATTATAATGTCGACCATTGCCTGGATATGGCGAACCTGATAGCCATGCAATTAGCTGCCGGAGAGCCCCCTGCCCGCATCAACTCTAGCCTTATCGAAAAAACAAAATCCTACAGGATAGTTGATTAGGACCGATAAGACGCTATTCTTAAAATTACCTACCCAATACATACTTTTTTACAATAGACAACAGTTCCTTTATCTGCGAAAACGACATGTTCTCAAAAAGAAGCCGCAATAATACCTTGGGCCTAAAGTAAAATTCAATTATCGCTTTCCTCTGCAATCTCTTTATTCTAGATACATTCTTTATAAACCGCGTGGGCATGCTCACCTTAGAATAATCACATGATACTAACCCCAAATGCTTTTCGTCTATTGCCTTTTCATTGATCAGGCGATCGTATATCTCTGAGCCGATAATAGGCTGGAAGAGACAAAAACTCGCCCTTAAAAAAGGCAGAGACCTTGAAATCCGGATGGTTTTTAAAATATCCTCTTCATTTTCTTCCGGATAACCGATAATAAAAAACCCCTGTGTCCGCAGGCCTATTCGATTTGAGAACTCGACCATCTCTTCTAATCTGCTCATGGAAATATGTTTTTGCATCTCATCGCGGATTCGCTCTGATCCGGATTCAACGCCAAACGCTATGGCATAGCATCCGCTTTCCCGCATTACAGCAAGAAGATCTTTATCCACGGTATTTATGTGCACGCCGTTAGGGCACCACCACTTAATTTTATCACCGGATAAATTTAATAACCTGCAAAATTCTTCTACGCGTTTTTTATCAAATGCAAAATTATCATCCCAAAAGTCGATTTCCCTGATGCCATATTCCTTTTTAAGATATTCGACCTCCTTCATTATATTACCGACACTGCGCGCCCGCCATCTTCGTCCGGATACTTTATGTCCGGCGCAGAACGTGCAGTTATAGGGGCAACCTCGGCTGCTCATCATAGGGGCTGCGGGAAAATATTTCATAAAATACATTTTGGGATATTTTTCAAATTGCATCTTTTTATAATCCGGGAAGGGAATTTCATCCAAATCAACAACAAGCTTCGGTTCATTTATGACTATACCTCCTCCATTGCGATAGCCTAACCCGGGAGCTTTAAACCTATCTTGTGAATAAAAATGCCTCACAAAATAAGAGAAGCCGTATTCCGCTTCTCCGACAAAGACGTAATCAATAAAAGGGTTTGCTAAAAGGCTATGCGGGGTAGATGACGCATGCGGCCCGCCGAGCACTATAGCTACATTTTTTACGACATTTTTTGCAACATTGACAAGATCAAGAGCCGATTTTATCTCCATGCTAAAAGCCGTAAAACCTATGATATCGGGACGGTATTCTTGTATGTACTCCGCGAACCGATCCTGGGAAAATCTTTCACGATGGCAGTCAAGAATTCTTAAGTCGATGTCGGGGGATTCTTTCTGGCAATATGAGGCCAGATATCCAAGCCCTATCGGAGGCAGGACCACATGCATGCCAGAAGCGGGTTTCACTAAAAGTATCTTCATTTTTATAAGTTTAGGTTAGATTATTAACCTAAGGTGACCTGCCGTAAAAACTTAGCAAGCCTATCCGGTTCATTATGCGCGGGAGAATAAATACCTATATTTGCGTATTTTGGCCAAAGAAAAATCACATAGTTTCCATATACCGGCAGCAAAAAGTATAAATCTAAAGGAATAGGACGGAAATGCATATCTTATAAAACCAACGAACGGTGAATACATCAGTGTATTATATACCGGGAAGAGAATTAGTAGCGGAAGCAATGCATTCTTAAGATTGCTGAAAATTCCGACTATTATAATTAACACGAACGCTACCTTTATCATTATTCTCAAAATAGTTCTAGGAGTTAGTGTCTTGGTGATTCCATTTAAGATATTTGCGAGGTCGGCAAGACCCCAGTGGCCTAATATTCGATAACCCCAGCCTTTGATAAAAGAAAGGTAATCACGTTTTATAATCTTAAAGCCGAGTTTTCTTAATGCATTGTCGTGCGCGTATAGCTCTGTCACGCCGGGAGCCCCCCAAGCTATTTCATGGGCAGTTAGCTCCTTCTTAGCCAATTCCAAATCTTCGGGTGCAATATATACGCCGCATTCTCCAAAGTCGGAAGGAGGAATAGTTATTATGAATTCGGGATTATGGGTTATGCTGCCGTAAAAGGTAAAAAGGCCACTTAGGGGTACTGACAAAATGATGAATTTGTTAAACTTTAAATAGTTTCTTACGGTCCATGGAAATACGAGCGCAAAAATAACTAAAAGAAACAAGATAATTTTCTTGTAATTTTCTTTCAGCGGTTTACGCAAAGCCATATATACCGCTACTACGATGGGAAAAAGCAGATTGGAGGGCCTCGTCAGCATGGCCAGTGCAAAAAAAAGACCGGCAAAGCAATAAAGATAGGCGCGGTCGTGCTTATACAATAAAATAACGCAGAGAATACCCGAATTAATAAGAAAAATGGTCAGCGGTTCAGTCAGGAGATAACCATAAATTGACGAATAAGCATAGGGATATTGATAGAAAGCGCATAAGATCAGACTTAGATACGCTATCATCTTGTTTTTAAATACGCTATACGCCATGATGAAAGCCGTAAGCGCTGAAGCGAGCATTAAGAATATCTGGATGATCCGGACGGCCTCGTAATTATTTGCCCCGAATATCTTATAGATTAACGCCAGGAAAGCAGGATAGAGCGGCGTCCTAAAGCAGGATGGCTTAAACGGCGGGTTAGCCTCCATGGAAAATCCGTGGCCGTTTAATATGTTCATGGCAAGGGGGGTATAACCAAAGTCTCCGTACGGTGAAGGAACCTTACTATTATAAAAATACATGTAGCTGAAACCTAACAAGATGATAACCAATAAGATAAGGAGATCTCTTCTCTCCAGATCCTTCAGCATATTCATTTTTGTCCTTTTCTGTCCGCGATACTATTCACGCCCTCGCATGTTTCATGAGCGAAAACCTCTCTTGATTTACACAGGTTAATTATAGAATTAATACCTTAATATATCAAGAAAATTCATGATTTTTGACTTTTAAAAACAGAAACAAATTTATTGGATTACCGAACTTTTACTTATTGACACTTTCGGATAATTCTTCTATGATTAATTCTATGGCAGAAACAGAATTTCTCTATACAGCCCCTAAGAACTCTGATGGTTTTCTGGAATTTTTCCGGGCCGCGGAAACCATTAATACCGACTATCCGCTTCCCCCGACGACCCACAAGACAATCAAGATCTCTTTACTCACAAGCTTCACAATAAAAGGCATCCGGGAAACTCTGCTGGTCAAATGTTTCCCTCTTAAGATATTCCCCCAATTTTACGAAAGCGGTTATAACCAATACGCACAGGAAATCCTCAATCCCCACAGCGGGCTGTACGCCTTCTCGCCCTCTCTCGTCATTCTCTTCATTGATACCCGCGCCCTAATGGGTAACCTTTACCTCGACCCTTACCGCTTGAATGAAAAACAGAGAAAGTCCTGGGTTCAAGAAAAAACTCTCGAGATTCAATCTTTTCTAGAAACCATTAAAAAATTTTCTCAAGCCCAGATCATCATACATAACTTTGAAATCCCTACCCATTCTCCTCTGGGAATCCTAGAAAACAAACAAGCCTATGGGTTTGTCGAATCTCTGTGCCAGCTGAATGCGAACCTTCAGGCTATGGCACAAAATGATACGCGCATTTTTGTCTTTGACTATGACCTATTCTGCGCCCGGATCGGAAAAGAAAATCTCATCGATCCCAAGATGTATTATCTTGCGGATATGAAACTATCTTTCAATTGCCTTCCCGTCCTCGTTGACGCCTACATGGGATACATCAAGCCCTTCCTGTCTTTAACAAAAAAATGCCTGGTCCTTGACCTTGATGACACG
>Ga0315284_10012172_pt1 | contig 12258 bp, 14 predicted proteins | sample YL17G09_16_MG_FD_203696 | JGI IMG/M metagenome (GOLD analysis project Ga0315284, IMG submission 203696) | Sediment microbial communities from Yellowstone Lake, YNP, Wyoming, USA - YL17G09_16 | ecosystem: Environmental > Aquatic > Freshwater > Lake > Sediment | place: USA: Wyoming | collected...
GCTTTCAACCTCCTGGTTGAGCAGTATCAACGGCTGGTCTATAACGTTGCCCTGCGCATGATGGGCAACGTCGAGGCGGCTGAGGATGCCAGCCAGGACACGTTCCTTTCCGCATATAAAGCCATCTGCAATTTCCGGGGGGGCAGCTTCAAGGCTTGGATTTTGCGTATCACGGCGAACTCCTGTCGCGATAAGATGAGGGTGGCTCGGCGCACTCGTGTTATCTCACTGGATACACTGTTGCTCGAGCCTGAGAACGACCCCGAGTCGAGCGATATCGAGGCGCCGGAGGATTATGCTCTGCGCCGCGAGCTGGGCAGGTTCATAGACGAGGGCTTGACTCATCTTCCCGAGGACCAGCGGTTGGCAATCGTCCTTTGCGATATCCAGGGCTTCAGCTACGAGGAGGTTGCTCAGGTCATGGCCAGCTCTCTGGGCACTGTCAAGTCACGTCTGAACAGAGGGAGAACGCGCCTTAAGGATTTTTTGCTGAGAAGGAAGGAACTTTTGCCACCCAAATTTCGTCTTGATAAATAGAGGTAGTGTGATGTTCCTGTTTAAAAGAGAGACACTCTGCAAGAAGATACAGGGGATGCTCTCCGAGTACATGGATAATCGCCTCGGCAGCGAGGATAGGGTACTTGTGGAAAGCCACCTCGAGGCTTGTGAAGCCTGCTCCAGTGAGCTTGAATCGCTGCGCATGGCAGTGCAGTTGCTGCACCGGGTGCCCCTGGTGTCAGTGCCGAGGTCCTTCACCATAGCTGTGCCCGAGCCCAGACGTGAAGGCGTGCTCGGTGCATCTAGCCTGCGCTGGCTGCGTCCCGCTACCGCTGTGGCTACAGTGGTGCTGGTGGTGCTGCTTGCGGTAGATTCCCTCAATATCGCTGGGAGCGCGCCTGGCGGTGGAGACCTGCTTAATGAGCCGCCGAGCAGGACTTTTTCCACGTTTGTCTCCGAGGGTGCGGGTAACGATACCGGCGTGTTGACTGATGTGGCCCCTCAAGCCACCCCCGAGCCGACGCCCGGGGATGGAGAGAAAGTCCTGGTGGCGGGGAACCAGACCGCTGGAAACGAGACCGCAGGGAATGAGACTGCGGGGAATGAGACGGGTATGCTCGCTCCTGCGGCGCTTCCTCCCGGCGGTGAAGCAGCGGCAGGGCAGGAGGCAGGCGGTTTGCCGTTGCGTCAGATTGAGATAGCTATGGGTGCTGTGCTGTTTGCTCTGATTGCAATGACCATCTTTGTTTTAAGCCAGCGTAAGAGCGCTGTACGCGTGAAGTGAGAAAGTAATTAAAGTAATTTATTATAAGAGGAGGTTATAGATGAAAAAGGGACTGCTATTGGTGATAGGATTGGTCGCAGTGCTCGCTCTGCTGCTGGTCGCTTGTGAGGAGACCAGCGAGAGCGGATCCAACACCCAGCAGACGGGAATCTGGGTAAGCGGCGAGGGTAAGGTGAAGGCTGTGCCCGATGTTGCTATCCTGAACCTGGGTATTGAGTCCCAGGGGAAGACCGTGAAGGAGGCGCAGACAGAGGCTGCGACCGCTATGGCGGCGGTGGTAGCTGCGCTCAAGTCGAACGGCGTTGCCGATAAGGACATTCAGACCACTGTGTATAACATCGAGGTGGTGACGAAGTGGGACAAGGATGCTGAAACCCTGATTACCATCGGCTACAAAGTGACCAACATGGTGACGGCGAAGATAAGGGACATGAGCAAAGCCGGCACGATTATAGATGCGGTGGCTGAGGCTGGCGGCGACCTGACCCGCATAAATGGCATCAGCTTCACTGTGGATAACCCCACGACCTATTACACCCAGGCTCGAGAGAAGGCTATGGCGGATGCTGAAGCCAAGGCTGAGCAGATGGCAGACCTGGCTGGCATCAAGCTGGACAAGCCCTTCTATATCAGCGAGAGCGGCGGCTATATCCCTGTACCGTATGCGGTGAGGAGCTATGATGCAGGCGTTTCTGCAACTACGCCGATCAGTGCTGGCGAGCTGGAGATAACCCTGTCTGTTCAGGTAGCGTACGGAATCAAGTAAGGAATCGCTAAAGCAATACAGTTCTGTAGGGGCGTCCGCCTTTGGCGGACGCCCCTATGTATTCTACGCCTCCAAGTTGCACCCAGACTAGTGAGATGATAGAATGACGATAATCAGATAGGAAATCTAAAGGCTGACAGGTATGTTCACAGGCATTGTGGAAGAGGTAGGCACTGCTAAGTCTCTGCAGGCAGGAAAGCTGACTATCGCGGCTTCTGGGGTGCTCAAAAGCACCAAGCTGGGCGATAGCATAGCGGTTAACGGCGCTTGCCTCACGGTTACAAAGATTAGCGGCAATGCCTTCTCTGTTGATGTGATGCCTGAGACCCTGCGCCGCACCAACCTGGGAACGTTGCGCCCCGGCGACGGGGTCAATCTGGAACGGGCGCTGGCAGCCGATGGGCGCTTCGGCGGACACTTCGTTCAGGGTCATGTGGATGCTACTGGTAGAGTAAGCTCATTGGTTCCGGAGGGGGAAGCGTTTTTGATGAAAATCGCTGCGCCCCCGGATATAATGCGTTATGTGGTGGAGAAGGGGTTTATCGCTGTGGACGGCGTCAGCCTCACCATCGCCCACTACGAGGCAGCTTCCTTTGTGGTCTCTCTGGTCGGCTTCACCCAAAAGCATACCACGCTGGGGCGCAAGAAGTCCGGCGATGCTGTGAATCTGGAAGTTGACATAATTGCCAAATATGTGGAAAAATTAAGGGGAGAGAACAAACCCGGCGTAACCCTCGAGTATCTGGGAAAGCACGGGTTTACAACCTAGACTTTAGGGGTTAAGAAATGGCTCTAGCGACGATACCTGAGGCAATCGAGGATATAAAAGCGGGTAAGTTCCTCATCATCGTTGATGATGAGGGCAGAGAGAACGAGGGAGACCTGGTCATAGCTGCGGAGAAGGTCACCCCTGAGGTGATTAACTTTATGGCGAAGCACGCCCGGGGGCTTATCTGCATAGCCATGACCGCCGATAGGCTGGATGAGCTGAAAATACCCATGATGGTTCAGGATAATACCTCGAAATTCTCCAGCCCTTTCACTGTATCCGTAGAAGCCAGGCATAAGGTGAGCACAGGTATCTCAGCTCACGACCGCTCAGCCACGGTGAGGGCTCTCATAGACCCCGTTACCAAGCCCGAGGACATAGCGCGTCCCGGGCACATGTTCCCTCTGCGTGCCAGGGACGGCGGTGTTCTGGTGCGCGCGGGTCATACCGAATCCGCAGTAGATCTGGCGAAGGCGGCAGGGCTGTATCCCGCAGGGGTCATCTGCGAGATAATGAATGAGGATGGCACTATGGCGAGGGTGCCCGAACTCGAAAAGACAGCGGACAAGTACGGCATCAAGATGATAAGCGTGGCGCAGATTATCGCTCATCGCCGTCGCCATGAGAAGCTTATACTTAGAGTGGCTGAAGCCAGGTTGCCCACCAGGTTCGGTGATTTCCTAGCCATAGCTTACAGGAGCGCTATCGACCCAGATGAGCATGTGGCGCTGGTGAAGGGCGATCTCAATGGGGATAAGTCTGTGCTGGTGAGGGTGCATAGCGAGTGCCTCACCGGTGACGTGTTCCACAGCATGCGCTGCGACTGTGGCGAGCAGATTGACCTCGCTATGAAGGCTATAGCCGACGAGGGGCGCGGGATATTCCTTTACATGAGGCAGGAGGGGCGGGGTATCGGGCTGCACAATAAGATTAGAGCCTATGCCTTGCAGGACCAGGGACTGGATACCGTTGAGGCAAACGAAGCGCTGGGATTTGGCAGCGACCTTCGGGATTACGGCATCGGCGCGCAGATACTGGCAGACCTGGGGGTGCGCAAAATCAGGCTGCTCACCAACAATCCTCGAAAGGTCATTGGACTCGAGGGATACGGGTTGCAGGTGGTGGAGACAGTGCCCATAATTTGCAAGCCCAACCCGCAGAATGTAAAATATCTGGAAACCAAGCGCAAGAAGATGGGACATCTCATCAAACTAGATGAGTGAAATATAGCTTTCAGCGGTCAGTGATATGGTAAGCTGATAGCTGACTGCTGATCGCTAGAAAAGGGAGGTGCATTTTGGCTAAGCGTTATGTAGGCAAGTTAGTAGGGGAGGGGTTGAAGTTCGGGATAGTGGTTGCTCGCTTCAACGAGTTCATCACCAGCAAACTTCTGGATGGCGCCCAGGATACGCTTACCCGCCATGGTGTCAAGGCTGATAATGTGGATGTCGCCTGGACTCCCGGCTCATTCGAGATACCTCTTATCGCCAAGAAGATGGCTCTCACTAAGAAATACGATGCGATAATCTGCCTCGGTGCCGTAATTCGCGGCGGGACGCCTCACTTTGATTACATAGCTTCAGAGGTAAGCAAAGGCATCGCCAACGTGAGCCTGGATACCGGCGTGCCGGTTATACTGGGTGTGATTACTGCGGACAACCTGGAGCAAGCCATAGAGAGGGCAGGCACGAAGTCAGGCAACTACGGTTCCCAGGCTGCGCTGCACGCCATCGAGATGGCGAACTTGGGCAAAGCGATAACAGGCACTAAGTAGCCGAGGGTGCTGAGCAGCGAACGTACTGTCGGTTTGATGCGGTCCCCTTAAGTAACCTTGAAGACGTGGTCGCCGGGTCTCACCCTGTCCGGCACCTTGATCCCTATGGAATCCCCAGCTTTGGCTTCCTGCACGTTCGCATTGTGAATCTGCATCGACTCGACCGTTACCTCGACGTCTGTGGTGTGCCCCTTGATGTGGATTTTATCCCCGACCTTAATAGGCGCAGTCAGGTCGATGCCGGCCACTACCGGACGGGCGAAGAAAGCGTTCACCTTGCCAACTTCCAACTCAGGCATTTTAAACCTCCTCTCTAGTTTTAACCTCCCCTTGTTTTGTCTGAGGTGGTTGATAGTATAGCCAGTCTTTTACGAGAAATCAACGCCCAGTACTGTGGTCATTGGGCAAATGGGGTGTCAGTAGGGCAAGGCTCCTTCTGTGTGGTTTTATGATGCCTACTGTTTGGATACGAACTTATCTAAAGAAATTGCCACATCAGGGAACTTAGCGAGTATCTTCTTGTCTACAGTAACGAGGGGAGCATTCAAATCCATTGCTAAGGCAACAAATTCACAGTCGTAAGCGGAGCATCCGCTTTGTGTTGCTAGTCTGAGAATCTTCTCTGAAGCGACTTCGTATTCGGAATCTTTCATTAGTTGCTCAGCTTCTGAAATAATAAGGATAGCATCTTCCAGGTTTATTAAGCTACGATTTGTACAGGTTGCCAAGACATTGCAGAGCTCACTTCGCCACAGTGGAGGCGCAACCCAATGGTAATCTTTAACCAGTGCTTGTTCGGCCTGGTCTGTGCGCTTGCTGGATAAGAATAGGTAACCGATCACATTTGTGTCTACGACAATCATGGTCTTCCCGCTGTTTTCATCTCGTTAAATTTCCTGTCAGTGAGCATATGTCCTCTGGTTTTTTGACGCATCTTGCGAGCCCTGGCAAGGATGTCATTAACGCCCTCATGCTTCTGACTTTGTACTGTTTGTTCTATGCAGACTAGTATTTCGCTGTTGATGCTACGTCGATTCTCCGTCGCACTCTGCTTTAAACGCTGATATAGATTGTCGGGAATGTTTTTGACAGTGATGGCACGCATTTAACACCTCTCTGGTTCCATAGTAGTTCCATTATGGAACCATAAACCGCTTTTGTCAAGTGCCTGTCATCGCGAGGTCTAATGTCGGGGGACTGCCCCCCCCCATCGCCCTCGCAATAGCGGCAAAAAACTCTTGACACTAGGCGGGGGATTTGCCTATAATATGCCAGAACATATGTTCTCCAGTAAGGTTGTAAGATGGCTCGCTGCATCTTTCATATCGACCTCAACGCATTCTTTGTCTCAGTAGAGCAGGTGCTCGACCCTGCTCTGCGGGGCAAGCCTGTGGTGGTGGGCGGCGACCCCAGAGGTCGGGGCGTGGTCGCCTGTGCCTCTTACGAAGCGCGAGCCTACGGCTTGAAGTCGGGTATGCCTCTGGGGCAGGCGCATCGCCTGTGCCCCCATGCTATCTTCCTCAGCGGCAACTTCCATCACTACCGCGATGCCTCGGAAAGGTTCATGGCGATACTGAGCGAGCTCACGCCCGATATCGAGCCTATAGGGCTGGAGGAGGCTTATCTCGACCTCACCGGCTTCGAGCCTCTCTATGGTCCTCCCAGGGAAACGGCGCTTAAAATAAAGCAGCGGGTGAGAAACGAGCTGGGGCTAACCGCATCGGTAGGTATAGCAACCTCGAAGGTGGTGGCAAAGGTCGCCTCAGACCTGTCCAAGCCCGACGGTCTTATCGAGGTCGCGCCCGGCGGAGAGCGCGCTTTCCTCGCGCCCTTGCCCATCTCCAAGCTGCCCTGCGTTGGCGAGAAGGCGGGGAGCGCACTGAAAAGGATGGGCATTACAACTGTAGGGGGGCTTGCCAGCCTGCCGCCCTCTTTCCTGAAGCAGACCTTCGGCCTACACGGCGAGGTGCTGCATCGCTACGCCAACGGGATGGATAGCAGCAAGGTGGAGCCGTTCGGAGCGCCCAAGTCTATAAGTCGCTCCACCACCTTCAGCGAGGACACCCTGGACCGCAGCTTCCTCAAAGCCGTGCTGCATTACCTCGCCGAGCGGGTGGGCAACGAGCTGAGGGCTCAGGGCAAGTCGGCGAGGTGCATTACCCTGAAGCTGAGGTACGCCGATTTCCAGACCATAACCCGCAACCACACCCTGAAGCAGCCTGTGGATACCGATTGGGCAATTTTTGAAATCGGATGTAGCTTACTAGATAAAGCGCTGGAGCAGAGGGCTTCCCTGGTGCGTCTCATCGGCATCGGCGTGTCGCACCTGGCTGAGGGAAGGCAGCTTGACATGCTCGACCCCTGGGCGGAGCTTAGGGAGCGGCTCAACCTGGCGATAGACCGCATTCGCGATAAATACGGCTTCACCGCCATCGAGTCAGGCGCCACCATGCCTTTGAGAGAGGTGTTTCCCACAGAGGACAGGCGCTACCTCCTGCGAACGCCCTCGCTATCCAGGTAGGATGTCTTTTACCGGAAGGGGCAGAAAACTTTCTGCCCCTACGATAATTGAACTTCGCTCTCGCTGGCGCTATACTTACCCCTGATTGGGGGTGATACATGGCTGTTCGGATAACTACTCTGAGTGAAAATACCGCTCAACTCGGCTTCCTCGGCGAGTGGGGCTTGAGCATCCTGGTTGAGGCCGAAAGCGCAAAAGTGCTGCTCGATACCGGCATGAGCATATCAGCCGTGCATAATGCCGACCTCATGGGCATAGACCTCTCCACCATAGACGTGATTGTGCTCAGCCATGCTCATGGCGACCACACAGGCGGCTTGCAAGAGGTATTAAGGAGGGTGCGGAAAGAGGTGCAGGTTATAGCTCATCCTGACATCTGGGTGCCGAAGTATGTGATGTTCGGCGAGATGAAGCGTTATGTGGGAATACCCTTTACTAGAGAGAATCTGGAGTCATTTGGTGTCTCTTTTAATTTAACAAGGAAGCCTTTCAAGATAAGCGCTGACATAATGACCACCGGCGAGATAGAGATGACCACCGATTATGAGACCATTGATGACAGGCTCTGCGTCAAGAAGGGCGATAAAATGGTGCCCGACCCCTTGGCTGACGACCTCGCTCTAATAGTCAGAACCAGCGAAGGTCTGGTGCTGATTACGGGCTGCGCGCACCGTGGTATCGTGAACACCGTTCGCCATGTCCAGAAGCTCACCAAAGGCGAATATATCCATACTATTCTTGGCGGCACGCATCTGATGGTGGCTTCGCAGGAGCGTGTCCAGAAAACAGCGAGTGAGATGAAGGAACTCGGTCTGCAAAGGCTGGGTGTCTCCCACTGCACGGGATTTCAAGCCTCCGCAGCGCTGGCGAGAGAGTTCGGAGAGGTTTTCTTCCTCAACAACGCAGGTACTCAAATCACAATAGAGTAGGAACATCCGCTTCAACCTAGCTGGGTCTCCTTGAATTGGCGCCCTTACGCAGTTATACTTTGTCTATTGTGAAATACTGCGTTGTGATAATAGACGGCTCCTCGGGCAGACCTCTGGCTGAGCGGGGGGGCAAGACCTGCCTCGAACTGGCACGTACCCCCAACCTCGACCGTATGGCGAGGGAGGGCACACTGGGGCTGGTGCAGACTGTACCCCGGGGGATGGAGCCTTCCAGCGCTTGCGCTTGCATGTCCATACTGGGCTATGACCCTAAAGTCTACTATAAGGGCAGGAGCGCCATCGAGGCTGCCAGCATGGGCATCCCTATCGAAAAGGGAGAGGTCGCCTTTCGCTGTAATCTGGTGGCTGTCCGCGACGGCAGGATGTGGGACTACAGCGCAGGGCATATCGGCGACGCTGATGCCCATGCCCTGATGGATGCGGTGAATAAAAGCCTGGGCAGCGATAAGGTGCGCTTCTACCCCGGCGTCAGCTACAGGCACATCTGCAAGATTAAAGGGCATACTGATACGCTTAAGGCTGTCTGTACCCCGCCGCACGATATCCCAAACAAACCCATTAGCGATTTCCTCCCTCGGGGTTCGGGGAGCGAGATTTTGCGCGACCTCATGGAGCGCTCTGTGAAGGTATTGAGAGACCATCCTGTGAACAAGGCGCGCCAATCCCGCGGCGAAAAACCTGCCAGCATGATATGGCTCTTCTGGGGCAGCGGCGAGATACCCAGGTTGCCGTCATTCAAGAAGGCCTATGGACTGAGCGCAGCCATGACCTCTGGAGTCGACCTACTCAAGGGTCTGGCGAAGATGGCGGGGATAGAGAATCTGGATATCCCCGGGGTAACGGACGGCATGGACAACGATTGCGTCGCTCAAACAGCGGGTGCCCTGAAGGCGCTGGAGAGACATGACCTGGTGGTAGTGCACATCGAAGCGCCTGACGAGGCAGCTCACGGCGGCTTAGTCGATGACAAGATAAAAGCCATCGAGCTTGTGGACAAAGAGGTCATAAGCAAGCTCCTTTCTTATAAAAAGGATAGCCTCTGCATATTAGCTATGCCGGACCATGCTACGCCTATAGAGGTGCGCACCCATGTGGGAGACCCTGTGCCATTTGTGTTCTGGGGCGCTGGGGTCAAGTCCGCTGGGGCTGGAGTTTTCAGTGAAAAAGCGGCGAAAGCCACTGGAATTTTCATAGAAGATGGCTATACTATCATGGGTAAGCTGGTACAAGGGAGAGGATGATGGCAATCGTTGTGCAAAAGTATGGCGGCAGCTCGGTGGCTGACGCCGAAAAGATAAAGAATGTTGCCCGCAGGGCAATCGCAGCCCAGGAAAAGGGCAAGCAGGTGGTAGTGGTGGTCTCAGCCATGGGCAAAACCACCGATAATCTGATTAAACTTGCCCAGCAGGTTACAGACGAGCCTGACGAGCGGGAGATGGATTTCCTCCTCTCTACGGGCGAGATAGTATCCTGCTCGCTGCTGGCAATGGCATTAAAGGCTATGGGGCATCAGGCGATCAGCCTCAGCGGGGCTCAGGCAGGAATAAAGACAGACGCGGTACACAGCAGGGCGCGTATCCTGGGAATCGAGCCTCGACGAATCACCAAGGAGCTTGATAGAAGCAAGATTGTGATAGTTGCCGGCTTTCAGGGGGTAACCGACAAGATGGATATCACGACTCTGGGTCGGGGTGGCTCTGATACCACGGCGGTGGCTCTGGCTATAGCCCTGGGTGCTGAGATATGCGAGATATATACAGATGTGGATGGCGTCTACACCGCAGACCCCAGGCTGGTGCCGGAGGCAAGGTGGCTCAAGGAGATAGGCTATGAGGAGATGCTGGAGATGGCATCCCTCGGCTCCAAGGTTATGCACTCGCGGGCTGTGGAGCTGGGCGAGCTTTATAAAATGCCAATACTGGTTGCTTCGAGTTTCAGCAATAACCCTGGTACTCTTATCCACGGAGGTGCTTCGATGGAAGCTGGAAATAAGGTGCGAGGAATCGCGCATGACCTTAACGTAGCCAAGGTGACTATTGTTGGCGTCCCCGATAAGCCGGGCATTGCCAGCAAGATATTCGACTCTCTGGCTAAGGCGAGCATAAGTGTGGACACCATAGTCCAGAACGCCAGTATAAACAAGGTGACTGATCTCACCTTCACTGTGGCTAAGACCGATTTGAACAAAGCGATGAGGGTTATCGAGCCTGTGGTGAAGGCGGTGAAGGCTAGCGAGTGTGTCAGCGATACCAAGCTGGCGAAGGTGAGCATAGTAGGCGCTGGAATGCAGAGCGCGTCAGGTTATGCCGCCAGAATGTTCAAAGCCCTTTCCGAGGAGGGCATAAATATAGAGCTAATCACCACTTCGGAGATAAAAATAACCTGTATTATAGACGAATCTAAGGTTACTGATGCCATACGCGCTTTGCACAAGGCTTTCGAGCTGGAAAAAGGGGTTTAGCCGGGAATTCTAGAGGGGAAAATAGAGGCGTTGCACATGCCGTGTGCAACGCCTCTTGGGATTCTAAACAGAGAGTACCTCGACCACCTCGACCACCTCGGGGACTTGCTCCTTTATCACCCGCTCCACACCACGCTTCAGTGTCATCGCTGCCATGGGACAACCACCGCAGGCTCCGGTCAGCTTCACCGTAACGATACCGTTGCTGACATCCACCAGCTCGACATCTCCACCGTCCGCCTGCAGGTGAGGTCTTATCTTAGCCAGGGCAGCCTCTACCTTCTGTCTCATTTTTAACGCTCCTTCTGCTGCGCTGGGGTCGCTTCATACCCTGTTTCTACCATATCATGGAGAGAGTGTGTTGTCAACCCAGGCTAGCTGTGCCGCAATTCTTATCCCTGGGTTGTCTCTGCGGCACTGTGAAAAGCGGTGGGATAAGTAATCAAAAGGGAAGCGCCGTCGGGTGTGTACCTGGCCTTGATTGGCAGGGTTGTAGGGTGTAGACTTGGCTCTACTGCCTTGAGGAGCTAGCGATGGAATTGATATTGATTGTGATACTCACCGTGGTGCTGACACCGGTGGTGGAATTTACAACCGGAGCACCTCGGGTCATCCTGGGGGCTATCTTTCTGGTGTTATTCCCCGGTTACACGCTGATAGCAGCCCTGTTCCCGCGAAAAGAAAGCCTGCAGGTGGTGGAGCGTCTAGCGCTGAGCCTTGTGCTCAGTTTCGCCATAGTGCCACTGGCGGGGCTTATCCTCAACTACACTCCCTGGGGGATCCGCTTGGAGCCTATCTTTGCTGCCCTTGCCATCTTCATCTTTATAGCCTCGCTGGTCGCTCTGGTCAGACGCAGGAAATTGCCCCAGGGCGAGAGGTTTGAGCCACGGATACGAATGGGGATGCCGCGTATTGGCAGTATGTCGAGATTGGAGAGGGCAGTTTGCGTTCTACTCGTTCTCGCTATATTAGGGGCAGCGGGGGCGCTGTTCTACGTGGTAGCTACCCCCGAAGCGGAGGAGTCCTTCACAGATTTTTATCTGCTCGGTTCGGAGGGGCTGGTTGCCGATTATCCCCGCGAGCTCATTGTGGGCGAGCAGGCGCAGGTTACAGTCGGCGTTGTGAACCATGAGCACCAGTACACAAACTACAGGGTGGAGGTTTTGCTCGGCGGGGAGGAGATACAGGAAACAGGTCCTTTTGAGCTGGCTGATGAAGAAGATTGGCAGGAGATAGTCACCTTTGTCCCCGATAAAGCCGGCGATGACCAGAAGATTGAGTTTTTTCTCTATAAAGGGGTTGGGGCAGAGCCATATCTAACCCTTTATCTCTGGCTCGACGTGATAGAGGCATTATGAGGATACCCTTTCTTGCTCTGTCAAGGACTAAATGTCACAAGTGGCGTTAGTGTGTCAAATTGACTTGCTGCTTGAGTGGGTGATAGAATCTAGTTGGAGGAAGGGGATGCCGATATACGAGTATTATTGTCCCAAGTGTGGGATTAAATTTGAGCAGATTCGCCCCATGAGCCAGGCAAGCGAGGATGCACCATGCCCCAAATGCAAGAAAGGGTCGAAGCGAGCTGTATCAACCTTTGCCGCCTTCTCGAAGAGTTCGAGCGGGGCTTCGGCTGCGGTAGCCGGGGCTGGCGGTGGCTGTAGCACGTGCTCTGCTCCCAGTTGCTCTGGCTGCCATTGAGCCAGCCGTGCCCCTACTTTTGGGGAACCATTCTCTT
>Ga0315284_10012173_pt1 | contig 12257 bp, 11 predicted proteins | sample YL17G09_16_MG_FD_203696 | JGI IMG/M metagenome (GOLD analysis project Ga0315284, IMG submission 203696) | Sediment microbial communities from Yellowstone Lake, YNP, Wyoming, USA - YL17G09_16 | ecosystem: Environmental > Aquatic > Freshwater > Lake > Sediment | place: USA: Wyoming | collected...
GTATCGCGGCGGCCGGAGCGGGCCAAGGCGAAGAAGGCGGTGATGAACAACAAGCGTTACGTGCCGTCGGATAGCCCACCCGTTCAAGCGGTGGCCGGCGTGCGAGCCCCGCCGGACCGCCCCCGTCGGCTACGCCTCCGAGGCCCTAACCCTGGGAGCATGGGAAGGGGACAGTTCTAAAGCGATGAAACAGCGGACATTTCTAAAGCGATACAACAGGTCTCTATTGAGAGAGCGGCGGCCAGCATTGGCGTATACGGGCCCCACGCTGCAGGTCGCAGGGTTCGCTCTGCGGATTGCGGAACCGGGCATGTAACAGCAAGGGGGAGCCCCCGTCGCCGGGAACACGACTCCAGCGGTCTTCGTATATAATCTGTGCGTTGTGCGCGTCGGCCCAATCAGTCTGTCCCTCCCCTTTTGCCAGGCCGGCCTCGCCGGCTACTCCGATCGCGCCATGCGCCTCGTCGCTCGCCGGCGGGGGTGCCCGTATGCCGTCACCGAAGCCCTGCTCGACATCACGATGCTCAGCGGCGGCAAAGGCCTCAAACGTTCCATCGATATCAACGACCAGGATCACCCCATCGCGGGCCAGATTATCGGCTCGGAGCCGGATCAGATGGCCAGGGCGGCCTGCCTGCTTCAGCAGGCGGGCTATGACGTCATCGACCTGAACTTCGCCTGCCCGGTGAAGAAGATCAGGAACAAGGCCAGGGGCGGGCATATGCTCGATGACGTGCCGCGGGCGATCGCGATACTCAAGGCCGTGCGCGATGCGCTGCCGAGCCAGACGCCTACGACGCTCAAGCTGCGGCGGGGATTCGATGAGTCGGCCGAGGCGGAGGATGGCTTCTACCGTATCTTCGACTCGGCCTGGGACAACGGCTACGCGGCCGTGTGCGTGCATGCGCGGACGGTGGATCAGAAGTACATCGGGCCGAGCGATCGGTCGTTCCTCAAGTGGCTCAAGGCGCGGTATCCCGACAGAATAATCCTGGGGTCGGGCGATGTGTTCGCGGCGGAGGATGTGGTGCGAATGCTCAGCGAGACAGGGGTCGACGGCTGCTGGATTGCCCGCGGGGCCATCGGCAACCCCTGGATCTTCCGGCAGGCCGAGCACCTGCTGCGCGGGGGGGAGGCGGCGGACCTGCGGCCGCCGAGCATTCATGAGCAGCGCGACGCGCTCTGCGAGCATTTTGCGATCGCCATGGAGATACACGGCGAGCAGCTCGCCGCACGCCGCATGCGCAAAATGGGCATCAAGTATGCCCGGTTCCATCCGCAGGCCGTGTTGGTGAAGACCGATTTCATCGCCGTGACGGGGCTGCGGACCTGGAAGGCCGTGCTGCAGAAGTGGTATACGCACGACGGGCCTGGCGTGTGGCCGGACCCGAAGGCGGCTGATGAAGTGAACACGGATGACGATCCACATGCCTGCGAGGTGGTATGAGTCGCAGTCAACCGCGTAACCGCCTGGCGAAGGTGTTGCCCGATGAATGGCGGCGTTTTCTGGTCGCGCAGGGCGTGCCCAAACGCAAGTACACGGCGGTCTGCCGGGTCCAGCTTCCCGGCGGGCGAGTGATCGACGGGCTGATCATCGAGGAAGGGTGGATCATCGCGCTGGACAGGGCGGGCCTGGGGGGGCACTTCGAGCAGCGGATCGACTTTGACCCGCGCACGATCACGTCCATGACGATCCTGCAGATGGTGTAGCGTGCAAACAGCGCGCGGGGCGCGGGTCATCCGCCTGCGGTCCGCCGCGGAACGTTGAATCGGCCGACGCCGACCGTCTGGTCGCGAACGACCTGCGCTTGGCCGTACGCGGGTAGGCCAGACTTCTGCGGGCCCAGCGCCGTGCCCAAAGCGCTCGTGGCCAGATGCGCGGGTGGGCGGTTGAGGTTCTCCTTCATCTGTTTGAAGGTGGACGATTCCTTTGGCGATGCGGACGATGAGCCAACCCGCGCCGCCGCGCCAAGCTTGGCCCTGGCTGCCAGCATGCGCGCGGCATTCTGGGCGGCGAGTTGGGTGTCAATCAACGGCTCAGCCTGCGTCGACCCTGGCGCCGCCGCTTTTTTCAGCTTGCGGACGGGCTTCTTCGATGTTGTCGAATCGGTTGCGTCGCTCTTGCGTGCTTTGGCCATATCGAATCCCTCGCCTGAGATTCTACGCTGGCGGCTGGCCAGCACAATACCCCCCAAGTCGCCTTTTACAGGTTTTCCAGACGCTGTTGTTTGTCCAGCTCGAGCAGCGCGGTGATGAGGTCTTCCATGTCTCCCTGGATGATACGCTCAAGGTTGAAATTCTTCTCGCCCCCGCCTTGGCCGCCAAGGCGATGATCGGTGCAGCGGTTCTGGGGGAAGTTATAGGTTCGGATGCGTTCGGATCGGTCCCCGGAGCCGATCATGGTCTTCCGGGTGCTCGTGATGGCGGCGTGCTGTCTGGCCTGTTCCATCTCATAGAGGGTGGCCCGCAGGAGCGCCCAGGCGCGTTCGCGATTCTGAGTCTGGGATTTGTGTTCGGTCATCTTGAACTGGATGCCCGAGGGCTTGTGGAAGAGCCGCCAGCCGGTTTCGACCTTGTTGACGTTCTGTCCCCCTGGCCCGCCGCCGCGGCACCCGAACTCCTCGACGTCCTTGGGGTTGATGTCGATCTTGACGTCGGGCAGCTCGGGGAGCACGGCGACGGTGGCGGCGGAGGTGTGAATGCGGCCTTGGGCCTCGGTGATCGGCACGCGCTGCACGCGGTGCCCTCCGCCTTCAAATCGCAGGCGGCGATACGCCCCGGAGCCGGTCACATGCACGATGACTTCCTTCAGGCCCCCTCGCTCGCTCGTCGAGACGTCTTCCACCTCGAAGCGCCAGCCGTGACGCTCGCAGTATCGCCGGTACATCTCGAAGAGGTCGCGCGCGAAGAGGGCGGCCTCCTCGCCGCCCGTCCCGGCCCGGATCTCAATGAAGAAAACGCCAATCGCGTTGTCCTCCGCCGAGAGAAGCTCGTCCTTCAGCTCCTCCAGCAGCCGGCCGACGGTGACCTGAGCGTCGGGCAACTCGGCGGCCGCCAACTCGGCCATCTCGGGGTCCGCCTTCGTTTCCACCATCTGACGCAGCTCATCGATGTTCCTGACGCCCTTCTGGTACTCGCGGTACCGTGTGATGACCCCTTCGAGCTGCCCCAGCTCTTTGCTGATGGGGACCATCTGCTGCGGGTTTTTCAGGATGGCCGGGTCGTTCAGCGACTCGCGCAGCGATTCCAAGCGGGCGGCCTTCTCGTCGAGCTTACGGAGAAGCGGCGTAAGAGCGGCATTCGTATCGTCAGGCATCGAAACCTCGGGGTAACAATCAGAGAACAGCCAACGGACGGCGCAACGGCCCTGGAAGGGGAGTAGCTAATGCAGGGCAAAAAGGCGGCGGGCGCGAACCATGCCCATCAGCATAACAAGAGAGGGAGGGGGCGAGCAACGCCAGCTGTTGGCTATCTGTTACTGGTTGTTTGCTGGCGGAGCGGTGGCTCTGGCCTGCCGGAGAAAGGAGGGTAGAATGATTGCGGGTCAACATGAACGAGCGAATAGAGATCAACCCGGACGTGCATTTCGGCAAGCCAGTGATCAGGGGTACGCGAGTGCCGGTGACGCGGGTGTTGGGGGAGGTCGCGGCGGGCACCAGCTTCGAGCAGATCCGCAAGCAGTACGGGATCGCCGACGAGGACATCCGCGCGGCGGTCGCGTTTGCCAATGAGTTGGTAAGCGAGTGCTCGATCGTTGCGACGAAGGGGGCGTGATGCGGTTTCTCATCGACGCCGACCTGCCAAGAGACACGGCGGTCCTGCTGGCGTCGTACGGTCACGCATCAGAGGATGTGCGCGATGTGGGGATGGGGCGGGCGAAGGACCCGGAGATTGCGGAGTATGCGCGGGAACGTGGATCATGCTTGTTGAGCGGGGACTGGGGCTTCTCGAATATCCGAAAGTTCCCGCCGCAGAAACACCACGGCATCGTCGTGCTTGGCGTGCCCGATGGGGCCACGGGGAAAGAGACCCTGGATGTCTTGCGGGTCCTGCTGGAGCGTCCTGATGTGATTGAGAAGCTGGCCGGCCGGCTGGCGGTTGTGGACAAGGGGAGGATCCGGCTGCGACCGGGGCTTTGAGGCGGTCGATGAACGCGTACACCGTTGCGGAAACGGGTGGGGGAGATGAAGGAGCTTGTCAGGGAGCTTCTGATCAAGCTCTCCGGAATTGAGCAAGTCTATCTTGCCTGCGATGAGTCGAAACGCTACTGATTGTGGCGGCCCCCCCGCCGCTGGCTGCATCGACTATCACGCACCCGACCTCGGATCGGCGCCTCATTTCCCCTCAATCGGCACCACCCAGATGTTGCGGTATTGGACGGCGTTGCCGTGATCCTGGTAATGAAGGCCGCCGACCTTGGCGTCCTTCTCGAGCTGCGCGTTGTCGTGGATCTTGATCCCGTTGTGCAGCACCGTGACGCGGGGCTTGCCGGTCGGCTTGCCGTCCTTCGTCTCGACGCGGTATTCGATGTCGTAGGTCTGCCACTGCAGCGGCGGGAGGGAGGCCAGCGAAAACTCATCGAACGTGTCGGGGTCTTTGTAGCGGTAGAGTCCGCCACAGCCGCCGCCGGTGTAGGTGGTCATGCCGAAGGAGTCCAGGACCTGGATCTCGTCCCCGTTGGGCAGGTAGCAGCCGGAATTGGCGCGGCCTTGGCCATCGCCGGCGGGCATGAGGGGCAGGTGGAACTCGACGTGGATCTTGATGCTGGTGGAGAACTGGCGTTTGGAGTTCATGCCGCCTTTGGGGACCTGGATAGCGCCCTCCTGGGTGAGGTTCCATTCCTGCTTGGACCCGTCCTTGTTCGGTTGATTCGCCACTTCGTCAAAGTTCTTGCCATCGAGGAGGACGATCGCGCCGGCGGGGGGTTTGGCGCCGAGGGTAGGGGATTGGCGGGTGACGCGCTTGAGCTCGAAGGTGGCGTTAGGGCCGGCATCGCCTTTGATGACACCGTCGGCGTAGGAGCCGGACCAACCGGATTGGGGGGCAAAGCGGAGGGTGTCGTTATCGACCTTTCCGGCGAGTTCGATCTTGGTGATCTTTCCGTCGGGTTGCTTCTGGCGAACGAGGAGCTTGTAGCTGTTGTTGGCGAGGGCGACGAGTCTGGCTTCGAGCTTGAGTTGCCTTGGGCCCACAGTCGCGGTGCCTTCATACAGGCCTTGGACAGTCCCTTCGGGGGGGGCGGCGGCGAAAGCCAGGATGACGAGCGTCAGACCTGCGACGAGTGAGAGAGCCAGACGATACATGAGGACCTCCGAGTATGAATGCCCGCGAATCAACGGCATGATTCTCGCTGGCGGGTATCCGATGAGCAATAGACGTTGCGCTGCTACTTGGCGAAGTAATTGACCTTCTCGAACTTGATGCTTCTCGCTTCGTTGACCCACGCTTCATCGCCGTAGAGCCCGACCTTCGACACGTCAATGGGCTTGAAGCCCAGACCCAGCGCGGGCGAGCCAGGTCTGAGGCCGAAGTCATACTCCGCCGCGTTCACAAACATCGGATCGGCCAAGACCGACTTGCCATCCAGCCCCATCGCACGCCAACCGGCCAGATCCCACTTGAAAAACGGCAGCTTCTCACGAAGGGCCGTGTGCCAGATGACATTCTCGTCCCACTGGCCGATCGATTCCTTCTTCGCGACACGTTCTCTCAATGAACTGGAGGCAAACGGAACGAACAGCTCGCCCTGGGTCATCTGGACGATGTTTCGGCAGAAGGTGTTGGGGCGCTTCTCCCAATAGGGCCAGAGCTGGTAGTTGCCGCAGAACGCGAAGATGTTGTTCTGGATGACGTGTTCGTGCCCGCCGTTGTTGTACATCAGCCCCCCGCTCAGCGTGTTGTACACGACGTTGTTTTCGACGAGGTAGCCGCTGCACGTGGCGTCGAGGTAGATTCCCCAGCCGAAGGGGGGGGTGCTGTACGGCCAGACGTCGTGGAACACGTTGTTGCGGATCACGCTGCCGGTGGAGACGCCGAGGCAGTAGATGGCGCCGGCGTCGCTGAGGACGCCTTTGACCAGATGATGGACGTGGTTGAACTCGATGCGGTTGTGGTGGGTGCGGTTGGGATCATCGCCCCAGTTCCAGCCGATGGAAATGCCGGAATAGAGGGTGTCGTGAATGTCGTTGTGGGTGATGGCGTTGCCGCTACTCTGGGCCACCCAGATCCCGATCCCCGCGGGATATACGTGGCCGGCGTCGTAGATGTGGTTGTTGTCGATGGTGTTGTTGGAGGACTCGGCTTCGTCGGTGTCGGCGCGTTGGGCTTCGCCGACGCGGATGCCGCCGGCGCCGAGGTCAAAGAGGCGGGTCTGGCGGACGGTGGAGTTCTTGCAGCCGCGGCGGAGCCAGATGCCATAGATGCCGACATGGGCGACTTCGCATTTTTCGATGACACAGTTGCGAGCGCTGGTGGCGGTGATGGCGGCGGGGACTTCGACGGCGGCCTGGGTGCTGGAGTTGCCTTTGGGGTCTAGGTCCCAGTCGGCGTAGTGGAAGGTGAGGCCGCGGAGGGTGATATTCTGGACGATCTGGCTGGAGTCGCGGCTGCCGGCGAGTTGGACGAGTTCTTTGAGGAATGGGGCGACGATTCTGGTCTGATTGAGTTGTTCGCTGGGCATGGGCCAATAGGTGAGGACACCGGTTTTGCGGTCGAGGTACCATTCGCCGGGCTGGTCGAGGAATTCGCGGGCGTTTTCGACGAAGTAGCGTTGCTTTTCCTCCCAGTAGCCGATGGACCACCATTCTTTGAGAGGGGCGGCAAGCTGGACGGTTTGCGATTGAACGTCGATGGACGTAAGGGGGTGGATGGAGTTTTCCCAGGAATGCATGAGGACGAGGTTGACGTCTTCGAGGTTGGCGAGGGCTTGGAGATCGCCGGCGGCGAACTTGAAGCGGTCGCGGGCGACGGCGCGTTTGGCGGCGGGGTCCATGGGGCCGGGGATCAGTTCGGCGATGCGGAAGTAACCGGTGTTGGGGGAGCGGGCGCGTTGGCGGCGGGTGCCATTGACGAAGAGCTGGCGGAAGTACCATTTGCCGTTGCGGACATCGGGGATGGTGGTTTGCCAGAGGGGGCCGGATTGGGTGAAGCCGGTGATTTGTCGGCCGCCGCTGATGATCGGTTTTTCGTTTTCGTAGGCTTCGTAGACGGTGTTGGAGTCGAGGGATCGGAGGAGGAGGGGTTGGGTAAGTTCATAAGTGCCGGCGCGGATGGTGATGGTGGCGGTGTCCTGGTTGCCGGCGTCGCGCGTTTTTCGGACGGCGTTTCTGGCGGCGGTGAGGGTCTTGAGGGGCCCGTCTGTTCGATCTGTATTGGGCGATGCCAGAGTGCCGGACCAGCGGTCATTGCCGTCGGTGGCCACGTGGAGCTTGATCGCGGCTCCCTGCGCGCCCGCCAGCCCACTCACGAGCAGGGCCAGGACCCACGATGCGTATCTCATAGTCCTCCTGGTCAAACCGATCACGACGCTATCTCCGCTACCTCGCTGGGCTGTCGATGTTGGCCCAGAGCGATGAGGCCGGCTTGTTCGCGCGTGGCTGTGCCGGTACGCTGGCAGGGGCTGGAATGGCAAATCAGGAGGCGTGTGCATGGTATCATCAATGACCCGGCGGGAGTTTGTGGCCAAGGCGACGCTCGCGGCGGCGGTGGCGATGGCTGGAACAAGCGTCGCAAGAGGGCAGCCGGAGGTAAAGAGCCGGTACAGAATTGTCGCGTTCAGCAAATCGTTCCAGCAGTTGAACTATGAGCAGACGGCGGACCTCGTGGCGGAGGTCGGCTGGGATGGCATCGAGTGTCCCGTCCGAACCAAGGGCCAAGTCGAGCCGCAGCGTGTTGAAGACGACCTGCCAAAACTCGTCGACGCGATGAAACAACGCCAGCGAGAGGTCACCATCATCACGACGGACGTGAAGGAGGTGACGCCGCTGAATGAGAAGGTGCTCCGGACGGCGGCCAAGCTGGGAATCCGCCAATACCGGCTGATGCACTGGAAATACGCGAAGGACAAGTCGCTTGAGCTTCAGCTCAAGGAGATGGCGGCCAAGTTCAAGGACCTGGCGGCGCTGAACAAGGAACTGGGCATACAGGCGGGGTACCAGAACCATTCGGGGGTGGACTACATCGGCGCGCCCGTCTGGGATGTGTATTCCGTGCTCAAAGAACTCGATCCGAAGCACATGGCGATGCACTTTGACATCGGGCATGCGACGCTGGAGGGGGGGATGAGCTGGCCGATCCAGGCGCGGCTGGCGCAGCCGATGCTCGGGGCGGTGTATATCAAGGATTTCATCTGGGAGAAGACGGCAACGGGTTGGCGGTCGAAGTGGTGTCCGCTGGGGCAGGGCATGGTGAAGAAGAGCTTCATCGATGAGCTGAAGAAGTCGGATTTCGCGGGGCCGATCTCGCAGCACCATGAGTATTTCGAGGCAGGTGCGAGCCGGGACAAGATGGTGCCCGGGTTCAAAAAGGATCTGGAGGTGTTGAGAGGGTGGCTGGCGTGACGGGCCGATGGACGCCAACGGGGGGTGGCGGCAGGGTGTATTTACTCATACAGAATGCTTGGATACTGACCAGTCAGAACAAGGAGCTCCACGATGCGCACCAATCATCCGACGCGGCGGGAAGTGTTGAAGATATCGACGATGGCGGCGGGGGCGATGGCGTTTCCCGCAATCGTGCCTTCGAGCGTCTTCGGGCAGAACGCTCCGAGCAATCGCGTGAACCTGGCGCTGCTCGGCTCGGGTGGCCGCGGCACGGACAACTGCCGCTATTCTTTCCTGCCCCAACCCGACGTGCGCATCGTCGCCGCCTGCGACTGCCGCAAGTCCCGGCGCGAATCCGTCGCGAAAATGTTCAACGACCACTACAAAGCCGAGGTCTGCAAGCCCTACGCCGACTTCCGCGAGGTCCTGAGTCGCCCGGATGTTGATGCCTGCGTCATCGCCACCGCCGACCATTGGCACGTGCCGCTGGCGTATTACGCGGCCAAGGCCAAAAAGGACGTTTATGTTGAGAAACCGCTCTCCGTCTCGATGACCTGGTCGTGGAAGCTGCGTGAGCTGTGCCGGAAGAACGGAACCGTCTTCCAGTATGGCACGCAGCAACGCGGGGACCAAGCCCAATTCCGGCGGGCCTGCGAACTGGCGATGAATGGTTACATCGGCGACGTGAAGCTCGTCGATGTGTGGAGCCCGGACATGTCCACTCAGTTCGGGGCCGCGACCAAGCCGCCTTACGGCTCGACCGAGCCGATTCCAGTCCCGGAGGATCTTGATTACGAGATGTGGATCGGCCCGGCGCCGATGAAGCCGTACACGGCCGACCGGTGCACGTGCTTTGGGGGGTATCACATCTACGATTATGCGTTGGGGTTCATTGCCGGCTGGGCGGTGCATCCGCTGGACATTGCGCAGTGGGGGCTGGGGATGGATAACACGACGCCGGTGAGCTACGAGGGGACGGGCAAGATCCCGCCCAACGGCAGCCTGTGGGATACGATCGAGTCGTGGGACGTGATCAGCACCTATGCGAACGGCGCCAAAATCAGAAACATGGGCAGCCGCGTGGCCGAGCCGGTCGTGAAAAAGTACCACCAGGTCTGGCGGGACCACGGAACGACCTTCCACGGGACCAAGGGCTGGATCAGCGTGGACCGCATGGCCATGTACGCCAGCGATAAGAACCTGCAGTCGGTGCAGCTCAAGGAATCCGACAAGCGGTTGAATCCGGCGCAGGGCCACGGGCGGAACTTCATCGACTGCATCCGCAGCCGCAAGCCGACGATCAGTCCGTTGGATGCGGCCATCAACTGCGACACGATCAGCCATCTGGGCGACATCTGCATCCGGCTCGAAAGGCCGATCAAGTGGGACCCCGCTAAGGAACAGATCATCGGCGATCAGGAGGCAAGCAAGATGCTCGACCGGCCCGTGCGGGAGCCGTGGAAGCTGGCGTGAGCCATCGTGAGAGGGGGGCGTTGACCCGGGAAAAAGCAAACGGGGGCGGCCGCACACGTAGCCGCCCCCGTGGTCGTTCGGGGGATCTGCTGCTTACTGGCAGCGGATGAACATGTGATCCACGAAGATCGTGTCGAGCACCTTCTTGTTATTGGCGCGGTTGGTGTCCAGCACGCGGATGTACACGGTGCCGGTGATGCCGTCGGGCATGTTGTAGGTCTGGGGGGTGTTGTCGTCGCTGGTCTTGGTGACGGTCAACATGTCGGTCCAGGTCGAGCCGTTGGTCGAGTACTGGAACTTGAAGTTATCCTCGGTGCCGGTTTTGTAGGCCTCGACAGAGAACAGACGGGTCGTGCCGCCGGAGATGCTGAACGTCCAGGTGTGTTCCAGAACACTCGTCTTGCCGGAGACGACCTCCTTGAGCGACTCGTAGGAGTTGTCGCTGGCGGTGGTGTTGGCGAAGCTGCCGGTGCGGGTCCCGTACGTGGTGACTTCGCTGATGGCGTAGAAGTTCTGGGCGTCGCCCTGCACGTTGATGTTCACCGTCGCGACGTTGCTGTCGAGCAGGCCGTCGTTGGCTTTGTAGGTGAAGCTGTCGGCGCCGATGTAGCCGCCGGTGGGGGTGTAGACGAACGACCCGTTGGTGTTGAGCGTGAGCGAGCCGTGGGCGGGGCCGGTGACGCCGATCGCCGACAGAACGTTGTTCTCCGGGTCGGTGTCGTTGCTCAGAACGCCCGGGGCGGGGACGTTCAGCGTGGTGTCGTGGTGGGTCGAGTAGGAGTCGTTGTTGGCCGTGGGGGCCTGGTTGACGGCCAGGACGGCGAGGTCCTGCAGGTAGTTGAAAAGCGAGCCGTCGAGGGCGCCGAGGTTCAGCAAATCGGTGGCGAGGTTCGCGCCGTCGGCATGCCGGATGGGTTGAGGCGTGGCGGTGTTGTTGGGTCGGCCCGTGCCCGGGTTGGTGCGGGTGGTGGAGTTCATGGTGTAGAGGTTTCCGCCGGCCGAGACATCCGGGCCCCAGGCGAAGAAGGGGATGGTGTAGTTGGTGGCAAGGGTGGCGTCGCCATGCCCGGCGGTGCCGGTGCCGCCGTGGTCCGCGACGACGATCACATCGGTGTTGCCGGTGAACGTCGGATTGGTGTCGATCATGTTGAAAATCTGCGCCAGGTAGCCGTCGACCGTCTTCACGGCGTTGAGGTAGGTGGTGCTCATCCAGCCTGAGGCGTGCCCCGCAACATCGGGATCAGCATAGTGGACCAGGGAGTAGGTGTAGGGGTTGGCGGCCATGTCGCCGAGAAAACTGTTGGTCAGGGCCGACGTGGTCGCGTTGAAGAGATACGTGTCGATCTTATCGCGGCCATTGTCGGGTGCGATGGGATCGACGCGGCCGTTGGTTGCGTTCCAGCTTCGGTCGAAGAAGGCGAACTTGTCCTTGCTGGCGTAGAAGCCTGTGCGCAGGCCGTTGTCGTGGACGATATCCCAGGTGCTGCAGACGTATCGGCCGGCTTTGGCGTGGACGGTGGTGCCGTCGTCCACGTTGATGCTGACGTTGTGGCCGTACGTGGGGTCGGTGACGGGGCAGGCCGTCTGGATGTCGGTGTGGTTGGGCGAGGTCTCCGTGTAGTTGTAGTCCGCGCGGGCGTTGTTGGTCCACGACCCCTGGTTGATGAGCCGGTAAAAATTGGGCACCTGCGACTGGCCGAGTGTGGTGACCGCGTCGGGGCGCAGGCCGTCGACGCTGATCTCGATCACGAAGCTGGCCAACAACTGCCGGGCTTCAAGCGGTTCGACAAACGACCGAACATTAACGGAACGGCGATGCTTTTGGGACATAGTAGAGTCTCCTTTCGAGTCTGATGTGTCCCGGTCTCGTATCTCCTGGGCAGCAGTGGCACTGCTACTCCAACGATTGTCGAGCACCAGAGAGGAGCGAACTGATTACAAATGCCGGCCCCTCCCACAAGCTAGCTGCACCGCGCACACGGGCTGCGTCTCCATGCCCTGGCAAGACAAGATGCCTTTCGAGACGCATGTGGCGGTACACATATGCCCATGTCGCCCCATGACGACACCAAACCCATATTAAGGAAATCTCTAACACAAGCACCGCAGAAATGCAAGGGGGGTGCATAACCGTCGTTGTCGGCCAAGGATGGCCGATAAGGGATATGGCGAACGAAATCCAAGGGAACTTCGATCACGGAGGATCGACCATGCCTCGAATCACTGTGGAAGAACTTAAGTCTC
>Ga0315284_10012175_pt1 | contig 12256 bp, 10 predicted proteins | sample YL17G09_16_MG_FD_203696 | JGI IMG/M metagenome (GOLD analysis project Ga0315284, IMG submission 203696) | Sediment microbial communities from Yellowstone Lake, YNP, Wyoming, USA - YL17G09_16 | ecosystem: Environmental > Aquatic > Freshwater > Lake > Sediment | place: USA: Wyoming | collected...
TTTAGGGGGGGGGGGTTGTCTGCTTGTTTATCACCTCCCCTGTGTCGGGGTTTTTGGGGGGGGGGGGGGGGGGGGGGGCGGGGGGGGGGGTCGGTCGGCGTTGATTCTTTGTCTCTCTCTCTCTCTCCCTCCCTCCCCCCCCTCTCCCACCACCCACCCGGAGTAGCAAGCGATGGCGACGATGGCGTTGATGCCCGCCGGCATGTCGCGGAAGTGGAGGTGCTCCATCGCGCGCGTCGTGACGAGCGGTTTCTGCGGGTAGTAGAGGACGAACGCCTGGGTGTCCATGCGGACCTGTGGTGGGGGGAGAGGGGTGGCGGGGTGCGCGCGGGGTCGGCGTCGCGGAGGCGGGCGACCCGGGACGTCCCCAAAAAAGAAGGCAAGAAGATAGAAAAAAAACTGCCCACCTGGTAGTTGGTCGCCGGCAGCCCCATCGCCTGCTTGCCCATCGCCGACTGGTAAGTGTTGCGGGGCGACTGGTTGTGGTCGGGAAACGGGATGATGGACGCGCAGACGCCGAGGATCATCGACGGGTGGACCTCGCAGTGCGTAAACGCGCGCGTGTAGGCCGCGGCGGGGTCGGCGCGCGCGTCGGCGAGGGAGCGGACCGTCATCGCGATCATGGTTGTCTCCTCCTCCTCGGTGTCGACGTACTCGACAAAGCCGCCGTAGCTGAAAGAGGAGAGTGGAGAAGGGAGGGCGGCGTCGGTCTCGGCCGCGGCGCGCCGCCCTCACCTGCCTCCCTCCCTCCCCTCCCCTCCTCCTCTTTACGCACACGAGCTCGCGCCAGCCGAACGGGTCCCCCGCGGCGTCCGCCCGGCGCGCCAGGGAGGCCACATGCGCCTTGCGCAAGCGCGCGGCGCCGCCCTCCACGATGAAGAGCGGGCGGCAGCACCGCCCGGCATCCGAATACAGCCGCAACTCCTGCAGCGCGACGTCGTGCACGATGCCGACCTCGGTGTTGATGTCCACCTGGCGCCGCATGGCGCGCAGGGTGGACACGAGGGCGGGCGCGTCGCGGTGCACGCCGACCCACGCGCCGTTGAGGAAGACTTTGGTGGCGCCCGGCAGCGCGGCCGCCGTCACCTCCTCCAGGCGCTCCATGGTCCATTCGTCGAGAAAATCGAGCACGGGGGCTTGGGGGCACCCGACGGAGATGTAGGCCATCAGGGCCAGGTTTTTGACGAGCCCGCACGCCTGCCCCTCGGGCGTCTCCGCCGGGCACACCATGCCCCACTGCGAGTTGTGCAGCTGGCGCGGCTTGGCCAGCTTGCCCTCGCGCCCGATGGGGGAGTTGATGCGGCGCAGGTGGGAGAGCGTGGACGCGAACGTCAGGCGGTTGAGGACTTGGGAGACGCCGGCGCGCACGTCGGCCGCGCCCTGGGCGCCCCAGTTGCCGGTGGCGACGGCATACCGCAGCCCCCGCGTGATCGTGTCCTTCGAAATCGCCGCCCCCAGGTTGGGCTCCCGCCCTTTGTCCAATGACCGCTGCACGTGCGCGCGCGCGTCCTTGGTGAGCTTGCGAAAGAGCTGGCGAAAGAGGGAAGCCAGCAAGGGGCCGCCGAGGTCGAGCCGCTTGTGCGAGTAGTGGTCGCGGTCGTCGGGTGGGGCGCGGCCGAGGGCGGCGAGGAGCAGGCGGTGCACCATGTAGCTGGAATGGGAAGAGGGAGAGAGGGCGGGTCGGCGGATGGGAGCGGGCGAGTGGCGGGGCGCGCGGCGGCCGCGCGCGCGGCCCAGCCCTTTCCTCCCTCCTCTCCTCTACGCACCCAAGATAGTACGCCTTGCGCGTGTCGGCCGCCGGCCCCACCCCCACGTGCGGCAGCAGCTCCTTGTGCAGGATGTCGCGCGCAAAGGCAATCCGCTCGGCGCGCGCGGCGCCCGCCGCGCCCGCGCGCTTGCCGATGTAGTCGAGCGCCGTCTCCTGGGCTTGCACCGGGAACGCTTCCTCGATAGACGGGCGCAGGGCGTCGAGCATCTCGGCGTCGGCGGGGTCGTGCACGATGTGTTCAATGACGTCGCGGTCCGACGTCAGCCCCAACGCGCGGAACGCGACGACGACCGGCACATCCGCTTTCGTGTAGGGCAGCGACACGCACAGCGTCTGCCCGCCGCCCGCCCCCGCGCGCGCGAGTTGGCGCACCGCGACGGCGGATTGGGCCTTGACCGCGCCCTCGGGCGCCGACCGGCACTCGGCCGACCAGGCGTGTTTGGGGGTGGGCTTTTTGAAGACGTAGCAATGGTTGTTGGCCATGCGCTCCTGTGCGATGAGCACCTGAAAGAGGGGAGACAGGAGGGGGGTGGGGTCGGGGTCGGGGTTCGGGTCGGGGTTGGGGCAAGGGCCGGGGTTGGATCCACCCCCAACCCTTCGCCCTACCTTCTCCGACCCGTTGACGACAAAGTAGCCGCCCTGGTCGAACGGGCATTCCCCCAGTTGGGCGAGTTCCGCGTCGCCGCCCGCGTCGGCGAGTGCGCAGTAGGCGGAGCGGAGCATGATCGGCACCTCCCCGATGAAGACTTTGGGGTACTCCTCGACCTCGTCATCATCGCCGGGGGCGATGGCGGGGGTGGCGGGAGTGGTGGCGGGAGCGGCGCCACGCTCGCCACCCTCCCCCCCGTCCCCTTCTTTCGGCGCGAGGTTGCGCGTCCGCTTCGTGACGTCCACGTAGAGCGGTGCCGCGTACGTGAGACCCCGCAGGCGCGCGTCCTTGGGGAACAGGATGGCGGTCTCGCCGTCGGCTTCCGTCATCGTCGGCTTGGAGAGATAGATTTGGCCAAACCGGACGGCGACCTCCCGCTCGGGCGGCGCGTCGACGCCGGGCAGGTGCTGGGCGTTGGGGCGCACCGTGAACTCGCCGAGCTCGTCCACGACCTCCTGTGGGGGGGGCGGGCGGGGGGGGCGGGGGGGGGGGCGCGTGAGCGCGAGCGCGGCGCCGCCGACCTCACCACCACCACCCCGCCACCCCCTCCCCTCCTCTCCTCTTCTCTTGCCTGCATGTTGGAGTTGACAAACTCGTTGAAGGAGTCGAGCTGTTGGCGCACGAGGCCCTTGTCCTCGAAAAAGGCGGAGACGACGGTCCAGGCGTCCTCCTGAGAAAGGGAGGGAAGGTGACGTGGGCGCGGCGTCGGGGCATTGGTCGCCCTGCGCCCCGCGCACCCCACGTGGCCGCCGGCGGCGGGCGCGGGCGCCCCGGATCCGCGGCCGCGCGCCGGCGGCGCGCCGCCCCGCGCCGCCGCGGGCGCCGCACCGCCCTCCTCCTCTCGCCTGGCTAATCTCGGCGTCAGGATCGTACGACGCGGCGCCGTCGGGGGCCGCATCGTTGAACATGGCGGCGCGGCGCGCCGGCAGCGACGCGCGCGGGCGGCGGCGGGCGCCGCGGGCCCCGGGCGGCCTCGGCGGGCGGCGACGCGCTGCGACGGGCGCGGTGGCGTGCGGCGGCGCGCCGGCCCGGCGAAGAGTGAGGGCTCGCGCTGGCCGTCGGCGCTCAGACTCGCCGGCCGCGGCGCGGCGCCCCATGCCCAACCCCGCCCGGTGACCCGTTGGCACCCGCGCTTGCACGCGCCGCCGCGTGCCCACATGGGCGACCGCGGCGCCGATGCCGCGCGTGCACCGCCGCCGGCGGGCCCAGCGGGGTCCCTTTTGCGCCTTTTTGATAGTCAATGGTTTGACGCGTTCATGGCCATGAGGTCAGATGCGAGGGGTGGGGGTGGCGGGGCCGACACTGAGCGGGACTCGGCTGTGCGGGCGTCGTCCCGCCGCCCCACCCCCTGGCTCCTTCCCTCCTCTCAGTTACCTCCACCGCACCGACTCGGAGGGCACCCATGACTACCTCTGCAACCGCCTGTTCGACCTGCCGGACGCCGACGTGGAGGCAGTGCTCCCGCAACTCGTGACGCTCGCGCTCGCCCGCCCCGACACCCGCCTCGCGTCCTCCCTCGCCCGCCTCTGCTCCCGGTCGCTGTCGCTGGGGGCTAAATGCTACTGGCTGGCGCTGGCGGCGTCGGAGGGTGAGGGTGGGGGGGCGGGGGGGGGGGGGGGGGGGGGCGGTTCTTCGACCGCCGCCGCCGCCGCCGCCACCACCATCGCCGCCGCCGCTTCCTCTTTGCGCGACGCGTGCGAGCGCGCCGCGCTCGAGGGCACGTGGGAGCCGCCCTTCCGGGACGGGCGGCTGCTGCCGCTCTCGCCCGGCGCGGGCGGCGCGCGGCGGCGGCGCGCGGGGGGGGCGCTCTCGCCGGTTTTCCGGTCCCGCCTCGCGTCCCCCGGCGCTGCATCCCCCCCCATGTCGCCCACCGAGTCGGGCGGCCTGTCCCGGCCCGCGTCGCCCGCGGGGAGCGAGCCCCTGTTCTCCGACGACGGCAGCGCGAGCGGCCGCGCCTCCCGCCGCGCGACGCGCGACTCCGAGCCCGGCGGCTCGGCCCGCGCGCCGCCTCGCGGCCGGTGGCCGGCCGGTCCCGCGTCGCCGCCGCCCGCCGACGGCGCGCTCTCCCCCGACGGCCGCCCACTCTCCCCCGGCGGCGTCGACCGCGGCTTCTTCTCCGCCATTTCCGCGGGCTTGGAGGGCCTCATGTGCGCGTCGCCGCCGCCCGCGGAGGGCGGGCGCGGCGCGGCGGCGGCGGCGGCGGCGGCGCGGCGCGCGCCGGCGGCGCGCGCGGCGCCCCGGCCCCCGCCGCTCGCGCCGCCGGGGGAGTCCGGCGGCGCCCACTCCCCCCCCGCATCCCCGCGCCTGCGCGAGGCGACCTACGGCGCCACGCTCGACCTGGTGGAAGCGCTGACCGACGCGGCGTCCGCGCTCGCCGGCTTCTCCCCCGACGACCGCCTCTGGGCCCTGCGCCGCGGCCTGGCCGACATCAACCGCGAGCTGGACGAAGCGACGGCGGCGGGGGTGGCCGTGTGGTGGCCGCTGGGGGCGGCGGGGGGGGCGGCCGAGCGCGTCGTGCGGCTTGTGCCGTCGCGTGCGCGCCTGCTCGCGTCGCGGGACAAGGCGCCCTTTCTCCTGCTGCTCGAGGTATTGGCGTCCGCCCCGGCGCCGGTGGTCGCCGCCGGCGGCGCCTCCCCGGGCCGGCCGCGCGTCGCCGCGCTCGGCCCGCCGCCCGGCCTGTGCCCCGCCCCCCGCCCGCCGCCCCCCCCCGCCCCCGCCCCCGCGCCCTGGCTCGACGCCCAGTTGGCGGCCGCGCTTGACGGGCTCGTGGGGCGCGGACCGCTGGTGCGCGTCGTGCTGGCGGCCGCGCGGCCGCCGTCGGGCCGCGCGACGGCGCCGGGGGAGGAAAGGGGCGCCGACTCCGACCCCTCCGCCGCCCCGGTCCGCGTCAAGCTCGTCCCCGTCGCGCCCGCCGGCCCGGCCGCGGGCGCGCCGGGCGGCGCGCGGCGGCACAGACGCGTGCCGTCGGACGAAGCCCTCTCCGCCGTCGCGTCCGCCGCCGCCGCCGCCGCCGCCGGGCGCGCCGGCGGCGCGGGCGCGCTGGCGGCGGCGCTGGCGGACGCGGCGGCCGGCGTCGCGCTCGGGGGCGGGGCCGCGGGCGCGCCGCCGCCCACGCCCGCGCCGCCGCGCAGCCCCCACCCCCCGGACCCCGCCGCCACCGCCGCCGCCCTCGCCATCTACGGCGAACCCTGGCGCGACGTGGAGGCCGCGGTGCGCGCGGATTCGCCGCACGGCCGGCGGCAGGGGTGGGGGTTGAGGCGCGCCATCGTCAAGAGTGGCGACGACTGCCGCCAAGAGCTCCTCGCCGCCCAACTCATCGCCTGCCTGGACGCGGCCTGGCGCGGGGCGGGGCTGCCGTTGCGGCTGCGGCCGTACGGGGTGCTGCCGACGTCCGCCGCGACCGCGCTCATCGAGGCCGTCCCCGAAGCCGTCTCCCTGCACGCCCTCAAGGCCGCCCTGCCGCCCGGCGCCTCCCTTGCGTCCCATTTTGATGCCGCCCACCCGCGGGGGACGGCGGCGGGCGACGCCGCGCGGCGCGCATTTGTCGAGTCAGCGGCCGCGTACTCGCTCGCGACGCACCTCTTTGCCGTCAAAGACCGCCACAACGGCAACATCCTGCTGTGCGCGGATGGCGCCATCGTGCACATCGACTACGGGTTCATGCTGGGCGCGTCGCCGGGCGGCGTCGCGTTCGAGGCGGCGCCGTTCAAGCTCACGCGCGAGTTGCTCGAGGTCATGGACTCGGACGCCGCGGGCGCGCCCTCGCCCTCGTTCGACGCGTTCAAGGCGAGGGGGAGGGGGCGGTGTGGCCCTCGGCCGGGCCCCGGGTCGGAGTCCACCCCCCGACCACCCCCGCCCCGCCCCCCGTCTGCAGGTCCTGATCGTGCAAGGCTTCCTCGCCGCGCGCCGCGCGGCCGACCGCTTGGTCGGCCTCGTCGAGGTGGCGGGCGCGCCGGGCGGGCCGCTGGCGGCGAAAGGCGGGCCGCGCGCGGCGCGCGCGCTCGCCGCGCGGCTGCTCCCCGGCGCGGCCGACCACGCTGCCGTCACCGCCGCCCTCGCCCTCGTCTCCGACTCACTGGACGCCTGGCGCACGCGGCAGTACGATTACTACCAGCGCGTGCTCAACGGCATCCTGTGAGGGAGAGGGCGGGGCTGGAGAGAGGAAGAGAGGGCGGGGCTGGAGAGAGGAAGAGAAGGCGGGCCGCGCTGTTGGGTCGGCGCGCACTCACCCCTTTGCCTTAGGAGCACCCGCCGGCGGTTGCAGCCACCCGCCGCGGCCCCCCGGCGCCGCCCGGCCTCGCTCCGGGGGCGCGCCCGCCCCGCCCGCGCCCAACGCGCGCGCGCGCGGCGCGGCGTCTCCCTCTCCCTCACGACAGCTGCCCGCAGTCGGCGATCGCGATTTTCGCCGACGTCGCGCCCGACGACGACCCGTACCCCTCGACCTTCTTGACGACGTCCATCCCGTTGGTGACCGACCCGAAGACGGTGTGCTTGCCGTCGAGCCACGCGGTCTTGACCGTGCAGAGGAAGAACTGGGACCCGTTTGTGTTGGGGCCCGCGTTGGCCATCGACAGGATGCCGGGGCCGGTGTGCTTGAGCGTGAAGTTTTCGTCTGAGGGAGGGACAGAGAAGGACGGGGTCGAGGCGGGCGCGGCGGCGCTCTCTCGCCCTCCGCCCTCTCTCTCTCCGACTCTCTCACCGGCGAACTTCTCGCCGTAGATGGACTCGCCGCCGGTGCCGTTGCCGCGGGTGAAGTCGCCGCCCTGAGGGAAGAGGTGGGGGGTTGAGGGGTGGGAGGAAGGCGGGCGACCCACTGGCCGCCTCGCGCCCGCGCGCGAGGCACTGCGTCGCGTGCGGTGATCGCCGGGCGTCGCTCCGCGCCCCACGGCGCGCCAGCGGCGGCCCGCCGCCACGCGCCGATCTGCGGGACGCGGATTGCGCCGCAAGCGCGCCGCCCACCTGGCACATGAAGCTGTGGGCAGGGAGGCGGGACCCGTGTGAGTCGCCAGAGCGCGGACAGGGCGCAAAGAAACCCCCCCACCTCCCCCCACCTCCCGTTCTCTCACTCGTTGATCACGCGGTGGAAGGCCGACCCCTTGAAGTGCAGCGGCTTGCCCGACACCTTGCCCACGCCCTTTTCGCCTGAGGATTCGGGGGGGGCGGGGTCAAAAAAAGGGGCTCCACCCCGCCCGATCGCGGCGGCCGCCGCCCATCCCGCGCCGCACCGGTGCAGAGCGCGCGGAAGTTCTCCGCCGTCTTGGGCACCACGTCGGCGCGTAGCTGGAGGAGAAGAGTGGTGGGGGTGGGGGTCGGCGGGAGGGAGAGGCGGCGGCGGGCGCGCCGTCCGTGGGGTGCCTCCATCGCGCCGCCGCGCCCGCCGCCCCCAGCCGCCCCCAGCCCGCACCGTCATCTCGATGCGGCCCAGGGGCTTGCCGTCGGCCTCGATGTCAAAGAAGACGATGGGGTTGGACATGGTGGGGGGTGGGCGGGGGGTGGTGGCGGGGGGGAGCGGGGGGGACGGCGGGGGTGTGGCGGGCGCGCGGGCGGCGTCGCGCGCACACTCCTCCCAGACCATGCCCGAGGCGCGCGTGAGCCACCCGGCGCGCGGCGCGGGCATCGTGCTGCTGCCGCCGGGGGCGCAGCTGGCCCGGGCGGCGGGGGGGGGGGGGGGGTGCGCGGCGGAGGGCGGCCGCGGGAGGAAAAAACTGACGCGCCGGCCCCCACCCCCCACCCTCCACCCCACGCGCCGCGCCCACCCCCACGCCCCAGCTTGACCGCGTCCCGGCTCCCCCCCTTCGCCGCCCCGTTTCTGTGGGGGGAGGGGGTGCCGCGGCACGAGGCCTCCTCCAGCGCGGCCTGGGTCGCGGCGTGCGGCCCAGACCCTGTCGTGCTCACAAACGCGCCTTTGGCGGCGGCGTTGGCGGGCGCGCGCGCGTGGTCGGCCGCCGGCGTCGCGGCGTCGCGCGACGCCGCGCCGGCCACTCTCGCCGTCGGCCCGCCCTCCGGCCACCCGGTGCTGCTGCCCCTGGACGACGCGTGCAACGGGGCGGGCAGTCCGTATAGGATTCGGGCGCCCGCCACCCGCGTGTCGCGCGCGCCGCTCGCGGACGCCGCCGCGCGGGCGGGCGCGTGGGGCAGCCGCGCGAGCGCGGTGTCGGCCACGCTGATTCAGGGGGGCGAGCGCGTGTGCGGTGGAGGCGGGCGTGGCGCGCACGCCGCCAAGCGGGGCCCGCTGGCGGCCGCCGCCGCGTCGTCGCTTGATTGGGCCTGGCTCTCCTCCTGTGCCTCTGAAGCCGGGTGGGGTCCCCCTCTGGCCCTGCAACTCACCCTGGCTGGCGCCCGTGGCGCGGTGCTGCCCGCGCGCGCGTCCGGGGCGGACGCGCTGATCGCGCCCGTCGCCGGCGCCGCGCGCGCGCTCCTCGTCCCCCCGCGCGACTTCCTCGCCCGCGCCTACCCCTACCCCGTGTCCCATCCCGCGCACGGCGCGTCCATGGTGGATTGGGGGGCACCAGACCTCGCCGCCTGGCCCGCCTTCGCCCTTCTCTCTTGCCGCGTCGCTCATTTGACCCCCGGCGACGCGTTGCGCGTGACCGCCGGGTGGGGTCTGCACGTGGAGCTGCCGCCGGACGGGGCGGGGGGGGCGACGGTGCTGCTCACGGCCACGCTCGGCCGCGGCGACGGCCCGCGGTCGCGCGGCGCGCTCGAGCTGCAGGCCGCGCTGAGCGCCGAGGCCCGCCTCGGGGATGCCTTCAACTCCCCAGTCCGCGTGCGGGACGCGCTGGGGGCGCTGGGGGGGGGCGGTGACGTTCGGACCTGGCTCGTGGCGCTCGCACTCCCCTCCCTCTCATCCCCCGACGGCGCCGCGGCCGCCGCCGCCGCCGCCGCGGCCGACGCCCTGGCCGACGCCGCAGCATTGTTGGAGGTCGGGTCGGGCCGGGGCCGCGCCGGCGCTGCCGCGCTCGCGCGCACACTGCGCGCGCGGCGCCACCGCCCCACACCCTGGCTCGAGTGCCCGGCCGCCGACCCGGTGGCTGCGGCCGACGTGCTCATGCTGTGCGTGGACGAGAGGACGGACGAGGAGCGAGCCTACCCGTCGCTGTTTCGCGCCGCGTGCGAGGCAAAGGTCGCCGCCCGGCGCCCGCTGGCGCCCGAGCGGGCGCGGGTGGCGGCTGGGGGGACGCGCGCGATCGAGGGGCGGGGGGCGTGACGTGGAGAGGCTCGCGGCGCCGTGTGTGCGAGGGCGCGCGCGGAGCAACTGGCGCGCCGCGCCGCTCGCCTCTCCCACACCCTCGCCCCCCGCCCGCGACCCGCGCCCCCCCTTTCCGCGCGCCATGCAGTCCATGCGCCCCGCGGCCCTGCGCCGGCCCGGCGCGCCCACCCGGGCGGTGCCCGGCATCCGCGCCGCGCGGCCAGCCGCCGCGCCGGCGCCGCGCCGGCCTCAGGTGTGAGGAGAGGGGTCAGGCAGAGGGACGAGAGAGTGTTTTCGAACCGTCTGCCGCGAGCCCGCCCGCGCAGACCGCCTGCCGCGCCCCCCCGCGCCCCGGCGGCCGCGCCGCGCCCATCCCTCGCGCCCTCCCCCGCCGCTCCCCAGCTCGCCCGCCCCGCGCCTGCCCCTGTCGGCATCCCGCACCTCCCCATTCGCCTGCCGACGCCGCCTGCGGCGGCCGCGGGGTCCCCCGCCGCCGATGACGGCAAAATCCTGGGCGCGACGCCCGACACCTGGAAGAAGATCGGGGCCCTGGGCTTCATGTTTTTCTGCATCCTGTTCAACTACACGATCCTGCGCGACACCAAGGTGAGAGGGGGAGGGGAGACGGAGGTTCCGCAGGCGCAGCATGCGCGGCGGTTGGGGATCGGGTGCGGCCGCGGGCGCGCTCCAGGGGCCGTATTGGGCGTTTGAATGATTTTGGGACGGGCGGCGGCTGGCGCGGGCGCGTCGCCGCGCTGTCGGGGACAGCGCGGCGCGGCGCGCCGCGGCCGCCGCGCCGCGCCGCAGGGGCGGGCGGCCGCCGGCCGCCCTCGCCCCGCCCGCGCGCTCTGCGCACCATGGCGTCTCGACCGGGGGGGGTGGCCCCGGGCGAGGGCCGCCCCTTTGCCCGCGGTCGGCGGATGGCATGCCTTCGGCCGCCGGCCCCCGTTCGCGGAACGGCGTCGCGAAAACACCGCCCCACGCACCCCACCCCACCCCACCCCCAGGACGTCCTCGTCGTCACCGCGCCGGGGTCGGGCGCCGAAGTGATCCCTTTCTTGAAGACGTGGGTCAACCTCCCGATGGCCGTCGGTTTCGCCGTCCTCTACGCCAAAATGGCCGACACGCTCTCCAACGAGGCCCTCTTCTACACGTGCATCATCCCGTTCATCCTGTTCTTCGGCGCGTTCGCGTTTGCGCTCTACCCCGCCCGGGACTTGATCCACCCGACCGCGCTGTGCGAACGCCTCGTCGCGTCCGCGCCGCGCCTCGCGGCCCCGATCGCGATCCTGCGCAACTGGACCTACTGCCTGTTCTACGTCATGGCCGAGCTCTGGGGGTCGGTCGTCGTCTCGGTGCTCTTCTGGGGGTTTGCCAACCAGGTCCGGTTTGGGGGGTGGGGCGGGGGCGGGGGTGGGGGTGACGAGGGCTCTGTGGGGTTCCCGTTTTATCGGGGTCGGGTTGTGCCGACCCTCGCCCACCGCCCCGCCCAGATCACGACCGTGGACGAAGCCAAGCAGTTCTACCCCCTCTTCGGCCTGGGCGCCAACGTGGCCCTCATCTTCTCGGGTCGCGCGGTCAAGGTCGGGCAGAGGGGAGAGGCGTGGTGGGAGCGGCGCGGCCCGGCGCCGACCCCGGCCCCGACCTTAACCCCCTCCCTCCTCCACCGCAGTACTTTTCCTCGGTGCGCGCCGCGCTGCCGCCCGGCGTCGACGGGTGGGGCGTGTCGCTCAAGGGCATGATGGGTGAGCGCGCAGGGAGCCTTTTTTTCAAAGGGGACGCGGCGGGTCGGCGCCCACACCCCAACCTCTCAACCCCCGCCCCGCTCCCCCCCCTTGCCCGCAGGCCTCGTCATGATGTTTGGCGCGCTCATCATCGCCACCTTCTACTGGCTCAACCGCGTCGGTGAGCGGGACGGGGGGAGGGTGGGGCAGGGAGGGATGGAAAGGAAGGGCGCGCACGCCACGCCCACCCCTCCCCCCCCCTTCCCTCGCAGTCGTCCCCAAGGTCGCGGCCGGCCAGCCCAAGAAGAAGAAGGAGAAGGTGGCGATGGGCGTCGGCGAGTCGGTCCAGTTCCTGGCCAAGAGCCCCTACATCCGCGACCTGGCCACGCTCGTCGTGGCGTACGGTGAGAGAGGGGGAGGGGAGGAGAAAAAACCAGACGCCAGACAAACCCGGACCCAACCCCAACCTCCACCCCGACCCTGCAGGCATCTCCATCAACCTCGTGGAAGTCACGTGGAAGTCCAAGATCAAGGCCCAGTTCCCCAACCCCAACGACTACTCGGCCTTCATGGGCGACTTCTCGACCGCGACCGGTGAGGCGGGGGGGGGGGGGGGGGGCAGAGGGAGCAAGAGGGAGGGAGTGGCGCACGCGCTTTCGCACTCGGCGCTCCATACCGCGCCCGCCGACCCCCCTCCCCCCCTCCCCAGGCGCCGTGACCTTCCTGATGATGATCGCGTCCCGCGTCATCTTCCGCAAGTTCGGCTGGGGCGGGGCCGCGATCATCACGCCGACCGTGCTCCTGATCACGGGCGTCGCGTTCTTCGCGCTCGTCCTGTCGGGCAACACGTTTGCGCCGTCGCTCGCGACGCTCGGCCTCACCCCGCTCATGGCGGCCGTGCTCGTGGGGGCGGCCCAGAACGTGTT
>Ga0315284_10012177_pt1 | contig 12256 bp, 16 predicted proteins | sample YL17G09_16_MG_FD_203696 | JGI IMG/M metagenome (GOLD analysis project Ga0315284, IMG submission 203696) | Sediment microbial communities from Yellowstone Lake, YNP, Wyoming, USA - YL17G09_16 | ecosystem: Environmental > Aquatic > Freshwater > Lake > Sediment | place: USA: Wyoming | collected...
TTATATTAATTACAACATTTTTATTCTGACATTCTAGCAATTTTTATTCAAACATTCTAGCAATTTTTATTCTAATGACTTATGGAATCAGAACAAACTAACAAATATAAGAGGAGTGATATAACTGATGGTTTCATATTCGCAGCGAAAACACGTATAGGGATTGATGCGGAGTGATATAACTGATGGTTTTCGCCAAAGAAATGACTCCAAATTTTTAAACCGTTATCTGAACGAAAGTTGTGGATTATATACATTAAAGTATTTTAAAGAATTTTTTAATATTTCCCAATCATTCTCATTTTCTGATGAAGAAAAGAAAATAGCAAATAATATAATTATTGATGGAAAAGTAAATGGTACAGAAATGATTGTTGCACCAACTACATATACAAGTAAAAATTTTAATGAAGATTTTAAAATCAAATAAAATAATTAATAAATATTGTTTAAGTTAAATAAAAAATATAATAATAAATCATTTTATTATTATGTCTGAAAAACAAATAGTTCCAAAACGTGTTTTTATTGTTCCATACAGGAATCGTATTCAGCATAATTTTTTTTTAGTAAACATATGAGTTTTATTCTAGAGGATTGTGATGATTATGAAATTTATTTTTCTCATCAATGCGACGCAATAACTTTTACATTATTTTCTATAAAAAAATTGGATTAATTACAACACAATTACAACACAATTACATTTTACCACGAAATCTCAGACAGCCTATAAAGACAACCAGGAGGCATATTCACGGATCTACCTCTGCTCTTCGTTATTTTCAACGTTACCCCAAACGTTTCTTTCATTTTTTTGTTTATTAAACCACTTAATAGAGATATATACACATCACACGACACATAAATACCAGTGTATCGTTCAAAACCTGGCTGACGAATCGAAGTTATCTTACTTTCAACTATGAGCTCTGTTTCTGTCTCTTTTGAACGTAAAATACACTCATTAATTGTATTAAGCATAACACTTTCATCTGTCGCACTTTCTGGCCTTAGATAATAACAAAATCCACCATTTGAAACATTATCTGTTCCTGTTTCTTGGCGATTATTATATCTGAAAATTTCAAGCCCAGTTGTTGTCGGAAGTTTTTTAATTCTTAATGAATTCATATCCATTAATTCGTCTTGTGTTAGTTTAAGCTCAAAACATAAATAGTATGATTCTGTTTCTAGTCCTAATATTGGTTTGTTGACATAGAACATAGTACAACCTGACTCGTTTATGCTTGAACCAGCACCACAACTTGACCCAAATCTTGATGGCGTTTTTGTTTGAATAGCTTTCAATAATTTTTCAGGAACATGTCTGTATGAAGGATTATCTAATCTATGTCTTGAAACACTATGCGACGCATCTGAATTTAATTGTGTTTGTTGTAACATATCAATAATCTTTTGCTTAATGTTTTCTGGATTTTGATTATTTTGGATTACTTCGGAATCTGTTATTAAAGCATTGATTATATCATTCATTACTGCTTCTTTTTCTTTAAAAGTTGCTTGTTCTGATATACACCTTCTAGGAATGTGAATTGGAATAACAGGACTTCGGATTTTATTTCCTTTGCGTACAATAACTGAGTTATTTTCGCTAATAATGTTTTTTGCATTTGTTGGAACGCTTTCTTCGACACCATCACAGAAGTCAATATATAAATCAATTTCTCCGCTTTCTATAAGGTCTTTATTAATATAAACTAATAAATTGTCATTAGTATGATATCCACAAGCTCGCCCTAATAATCCTTGTAAAAGAGTGTCTGTCTTTGTTTTCATTGATGTCTCAAATACAAATGACAGATAGTTTTTTGGAACAACTGTACCCATTCTACATCTTTCTCTCAAAATAATGACTGTTGGATTAACAGGTTTCTGTTCTAATTCCAACATATTAATGATTTCTGAATGATCTTGGTCATATTTTCTTACAGTCCATTCTGCTCTTTTACATATTTGCTCGGCAATTTCTGCGTGTTCATTTTTGCGAACTCTTATAATTGCCCAGTTACATTCTTCTTTTTTACTGTTGAGGGCTTCTCTCAAAGAAGTTGTCCAGTTACTATATTTAATTATTTTGTTGTTTTCCTTTAACCATTTTACTCCACGATAACCATCTCCAGGAATCATTCTGATTACTTTTTTTGATTGTTCAAAATTACCATTATCGCATAATTCGGAAAATGGAGTGGCAGAAACAGAGCAAATATAATTATTCTTATTTTCAAGAATATCATTATCACCATTGACCGGCAATCCAATATCTTTTAGAAACTTGCTTGGGGTCTGGCCAACAGTTTGCGCAAAATGAGATTCTTCATAAATAAAGAGGGTGTTCTCTTTTGGAATTAAAGATATTTTCTTTGATAACTCAGTTCCCCAAACAATCATAACTTTATCTTTAATTTCTTGGATAATATCCCCTGCTTCAGAGAAACTTATTCCATTAAATGCTTCCGTGTTAGTTTCAAGAAAACGAACATATTTTTTGTCGAAAAATGAACGTTCAGTTGAATTACCTTTTACCTGTGTTTGGAGCTGTTCTTTCAACTCTCTTTCGCGATTTCCGGTGAAGATAACAACGTTATCAACTATTTTGGTACGAATCATCTCTCCGGCTAGCAACAAAAACGCACTCGTCTTTCCAGACTGCATTTGAGCAAACAGAATTGATGATCGCGAACCAGATTTATAATTATTTATTGACTCATTTATAGCAGAAATTGCCATATTCGAGATATCACGCGTTGGGTTGAACATTTTCTAAATTGATGATTGCTTTGTAAGCGGTTGTTGGTTATTTATACTTACTACTCATAAATTAATAAGCATTTCATTTTTTTTCATTTTAAAGCAAAAATGTTATTAACTAAAAATTATGTTTAACTAAAAATTATGTTTAACTAAAAATTATGTTTAACTAAAAAAGTGTTAGTAATGTGTTATTTAGTATTTTTATGCTTCATATAATAAATATATAAAACGTATATTAAGCGTGCCATTTTAAATATTCAAGGGTGTAAATATTCAAGGGTGTAAATGTTTGATTATAATAAATATGTATAATTTAACTTTGCATTATTGAAAATTTAAATTTCATAACTTGTGCATAAGTTGCAAAGATGATTCAACATATATTATTTTATATTATTTGTTCAAATAGTCTTTCATATTTATTTAAACTTAATTCTAAACCATCAAGATTTAACTTGAGGTTATCTAATTTATCACCATTTCCACAATAATTAAAATTACATGATCTATCATTTATTTGAATTTGTTCCTTATTTAATATCATATTAGCAATATCTGATAATTTATATTTGGTAGTATATGATAAATTGAAAGTTTTAGGCATGTTATTTGAAAATGTAAAATTATTAATATAATATTTTATAATTTTAATAAAATCATCTTCAAACATAAAATCAAAATACTTATCATTAAATATTTTTACTTTTGTGCCATGTTTTTTTGCTAAGAAACATGACTTAATAAATCTATCTGGTTCTTCATTTATATGAAAAATATTAAAAATACGAAAATTAACAACATTATCATATTGTAAACTACGTTTATAAATCAAATATTTTGAAAATCCATAATAATCTGTTGGAATTGTTAGTAAATTGTTATTTACAGATTCTCATATTCAATATTTTGAAATCCATAATTTTTGTTTTGTGTAGTATGTTGTTCTAATGTCTGTTGCTGTTGTTCTAGTGTCTGTAGTTGTAGTTCTAGTGTCTGTAGTTGTTCTAGTTGTTGTTGTTCTAGTTGTTGTTGTATAGTTGTTTCAATAGAATCCGTGATTTGTAATTTGTCAATTTTTTTATTTAGTAGATTAGATTGTTGAATCAAGTTGCAATATTTAGTATGAATATTATCTAAATAAATTTTGCCATCTAGTGTTCTATATTGTCTTTCGACGGATAAAGTTTTGAAAATGTCAGAAGCCAAAATAAAAAATTCCTTTGATGTGATCAATTCTTTTTCCATCATATTTTGTATTCCTAAGAACAATTCAATGCTTGCGATAATTCCACAAATTAAAGAAATAGAGCAACATAAAACTGAAATAATTCCTTGAGAGATATATGGTTGTAATCCAACGCTAAACACCGAATTCATTCCTGATAAAACAATAGTTGGAATTCTAAAATACTTGAGATATCCTTTAAAAAAATAGTAATTTAGTTTATGATAATCGCTATTATGAAGCGATTGTGTTTTAATTTCATTTAATGCTAACTCAATTCCATCCGTCCAAACAAAATTATTAATATTATTATCCATGTTAAAATAATATTATTTAAAAATATATACAAAAAAATAAACTAACATATATTATTATCGATATGCATTGTCGTATGTTTTCCTAAAAATAACATTATCTAAATAATGATATAATGTGTTATAATAGTAAGAAAGTATAATTCAATTTTTAAGTGTAATGCTAACAAATTTCGTAATAATTTTTTGTGACTCATTTCTTTTTGGGAAACCACCAGTTATGTCACTCTTGTATTTGTTAGTTTGTTGTGTTGTCATAGCCCATTTGTAAAAAATATTTATAAAATGTTGAATTAATTAAGTGATAATAGAGACCAATTAATTTTCTCAGAATTTAACTCTAATAAATGAATTACTACTGGATTTGATGATAGATTAAACCAATTTATTTTCTCTAGATTATCTTCTCTAGATTATCTTCTAATAAATTAATCGCAATTGGATTTGCAGATAAACTATACCAGCTAATTCGGTAATAATTTGTGCGAAGAATGCGAATATATGCTTCAGTATCCGTTTGTATAATTATTATATTGTTAGTTATAACAAAATAAATTTAAATTTTATATAAAATACCTTGTTTATTGTGTTATAAATTATTATCTAAATTAAATATATGATAATTGATAAAAAGAAAAAGGGTAATATAACAATATATTATGTAGATAAAGACTATGATGATAAACTACAAAATGTGTTAAACGCAAAATTAAAAAGAGACCAAATTAAGAATATAATTGATGATGATGCTGATGTGTATACAGCAGAGGGTAAATTATTATTAAGATATAGAAAGAATAAATTAAATAAAAAATATGTTGAAGATTTTTACGAAAATGTTATAAATTTTGCTACAAAAATAACAAGTAATAGGGGATCTGCGTCAGGAAGTAACGAAAAAAATGTATATAAAAATCCAAAAATAATGACAAACATTATTGGGTTTTTTGATAAATTATCGCCAAGTCAAAAAGTAATTTTAAAAAAACAAGGTAAAACGTTGAAAACTACTGTAAGGGAGTGCCGTTTTAATATGGATTATCCAGAACAATATAAAAAACTAATTCCTTTAATTAAACAAATAGATGGTTATTATGAAAAATATATACCAGATAATTATCGTTCGCAACGGAAAAAATGTGACCAAACACCATTTAAAATAGACGGTACATCATTTACAACAATAACTACCAATGTAAATTTTCAAACAACAGTACATACGGATAAAGGAGATGATGATGAAGGGTTTGGAAATTTATCTGTTATTGAATATGGTAAATATAAAGGGGGTGAAATTTGTTTTCCACAGTATGGTATTGGAGTTGATATTCGTTCAGGAGACATATTGTTTATGGATGTTCATCAACCGCACGCTAATTTGCCGATAATTTTAGAAACTCCAGATGCGAAAAGATTATCAATTGTTTGTTATTTAAGAAAACAAATATGGGAAAAAACAAAGGGTAAAACTAAAAAATTTATGATTGCGCATAATAAAACAATTAAAAATAATCGTAAAACAAAAAATTAAAATATTCAAATGGGCGTTTGAAATGAGAAAATGTGTAAAGAAAAAATTGAAATGCTTTTTTCATTACTCAAAATCAGTACAACAATACACCAACTACGCGTTACAAACGAAAATGAACACAGAACTATATACAATACTCCTTCAAGAAAACATTCGTGACCTTGATTGGGAAGGTTTATCAGGTAATCCAGAAGCAATAGATATGTTAGAAACTTACTTTGAACAAATTGATTGGAAAATTTTGTCTATTAACCCAGCAGCTATTCATTTGTTAGAAGCAAATCAAGACAAAATTGATTGGAATAATCTGTCAGAAAATCCACAAGCCATTGATTTACTAGAAGCAAATCTAGAAAAAATCAATTGGAACAAGTTGTCTCTTAACACATCAGCTATGCATTTATTGGAAGCCCATCCAGAACAAATTAATTGGATTAATTTATCCAAAAATCCTGCTGCTATTCAATATTTGGAAGACCATTTTGACAACATTGTTTGGTATTCTTTATCAATGAATCCATTAGCTATTCATATATTGGAACAATATCCTGAAAATATTAATTGGGGTTGTTTAAGCACTAACGTTAACCCAGATGCAATTCAAATATTACAAGAAAATCCGGACAGAATTAATTGGACAAATTTATCTTTAAATCCAGCAGCTATCCATTTACTAACGGCAAATCCAGACAAAATTAGTTGGAATCGGTTATCAGCTAATCCAGCAGCCGTTGACATCATTTCGGCAAATCTGCTTAGAGTTGATTGGGAATTGTTTTCTCTAAACTATTTAAGCCAAGAACATCAATATTATTTGAACAGTATTGACACCAATGAATATGTTATGAAATAAACTTGTAATTAATTAAACATTTTTTTATTTAAAATTGATTTATTTTTTTCTGAATTTATTGTTAGTATAAACGACTAAAACAAAAATGAACACAGAATTATATTTGACACTTTTGCGTAATAATATTAATAAAATAGATTGGAGGGAATTATCTTTACACCCTGAGGCAATCAGACTGCTCGAAGAAAACATTGATAAAATTTATTGGCCATATTTATCATTAAATCCAGCAGCAATCCATTTATTAGAGGCAAATCAAGAAAAAATTAATTGGATAAGTTTATCATCTAATCCAGCAGCAATCCATTTATTAGAGGCAAATCCCAAAAAAGTTGATTGGTTACGTTTATCATCTAATCCAGCAGCAATTGAATTATTAGAAGCTAATCCAAAAAAAATTGTTTGGCACAAGTTATCCTTAAATCCGGCAGCTATTCATTTACTAGAAGCTAATCCAGATAACATTAATTGGGTAAACTTATCTGAAAATCCAGCAGCAATCCATTTGCTAACTGAAAATCCTAACAAAATTGATTGGCAAATATTATGTATAAACCCAGCAGCAATCCATTTAATTGAGGCAAATCCTAATGCTATTAATTATTGGATGACATTATCATTAAACCCATTAGCTATTCATTTACTAGAAGCTAATCCAGATAAAATTAATTGGATGTTTTTATCAAAAAATTCAGGTGCAATCCATTTATTAGATGCAAATCAAGACAAAATTGATTGGTCTATGTTTTGCCAAAATCAGTTAAAGCCTTTATATAAATATTGTCTTGAAAATATAGTGTCAACCAATGAATATATTATGAAGTAATAAACTAATTATTTTTTATTGGTTCAGTGATATAACTCGCGGTTATTCCTGAATTATAAAGTTATATTATTTGGATTTCTTCAAACAAATATGGTTAATAGATTTGTTAGTTTATTTAAAATTGAAATGCGTTTTAAAATATACTTTTAATTAATAACCATAATCAGTTAATAATGTTCGCAACAAATTCAGACTCATTTTATAATTTGCTTTTGAGCAAACGAGAAACAACGACACAACGAGAAACAACGACACAACGAGAAACAACGACACAACGAGAAACAATGTCAATTGATTGGTCTAAATTATCAAAATCACAAATTGATTTGACTAAATTAACAATTTCAGAAAAAATATTAGAAGACATTCAAGTTACTAAAAATTACAACATTATAAAATCTCAACACGCTTTGCCAACTTATAGTCAAATGATTAATATTTATACATTACAAAATAAATACTTTTCGCTGTACAACGATTATATAATGACTAACCAGTTTAAAGAATTACTCGTATTCAATTTCGATAAGGATGATTATGATGATTGGACTGACATAACTGACATTCAAACTATGCAACAACTCAACAGCAATATTAAAACATATGCACAAATTGAAGTTTCCGCATTAGTACGAAATTACGATAACAATTTTGTAGCAGATGTCACAATACTTAACACTGTATTGGCGAACAACTTAAAAGCAGTGCCTTGCCATTGGAGACTCACTATTGACTATACTGGACGTATTTTGAACTCACAACAATTTATATTTTAATTATTTATTATTTTTTCATTTACAACGCCCTTAATATTTTTTATATTTAGACGAGTGATATAACTTGTGGTTATTCCTGGGTAAATAATAAAATTGAAATGTTTTTATTGATAATAAGATATATAAATTAACATAAGAATGTCACGCCAAGTTTTACAAACTGAATTAATCATCGCTGGAGAGATTTATAAAATAGAGTTTATAAATTTAATTTATAAAATAATTATAATATCATTATTGTTTATTGCTTTAATTGTAATAATAAGCAATATTACAAAATATATTGAAAATAATTATAAACTTATGAATGACCTCAGAGAAAATTTAAATGAACATAAAATTATAACTGATGAAATGCTTCATACACTTACTGAAAAGATTGTTTCTAATTATACAATTATTGATGAACTTAAAGAAATTATAAATTTACAAGGAATTGATATGAATAAATTAACCGAAAAAACAGATTCACAAGAATGTATTAGTAATGAAATGTTTGAGACACTTACACTTACTGAAAGGATTATTTCAAATCATGTTATTTATACTAATGGTTTATTTGATTCGCTTACTGAAAAGATTGTTTCTAATCGTGATGTTACTACTTCTATAACTGATAGAATTAATAATTTTGAATTAAATAATAATAATAATAATATTATTATTGGAACATACGATAATAATCCTGGAGACAACTTCGGAACTCGCAGAACACAGATGCAATTATATGTTAATATTTTGAGCGACAATATTGAATTATCATACCGATATCATAACCTTCTATATATGTCCGAACTTTTAAAGCTAAAAAAATTAAAAAACATAAAGATGACTGGTGGGGATGGTCGTTCAGACCACATGCATTTAGATGCATCATATGGTATTACTTTACACGTACACGATCCAATATTATTAAATCCAATAGATGAAGGTATGACAAGATCGACAATTGCATTGATGAGACAAGATAATTTTGAACCTTTTCGAAATGAATTTCAAACAAGAAACGACCCATTTTGGGCTAGTAATTCTCAAGGGTTTATAATTATATACACTAATATGGCATGTTTAGCAAAAATTTTAAATTTGAAAGTATTTCATAATAAAATTGATTGTACTGAAAATGTATATAAAAAGGTAGATGAAAGATACAGTTATAAATTTAACTTTTTAGAACTATATTTTAAAGAAATGGGGTATATTGGATATAATAATAATTAAAATTTAAACTAACTAACGCTTTTTTACGTTCTACTAATTTCAACATTTTTTCAACAATTAAATACAGAGTGATATAACTCACGGTTTTCTTTTTGGTCGGTATAATACAATTTATATATGATTGTATGTCATTATTTGTTTTTTATTATACAGAATGAATTGAATGTTTATTAAATTGGGTTAAAAATAAATAAAAAATTGAAGTGTTTTTCTAAATATATTTTGTTAATAACTATAAAAACAATGAATAATCGACGACGAAAATTAGAACCCCGAATTTGCGTGATGTATCTTAAAAATAATATGGATAGAGTTGATTGGAACGGAATATTCCATTTACAAGAAGATATGGATTTAATTGAAGACGTATTGAACAAAATTAATTTAGACATTATCCAAAGCTCGGAAGCAAAAAATGTCTGGGATAGTTTTGATAATCCTATATTGAATGCTCTTTGCACATTGCGACCAATTTCAGATAAAATTAATTGGAATAAATTAGCAGAAGTATTTGAGCCTAATGCATCAATTAATTTTGAAAATCCTATGTATAAAATTTGTGATGAATTATCGTTAAATCCTTTTATTGTTGATTTATTAGCCAAATATCCTGCTAAAATTGATTGGTATTATTTGTCATTTAATCCAGCAGCTATTCATTTGTTAATGACTAGCACTGCATTTGATATAAATATGTATTTGTTGGGCAGATATGTTAATTTTGCAAACGCATCATGTCTGATTACAGCATATGTAAATTGTCTGAAAACTGTGGTAATCAATGAAAATGTTATGAAGTAATTTTTTCTTAATAAAAATTGAATCTTATATTTATACAAATGGATACAGAAACATATCTTCGTATTCTTAGAAAAAACTTTTATAAAATTGATTGGGATAATTTATCATTAAACCCAGCAGCAATTTATTTACTAGAAGCTAATATAAATAAAATTAATTGGGATAATTTATGTGAAAATCCAGAAGCAATTTATTTACTAGAAGCTAATCCAGAGAAAATTAATTGGGCTTATTTATCATCAAATCCAGCAGCAATTCATTTGTTAGAAGCAAATATAAATAACATTGATTGGTATCATTTATCATTAAATCCAGCAGCAATTTATTTACTAGAAGCTAATCCAAAGAAAATTAATTGGGCATATTTATCATTAAATCCAGAAGCAATTCATTTGTTAGAAGCTTGTTCAGAGAAAATTTATTGGGCTTATTTATCATTAAATCCAGCAGCAATTCATTTACTAGAAGATAATCCAGAGAAAATTTATTGGTATCGTTTATGTGAAAATCCAGCAGCAATTCATTTGTTAGAAGATAATCCAGAGAAAATTAATTGGGATAATCTATCATTAAATCCAGCAGCAATAAATTTACTAGAAGATAATCCAGAGAAAATTAATTGGGATATGTTATCTTCAAATCCAGCAGCAATTCATTTGTTAGAAGCAAACCAAGAAAAAATTAATTGGAATAATTTTTGCCTTTGTTATCCTGATGATATATATATGTATTATTTGGAAAATATATTTGACAATCACGAATATATTATGAAGTAAATAATCTTTTTTATTTAATATTTTAATGGGATAATATTTTTGTTTGTTATAGTTTGTTAGTTGATTTCCGAAAAAAAATTGAATTTGAATTAATCATTTACATAATTATTAACTCAATTATTATAACCAATTATTAAAAACAATGAACGAAACAAATCAATTAACAGTTGAAGAATCCATTATAGAAGAGCCAATTATAAAAGAACCAATTATATTAACACTAATTAATCCAGAATTAATTGATTCAGCACCACCTAATCCAGAATTACTTTCAGCACCTATTAGACGTACAATCAATATTGTCTCTCCAGAATCGTCACCAATCGATACAGAATTAATTAATCCAAGAAAATAATAATACAATTATAAACATTCAACACCAAAACCCTATCTCATTTTATACATATATTGTAAGTAACATTTTTTCTACAAATTGGGTAAATGGGTGATATATTTGAAAAAAATTGAAATATTTTATATTATATTTGTTGTTAGTATAAAATCAGTAAAAATGTATTCCACATTAAAATCAATAACAATCAATATTGGGGTTGAAATCATAAAACATGTAAAATCAACAATTAAATGCGGATTTTTTGGGATGTTTATTTATCAATCGTCATATGCAGCTTATTTAGGACTTAAATTCATAGGATTTAGAGATTATGCTTTATTATCAGGTGAAATTCCCATTATGTTATTTATAACTTCAGGAATAATTATATTATCAATTGACATCTTGAATAATATCGCAACAGATTATTTATACAACATTGAATAATTATTTGGAAAATATTGTTTATATGTAATGAAATAAAAATTGAAATTCTTTTTTTATATGATAAAAAGAATTATTATATAAAATGAATACAGAATTGTATATTGAACTTCTTGAAAATAATATAGATAAAGTTGATTGGATGTATTTATCTGGAAATCCGTTAGCTATTGATTTATTGGAGGCAAATCAGGATAAAATTAATTGGTCAAAATTATCAAAAAATCCGGCGGCAATGCACTTATTAGAAGCGAATCCTGAAAAAATTGATTGGAACCTTCTTTCTTTAAATCCGGAAGCAATTCATTTATTAGAAGCGAGACCAGAAAAAATAAATCGGATATTATTATGCGGAAATCCAGCAGCAATACATTTACTAG
>Ga0315284_10012178_pt1 | contig 12256 bp, 5 predicted proteins | sample YL17G09_16_MG_FD_203696 | JGI IMG/M metagenome (GOLD analysis project Ga0315284, IMG submission 203696) | Sediment microbial communities from Yellowstone Lake, YNP, Wyoming, USA - YL17G09_16 | ecosystem: Environmental > Aquatic > Freshwater > Lake > Sediment | place: USA: Wyoming | collected...
CTAATCGATCCATTAAATCCACTTAAATAACTTCTACCATTATCACCATTAGCTTTGGTTGTCCATGCATTAGTAGCATCGTTATATTGATTTACTTCATTATTTGTATAAGTTACCCCTACGCCATCGCAAATATATCCAAATCCATTTAGAGAGAAGCCAGACAATCCATTTCTTGCAGTTCCTCCATTAGCTTTAGTAGCCCAAGCATCAGTGGCATCATTATACTGATTAACTTCATTACTATTTCCTGATATATATCCATCACAAATATATCCAAAACTGTTCAGAGAAAAACTGGCTGTTCCATTTCTAGCAGTTCCTCCAGTTGCTTTTGTTGCCCAAACATTAGTTGAATCATTGTATTGATTGACTTCGTTTGAATTTGATCCAGTATATCCATCGCAAATATATCCAAATCCATTTAGCGAAAATCCACTAAGAGAATATCTAGCTGTTCCGCCTGTTGCTTTTGTCGTCCAGGTGTTAGCTATATCATTGTATTGATTGACTTCATTTGAATATGTTGCAGCATATCCATTACATATATATCCAAAACCGTTTTGAGAAAACCCTGTTCCTTGACTTCTTGCAGTTCCCCCATTCGCCTTAGTTGCCCAATATCCCGCACCAACTCCTGCAACAAATTCTGGTATCCCAATCTTCAAACGATAGTCATAATATCCAGCAGAGGTTTGATTAAAGCTATAAACAAGATTTGGATTGATCAAATTCTTTCCATCTGTCTGACCAGCAAGTTGCCAAGTTGATCCACCATCCAAAGATAGCTGAACAGGCAATGCCATATTGTTATCTTTGAAAGCTTTACAGATTGTTGAGATGGCAAGACTTGCAGGAGTCTTGATTGTCTTCCTGAATGATCTGGTGATTTGATATAAGTTATGATTGCGGTATTGTGAAACTTCATTGGACAAACCGCCATTATCATTGCCGTTGCAAATATATCCAAATCCATTAAGAGAAAGTCCAGCAGCGCCATATCTTGCTGTTCCTGCTGTGGCCTTGGTTGTCCAGGTATTAGCAGCATCATTATATTCATTTACTTCATTTGTTCTAACTGAACTCGTAAATCCATTTGTTGTATAACCAAATCCGTTTACAGAAAATGCAGTAGGTGCCCATCTTGCAGTTCCCGCCGTTGCTTTGGTAGACCAAGCGTTTAAAGTATCATTATACTGATTTACTTCATTACTTAAAGTTGTTCCGTTGTCTGTGCTTCCTAAACAAATATATCCGAAATTATTAAGAGAAAATCCTGCTAACAAATTTCTTGCAGTTCCACCAGTAGCTTTGATGCTCCAAGTATTTGTTGAATTATCATATTGATTTACTTCATTTGAAGCTGCGCCGGTCCAACCATTAGCAACATATCCAAATCCATTTAAAGAAAAACCAGCAAGAGCAAATCGAGCTGTTCCGCCAATTGTTTTTATAACCCAAACATTTGTTGAATCGTTATATTCATTTACTTCATTTGTATATGTACCTGTACCAGTTTGTCCGTTGCAAATATATCCAAATCCATTTAAAGCAAATCCCGCTAATCCAAATCTAGCGGTTCCTCCTGTTGCTTTTGTTGCCCAAGAGTTTGCAAGATCATTATATTGGTTTACTTCATTTGAATAACCCACCACTGTAGGATCGCCGTTACAAATATAACCAAAATTATTTAAAGCAAACCCTGCTAACAATCTTCTAGCAGTTCCTCCAGTCGCCACAGTCTTCCAGTAATTACCGCCCATCATATCCGGGTGTAAGTTCAAAGAAACATTCACACTTGTAGAAACTCTATCAGCATCAACTGTACTCAAAGCAGTTGTCAAATCTGATATCAACGTTCCAAGTACATCTGCAAGTTTATCTTCAGTAGCAGTATTAGCATCTAAGGTTCTGTCTGTGCTAACATTTGTGTTATTGAACGCTACTGGCAACTTAGCGGCATCAACAAACTCAAAGCCAGACTCATCTGGTTTTACTCTGAGCAGTTGTTTGGCTGCACCAGTTATGCTTGTTAAGAGAGAACCTAATCGTTGTGCCGACATTGAAGTTCCTTACTTAGCGTAAATAATATTTATTTTTCCAACATAAGCACTATAATTTGACCAATTTTGTATATATACCGTAGAGGAAAGTATTGCACAGGATACATCCGATGCTCCTCCATGTGCTCTAGGAAGCGGCATTACTCCGACACTAGGATGATAAAAATTTCCAAAAAATTTGTAAATTTTAGTAAAATCCAAACTTGGTATACCATGTGCTATTTCTATAATACCAGTATTTGGTAGATATCCTAAATCAACTTCCTTACAGTAAAGAGTATTTCCACTTCTATCTTTCTCAAAGGGCCACACGGCTTCGCTTGTACTCCATTGAAATGCAACTGGACCTCCAACTAAAGTTGTAATATCTTTAATCAAGGTACAAAGTACATCTACAATTTCATCAGAACTTGTAGTATCCGCGTCAATCACCCGGTCGGTGGTGTCATTAGTAATTGTATAAGTCGGCAATCCTGCTGGAGTAAACATTTCAAAACCGGATTCGTCGGCTTTGACCCGGAGGATCTGTCCTGAAGTTCCTGTTACGTTAGAGAGAAATTGTCCTAATCTTTTAGCTGCCATTTGTTGATTCCTATTTAATTAAAGATTACTTAGAATAAATTAAATATATATGTGCTGCGTATCCATTGGCAGAATAATAATTAGTTTTTGAAAATAGATTTATTATAGTTAGACCATACACCATAACACCTGAAGCATTTCCGTTTGAGTCATTATATGGGAGTGGAACATGGCTTGGAGATCCTTGGTCATTTGCACTGTAACAATATATATTCATTCTATGAAGTTTAGATGGACTCCAATTGGGAATATTATGAGCAATAGAAGCCCAACCAGAATTTGGCATAGCCCCTGCACTAATATATTTACAATATAATGTAGAACCATCTAATGCCCTCTCAAAAGGATATATCTGTTCCGAAGTACTCCATTGGAACGGTGCCACCTGAGCAACTTGGCCGATAACAAATACACGGAATATAATATTTATGGGAGATCCACCACTGACTGAATTACTATAAACTCGAACTTTGGCCGAAGTCGTTGTCCAGCTTCCATCAGATTTAAAACCATAAACCACGCCATTGTCAATTTGCATACTGGGCCATTCTTGATATTGTCCATTGTCTAATGAATATACTTTAATCATATCTGGAACAATTCCAAGATTGTGATTAATAGTATATGACGTGCCCTGATTCGAATTTGTGTTTGAATATGTTCCGGATTGATATACTTGTTGGGTACTTCCAGGAGCACCAATTGCTGTTAGGTCGTCAATCAAAGTTCCTACAACATTGGCGAGTTCGTCAAGGTTGGAATTTGTACAATTCAAAGCTCGATCAACAGTTTTGTTGGAAATCGTATATGCCGGTATAGTTGCAGGTGTTACAAACTCGAACCCGGACTCGTCGGTCTTGACCCGAAGGAGCTGTCCTGAAGTTCCAGTTACGTTGGAGAGAAATTGTCCTAATCTTTTAGCTGCCATGGTGGTTTTGTCCAAATTAATAAACTATTCAAATCATATTTATCTTATTTTTGATTTGAATAAATACCTAGTATTAATAAAAGCAAACCAATGCCATTCAAAATAGATAAACGAATTGTTGAGTTAGTTGAATCTGAGCTTCCAGGTTTTATTACTGAATCTTATCCCAACTTTGTATTCTTTATGCAAGCCTACTTCGAATGGCTTGAATCCAGAATTGACACAATCAGCACAGTGATTGTAAACCAACAAGGAGAAGGATATGAAGTTGACCAAGAAGTGCAAATTCTCCAGCAAGGTTCAGATGCACCAGCCTCAATCAAGATAACAGATGTATATGCTGGCAAAGTTCTAGATATCGTTCTAATCAATCCTGGCAAAAATTACATCGTTGAACATAATGTTAAAACTTCTGATAGCTCAACTGGCCACCGGCTTACGGTAGATATACTTTCAGTTGTCAGAGGAGCCAAAGGAGCATTCTACGGAGCGCAACAATTAAAAGAACTGCAAGATATTGATAAGACAGAGATTGAATTCTTTACTTACTTTGAGAAAGAATTCATGCCGCATATCCCCCGGTCAACCTTGTGTGATAGAGTCAATTTACTTAAGAATATCAAACAGTTCTATAAAACCAGAGGCAATGAAGCCTCTTATAGATTGCTGTTCAGAATCTTATACATGAATGAAATAAGCTTCTATTATCCCACAGTCGATATTATAAGACCAGATGAAGGCAAGTGGGTTCAAGATACATCAATCGTTATTCGAGTTCCAACCAATACAAAACAGTTTGATCCAACAACCGTATTCTTTCAACAAAGAGTTAAAGGTTTAACTTCTGGTGCCTATGCAAATGTTGATCATATCATTAAATATGTGCTGCCATCTTCAACTCACTATGAGATTATATTTGAGAAAAATTCTCTTTATAAGTCCTTCATTCCATTTGAGAAAATTTCATTAATTTCTACGTTTGACTACATTGCTGAAGTCCTACCAGTCCTGACTGATATAACGATAACAGATAGTGGTCTAGGATATCTTGTCGGAGAAACTATAACAATTACAAATGATTATACTCCTATGTCTGCGCGAGTCTCAGATGTTGGAGAAGATGGCCAAGTTCAGGCAGTTAGCATCACAGGACACGGGACCGGTTATCCTTCAATGGACCCTGCAATTGCTCCGTTGCCCACAGTTACATTCTCTTCAAACAAGCCGAGCCAGGCTAAGGGTGTGGCGGTTTTAGATGCAGTGTTCATCTCCCCAGGTTACTATGATAACTCTGATGGAATGTGTGACAACATCGAGAAGCTTCGCGATGATTATTACTACCAAGAATATTCATATGTTATAAGTAGCCGAACTAACTTAACAGAATGGTCTGACGTTATTAAAAAGTTGGTGCATCCAGCAGGATGCTTAGCATTTGGAAACTATCAAATCTATCCTGAAGTACTTAAAGGCGGAATAAAATCTGTAATGAAACCAGAGTTTAAGATCGTATATAGTTACTTGACAGGAACCAAGGTCAATGCTAAACTGGCAGTGCCAAATAATTCAGTTTTTGAAAAGATCATTCATGACACTAAGGAAAGCCGAGCAAGAGTTGGGCCAACACTTGGATCAATAAATAGAGACGCTTATAGAAATATGCCAACCCAACGGTTCCCGAGCGATTCAAGTTATTGGAATAACTATGCAAATTATTCATTAGCTGATTTGGCAGATGTAAGTTTGTATGATTTAAAATATCGAGAATACCGAAGAATCTAAATGGGAATGTCATCTCTACAATCACGTCTGGATCACAAGACCGAAGAAGTATTTAAAAGTATTTCCGGAACTGTTACGCTAGATGGCTTTGGATTTGGTAATGTTAAAGTATTACTTTCATATAATATCAGCGATGATGATCTACTCGAAGAGGACAGTTCAGGAGAAATTCTTCTCGAAGACGGCGGCCACCTGATTCAAAATTTTAAAGAAACCATAACAGACGGAAATGGTTTCTTTCAATTTACAGATGTCATGAATGGTACATTTATCTTAACAGCCGAAAAAAATAATTATACATTTGCCCCCACAGAAAGAACCGTAATTGTCTTAGATGATAATCATCCCAATCAAGACTTCGTAGCTTATCAAACAACATCTGATATCACCGGAAACTTTTATACAGAATGGCCTGCTGGATCAGGAAATTTTGACATCAATTCAAATCAGCGCATCGAACTCAAACAAAGAACTGATACTCTAACATTTGAAATTTTTAATCACACTCAAGATCCAATCGGTTACTCAAGTTTAACTTTTTTTGGCAATCAATTTATATTAACCCCCAAAACAAATAGCACCACTCTATTATGGCTCGAAACTTTTAATATCCTAGACAATGGAATGTTAAGTAACTTAGGTCATAAATTAGGTCAAGGAACTTTTAAAGATTCCGTATTTGACGGGAGATATTTGTGGTTATTGCCAAACACAAATCAAAAATATATTAATAGAGTCGATACTATATATTATTTACCAATAGTATCTTACCCTCATTTCCAAACCAATAATTTTTCCTGGTGGCAATGTGGATGCATTGAGAACGACAATCTTTGGATGTTCCCCGGCCAATCTAATTTAAACATCATTAGACTAAACAAAACCACTGGAATAATTTCTGAATTTTTATATCCGACCGACCCAGACGTTCCTTCTGGTGCGACCTATTTCAAAAGTGCAATATACGACTCAATCAACAATTGTATTTGGGCAAGTCCTGGAACGACTGCTAATTTTTGCAGAATCGATTGCACAACGGGAGCAATCACTCAGATCCCATATATTAAATATGGCACAGAAATTAAATCACAATATGCCAGTTTATTATTGATTGGGGATTATCTTTACGCACTTCCGGATTTCGCCCCGTATATTATCAGAATACATAGAACAACAAATGTTCTAGAACATCTTCAATTTAATACAACCGGGTTCGATTATCCAAACAATCCTTTCACGGGTGGAGCCTATGATGAGAATGGTTATATTTGGTTAGCTCCGTCTCTGGCACCGGTAATTGCTAAAGTGAATATAAATACCTGGACATATGAATATATTTCATATGATTACAATCCTTCTAGATGGACCGAAACAGTTCCTGGTGGTGGTGCAACCGGCGGATACTCCAATGGAGTCTTTGATAAAAACCAATTTGTTTATTTTGCCCCCAGAGGCGATCCCTTTATAATGAGAGTTAATATCAACACAAACACGGTAGAACAAATAGCATATGGTTTGTCTGGACAAGAGGCTAAATTTAGTCAAATATATATAAGCCCAATTGGCGACAGTTTATATTTGATTCCGGGTGCAGTAGATGATTATAACGAATTGCAAAGTTCAAAAATAGTAAAAATAAATATATTTGAAACAATTGATGCACAACTAACAGAAAACGATCCGCCTAAACAATATCGATTTAACAGTGTCCCAATGGGAAATTATAAACTTGTGATATGGCCAAATTGGAATAAGGTTCAACTAAACAATCCTTTGCTGCCGCTGTTCGCCGATGTCACAATAGTAGACTCAGATATAGTACAAGATTTCTATGCGTTAGATCCAAATGTTGTAATAGTTGGAAATATTACGGATTAAAAATGGCAGGCATTCCAGACATCAAAATTGAATTTATAAATGATACCGTAGCTAGCTTTGAACCTGTTGTTGCCTGGCGAGCCGAAACTGATGGATTCAATTTATCTATATGTGATAACAATAATATATTCTGGTCAATTCCTTCAGGAGCAAACCCATATATCAAAAGAATAGAACCAATTGAATATCCCGGATCCATCGGATGGAATGTTACGAATATTCCTCATGGCAAAGGAGCCGGTGCGTTTAATGGAGCCGTATATGATAACGAAAGATATATTTGGATCATACCAAACCTATCAACCGACTTTCTAAGAATTGATACTGTTACAGGCAACTTAGATTCTTTTCCTCATGGACTTGCCGCAGCCGGAAATTGGTTACATGGTTTCTTTGATGGAAAATATATTTGGTTCATTCCCTATAATAAAACATACCTTACAAAAATCAATTCAGCTGCCGGAATATTTGAGCATATCGATATGGGGCTGACAGGAACAGCTCATTTCAACGGTTATGCTTATGATTCAGATCTTCGCAATATTTGGATGGCTCCAAATGCAGAAGACTTCTTTTTGAAATTCAATACTGTAACAGAATCCATTACACAGATTGCTCATGATGAGCCGACAAATACAGATATATATGATGGCGGAGTTTATGCTAATGGATATATCTGGATGATTCCCCGAAACTCTACACACATTGCTAAGATAGATCCTGTAACAAATGCAGTAACTTATATTGCACATGGCAAAGGTTCTAGTGCTTTTAAAAATCTATATCTTAGACAAGAAGATTGCTTTGATGGAAAATATATTTGGTTGTGTCCATGGAATTCAACAGATATAATTAAACTGGATACAACCAATGGTTCTTTAACTTCTTATCCATATGGAAAGGCCGCCGGATCTGCTTTTATATCTGTACTTGTTGATGGACAATATATTTGGTTTGCTCCTTATAATTCATCTTATATTTTAAAATTTAATTCAATCCTGGAAAAATTTTCAACTATCTATAGGGATCAATCTCGCTCACCGGCCTTCAACCACGTAGTCATGTCCAGGAGACACCGAGTATTTGCTATTAATATATATGAATTCAATACTTTCAATAAAATTCTTTTATTTTCTCCAAATGCATTATTAGCACATTCGCACGTTTTGAAATATGGATATTACGAATTCAATACCACAACACCAGATGGGGCTTATTGGTTTACTGCTGTAGGTCTTAAAGATGCTGGTGTGCTTGAACCTGTTTCAGATCTTTATAATTTCTCTCCAGAAAAAACATATATTAATTTAGGGGCAACTCAAAATATATCTATTAATAATTTCACTGTCACACAAAAACAATTTGAAATTCGTGGAGTTATATCTTCTGATGGAATGGTGGTGTCTGGCATTTCTGTACAACTAAGCGGATCGTCCACCGGAGTTGTTGTTACTGATTCAAATGGATTTTATTCTTTTGCTCCAGTTAATCCAGGATCTTATACTATAACTCCAACTGGTGCTGGATCTTATAGCTTCACTCCAACCGAGTTAGATATAACAATTTCAAATGCTGATTCTTTGTTCAATGATTTCGAGGCCGAGTCGACAGTCAGCTTGCCGACTCCGATGCTCATGACAAATGGCACAGTTAACACAATATTACAAGACGGTACAAATTTATATATCGGTGGATTATTTTCTAGAGTCTTGCAAGAATCAACTCCCAGACTTCAAAGAATTTCTGCAACAACTGGCACAAGCAACCCGATACCAAATTTGCTAGATGGATTTTCTGGCGGTGAAGTCTTGGCATTTGTTAAATCTGGTAATTATATATATTGCGGCGGAAGATTTAGTTCTTATAAAGGCACCGCTTGTAGAGGTGTTGCCAAAATAGATGTAACAACAGGAGCTTATGTTTCCGCCTTTAACGTAGGATCGACCGGCTTTACCGGAGGAGATGGTAGCGTTGGTAGTTTGGTTCTTAGCGCAGATGGATTGAGCATTTACTGCGGAGGATATTTCACCGGATACAAAGGAACTACAAGAGGCGGTATTTGCAAACTTGATTCAGCTACAGCAGTATTAGACGGAACCTTTGCTGCAAATCCGGGATGTGGCGGATCATCTCCTACAGTTTCACATATACTCTTAGATGGAAATTCATTATATCTATCTGGAGCAATGACAACGTTTAATGGAACAACTCGAAATCGATTTTGCAAAATCGATGCAACAACCGCAGGTGTGGATTTGACATTTGATACATTGATCGGTTTTAGTACATCCGGAGGGACACAAACAAGAATGTCCCTCTTAGACTCTGCCGGAACATATTTGTATATTTGCGGATCGTTCACAACCTATAAAGGTTCAACTAGAGAAAGAGTTGTTAGAGTCAATGCAACAACTGCTGCGATTGATGCCACTTTTAATTTAGTATCAGGCTTCAATAACCACGTTCGTCAGATGGCATATGATGGTACAAACTTATACTGTGCAGGAGATTTCACAGTCTGCAAGAGTGTGACCAGACTAGGAGTTGCTAAATTAAATGCCACAACAGCTGCATTGAATCTGACGTTTGATTCTGCCACAGGATTTTCGACCGGGGCATATATTACTAAACTTCTTCTTAGTGGTAGCAGTTTATATTGTTCTGGAGGCTTTACAACCTATAAGGGGGCGGCCAGAGAAAGAGTTGTTAAATTAAATGCCACAACAGCTGCATTGGATTTGACATTTGATACTTCTCTTGGATGTAATAATGATTGTTATGATATGGTTCTGGACGGAAGCGATTTATATCTTGGTGGATATTTTACTATCTATGGTGGATATGCCAGAAACAACTTGTTTAAGTTGAACAAATATACAAATGTCATTGATCCAGTTTTTAATATTGGAACTGGATTTAATCAATTGGTCAGAGTGATTGTTAAAGATTCGAGTAATAACTTATATTGTGCCGGTGACTTTACATCATATAATAGCGTCACCAGAAAATATCTAGCCAAATTAAATAGTATTACTGGAGCCTTGGTTACCGGATTTAATCCAGATAACAATGGAGCCGCCTGGGGAATTTATGCGCTATTAGTTGATGAAAGTATTGTTCCCTCTAGACTTTATGTTTCCGGTTCATTTTCAGACTGGCGCAGCGACAATTCCATTAATGGAATTGTCGCGGTCGATCTTGCAACTGCCAACACCGTATATTGGAACGGTTATCAATGGCTCATCGGACATGACGGGGAACCCTGGGGAGGCGGCGGGTGCGTATTTGCTTTAGCTCTAAACCCTATTACCCACGAATTAACTTTAGGTGGCTGGTTTCGATATATGGGATCGACCTATTGGAATACAAATTTAACCAAAGTCCAGGCAAACGGCGGCGCATCGGATGGATTGCTAATCGATGCATTTAATGTTGGCAATAATCAAGTTGGAGCAATTCAATATATGTTGCTAGATATCCCAAATAATTCGTTGTATATATCCGGATTAATTAATGGTTATAAAGGAACTCCAAGAATTGGTATGGCCAAAGTTAATGCAACAAACGCAGATGTGGATCTGACATTTGATTCGTCGGTTGGATTTGATGGTGGCGGGGGTATTCAAGGCTGGCCAATGTCAATGGTCTTAGACTCAAATGATTTATATTGCGGTGGAAATTTTACCAGATTCAATTCAATAAATAGAGAACGAATAGCCAAATTGAATGCAACAACGGCGGCTTTAGATCTGACATTCAATTCGGCTTCCGGATTTAGTGGTTCAGTTAATTCTCTAGTTAAATCAAGTACTAATTTAATTTGTGGTGGATCTTTTACAATATATAAAGGTGCAACCAAATATTCAGTTAACAAGATAGATGCAGCTGATGCATCTCAAATATAGAGATATAAATACAATTGTAGAATTCTAAAAGGACATTTCTGAGATGGCAATTATAACCCCGAAACTTAGACACACAGTTGCTCAAGCCTTTGTTGATATGTTTGGCACTGCCAAGAATGCCTACTTTTTTATTGGTAGATCAAGACCCTGGCTCGATCCTGAAGCCAGAGTTGGAACCGGCAGAATCAGACTTGCCGTACTTGCTCCATCAGATCCCGGATATCCAAATTTAACTTTGACAGTTGATACAGGAACTGGCAACTTCGACGAGCTTATTGTCAACTCAACAATTAAAAATTTAGATACTGGTGAAGTCCGAATCATCAAACAAAAAAATTCTGATACTCAATGCACTGTAAATTATCAAGCATCTGTTCCTTGGGATACCAGGAACTGGGCCTGGAAAGAACCGAGTTTTGGTTTTGTTTGGAAAGATGATAACAATCCTCCGCAGCCAAATGGTTCACAATATAATCAGAATGAATCGTTCAATCATATGCTGGCTCTTAAGAAGATTGATACAACGGTCATTGGACAGACGGCCAGTTTTGTTATTCCTAGATTTTATTGGGAATCGGAAACTGTATACTTTCCTTATTCTGATAATGACGGCGATTTGTACAATCATCCAACAGAACAAGATGATCAAGATTCAATAACTTGGGCAGCTTCTCATACTTTAGATACAACTCCGGACTATAGAACATATACTCCAGGTTCACATTTCGTTTTAGTGGTCGAAGGTTCGAATTATTATGTATACAAATGCTTAGCAACTGGCTATAAAGTTGGGACTAATCCAAATGTCATTCCTCCCGAGAATGAATCCAAGCCTTGTAAGTCAACATCTGAACCAACTTATATCCAACACAACCCAGTCAATAATTGGACACATACTTATCCAGATGGCTATACTTGGAAGCTGATGTATACTCTATCATCGGATCAAGTACTTAGATATCTTACAGATTCTTGGGTGCCGGTTAAGTTAGGTGTAGATGGCGGTGGAATGGAAGAGCAGGAGCAATATGATATTCAAGCTTCGGCAATTGCAAATTTTCCAGGTTCAATAGAAAACATCCGAGTTGTCAGATCTGTTCTTCCGGTAGAAAGTTTTG
>Ga0315284_10012181_pt1 | contig 12254 bp, 5 predicted proteins | sample YL17G09_16_MG_FD_203696 | JGI IMG/M metagenome (GOLD analysis project Ga0315284, IMG submission 203696) | Sediment microbial communities from Yellowstone Lake, YNP, Wyoming, USA - YL17G09_16 | ecosystem: Environmental > Aquatic > Freshwater > Lake > Sediment | place: USA: Wyoming | collected...
AATTGGTGGTTTGGATTTGAAAATTATGGGCGGGATAAATGGAGGTGTAACAACCTTCATTTATCCTAAAGACAATATAAAAGATTTCAATGATTTTATGGATAAAAATGGCGCAAAAGATGAAGTGAAATCTATTGTTTTTATTCCCGTGTCATCGATTCAGGAAGTATTGGCCATTCTTTTTTGCTAGACCAAAAAATAAAAATGCGTTTTTTAGTTATGTTTTTTAGTTATGACCGCGGCCTCTAGTACGACTGTGTCGTTTTCCTTTGTGTCTGCCACCTGTCATTTTCGCACCACAAGATGATCCTCCCATCATTCCGCGTTTACTACTACGCTTTGCACTACGCTTTGCGCTACGCTTTGCGCTACGCTTTGCACTACGCTTTGCGCTACGCTTTGCACTACGCTTTGCGCTACGCTTTGCACTACGCTTACCTCCGTATACTGCTGGTGCGGATGATCCCACTGGTGCATCTGGTTGTCCCAAACTTTGTCCCTGTCCCATTTTTTACTAAATTTAAACTTGAAATGTTATAATATTAATAAATATTATATTTTAAAATTTATTTTATAATTATTAAAATATAACGACAATATTTAAACATGTTTGAAACGTTATTCAAACTATATCATCAAAAAAATACATTTCATTTGTTTATTATATCCTTTATTGTTTTTGCAGTTCTTAATGTAATTGAGAATGTGATTCATTATAATATTGGAAAAACGTCAAATACAGAGTTTGAAATTTCAAACCCAACAATAAATGATTGGAAAAAAATAATAGTCACAATGATTATTTTTGCCTTGTTACAAGGATTTATAACCATGTATTTTTACTAACTATTTTTTTATTTTTTACTAAATGTTTTACTTTTTTCTTTTCTATTTTATATTTATATTTTGTCTAGCGTGTTAGATTTCGTGTCATGTTAGATTTCGTGTCATGTTAGATTTCGCCGCGCATGAACATGGATGCAATCTCAGGAGTCGATGTATCAAATCCGGCAAGGTTGAGCGTGTTCCTGTCTGTCGGGTCCACAATCGTGAAACAGTTTCCAGTCATTCCAAGTACAATCAGCTTTGCCTGAATTCCCATGCGTTCGCGATACCTGATCAGCGCATTTTGCGGGTGCTCGGTGGGCGCATAGGTCTCGTTATCCGTAATAATGATGAATGTATCAACGTAAATATTGTGTTTCATGGCATGCAGAATGGGAAGAACACAATCTGTGGAGCTGAAATTCATTCCATTTGTTGCTGAAAGAGCTTGTTGAAGCGTCATTCCGCGTCTCAACTGAAACCTTGATGGCGCAATCAAATCTGTGAGCCCATCCGAGAATGCAACCGCGCTCACATTTGTCTCAGTTTCAAGGTAGAGAAGCCCCATTGCGATGGATGCGTCACGACAAGTCAACACTTTGGAACCGAGGACCGGCGAGCTCATACTTCCACTGACATCAATTCCAAGCATGATTCTCTTGCCCGTGGGCGTCACTGCTCCATACGAGATTCTGAAAAGGTCTGTGAGCGCGACACCAATGTAGGCGTTTGGAGTCCAGGTAAGCGATCCGCTGTCACCACGACCGTTGGTGTAGACCTTGGAAGCAACAAGAACTTTGATTGGGTGAATGCGCGCTTTCAACACTTCTGTCTGGTTTACAAGGCGTGCCACGATTTCTCTGTGCTTCTCTGCAGCCACGCCAATTTGGGTGAGTTTCCCGAGATTTCTCAAAAGGGCTTCAAGTGGCATGGTCTCAAGCAGCGTGATCCAAATTTCCTTGCTTCCAAACAGAGTAGTCGGCACATGCTCGCGAACCAAGCGACCCGAACGAATGAGCGCGCATGCCAGCGGGACGTCTTTCTTTTCTCCGGCTTCGTGAAGGGCGTGCAAGTGTTTCAAAAAGAATGCGACCTGTTGAAGTTGCGACTGCGACTGCGACGACGACCCTTTCTTTTTCTGACTCGACGCTGCTTCATCTTCTTCTGTTATTACAACGAATGTGTCATCGTCTTCAGCAGCTGGGTTTACAGGAGCGGTGGTAGCGGGTTTGGCAGTAGATGCAGATGATGGCATCACTGATGTAAGCGCCGAAACAAATCCTGCAACTTTCGAAGCAACTGACTGATATCCGGGTTTTTGTGGTGCAGCGGCAACAGGAGCGGCGACTGATGTAGAGACCGATGCAGCGGTTGGAATTTGTGGCGTTGAAATCGCATTGAGCTTTTCAACAAATTCGGCTTTTGTGAGAGGTCTGAATGGGTTGGGAACAATGGCGATTTTTTGTGAGGCGAGAGTTGCGAGCGTTTTTTCACAGGGAGTTTTCGTTTTTCGTGCATACTTCATCATGACGTAATCGAACATGAGACGCGCACCGTCGTCGGCAAGCGTTGCTGGATTGATGTGGAGCATTCGAATCATGTCGGCATGCGTCCACCCTTCACGATTCTGGTACTTGGTCATGTGAAATGCCAAATCTCGTCCCGTGTGTGAAAGGTAGTAGTGCGCCATGGTTCTTCTGAATCCGGCCCCCCACCCTTTTCCTTTGTTTTGCGGCTTTGCCATGGACAAGTCGCGAACAAACCCGGCAAGCATGAACAAGTGTGTGGGAATGCGAATGCACGCTTTTGCGGTTTCAAATGCGATTTCTTTTTCTTGTGCGTTTTTCGCAAACACAATCGCGGCAGCGACGGAAAGTAGCACGGGTTCTTGTTTGGGAGCACGACCGCCGATTGAAACCGCTTTCAAAAGGTCGCACAGCTGAACGAATTGCGACGCATCAGGATTGCGGATCATTTTCAAAACAGATAGGGCGCATTCGTGACTGACGTCGTCGGACTGTTTGTAGTAGTTTCCCATGTCTTTTGCGCCACCCAGAACGAGATAGCGATTCACATGCTCGATTGTACTGAGCTTCCACACATATCCTCCAGAACAATTCAAAACTTGGTCGATATCGAGTTTGCACGTTTGCGGAATGGTTGCTCGGCTCTGTGACGACTGCTGAGCGACCATTGCGCTAGATGGTTTTTTATTTCCTTTCTTACCTTTGCCTTTGGCGGATGCAGATGCAGCTTTAATGGGCATTATTGACGACGATTGGTGATGTGAACGAACAGATCTATAAAACTATTTTATTAACTTTAAATTATTCAATTTATATTTTTATATTTTTTTTATTTAATAAATATAAAAAAAATGAAAATAAAAAAATGAAAATAATATATATAATTATAAATATATATATAAAAATAGTATATTATTATATATATATTTATAATAAAAATGACTCCATATTATGACTACTGTGACACATATGACGCATATGGCAGCGGATTATCGTTGGATAATAGTAACAAAATAAAAACATTTTCATGCAATGTGTGCAAACAATCAAAATTTATTGTAAAAAAAAGTGTTGGTGATTCAGTTTTCAAGTGCGAAGAATGCATTGAAACGCTTTCACAACAGAGCCAAGGAAACCAAGAACCAAATTGGAGGTGGTTTAGTTTTTTTTAGCCATCATGCCGTACTGTTTAGCAAGTTTTGCACGAAGAAGAGCAACAGGTTCAGATGCAATGCGCGCTCGTTGTGCATCTGAAACATATTTTGATTTAGGAACAGGTGATTGTGTTGAAGATTTTGCAGCAGCAGTTGGTTTTGGAGAGGGAGAGGGAGGTTCTGATAATGGCGCTTCTTGAACAAATGCGTTGATCGCAATGACCGCTTCTTCATACGCGGTTTCATCTTCCACGGGTAAAAGTTTGCACTCATTCCCAACTTTTTCATTCCAGAAACCGATGACGCTTTTTGAAGTCGGACAAATGCACGCATTGTCTTTTTCGCGAAGAAAGCAATGCTTATTTTCAATGAAGAACCGGCAACACTTTGGAGGTGGTGTGGAGTAAACATCATTTTTCAGTGTAAAATACATTGTTGCGGCTGGTGCAGTGTCAGAATATTTGAATCTTCTTTTGACAATTGTTATTTTTTTCTTGGGTTCTTCTTCTTTTTGTTTTTCATTTTCTCTTTGTTTTTGTTGTTGAGGAACGGGAACAGGAACAGGAACGGGAACAGGAGCAGGAGCATCATGAATAGCTTTGGGTTTAATTGTTATTTTTTTTTTTTTAGAATCTTGTTGTTGTTGTTGTTGTTGTTGTTGTTGTTGTTGTTGTTGTTGTTGTTGTTGTTGGTGTTGTTGTTGTTGTTGTTGTTGTTGTTGTTGTTGTTGTTGTTGTTGTTGTTGTTGTTGTTGTTGTTGTTGTTGTTGTTGTTGTTGCAACCGTCTCTCCTGTTCTTGATAAACTTCTGAAAGTATTGAAAAAGTAGCCAATGGTCTCATGACGATATTTGTAAACGAATGAATGAATCCGAATCCCTGATAATAATAAATAATAAATAAAAAAATCAATTTATTATTTACATAGTGAATAACACGATTTGTTTGAATATAAAATTATTCATTTTTTATTTACATTAAACTAGTAATAAAAATTAGATAATTCATTCATTTATAACGACGCCTTGTTTTTTTCTTATGATTTACAATAACCAACTTTATATTTGGATTTTTGTCAACAGTGTCGTTATTGGCGGTAGTTTGAATCGGCTCTCCTATTTTCAGACGTTGTTTTACATTAACAACACTGTCGTTCCCGCCACCCCCCACAGATAGAGACAAAAAAGGAGAACTCGTTACATTCGCATCCACGACAAACATTTGGTTCCCTGAAACATTTTTTGCATCAACGAATGCGTTTGAATTGTTTGACATTGTATAAATTTTCATTCCATGTTTTGAAAACTGCAAACACACGCCGGAATCATGCAACAAGTTGCATCCAAAATCTCCTCCAAAAATAATCCGATTTATTGGGCCACCAATTCCTGTATCAATCACGATCCCCTGTAACAATCGTTTAAAATAATCAATAATCAGTTTTAAAAAGTCCAGCACTTTACTAGAATCAATTTTTACATTGGAATCAACGTTTACACATGCATAAATGGTTTTATGAATCATACCTCCAACGGTTGTTCGAAAAGGACGGATACGTTGAAATTTATAAAAACTGCAAAAATTAATTTGATCGACGGTATTGATCAAATCGCTTGCCATTACTGTTTTAAAAAATTCACGATTTTCATTAAAAAACGTTTCATTACTTTTATATATTTTATTCTGCAATGCTTTATGTTTAGCTTCACTAGTTATAAGCGCTATTAAATTTGTATTGAAACCGCGCATATTATACGCAATTCCGGTATGTGATTCCGAATTACTGCAAATCATAATATCTAGAAATGTGTTATCAAAAAGCTGTAAAAGTTGCGCCTTTTCACTAAACATTTTTTTAAAATGGTTGTTTATATTTTGTTCTCCCCCAAATCCGACCGTTGTAAAAACAGTCATAAATTTACTTTTAACATTAAATTTAGTTAATAACTCAATACTATCAGCACTATCAGGAGAGCGCACGAGACCATTTGCATTACTTAAAACACACTCGACATAGTTTTTACAAAGTAGTTGTGCCAAGGTAATGCATCCAGCGTAAATCAATAGAAATATAAAATTGTCATAAAAAGTTTTTATTTTATTAAATAATATTATAGTAATCTCACGTCCATTGGTGTCGGTGGGAGTGGGAATATCATCAAATGAGGTAGTAGTATTGCCCGACATAATAGACCAGATGTCTAACACTACAGTTAGCTTTGAAAATACTTTATTACACGAATTTTCAGTTTCGATTACTGGAGGGTGTGAAATTTCATCAGTAGACATTCGCGTTTTCGAGATCAATTCATCATACATTTTTTGTAACTCGGTTTTCGTTATTTTTTCATTTTTATCTCGATAATCAACACTTTGAAGAAAGAGCATTGTTGACGGATATTCTTTATAAACTTTACTTAGTTCCATAATTGAATCCACAAACCGAAAAAATGTTTCAGATTCACCAGATGCATCGGATGCATTCGATTCATTCGACGCCATGTTCCAACTTCCAATCTGCTGATAATTTGATTTCACTGTTAATGGATACAATATTTGTTGTTTCGAAAGAACAGGAATATTTTCATGAGCAACATAAAGGTCGATCTGGTTTCCATTTTTATTTCTAATTCCGCATACATCAGTGACTGAATTATTTTTGCGTATAATTTCTTCATTGTTACGTGTTGACTCTACTACTTGGAGCGGAACACGAGATTCCATATTTAATTCACATGTGAATGAATATCCGTTTATCTCTGTTCCATTTTTAACTGTATAATTCATAACGGCTATATGTTTTTTTGATTGAACATCTTCTACCACGGTAAAACATTGATAAACATACTCTCCTTTTAGAATAGGTGCAGTAGTCGAGGTTGGAATTGGAATCACAATTTGCGCGTTTACCTTTGCTTTTAAATTAAAAACATTCAAGGTTGTTGCAACTCCACTATTATTCATAGTAAGAGGAATTTCCGTTTTATCAAATCGTGCAGTAAATGCTATCAAATAATTTTTTGAGTTGGCTTTGTGTAAAGCAAGAGACGCATGAAAGACAGTATTGTTTTTGTTTGTATTCGTTTCAATCGGTTCAAATGTGCATTGGTTTTGGTAATTAGGATCAGTATATGTAGTTGTTATTGATAATTTTAATATAGAATTGCATTTTCCATTTTTTATAAAACCATCCGGAATTACTGGGGGTGCTCCTGGTGCGGCATCTGCTTTTGCTTTTTCAAATCTGTCATAATCCATATAACCGAATTTGTCAAAATATCCTCCAACATAAAATGTGGTTTTATTTTTTGCCACGGATGGTTCTTCCTCTTCGTCGTTGCAAACGATTGAAGTTACGTTTACATTTTGACTGGGAAGAGTGAGCACAAGACCGCGTATAACGCGGTTACTACCTTCTACATATGCATCAATGGAACACATTCTTGCAACAACTCCCTGTGGATTTGAATTGTTGATTGGAATTTTAATAACCACGCATCCAATATTGAGTATATTCGGCGGACTTGTGCCGGTACCCGCTGTTTCAATCTGAATATTACCCCCGAATAGTCCAACATATTCGTGGTAAGCCATTTTCTCGTTTTGATTTATCACTTTTCTATTTTTACAAACACAAATTTTATTTACCCTTGTCTCACCCCGAATTGGATTATTAATGAGCGGAACTGCTACAGTTCTATCATAAAGCGTGGTTACCTCATATGTTTCTATGTTCATAACAATCAAGGGAATTGCGGTCGGGTAAGGGCTCTCGGTAATGGCGCGACCATCAATGTATTTTATAACACTATTAAAATATCCACCAATTAACAAATGTTTATTTCCAATCATATCAATGCATAAAATTTCACTATCACGATCAGCTGCAAGTAGCATTGGTTTTATCTTTTTCGTTTGCAAATTTAGTTCAAACACCGCAGAAATAAGAGTTCCTCTAAATAATGTGCCCCCTAAATATAAAATGGGATTTTCATCATCGCCGTTATATTTCATACACTTGAATCCAAAAAATGTCTTGTCAGGTTGGTTGATTTCAAGATTTTCCAAATTATAATAATATTCGTTATTGAAACCATACTGTTCAGCTGGATCAAGGTTGTAAAAAACGCCGTCATACGCCAATGGATAATAATTCGACGCATCCCAATCTTCAGACAGAGTATACATTCTTTTACATGTTGTTAAAGCGCCATTTAAACACGCGGGAGCACTACTTCGATCGTCTCCATCGTCTTCTGGCGCATTGTTTGTTTGAGCTTCTTGGGCGTCGTCGCCTTCGTCTTCGCCTTCGCCTTCGCCCACCTCCGTATTCCCAATGTCATTTTCAATTTGTTTTATGGCGCTGGTTTGTTCTTCCGATTCAATCAAGTCGTTCCAAAAGCTGTCCCACACGCTTGAAAAATTATCCGCAATGAGCTTTTTCTTTACGGAACAACCCACTCGAAACGTGCTTAACTTTTGTTTGTAGTCGTTCTCCGATTGTAAAAATAGTTTCAAACACGTCAAGTAACTGTCGTCGTCATAACCGGGCTGTCTTACAATGGTGGAAATTTTACAATTTCGCTGGATGGAATAAATATAATATTTGAGCTGTCCTCGAACAAAAAATAAACTATTTTGAGTGAAAAATAAATTGATTAAAAAGTTAATATTGTTTTCCACATTCTCTCTGCGTTTCTTTTCCGAAATGGACGAGCGTAAGTGTTGATGCGGCGTTTTAGTTATCAACCCGGCAACAATTTCATTGAATTCTTTCGAAGTTGATGATATAATTCCGCCCTGTATCAACGGAACAACGCGAAACACTTCGTCAATAAGCGCAACGTCTCGCGAATTAAGCTCCAGCTGACTTTCATTTCTTTTTTCGCCGCCATCCGACCTTTGTTGTGACCCCTTTTTTATAATGATGGCCCCTTTCGTCAGATTTAAAACTGCTTGCATATTTACATAATTAAGTTCAAGGGTCGGTTTTGGCAATTCGTATGATTTTGCACTATATATAAAAATGCCAGTTCTGCCTCTTCCTGCAGACGCAGATGCAGATGCAGACGCATCTTCTTGATATGCATATGAAACTTCCAGTGTCCATCTTCTTACAACGTCTGCTTGGTTGAATAAGCGCCTACAGAGTTGTTGCAACAAGGAATATCCGCTTGCACGAACTGCGCCGACTTGTTGATTTTGAACGGGGAGAGATAAAACCACCTTGTTATTTCCGATGAGCGTCTTTGTCATTAACATTTTATTCTCCCTGGAATCGAATAACCATAAAACAATTTTTCCGAAATTCACATCTGTTTGCATATTTTGGAAATTAATTTTTCTCATATTTTTTGATGGAATGTCGGTTGATTCTAGTACTTTCCGTTTCATTCTTACTAGTTCGTCGTCGTTAACGCCATTGTAATATCCCCGTGGTCCCAACATTCCCAGTTGTTGTTGTTGAACGTAACCGTATCCGAATGGATTCGCCATCGCTTGTGATTGCGAAAACATATAAGGGTCTTGCATCTGTAAATTATAATCAGGATATAACGCAGGATATAATGGTGGTTCTCCACCCACTTGAATACCGCGTTCGCCTCGTTCACTACTTTTTTCGAATAAAGAATTGAACCCGACCCATTTAGAAAGATCGAGAGTATGATATGAAAAAACGGGGTTTAGCAAAAAGGCGGTGTTTGGATATTTTGGCACACTTTTTGTAGTCGCTTCCTTTACCGCGGTGGCTTCTGTCACAATTTGTTTAGTTTTTGAAATCATCAATTGATTTGGCGTCAACACTTTGTCATCGGAATAAGCGTATGCGCCATAATCTCCAATAAATCCCTTATCATTCCATTCATTTACAATAATTACATGTTTATCATCTTGAAATTGCGGAGACGAAGGCAGCTCAAAATCAAATACGTCATCTGAAAGTGTTAAAAGAGCAGCGGCGTCGTCGTTGGTTTTTAGTTGGCCGAAATAATCCTGGATGGTTTTATTTTTAGAACAAAGCACAACTTGATATTCATCGATGACAACGACATTATTGTCGGCTCTATTACTTTGTAAATTTTCATTCTGTTTCGTTGTAATTGAGAAAAGCTGTTTTGAACATTTAAAAACGGAATTCACAAATATAATTCTTGCATTTTTTCTGTCTGATGGTGTAATTGCACTCAGATACTCTTCGCTCATCATCATATCTGGAATGCGAATTTCTATAAACTTGTTAAATACAGAGTTTTTTCTGTTTTTTTTGTCACTATTCGCCAGTTCGTCATCAATAACAGCTTCGGTTGAAAGCAGCATTTGTTTCGCATTTTCTTTTCCGCCACCAACAACCACGGCTACGTTTCGTTTTGTATCGCTGTTTCTTTTAAATAAAATGGGCGGTTTCCCGTCGATAAATCCATATTCATAAAAAGTCGATTTTATTTTTTCTTCATAGTATGCCTTTGCACTACTTAAAACCGTGTCCACGATGTCATTCATGTATTTTTCATATGTTTTAACATTAAAACTTAGAGTTGTGCTGGTTTTGCTTGGTTCATACATTCTTTTATAAAAAAGCGTTTCATTACTGCTTAAATCAATGCCCCATGTATTTAAAACGTGAAGATTTGAAGGGGAAGAAAAAAGCTGTGTTGGATTTTTCGCGTGAATAAGTGCATACACACCATTCGATAAACTGGTATTCATGACAATCGGTTTCATGGGTTTGCCCGCATTTACATTTTGAAGATAAAATGCATAAAATGTTAGGGGGTTAAATACGCCATTTTCCTTTTGGGTTGTAGGAACATCATTAATTTTCAAAGTATCGGCACACATGTTGTAGTCATAACAAAGCAAGGTTGACGGAATGGCGCCTTCTTTCGTATCTGATACCGAGATGGTGCTAAGTTTGTCATTATGAAATCCGAAAATGGATACTTCGGTTGTTTCCATTGTTTCTATTGTTTCTATTGTTTCTATTTTTTTCATCATTAAAATGCCAATATTTTGTTGCATTGTTCCTTTGTCAATGGAAGCGGGAATCAAACCGTCTACACAATAAAATGATGTAAACATCGGATCTTCATTTATAGTGGTGCCTTTGAAATTATCATACCCGAGCGAATATCCTGCTGTACCAAAAGTCGAATCATTTTGCACATTGTTTTGTAAATTTGTATAAATGACCATTGCATTTCGAATCACTTTATTTGGTCTTGCATTTGGACCTGGAGTGTCGGACACCGTCGCTGTAAATTTTCCAAACACGGTTACAATTTCTGGATCATTAATGTCCACTCTAATGTTTTCAATTGTGTCGCCGTCTTCAAATGTAATAGGCAAAGCCAGTTCAGCAGAAGTAAGTCGAGATCCGTCGATGTGTTTACACGATAATATTTCGCGCAGTTGCGTTTTTTCTTTTAGTCCCAACCACAGTAAATGATCGGTTATATTGGGATTAACATTAGGATTTACAGCTTGGTCGATCAAATTTTCAATCTTGTTTGCATAGTTATTAATTTCACTCGTTGCATATGCATATTTTGGATCTGTATTCGGATACTTGTTTTGCATAATAGTATAAAACCGCATGCTATTATATGCATTTTTTAACGTTTTATTCATACTAACTGCACTGCATGACAATTTATAAAACACATCTGTTCCACCGGCATCTTGGTCGTTTGGTATTTGATTCAAATTCCTTGTATCTGGAACAAAAATAAGTGTTCCTCCTTGAGTATTTGTTGAAATTACAATACTAAACGGCATTGTTGTTCCATTTAATTTACCAAGTATATTTGAAATACGCAAATTCCCCGTAACAATCGTGGCATCAATTGTACGATCCCTTTCGAAATAAGAATGATGTGGAGGTGAAGGTTCGGTTGGATACTCGTGTGAAAATTTCCACATTGTATAATTTTGATTTGTTCCATCATCATTGAACCTATTATATTCTATTACATTGGTTCCATTTCGGTCTCCATATTTATTTTGATAAATTATATGTTGAAAATCACCAACGATTATAAACTTATCATATGTTTGTGGTGTGTCGTTTGGTAACCACACAACTTTATTTATGGTTGAAGAGAAGGGAACATACTCTCCTCCAACTGTAACAAACGATCTTGTTGATTGGTCATACTCAAAAGAGACGGTTTGTACGAGATCGTACAATTCGGAAGCGTTCAAGTCATCACCCGGTCCGATATCTTCACCTGGATCATAATATTTAATGCATCCTTTTGTGTAAGAACCTGCATCCGTTTCAACCACACATTCTCCATAAATTAAATATTTATAGTATTCTTTTTCATAGTCGTAAAATGGTGTTATTCCTTTAACAGAAAATGGAGGGTTTAAGGGCGGTGGCGTCAGCGGTCCAGGCGGAATTACATTCGGTCGATTATTTTGAAGAGTGAATTGGTCCATGATTGTAAGTCGATTTATTTCACGACTCGGATTCATGTCAACATACACGGGTCCACAAATTGCATAGTGCAGGTCGCATAATAATTTATTTCGTCGGGCATCACTTTCGTCATACATGAGCATTTTTTTAAGCACATTTTTGAATGTGAGCGATGGCATTTGATCCTTTTCGCCTTTTCCCAAACAAACGACGGCGTTAAATTCGGGAACGTTTACACGTTCTTGTATAAATTCATCAAATTCGACCGATCCTTCTTTAATATTTCCACGGGGAATACACGGGTATCTGTATAAAATACTGTTTAAAAT
>Ga0315284_10012182_pt1 | contig 12254 bp, 2 predicted proteins | sample YL17G09_16_MG_FD_203696 | JGI IMG/M metagenome (GOLD analysis project Ga0315284, IMG submission 203696) | Sediment microbial communities from Yellowstone Lake, YNP, Wyoming, USA - YL17G09_16 | ecosystem: Environmental > Aquatic > Freshwater > Lake > Sediment | place: USA: Wyoming | collected...
AAGCCAAAATTTTTATTGCACTGCAGCTACGAAAAGAAGAACGGGAAATATGATCATGATACACAGGGCATAGGACCGTTGAATTTCGGAAAAAACTAAGGCGTTTCGTTTTTCCGCCAGCGCTTTTGGTTTCGATCTAAATTGCATTAGGCGCGGATTATCGAAACTAAAAGGGCTGAACGATACCTTTATACGTTATGAAGCCGATGCTTTAGTTTGTTACCTTATAATATAGGGTAGACAGCGCCCAAAAGTGCTTGCGCTCAAAGAACCAAGTTCTTTGGCGCGCTGCCTTTCCTCGGAAAAGGCATCGTCAAGGTGAGTGCATACCGAAAAAGTCAAAACCCAAGAAATCGAAGGCATTCAAGCCTCAAAAGCAATCGCGGAAGTCATCAGAGCGCATTACTATAACATCCGCCCTGCCGTACGTAAACGGCGTCAAGCATCTCGGCAATATCATAGGTTCGATGCTGCCGGCTGACGTGTTTCATCGTTTCTACGATCTTTTCGGGATAGAAAATATTTTCATCTGCGGCACCGACGAACACGGCGCTCAAACGGAGATTTCAGCCGCAGCCGAAGACATGGAACCCAGGCCGTATTCTGACAAGTATAGTAAGATACAGTCCGATATCTACAAGCGTTGGGCGTTTGATTTCACGTACTTCGGTCGCACGTCTTCGCCAGCACACCACAAGTTGACGCAGGAAATGTTTAGGGCCATGAACAAGAACGGCTTTATCGACCGTGCCGAGATGACGCTGCCCTATTGTAGGTTTGACAAGAAATTTTTGTCGGACCGCTACGTCGAGGGCACGTGCCCGTTCTGCGGCTCGTCAGGCGCGCGAGGCGACCAATGCGAAGCCTGCGGACGCATTTTAGATCCGATCGACTTGAAAAACCCCGTATGCATGCTTTGCAAAAAGAATGAGATATTGCACAGTTCGCCGGAGCGAACGCGCAATCTTGTGCGGATTGAAGATCAATCCAGCACAATAGAATTCAGGAAAGAGAAGCATTTGTTCCTTAATCTGTCCAAACTCGCTCCCGACCTGGAGACGTGGCTCACCAAGAACCGTCACTGGCCGACGAACGTCCGTGCGATCGCGCTGTCGTGGATAAACGAGGGATTGAAGCCTCGGTGCATAACGCGCAACCTCAAATGGGGGATCAAAGTCCCGCTCAAAGGTTACGGTGACCTCGTGTTTTACGTCTGGTTCGATGCCCCGATCGGTTACATCTCGATGACTTCCGAAGCCCGCAAAGACTGGAAGAGCTGGTGGTCGGGCAACGCAAAGGTTTTCCATTTCCTCGGTAAAGATAACATACCGTTCCACACGATATTCTGGCCCGGCATTCTGATGGCCTCGCGCTCGAAGCAGACAAACTTCGTTCTGCCGCACTACGTCGCCGGCTACGAGTTTCTAAACTGGGAGGGAAAGAAGTTTTCCACATCTCGTCATGTAGGACTGTTAGCTGACGAAGCATTGGATATGTTCCCGGCCGACTATTGGAGATACTATCTGATTTCCATACTTCCTGAGAAGAAAGACGCGAACTTCGAATGGAAAGACTTCCGGAGCAGGATAAACAACGACCTTATAGCGAATTACGGCAACGCGTTTTACCGCATCACGTCGTTCATAACGAAATATTTCGGTACCGTTCCACGCCCAAGCGATCCCGGCAAAGCGGAAACAGACCTGCAGCGATCGCTTGAACGAACGCTCGACCGTGTGGAAAAACTGGTGAAGAAGGTAAAGATACGCGATGCGATGAAAGAAGTGATGTCGTTTTGCGACGTGCTTAATCGATATTTCCAGGCAAAAGAGCCGTGGTTTGCGATCAGAAATAAAGCCACGAAACGTGACGCCGGTACAACGTTGTATTATGGCCTTAACGCTCTCGTCGCAGTCACGGCGATGCTTTGGCCTTACATCCCGTTGACAGCCGAGACGGCGCTCGGTTGCGTCGGCATCAAGCCGCAAGACCTGACGTGGAAGAAGCTGAATGGTTTCAACGTAAAGCCGGGCAAAAAGATCCGCTCGCTCATCCTCTTCCAACGCATCGAGGACGACGAATTGGAAGCAGCTATCGAAAAATCGCAGGGCGTAACGGAAGAGAAGCGATGATTAATAAAACACTCCTAGCTTGAAGCTACCTTTCGTTTTCTCAATACGTAATTCGCCGAAGAAATTCTTAACCACTAATCTTAGCAATCCGGCCACGTCATTTTTCGGCGTCTCGTGACGCTTTGCAGAACCATATAGGTCGATGCCTAGTCGAAGATCTCCGAAACCTGTGCCAAGCGTTGCGCCGAAAAGCCAGCGTTTAGCGTCCACGTCATATGTTACGCGGGGACTAGCTTCAAGCTCGAACGGTACGGAAAACCGGTCGTCTTCGCCGAACGTTGCGGCCAGGTCGTGACTGATAGACGTCGCGTAAAGCGACGGCATCGAAGACATCCTATTACCGTGTTTGTCTATACGCCCTTCCATAGTCGGTGCAAAAGACATCCACTCCGAATCGTGGATGAATCCTACACCGGCATAGGGGTCGTTTGCTTTTCCGCTTGTGGCGGAACCTGATGCATATGCCCAGAGATTATTATTCCCGCGCCCATACCAGTCGAGTTCTGCGGACTGGGTCGCCGGAACGCTCTTCTCTATACTATTCTTTCCGAAAAACACGACATCATAGTTCTTAGGTATTCTAAGTCCGTCTAAAAATCCTCCGTGCGCGGGTTGCGCGAATGCAAGAGCCGCCGCAGCCAATGCAGCCGCGATATACTTTTTCATGTATCGATTACGCAGTAGAAAACCTTTAATTTGGCGGATAATACGAATACGAATCGCGTCGTTCGGGACCGGGTGTCAGAAGCATGAATAGAGCAACCACTGCGGCGACAAGCAACGCGGCAGCTATCGTTATCAGTGTCATGCATATCAGCAGAGCGTATATCGCAACGGCTATTGCAACGACACCGAAGACATTCGACAGCAGGCGCCACTTCTTTCTCGGCTTGAGTTCGTATCTCTGTTCAGCTATGTAACGCTTGCGGCTCGCCGCGGCTGAAACGGATGCAAGCAGCGCGGCTGCAATGATCAGCAGCCACGGGATCTCGCACGTTGCATTCGGCAATGCTAACTCTGTTTCTATAGGAGTTTCATTCGTTAGGATTTGCGTCGCGTTTTCTATTGCAGTTTCGTTGCAGTCAGCGCAAGGCCCGCCGCAATCGATGCCGGTCTCGTTCTGGTTTTGTATGCCGTCGTAGCAGGACGGTTCTCCGACTGTCCCCACGGATTCATTCGGCGCGCTATACGTGCACGCCTCGGTCAAAGCAGGTCTGCCCGTCGTAGTGTTGCACGCCTTCAGGTCTGTGCATGTTCTCGTACGCGTTCCGTTGGCGCTGCATGACGACCAGCTGCTGCACGTCCAGTTTGCCGTGCATTGTACGGGTGCGCCGCCACCTCCGCCGCCTCCTCCTCCGCCGCCACCGCCGCTTTGCTGCGTGATCGTTACGATTATCGAGACGCTGTTCGACGAAGCGTTCGCATCGTACGGGTCGACGGCGTAGAAAACTATTGTGCCGGTGCTGCTCACGCTGCTCGAAAGCGTTGTAACGTTCGTCGCATTGTCGACACTAACGGTTATCATGCCGCTCGTTACGTTCAGCGCATATGTCCAGTTCAGATCATCGCCGTCGGCGTCTGCAAAATACGGACCCAAGTTTATGGTCCAGCTTCCCGACGCGGTGCGCGACTGGTTCGGTATGGCGAACGGCAGGTGCGGCGCATCGTTGACGGATGTTACGGTGATGTTTACCGTGTCGTTGCCCGTGGCACCGGCCGAGTCGCGTGCCGTGAACGTCATTAGGCGCGAGCCGTACCAGTTGGCGGACGGCGTTATGTTGGCGATCTTTGTCGAGGTGCTTATTGTTATAACAAGATTAGCCGCAGTCGTAGCGGACCAGTTTATCTCAGTCACACTGTCGTCGATGTCCGTCACATAAAGCGACAGATTCGTCAGATTCGTAGTGTCTTCGGGGAACGAAATGAGCGCCGGCAGATTGACGACAGGTGCATCGTTGACCGAGCTGACCGTAAGCGTAACGGCATTGCTTGAACTGTTAGCGCCGAACGGGTCGTAAGCCGTGAACGATACCGTTTCAGAACCGAACCAGTTTGCGGTCGGAGTAAGCGTGACAGCTCCCGTATCGTTGTTTATTCCTACCGCGATATTAGTTGTCACGGAAACCGTCCAGTTCAAGTCGTCTCCGTCCGTGTCGCTCGAGTATGCGCTCAAATTTATCGTCGCGGCAGTGTCCTCGGGCCACGTCACGTTCGGAACAGCAGACCATATAGGCACGTTATTGGACCCGATTCCGCTTCCCGTAAGGTTATCGATGCGGTAGTCCGAGCCGTCGATCGTGGCATAAACACCGCTCTTCCACGTACCTGCCAGTGCTTCCGTGTGTGTGAACAGCGTGCGGCTAGGACAGCTCGCATTCACTTCGTTGAGCGTCATTGCATTCGGGCAGACATAGACTCCTGCGCCACTGTTCATAGGCACAAATATCATGTGCACCGGAACAATGCCTAGTACAGCCGTAGTGTCTACGACGGTCTTGTTTCCGCTTGAAAATACGCTCAGCCCGCTGGCGTTGACGCTGCTCTGGTTGAACATGCCTACGATTGCTAGGCGCCGTCCGTTTATCGAGCAATTATACGTTATGTTCTGCGGCGTGTAGTAGGGCGAGTTGTTCGACAGCGAGCCGTACGACGAAGTAAGCGCCGCGAATGTCGACATCGCAGTGGAAATCGGCGAGTAATATCTCCTCACGAAAACGGTCACGTTGCGCGACGACTCAGCCGCATTGCCCAACATGTCCGTACATCGCACGGTCCACTCCAGCCGCGTGCTGGAATTCCACGGATTGCTCGCAGTGGCGCTGAAATATTGCGAGACGTTTTGTACGACGCTGGAATCCATATGGTTTGCCGTGCCGTTGAAAAGTAGCGTGCAGCTTGCGATAGCACTGAACGCATCGCTCACGTTATACGATAAGCTTAGGTCGTTGGTGTTTTCTATAAGCGCGTCCTGGTTCGGCCACATAAGTTGAACGACAGGTCCGCTTGTATCGACCGTAAATGTTATCGTAGAGTAGTTCAGGTTTCCTGCAGTATCGTTCGCGTACACGGTTATACTATTGACGGAATTCGGAATAGCCTGGACCGTCATATTGGCGCAGCCCGGCAGGCTTACGTTGGCGCCCGTCACGTTCGTGTACCAGCACTTGTCTGTTGCGACATTATCGCTCGATGAATATGCTAGGTTTATCGATGTAGTGTTATACGACGCGGCGCTTGCAGGGCTCTGGACCCACAAGCTCGGCGGAACAGTGTCTACCGTCAGCGTGCGTGTTCCGTTTGTGCCGGTATTGTTCCAGCCGTCGTTCGCATAGACCCTATAGACATATGTGCCGTTCGCTATGCCCGTATGGTTTCGATAGCAGCTTATGGACATGCCCGAACCTACAGGCGTCATGCTGTAGTTGATTCCACCGAATTCGAGCGTGCATGATGTTATGTTTGATTGGCTGTCCGTTGCAGTCGCATTGATCAGAACCCAGGTCTTTTTCTGCACCGCAGCGGTCGGCGGCGTCGGGCCGGCGAAGCCTATGGAAGGCGGAGTCGTATCCGCCAGGCTAACGCTGATGAAGTGTGTCTTGTAGCTTGCAGTATAGTTCTCGGTCGCATTGAAGACGAATGTTATGTTGTGCAGTCCCGGAGCGGCATAGCTCGTCACGTTCACAAGCGGCGACGAGCCGCTGGCGATGAGGGTGCCGCTGTCGTAAAGTTTGGCGTATCCCGAGCTTGGTGAGATTATACCGCCGATAATGGTCACGTTCTGGTCATTGAACACCGAGACGTTGTCGTCTACGCCGTTTACCGTGAGGTTTACCGTCGAGTTTGCTTTGGTTATAGTGTAGTTTCTTCTGTACTCGGCCGAAGTGTAGTTTTGTGTCGCAGTCGTGTTGCAGACATAGTTGTAATCGCCGGCCGCCAGCGTCACGGGCATATTGTTTTCACTCGTAACGTCCGTTCCGTTCCTATACAGACGAGCAGTCGTTTCAGGATTGCTGCACGAGCACGTTGCCGTCACGGTCGTTCCATATGTTTGCGGAGACGGCGGATTAAACGAGAGCGAACAGACCGATATCGATTTGCTTACTTCTAGGAACCATGTCTCGCTGCTTGCGTTGAAGTTCGAATCTCCCGGATTTACGGCCGTGTAATTGTAGAAGCCTGCGGCAAGCGTCCGAATGTCAGGATTGCCGACGGAAGAACCGTTTCTGTAGAGCTGGATCGTGCCTACGCTGGTGACGGCCGTAGCGTTTGTCGCGGTGCCGTAAATGACGGAAAGATTGGAACACGTACCGTTCAGGTAAAGTTGCGTCGTGGTGGGCGCTTTGCTAACGTTGAGTATGAACGTTTTAGATGAGCCCGTATGATTCTGGTCGTCCGGTATGCTTGCAGTGTAGTTATACGTTCCTACTGTGAGCACGTGAATATCTGGATTGCTGGCTGGAGTTCCGTTATAGTAAAGAGTCACAGTACCGTTGTGACCCACTGCCGTTGTGTTAGAAGCCGTACCGTAGGTTACGGACAAGTTGTTTTGCACGCCATTCAGAAATAAATCGACTGCAGTCGTTTGTTTATCTGCAGTAACAATCGTGCTTGTCGATGCTGTTGTGTAGTTTTGAGTTGCAGTTGAGTTGCAAGTGTAATTGTACGTGCCTGCACCCAACGTCTGAACGTCCGTGTTGCCAACGAACGTTCCGTTTCGGTACAGTTGCGGCGTTACCTGCGCCGTATCAGCGGTGCAGCTGACGTTCGTCTGAGTGTCGTAAGTTACCGTGGCAAGTGGAGTTACGTTGATAATGAGAACAGGCGTCATCTTGTTGATCGTGTAGTCCGTCGAGTTTGTTGCACTCGTGTAATTCTGCGTCGAGCTCACGTTGCACACATAGCTCCACGTTCCCGCAGGTAATGTTACTGCAGTATTATTCTCCGTTGCCGTGACATCCGTGCCGTTCCTGTATAGCCGAGCAGTCGCCTTGGGGTTCGTGCAGGCGCACGTTGCATTCACCGCAGTGCCATACGTTTGTGGTGATAACGGATTTAACGTCAGCGAACATACAGACGTGTTCTGGCCGACGCTTACGAAGAACATCTTGCTGCTTGGCGTATAGTTCTCGTTTCCTGCGTTAACGACTGTGTAATTATAGTATCCGGCTGCCAGTGTTACGGGAGTGTTGTTTTCCGAGTTCACGTTCGTGCTGTTTCGATACATTGTAGCGGTGAAAGCGTTCGTGCTAAATGCGGCACTAACGGCTTGCGGATAAGTAACCGACAAATTATTTTCCGCGCCGTTCAGCGACAAGTTGACGTACGTGACAAATTTGTTTACGGCCAACGTGTTCGACTGTGCGGCAGGAGCCGTATAATTCTGCGTTGCGGTAGCGTTACACACGTAACTGTAATTTCTTGCAGCCAGCGTCTGCACGTCCGGATTGCTCACAAGCGTCCCGTTCCTGTACAGCTGCGGCGTTATCTGTGCCGTGCTTGCCGCACAGCTGACGTTAGTAACGGTTCCGTACGCTACGTTCCACGACGCCGCGGTAAGCGTCAGCGTCGACGCTGCTTTGCCAACGGCGTAGACGAATTGCGGCGTGCTGTTTGTGTTTCCGCTCGTATCGTTCGCATATGATTTCCAATAATACGTACTGGCTGCAAGCGGTCCGTAGTTGTAGAAGTATGCGCCGCCCGAGTTTCCTGACGGTGTGACGTTCGACGGGACACCCGTAAAGTTGTTCTCAAACATTATTGAACTCAAGCCGAAGTTGTCGCTCCAGGTTACGTTGAACTGGTATGATTGGGTCGGAGAATATGCCACAGGCAGCGTCGGGTATGTCTTATTGCCGGACCATTGCGGTTGCGCCGTATCCACGCGAACGTTGCTGACTGAGTATCTTGCGAACCTGTAAGCCTGGTCCCAGCATCTGACGGTGAACGTGTACGTTCCGTCGCTCAATCCGGTGAACGTGTGATTAGCAACACCCGACACATGGTTATCGCCGAGCATATCGTACCATGCCGCAGTCGCATTGTGAGTGACATTGCAGTTGACATTGAACGTGTTCTGGTAAGCGGTCATGACAGTCACGTTGCTGACCGTGAAAAGCTGTCCCGTAGAAGGCGATGTTATAGTCGCACCGGGATCGTCCGTATCGACCGTTATGCTCTGCGTTGTCGAGTTCGCGGAATTACCCGCGCGGTCGAATGTCTGGACTTTGTAATAATACGTCGTATTCGAGAACCGTCCGCCATCCGAATAGCTGAACGTCGCGTTGTCTGAGGTGTAAAATATTTTCACAAATACCGAAGACCCGTTGCAGCTTTCCGAGGTCGGCGTGTAGTTCACGCATGCCCGCCAGACCGTGAAGTTGCTTACGCCCGACGTTGCATCCGACCCGGTCGTCCACGACAGGTTAACAATATTGCCGGTTGCCCATCCCGCGACGTCGCTTACGTTCGCCGAAACGACCGTAAGCACCGCAGCAACAGGCGCGTTTTCGTCGACCATGAATTCGACGCGAGACGAGAAGCCGGCATTGTTGACGTTGTCTTTGGCTGCAGCACAGACATATTTGTGTCCGGAGATCGCTTGCGGACTCGAATAATTATAACCCGTATAACTCGCGGTGCATGCATCGTTTGCACCGCTTATATTTAGCAGATATGTGCTTGCGTTGCAACCGCTTCCGCCGTCAGAACAGCTCACGCCCGCGCTAGCATCCGTTTTCTGCCAGCTTGCCGGTGCACCCGTTACAGATACGGTCGGCGGAGTATTGTCGACGGTAAAGTTGGCAACTGCACTGTTCGAATTTCGCGCCGTATCGTTGGCCGTTATGCGAACGGAATAAATGCCGTCCGCGACCGCCGATGTATTGACGAACTTCCACGACGAATACGTTCCGCTGTTTACGTTCCATCGTGTGTCGTTCGTCACAACGGTCGCAGGATTCGCGTCGTCGGCGGTACCGCTTATTTCGATTACGCTGCCGTTGACGTACGCACCGCTCGACGGATACGCCAGCGTTATTGCAGGCGGAGCGGTATCAAGTGTGACGCTTCGTGTCACCGTACTATTGGAGTTCTGCGCCAAATCATAAGTCGTGACGTTGAACCTGTAAGGCCCGTCCGGCAAATCCGTCCAGTTGACCGAATACGTGCCGTTGACGACCGTGGCTAAGGTCACCGAACTTACCGGACCCGTCGAATTGTATATTCGGAATACCGTGCGGTTTATGTTCAAGTCGCCGGAATTGACGGTGACGTTTATCCAGTTCTGCGACATGTACGCGTTGTCGCCGGGCGTAGGCGGTGAGATATAATATATCTGCGGTCTTGTCGTATCGACCGTCAGCAATCGTGTCTCGGAAACTCCGGTGTTGGTTGCGTTATCCGTACAACTTACGTACCAGTTCTTTGTGCCGTCCGGCATGCTTGCATTTGCTGTCAGCGTAGTAACGGTGTTGTTTATTGCCGAGCCGTTGATTCCGTATCCGATTCCGTTTATCGTGAGCTCACAGCGTATCGTTGCGGCAAAATCATCGATAGGCTTGAACGTGAAATCGGGAGTAGTGTCGTTAGTTGCCGTGTTGTTTGCAGGCGTGATAGGCACGACGGCAGGCGTGCCTGTGTCGACACGGATGTATAAGACGGTCGAATTCACTGCATTGCTTGCACTGTCCCTCGCCTGGACGAACATCGTATGCGTGCCGTTCGCGAGAACGCCGAGCGTGACGACAGTAGGCGTACCATTTGAGGCGGTGCCTGTCACGTTTGCAGCTCCATCGAGGAACAGCGTATAATTGAGTGCGGAAGCAAGGTTGTCCGTTAGCGTGAACGCAATATCGGGCGTGTTATCGTTTGTCCAGGTATCGTTCCCAGGCAAGCTTATCACGGATGCCGGCGCCGATGTGTCGATATTTATGTGCAGGGCAGTCGAATTGGCGGAGTTTAGCGCCTCGTCAGTCGCCTGGACTGCTACAGCATGAGCGCCCTGTGACAGAGCGGAAAGATTAAGTGGGGTAAGTGTGCCGTTATTCGCCGTTCCTGCCTGGCCGTTTGCAACGCCGTCGACATAGACCGTGTAGTTGAGCACGCCATCAAGGTTGTCCGAAAGCGTGAAACCGATTTCAGGCGTCGTATCGTTCGTCCACGTGTTATTGCCGGGTGAATCGATTGCAGATGACGGCGCGGCGGTATCGATGTTCACGTGCAAAGCGGTAGAGTTGACGCTGTTCAACGCATCGTCACGTGCTTCGATGATGATGGCATGGCTTCCCTGAGCCAGTGCCGAAACATCGAGCAGAGTCGGTGTGTTGTTATTCGCTGTTCCCGTCTGCCCGTTCGGAACATCGTCTACGTATACGGTGTAGTCCAGTACGGCATCGAGATTGTCTGCCAGTGTGAAGCTTATTTCCGGTGTGGTATCCGATGTCCACGACTTGTTGCTGGGAGACGTGATGAGTGATGTCGGATTTGTCGTGTCGACCGTGATGGTCAGAGCACTTGAATTCGCGGCATTGAAAGCATCATCCATTGCCCGGACGATCACGGTATGCGTGCCCTGCGGCAAAGCCGACAGGTTCAGGAAGGTCTGCGTATTGTTGTTTGCCAGACCGCTCTGCCCGTTTGGAACTCCATCGACGTATACCGTGTAATCCAGTATTCCGTCGAGATTGTCCGTGAGAGTAAAGCTTATTTCAGGCGTCGCATCGTTCGTCCACGTACCGGCGGAAGGTGTGTTTATGGTCGATGCAGGTGACGTCGTATCGATATCGAACAGTCTCATGCTCGAGTTGCCGACGTTCGCCTGGGCGGAACTGTCCGTGCACGAGACGTTCCAACTATATGCACCGTCCGTCGCATTCACAAAGAAACTCTGGTTCACGCTTTCCGTCACGGTTGTATCCGTCTGATTAAGCGTACCATTGACATATAGCGAACAGCTCGTTATGTCGGACGTTGCATCCGTTACGTTATAGACAAATTCGACGTTCTGTGAATAGTTTAGCCACGCGTTATCCGAAGGCGCATGCAGCTCTACGACAGGCGCGTCCGTATCCGGAACGTCGAATGTTATCGGCGTGCTCGTCAGCAGCGATGCGTTAGTTGACGGGTTAACTGCAATCGTGAAGTTCCCGTCGCCGTAATTTGTTTTGTTCAGCGTGACGTTAACGATTGCCCAGCCCGTAGAGTCAGTCAGGCTCCAGTTCAGCGTTTCATTCGTCGTAGCATTTGCAAGGCTCACGTTCCTGCCTACAGCGGGAATCTGCGTACCCGATACAAGAACACGAACAGGGTAATACCTGTTCACGCGGCCGCCTAGGACGCTTGCTGTCGCGCCTGTCATGTTAACTTCGCCGGAAAGGTTGGCCAAACCAGAAGCGGTCACACTGACCGTGATGCTTGTATTGATACGTGACGCCTGGAAGTTTATGCTTGGATTGAGATAGGCGCCAAAGAACTGCAGAAATACCGAAGTCAAATTGGAATTGTATAACGTATTGGATGAATCGCCTCTGAAGAAGATTGTACCGGCAAATACCGAATCGTTGATCGTGTTCACAGATAACTCTTCTACTATGACAGAACTAGACGTAGACAACGATCGTATGTTGTTTTTCGATTGATTTCTCAGTATTATCTGTTCGTTCGTGACTAGGTTAGTTATGGAGTGCGTCTTGTTGCCGAACACGCTTATTCGCGAGGAAGCGGCAGTTAGATTTGTTATATCACCGTATCCGTATATGTCGATATCAAATCGTTGGGCGCCACCGATGACAGAAGAATTTAGAACCGTAACGTTCGCATTTTCGTCAACTGTCATGGAATAAAGAATGGCCTCATTGTCGATTCGGGTAAGATTGCTGTTATTTACGATGAATATAGCTGAATCCGTGACGTTTACATTGCTCTGATTGAGTTTTATATTCTGTCCGTTGCAGACCACATACTGCGTCCCGCTTATAATCCAGTTCAGATTTGGTCCCGGATACGTGCAAGATATCGTCGTGAAATCGCTCAGATTCAAAGGCTCATATTCGGCATATGCGCATGATACGTTGTAATTTTTTATTGCGGAACCAGCCTGCTGCGGGAATGAGCGATTGTATTCGG
>Ga0315284_10012183_pt1 | contig 12253 bp, 10 predicted proteins | sample YL17G09_16_MG_FD_203696 | JGI IMG/M metagenome (GOLD analysis project Ga0315284, IMG submission 203696) | Sediment microbial communities from Yellowstone Lake, YNP, Wyoming, USA - YL17G09_16 | ecosystem: Environmental > Aquatic > Freshwater > Lake > Sediment | place: USA: Wyoming | collected...
GATTTGGAATAGACCTCGATATAATCGTGGGCGTTAGGCGAGCGATAGCCGTAATGACACCCATCATAGCGGGCCAGGTTGCTGGATGCTTCGGCTGTGGCGATGACATAATAGGCTGCGATGGAGTAATCAAAGTGCGGCATTTGGACTTCGACCAGTGTGGCTCCGAGTTTTTTATACAATTCCAGCGCCGCCCTGACCGCGTTCCGGACACTTGCTTCAGCCTTATCGATCAGTTCCGGCACAATGGCAATTTTCAGTCCATCAATGGGTTTTTCAACTTGGCTCAGATAATCCGTCACAGGCGCAGTCTGGTTATCAACCGAGGTGCTGTCGCGCTGGTCGTGCCCGGCAATAACTTGCAGCATCATCGCTGCATCCTCGACACAAGTGGTCAGGGGTCCGATTTGGTCGAGGCTGGAGCCATAGGCGACCAAGCCGTATCGGGAGACCCTGCCGTAGGTAGGTTTAAGGCCAACAATGCCGCAGAAGCTGGCTGGCTGACGAATCGAGCCGCCGGTGTCGGAACCCAGTGCCGCAAAGCACAATCCCGCTGCCATCGCCGCTGCTGAGCCGCCACTGGAGCCTCCCGGAACCCGGCTTTTATCCCACGGGTTGACGGTTTTCTGCAGGCCGGAGTTTTCCGTGCTGGAGCCCATCGCGAATTCATCTAAGTTAGTCTTGCCGAGAATGACCGCATCTGCGGCCAGCAGTTTTTCCACCACGTGTGCGTTGTAAGGCGGCCTGAAGTTGGCCAGAATCTTCGACCCGCAGGTGGTTGTTCCTTCGGTATAGCAGATGTTATCCTTGACCGCGATAGGCACACCCGCCAGCAGGCCCACCGGCTTTCCCGCGGCAACTTTTGCGTCTATCGCCCCGGCCTGTTCCATCGCTTTATCGGCAAAGACATTTAGGTACGCTCCGATGGACGGATTTAGTTTTTCAATCCGTTTCAGCGCATACTCCGCTGCCTGTCGGCTTTGGATTTTGCCGCTGCGAATGTTTTCCCTCAGTTGTATGGCGTTTAGCCCTTCCAACATTTTCTACGCTCCGCTTTCCTCTAAAATCTGCGGCACTTTGAAAAAGTCGTCCACACGATCCGGCGCGTTTTCCAACGCCTTTTCCACATTCAGCGAAGGCCTGACCGTATCCTGTCGGAAAACATTGTGAATGGGCAGACAGTGTGCCAGCGGCTCTACATCGTCGGTTTTGAGTTCGTTGAGTTTTTGGATGTATTCGACGATGGCTGACAATTGGCCGCTGAACAGTTCCAGTTCCTGTTCGGTCAAATCCAGCCGCGACAGATGCGCCACTTTTTCCACCTGCTGACGGTTAATATTCTGACTCATCTCTTAAAACTCCTGAAACGAAAAAGGCGAAGCTGGTTTTACACAGCCTCGCCGAAACGTGCGAAGAACGGAAACGCAAAAAGGCACGCCTTAGCCGGCTGCTGCCGCCGTTTGAGCCGGTTTGTTATAATTGCGTTTCATGGGTTTTATCACCAGGCCCATCTTGATGGCCTTGGCGGATGCTTTAATGCGGGCCACTTTGCCGTTGACTACCGCGCGGACCTTCTGGACGTTGGGTTTGAATTTCCGGTTGCTGACACCGGTAATTTTGCGGCCGACGCCGCCCAGATACTTGGCCTTGCCGCGCCGTGCAATGCTTTTTCCGAAGGTTGTCTTTCTGCCTGTAAAATAGCACACTCTCGACATTATAGACTCCTGTTCTTGCCGTACTACAGGGAAGCTGTCCCTGAATTCTTTTTGTCCTGACCGAAAACCATATAACTATATGGATTCAGGTTGATTTTGCAAGCATTTTGGCCGAATTTTTATCAAAATTCCATTTTCCCGCCTCCCCAAATCGGATTTTCCTTGATTTTTGCCGGATTTTAGGGGATGTTCAGTGGTTGCTTGCCGGAAAGCGGTGTTATCCGCGGGACCTTCCGCAAAGATGTTTAAAGCGAAGGCTTTCGTATGGCAGGGTGGGCTCCTTAGCCCACCGTTTCTCTTTTGGTTTTTAAGTTTTAATTTTGGAATGTCAGATGCCAATCAGCGTTGAACAATATCGGGCGGCTTTACGGCTTATTCAAGCCTCAAAAAATATCCTGATTACCACCCATATTCGGCCTGACGGCGACGCCTGCGGCTGTGTCCGGGCGATAACCGACGGTCTTAAAGCCATCGGGAAACAGACACAAGGACTGTTCCTTTCGCCTTTGGCAAGCTGGTACGAGGGTATGTTTGAGCACAAAATCCCCGTCCTCGGCAACGATGTCAAAAAGGAGCAGCTTACCGAAAAACTGGCCGATATTGATTTGGTCGTCATCGTTGACACCAACAGTCTCGTCCAGCTTCCCGGCCTCGAGGACTGGCTCAAAACCGCTCGCAATAACGGGGGAAAAATCCTTGTGATGGATCATCACATCACCAGCGATGGCCTGGGTGATGTAGAACTCATCGACGAGACAGCCGCAGCGACAGGCGAAATTGTGTATGATTTCTTCAAAGCCGCCGGCTGGACGATTACGCCTGCTGTCGCCGAGGCGATTTTTATCGCCATCTCGACCGACACCGGCTGGTTCAAATACGGCAACGCCGACAGCCGCATCTTCCATACCGCCGCCGAATTGATAGAACAGGGAGTTCGCCCCAACGAGATTTACCGCCGGATGTACCAGAGTTTCACGCCCGTCCGGCTCAAATTGATGACGCGGATGCTCGAGCATCTCGAACTGCACGAAACCGGCCGCATCGCCACGCAGTATATCCTCCGCAAAGATTTTGACGAAACCGGCGCTTCCGGCCCCGACACTGAAAATCTCATTGACGAATGTCAGCGCATCCAAACGGTCGAAGTGGCGGCTTTATTTGTTGAGCTTGCCGACGGCAGATTCCGCTGCTCGCTGCGAAGCAAAGGCAAAATTGATGTCCGAAAAATCGCCCAGAAATTCGGCGGCGGCGGACACACCCTCGCCTCCGGCGTTAATCTCCAAGGCCCACTCGAAAACGCTAAAACTTCAATCCTGCGCGAAATCCGCCTGCAATTTTGAAGCGGCCGAGGAGAAAGATTGGGGTTTGTCTCGTGTGACCGATCCTTCGACTTGATTCGACCCTTCGATTCAACTCAGCGACTGTCTTGAAAATCAAGCGATTTTTATTAAATTGGGTTGCCAATTTTGATTCTTTTTAATCATCGTATTCAGGATGCAGATGAGTTTTCTCATCGTGGCAACCAACGCAACCATTTTACATTTTCCCTGGCCGAACACCCTGAAATGGGTTTTACCGAGCAGACGCAAATTGATTTAAGCCAGGTAAGAACTAATTTTTGAATCCGGACTTGTTTTTGCCGGAATGATAAATTGGGTAAAATGAAGGCTTTCAGCGAAAGAAAAACACGTGAAAATCAAAAATAGCAGTAGATGGTATAGTTTCATACCTGTTTTTTCCCATTTTTTTGATTTTTGAGTTGTGTTTGTATTATAATAAATTAGCCACTAAAGTCTTGACAGGGGAATTATAAAAAAATATGGGGTATTATGAGAGAGAGTTCCTGAAGGCCTTCTAAGAAAGTGCGGGTTTTTATTATTTTTGTTCCAAAAATGCCGCTTTGGGAGGATTTTATAATAGGGTGAACGGGGGGACTCCCTGTAACTCATTTTTTCTACGAGGTAAAGTTTTTTAAGGAGATAGAGCATGCGGAAGAAAGCATTTACGCTGATTGAGTTGCTGGTGGTGATAGCGATAATTGCTCTTTTGCTGTCGGTCATTGTTCCGGCACTTCGGAAAGCCAAGGATGCGGTAAAACGCGTAGTCTGCAGCAGCAACATTCGTCAGGTGGGTATTGCCGTGCGGTCGTATGCGGAAACATACGATGGCAAGCTGATTCCGTTGGCCCATAATATGACTATCGACGGCACAGGTACTACTGTTTATTCAGATAATCGCGGCGCGACGACGCCCGCGACGCCATGGTCGGCTTTTCAGCCTTGGGAAGGGGCTGTGGCCTATGTATTAAGAGCACAAGGGGCTCTTTATGTGCCTCCGCCCATACCCCAAGCCTATCATCTTGGGAAGTTATATGAATTAGTATGACAGCGCTTGTTTTGAACAAAAACAAACTTTATAGTATCAAAAATGCGGTTTTCCAGAATTAGTTACCAACGTAAAATAAGGACTTACGATCAAAGTAGCGCTGTCATATTAGGTATAATTACTAATCCGGAAGTATTTTATTGCCCCGCCCAGCCGTTGGAATCGACGGCATTTGGTATTCCTTATCGTTATGAAGCCTATACCAATAAAGGGGGATATGAATGGGGTACTTATTACTACAACGCTATTTGGCGTCGGATTATTCTTCTTTTAAAATCCGAAGCACGAAAACCGAAATCCTCCACAGGACACCTTACGGTGGAAACAAATCAAAAATTCAAAACTCAAATGACCGAAACAAGCATCACCGCAAATCCGGTGCGGTTGTTTTCAATTTTGGATTTGGGTCATTTGTATTTGTTTCGAATTTCGACATTCGGATTTCGAATTTAAACGCTTATTCCGGAAACGGTTATGTCATTATATATCGTACCATGTATCGTAGTAGTATTATGCGCCTATATGTGTATCCCCCGCGACAGGATCTTATGTGAGAACATCCTTTAACTACTGGGTGCACGAAAAGATTCGCTGGAGCGAACTGCATGCGTCAAAAATCGTTCTGGTGGACAATCTGCATGACTGGAACGTGATTCCGCATCGCAAAGCCGGCGATAATTCAACGCCTCAAGGTGTGTCGGCTGGATTTGCGGATGGGAGTGTAAGTTTCTGCACGAGTGAGGAGATATTCAAAAAGACGGCATTTTATAACAATATTCCTTTATGGCCGGGTTGGAATACACCCGCGACCGATGACGGGCCGGGAAATACAGTGGCTTCCTTTACGGCGTTGCTGACGGTAATTCCCGCGCACCAGTAAAAAAGTCGTCTTTGGGTAAATTCAATCGCCGGGGCAGTTTTACACACACCCCGGCGATTTTGTTTTTTGCGGTTTTTCGGTCTTGACGGGTCTGATTGAGGTCTGTAGTATTTGAATATTGAAAGTTGGGGAATAGTGTAACGGTAGCACGACTGGCTCTGGACCAGTTAGTCGGGGTTCAAATCCCTGTTCCCCAGTACTTCGACTCGGCCTTTGGCCTCGCTCAGTATAAGTACCAGTCCATTCGGCCTTTGGCCTCGATTGCGGTCGAATTTCGACTATCGATTTTCGATTTTCACAAAAACAGCACATGTTATTCTGCCAAGATAGTTTCCAGCACTTGGCCCCGCTGGAGTTTGGTGGCGTTGGGCAAATGGCTCAAATCGACCATAAAATACCGTTCACATCGGCCTTTGGGCGGGCGTAGGCTTTCGACCAGGACGCGGATTTTTTGGCCGATGAACTGGCGGCGGAATTGTTCCTGAAGTTGTTTGTCCAAGTTTTGAAGCTTTTCAGAACGGGCCTTAATCATTGCGGGGGCAATTTTGCCGGGCATACTGGCGGCGGAAGTATTTTTGCGAGGACTAAAGCTAAAGACGTGAATTTTGGCAAAGCCGATCCGCTTGGCGGCGGTCATCGTCTGTTGGAAATCGTCTTCAGTTTCGCCGGGGAAACCCACGATGATATCGGTGGTGATAGCGGGGCGGTCCAGTGTTGCCTTGACCTTGCGGATGACTTCCACGTACTCATCCAGCGTATATTGTCGGCACATTTTCCGCAGGATTGCCGGGCTTGCCGATTGGAGCGGCAAGTGCAGATGCGGCATAATCGCGGGGTATGTGGCGAAAACTTCCAGCAATCGGTCGGTGACGTCGGCCGGTTCGAGAGAACTGAGCCGAATACGTTCCAACCCCGTTACGGTAATCAGTTGTTCCAGCAAATCCGCCAGGGCGTTTCGATTTTGCGGGTCCCAGTGTTTTCGCTGGGCGGTGGATTGGCCGTAAGCGCCGAGAAAAATCCCCGACAGGACGATTTCCTTATGCCCGGCCGAAACGAGGTTTTGGGTCTCGTCCAGCACGGTTTTTACGTCTTTGTGACAAACCTGTGTCCGAATTCGGGGTACAATACAGTATGAACAGAATGCGTCACAACCGTCCTGAATTTTCAAAAACGCCCGGCATTGGCCGCTGTAGCGGGATAAAAGGGGCAGATGCCCCGTGGAAGGAGGTAAATATTCCGCTGTTTGTTGTGGGCAGGATGAGTTTTTATTCTTGATTTTATCTGAATTTAGTGGTTTACTTAAGGTCTGCCGGTTGTCCGCTGCGGCGGAGGCCAAAAGGTTTGACAAAGCGTGGGGCAGGTTATTTTTGTCCGGGATAATGCTGATCGCTTTGTTGGAAAGGGTTTTTAGCTCATCGCTGTTGGCCGCCGCCAGACAGCCGGTCAGGACGATGTGCGCATCGGGATGCCGGCGGATGAAGTGTCGGACCGCCTGGCGGCTTTTGGCCGAGGCGGTCGCGGTGACACAGCAGCTGTTGACGACGACCAGATCGGCTTGAGAACCGGGGCCGGTGCAGGTGAGGCCGCGAGCCTCCAGATACTGATGAATCTGTTGGCTTTCGTACTGGTTAACTTTACATCCGAGCGTGTGAATGGTAAACGTCTTCATGGAATTGGATATTCTACGAAATCAGGTGGTGAAACTCCAAGAGTTTTTGCCGATGGAGAATCATAAGACGCAATTTTATCCGGGAGAAGCGTAAATGGCTTCAACTGTACACGGCGTTTGGGCGATTGATATTGGGACCTATTCTCTCAAGGCCCTTCGGCTCAGGCCTGCAGACGAGGGAATCGAAGTAATCGGTTTTGATTATTTGGAACACGGAAAAATTCTCTCCGCTCCAGGCGTCAGCGTTCAGGAAAAACACGACACCATCGCCCAGACCCTGCGGCAATTTCTGTCCCGAAACGATGCCAGCAAAGACGAGGTGGCAATTTCCATTGCGGGTCAGAACAGCTTTGCCCGTTTTATCAAACTGCCTCCTGTGGAGCCCAAAAGAATCCCTGAAATCATCCAGTTCGAAGCCATACAGCAGATTCCGTTTGACATCAATGAAGTCGAATGGGACTGGCAAAAGATGGAAGGCCAGGACAGTCCCGATGCGGAGGTGGGGATTTTCGCAATAAAGAATGAACTGATCGCCGAAATTATGAACCATTTTACGCGGGAGAATCTTCGCGTAACCTGCGTCCAGATTTCTCCGATGGCGCTGTTTAATTACATATTATATGATCGCCGGGATATTTCCGCCAACGGCCAGAAAGCGACGATTATTCTGGATATTGGAGCGGAAAATTCCACACTGGTCATTTGTACACGGAACAGTGTCTGGCAGCGGAGTATTCGAATCGGCGGAAACAGCTTTACGCAGGCGATTGCCGACACTTTCAAACTCAGCTTTGAAAAAGCGGAAAAACTGAAACGCTCGGCTCCGATGAGCAAGTATATGCGGCAGATTTATACCGCGATGAAACCGGTGTATACGGAGCTTAGCGGTGAACTACAGCGCAGTCTGGGCTTTTACGGCAGCAGCGGACCGGGCCGAGATCAGGGCTTTTCAGGAATTATTGCGCTGGGGGGCGGAATGAAACTGCAGGGCCTGCCCAAATACCTGCAACAGTCGCTGAGCATCGCGGTGATCAAACCGGATTCGTTCGAGAAACTCAAAGCCACTCCCGACATATCCGCGGCCGGTTTCCACGAGAACATCTGTGATTTTGCAATTGTCTATGGATTGGGTGTTCAACTGCTAAACCAGGCCAAAATCACCGTCAACCTGCTGCCCGGGAAAATCGCCCGTGCGATGGCCTGGAACCGAAAGGCGAAGCTGTTCACGACAGCCGCGGCGGTTTTAGTGCTGGTTTCGTTGTTGTCGCTGGGGTGGGCTTTTCGGGATTTGACCCAATATAAAGCCAACGAGTCAATCCGGCAGGAAGTGGCGAGAATTTTGAACAGCGCCAATGAGGCGATTCGCAAAGTGGAAGACGTAAAATCCCGCACTCAGCCGCTGGCCGATCGGATTCAAAAACAATTCAATTTGTTCAAGTATCGTGAAATGATTCCTTTGCTGAATGAACAGCTTATCGCCTGTCTGCCCAATGTGCAGAACACTCCCGATCAGGCGACTCTGTTCGAGGCTTTTGACAGAGGCGATATCCAGGCGATTAAAGCCGTTAAGCGGGAGGAGCGTAAACAGGTTTTTATTACGCGAGTGATGATTGAATATGCTGCGGATTTGCCCGGCGCTCAATTTCCTGATCCCGCTAAAATCACAACTTCGCCATATATGGGGACTGCGGAAGCGCCTCTACAAATGATGATGCCGATAGGGGGGGGGATCGACGGCGGCGGTATAGGAACAGCGGCGGTGGAAGCCCCTCCGTCCGGCTTTATCGTACTCATCGAAGGATACACTCCCTATCAAAAGGTCAATGAACTCCTGGATCCGACAGGGGCGGCCAATGACCCAACGCGATGGGGAATGGTGACTCGCTTTGAAAACCTCGGCAAAATCATCAAAGGGACGCCTTTCGAGCTGTTCCAGAAAAACGACACCGCGCATTTCAAGGTGGAATCCGATTGGGTGGTTGCTTCTGCGACGCAAACCGTATCGGCGGCAGTGGGTGAAAAACAGCCCGTCGGCATCGGCGATCCGCAAACTAAACGCCGGGTACCGGAAAATATGGAAACAACACCCGGCACAGGGGGGCTGTCGGCAATGCGAATGGGGGGGGAAATGATGGGGGGCTATCCAGGGATGACCGCTCAGGATAGAATTACGGCCGAGGCAGTACTGGTGGATCCGATGACTGAGGAGGAGATGAGTAAAACATACGACATCATTACTCAAGAAAACCTTGCCACCCACCCCGAATGGAGCGAAAAGGACATTGGCCGCAAAAAATATGATTCCTTCGGCAAAGAACGGTTTATTGAGCGGGACTCGTGGTTTCGCATCCAGGCCAAATTTGTCTGGAAGAACGCCCCCAAAGTGCAATTGCCTACAGCCCCGTCCATGACGGGGATGGGGCCGGCGATTAGCCCGTCGCCTTCGCCTATGCCACCGCCTGAACCTGCGTCATCTACCGAAAGTAAAAAAAAGAGCATAAGAAAAGGCGACATAGAACTCTAAAAACGGAAATTCGTTCTTATTTTGTCGGGTGCGTCCTATGGCCAAAAATTTGAATTTAAATATTGATCTGAAAAACATTGACCTCAAACAACTCATCAGCTCGGTGAAGAATATCAATTTGACTTCCCTGAAGAAGTATTCTTCCCTGTTTCCATCCCTTGGACTATTGCTGGTTGCCGGTGTGATTTTTGTTTTGACTTTACTGGTGGGCGGCTTCGTCAGCAAGAAGGCAGCGCAAAGCGTTCAAATGTCCAATGAGATTCGGTCCAAAATAAGCCAGGTACCCAGTGAAGCCCAGGCAGCCGAGGCAGAACAGTATTATCAAAAATACGCCGAAGACGCCGACAGAGTGGATGCATTGGCCGTCAGGACGTCTTGGCGAGAACTGGTTTGTTATAACCCGATTATTTTCCCCGAGCCGAAAGATAAGTCTTCGCAGGTCTATATGGTTTTTGGAAGGCTGTTTCGAGCCGACGTCGAAAAACTGATGGAACGGATTCGAGCCAAGGATGCCCCCAGCGACGCCGAAATTCGCAGTCGTACCGGAGTGGGAAGCACCGGTGCCGCCGCGGGGGGAGGCTACCAACAGCCGATAGTGCCAGGCGGAACTCAAAGTGCGATGGTGGATGCTCTTTGTCTGCAGCGGGCGGATGAAATTCCCGTCTATGCCAATCCCGCGATTTTCAGTTGGTATGCGGTCTGGGATAAGTACACCTATCAGTCCAAAGAGCAGTCCTTGCAGGATTGCTGGTACTCTCAGGTTGCCTACTGGATTTATGAAGATGTGATTCAAACGATTGAGGTTCTCAACGCCGGTTCCACGAAGGTTTCTCAATCGCCGGTCAAAAGGCTTTTGGGAGTCCGTTTTGACGGTCCCGTGCAGATGATACCGTCAACCATGGCGGGCGGAGCGGAGTATATGATGATGGGGACGATGGGAATGCCGGCACGGGCGGGACAACAGCAGGATATTCCAACCTACGTCAAGGGACCGGGCATTTTTCTGCCGCTTCCCTGGACGGGACGGATGTGCAACGACACTGTGGATGTGGTTCATTTTGCCGTATCGGTGGTGGTCGATTCGAAGTCTGCAATGTCATTTATGAAAGAACTTTGCAGCGCCAAGACACATACCTTTCGGGGTAAATTTGAGCCGGACGGGAAGCAGGAAACCGCCAGACATAATCAAATTACCATTTTACAGTTTCATACCGAACCAGTTGTCCGGGAAGACGCCATCCATGCTTATTATCGCTATGGCAAGAATGCGGTGGTTCGGCTGAATCTGGTTTGTGAATATCTTTTTATCCGTCAGGCTTATGATGGGATTAAACCTGAGCCGATTAAAAAAATCCTGAGCGCTCAGAATACCGGCCAAAGTCAGACAGGCGGCGGATTCTGAAAACAGAGGGTGGAATAACAAAATTGGATTTAAGTACAGCATTCTTTCGGGAAACGATGGATGAGTAAGAAAAAAGGAAATTTCGTGGGTCAATTCCTCGATAAGATTATTTTGGGGTTGACCGGCGTCGTGGCGCTGTACCTGCTTTGGGCGTTTATTCTGAGTAATCCCTACGGCCAAAAGGTGAACAACCGAAAATTCAGTCCTTCGGGAATCGACTCGTTCAATAAGCGTCAGGCACAGCAGATTCAGGAAAAGCTTCAGGAGCCGGCTCAGCCCAATCCTTATGTTCAGGATAAAGCCGCCGAGTTTTCCAACCTTCTTAACAGTCCGATGCCGAAGCTTTCCATCGTCGCAAACTGGCCTTTACCGGGAGGAGGGCAAACGGATACCGGGGGCGACCGAAAATACGTGGTTCCTCAGATTCCGGTACTGGAGAATATAAAATTTGCTTCTATTCGTGGGACGGTGCGGATGCCGACGGAAGATGTGACACCGGAAGTTCCTTACGCGTCGGTCGCCGCCAAGCCGGCGGATATCTATTTGATAACTGTTTCCGCTCATCTGAACCTGCAGGCGCTGTATAATAATTTCCAGCAAAGTTTTACGGGGCCTCGACTGGATCCCCGATGGAAAGACCCGACGTATGCCGAACCGGTACTGGCCCGCATCGAGCTGCAGCGTCGCGTGCAAAATGCCGACGGCTCCTGGGAACCGTGGCAAACCGTCCCATTCACCCGCATCGACCCCTATCAAAAGATGTTCAAGGATTTACCCCTGACGACGGAACAAATGACATACGGCAATGTCGCGTTGTTTATGAATTCCTACAGGGAATTTGCCGTGATGAAGGATATTTTGCAGCCGGCTCCCTATGAGTTTTTATCTTCGCAGGCCAAGTGGTTTCCGGCGGAGTACTATGAAGAGTATCAGAAAATCAGTAGTGAAGAAGAGGCGAAAAAGCTTCGCGATGAACGGGAACGAAGACTCCGAGAGAAAGAATCCGCCAAGGGTGGAAATCGTGCCGGTGCCAGACCTCAGCCTCAGCAGCAGCCTCAGCTCCGCAGAGGCGGTCGGGGAGAAAACCCAACGACAGATCCGTATGGCGGAATGGACGGAGGTATGGCTGCCCCCAAGCCAGTCAAGCCAGTCAAGCCGACAAGAACAGCCCAGAATGTAGAAAAAGACGCCGCGGCCGCGACGATCGATGAAAAGACCAAACTCAGCGCGAAGAAAGAACTGGTAGTCTGGATTCATGACGATACCGTTGTTACAGGGGCCACGTATCAATATCGGATTCGCTATGGTGCGTTTAATCCGATTGCCGGTAAAGAGTGGTTTGCTCCGGAAAGCAAAGAAAATAAAAATCAGGTGGTTCTCTGGAGCGATTATACGGAACTTCTCGATCCGGTTTCGGGACGTCCCGAATCGGTGTCGATTCCCAAAATGCTGCATTTGTTTCCGATGGATGTGTTGGCGGATGGGACAGGGGTCAGCGTGGAGATTTATAAATATTATATGGGACAATGGCGTACTGAAACATTTGAGGTTCATCCCGGCCAGATGATTGGAAAGCCGATGGAATCCAAACCTAAAACAAGCCCCGGCGGGGCGGGGGGCATGGGTAATCCGATGGGGATGGACGCTGGTGGTGTACAACAGTCTTTGCTGGTGGATT
>Ga0315284_10012184_pt1 | contig 12251 bp, 10 predicted proteins | sample YL17G09_16_MG_FD_203696 | JGI IMG/M metagenome (GOLD analysis project Ga0315284, IMG submission 203696) | Sediment microbial communities from Yellowstone Lake, YNP, Wyoming, USA - YL17G09_16 | ecosystem: Environmental > Aquatic > Freshwater > Lake > Sediment | place: USA: Wyoming | collected...
CCGGGGGGGCCCCGCCCCCGGGGCCGGGGGGTGGGCGCGGGCCCGCCCCCCCCCCCACCCCCCCCCCCCCCCCCCCTCCCCCCCCATCACACACACCTGCTTCTGCTTCATGGTCTGCGTGTCCAGGACGAAGCAGGTGACGCCGTGCCAGGACAGGTCGGCCGGGCACGGGACGGCGAGGCGGAAGGCGCCGGGGGCGGCGGGGCGGCCCGAGGGCGGGACCCAGCGGGTGGAACAGACGCAGCCGTCCTAAAGGGGGGGGGAGGGGTGGTGGTGGTGGGCGGGAGGCGTGGGGGAGAGGGGCGCGCCCGATCCGCTCTCGCGCGCGCTCGCGCGGCGTGCGCCCCGGCTCCCCGCGCGCGCGCCAGGCCGACGCCCCCGCCAGGGCGCAAGTGGCACCGGCCGCCGACGGCGGCGCGCGGGCGGGGCGGCGGGGCCTCCCCGCGCCCGCGCGCGGTTGGCGGTTGGCCGCGAAAGCCGAGGGGCGTGCTCCAGGCCCGCCCCGCCGCCCGTCAATCCCCCCCCCACCCTTGTTCGGTGGCCAAGCGTGGCGCCGTGGCCGCGGCGCGGTGGTGGCGCGCGCGCGCCGCGCCCCGGCCGCGCCGCGCGCGGCTATGGCTGCGCGGGAGCGCATGCCGCCCTCTCCCTCCCTCCCCTTCTCACCGTGCACGCGCACCCCCGCACCCAGCCCTTGCTTTTGACGCCCGCCAGCGCGGCCTTCATGGGGGACGCCTGCAGCGCGGCTTCGGCGGGCGCGCCGTTCTCAACGTCGGCCGGGCGGCGCAGCAGCCGGCGCCAGGTGCGCGAGACGGAGCCCGACACTTTCTCCAGCGAGTAGAGGAGCAGGGCCAGGCCCAGGAGGTGGGCCAGGACGAGGACGGGGATGGCCAGCCAGAGCAGCATTGGAGAGGGTTGGTTTGGGGGGTGGGCCGCGGGCCGGGGTGGGGCGGCGGACACGCGCGGTGTCGGCCGGGGTGTGGGGGAGGGGCCGCCCCGGGGTGCGGGGGGGTGCGCGGCGCGGGCGGAGTGAAACGGCGCGCGGCAACCGCCGAGCGCACGGCGCGCGGGGAGGGCGCGACACACGCCCCCCACCCCTCTCCCTCAACTTCCCACCCCCGGCGCTGCCGCCGCCGCCCGCAGCGCGGCCGCCACGCGGCCGCCCACCGGCGGCGCGCGCGGGCGGGCGGCCGCGGGCGCGAGCGCGCGGCGCGCGTCGCGGAACGCGGGCGTCGGGTCGCCCCCGACGCCGGCCGCCACCGCGTCCAGGGCGGCGGCCAGGGCGGGGCGGGCCGGGGGGGGCGCGGCGGCGGCCGCGCGCGCGACCGCGGCGTCGAGCCGCGCGCCGAGCGCGGACGCGCCCGCCGCGCGCAGCGCGGGGGCGCACAGCGCGGCGTCGGCGTCTGCCGCGACCAGGGCGGCGGCGAGCAGGGACGGGGTGGTCAGCGGCAGGAGGGGGGTGGTGGCGTCGGCGCCACGCGTCGCCGCTGCCCCTCCACCGCCGCCACCCCAGCACGCCGCCGCCGCGGCTTCCGCGGCCACCGCGTCCACGGCCTCGTCCACAGCGTCCCCCCGGCACGCGATCCAGGCGCGCGCCGCGGCCGACTCGGCGGCGGAGAGCGCCGCGGCGGCGGCCGCGGCGCGCGCGCGCGCGTCGGCCGCGGCCGGGCCCGCAGCGCCGGCGCCCGCGCCCAGCCCGGCCGCATGCTGCCGGGTCAAGGTCACCAACGTACCATCCCGCAGGGACGCCGCGCCCGCGGCCAGGAGGAGGAGGCGGCGCGGGGTCGCGCCGCCGCCGCGGTCGAGCGCGGACGCGGCTGCGCTGAGCTCGTCGCCCGCGGCGGAGGCGGCGTCAAAGACGGCGGCACGCAGGGTGGCGAGCCCGTCGGCGGGAGGCGGGGTGGCGGCCGCCGCGGCCGCGACGACAGCCGCGCCGCACTCGGCGCCGCGAGCCAGCTCGGCCGCCAGGGCGGCCAACGGGGGCAGCAGAGGAACACCCGATCGGTAGCTGAGCGCGTCAGCAGCAAACGCCGCGCCCCCCGCCGCCTCTTTCAGCGGTGCGAGCGCGGCCGCCGCGCGCGCCGCGACGGCGGCCGCCGCGCCGCGCGCGCCGGCGTCCAGCACGGAGGCACGGGCAACGGCTATGGCGGCGGCAGCTCCGGGCGCGGCGGCGGCCAGGGAGGCGAGCGCGGCACGCGCGGCGCCGAGCGCGGGCTCAAACCCGCCGCCGGGCTCGAGCGCGGCCGCCGCCAGGGCGGCGCCCCACGCGGCCGCGATCGCGGTCAAGGCGGCGTCGGTGGCGTCGGCCACGATGGCCAGAGGGGGAGGGTCGCGGTCGTCGCCAGGCGGCGCGGGCGCGGCCGCGCCGTCGGCCCCTCCTCCCTCCCCAACCGCCGCCCACATGCCCGGCAGGTAGCGCAGCGCGGCCGCCTGCAGAGCCATGGCGACGGCGGCCGGCCCGCCCTGGGCGCGGCCGGCCGAGGCGGCGGCGGCGGCCAGGCGGCTCGCGCGCGCGCGCGCCCAACCAGCGAGCGGGTCCCCCCCCCCCCCCACCCCTTCGACGCCCGCCGCCTTGAGCGCGGCGATGGCGCGCGACGCGTCGGCGGCGGCGGGGCCGCCGCCGGGCGCGCCGGCCGCGGCGGCGTCGCGGAGGGCGGACGCGGCGGTGGCGGCCGCGTCGGCGACAGCGCGCGCGACCCGGTCCCAGCCGCCTCCCCCGCCCGCGCCCGCGGCGTCGAGCGCGGCCCGCGCCGCAACCACCTCACTCACCAACCGGTCTGGCCGGGCCGCCGCGTCGCGCACGCGGCGCGGGGCGTCGAGCAAGGGCGCGTGCCGCGCGAGCGCGGCGCCGCGCGCGCGCGCAGCGTCCGCCGCTGCGGCGCGGGCGAGGGTGGGGGCGAACAGTTTTTCCGCGTCGGCGCGCAAGGACGCGACCGCGGCTTCCAGGGCGGCGGCGGCGGGTGGGCCGCCAGCGCCGGCGTCGGGCGCGGGCGTGCCGCCGCGCGCGCGGCGGTCGCGCGCGGCGGGCGCCGCGGGCGCCGGCCCACCCCCGTCTCCGGCCGCCATTTGCAACTTGGCCGACACATCGCGCACGGTCGTGGCGCAGGCGGCAAACCGGGAAAAGTTGTCACGGACGAGCGCGGCGAGCGCGGCGCGCGCGCGCGCGGCGGCGGCGGCGGCCGCCTCCCGCCCCGCCTCCAAATCCGCGGCGGGAGTGTCGGCATGCACGACGGCCAAATAGGCGACGGGGTCGAACGCGGGGGAGCCGGGGAGGCAGCGGCGGCGGAGGTCGGCGACGGTCGGCGCGCCCAGCGCGGCGGCGGCCGCCGCGAGGCGGACCGCGTCCGCGTCGGCCGTGACGCGCGACTGGCGCGGGAGAAAGAGGGCCGCGGCGTCGTCGGCGCCGGCCCGCGCGGCGGTCGACGCCGTGCGGCGGAGCAGGCTCGCGAGGCGGCCGGGCGCGGTCGGCACAGACGCCGCGGCGCGCCCGCCGCCGGCCCCGTTCCCTGCTCGGGCCAGCGTCAGCGACCGGGGGTCTAATTCGCCAAGCGCGAGCGGGTCCCTCCCGGCGTCGTCGCCGGCGAGGCCCGACGCGGCGGCCGCCGCGAGCACCGCGGCGGGCGCGCCGCCGCGCGCGTCAGACGCGGCGGGCAGCAGCGACCGCACGATGCGCAGCGCGGTGCGGGCGACGTCGTCGGCGAGGACGTCGTCCCAGGCGACCGGGGGGCGGGAGGGCTACGGGGAGAGGAGACAGGAGACGAGGGGGTCGGCCGTTTGGGGGCATCCACCGACGCACCATCGCGGGACGCCCCGCCGGCGCCGCCATCAATGAGCCGCGATCGAGCACGCGCCGATGGCCTGTCGACGAAGCTGCAAGCGCCCCCACGGCCGCGCTCCCCGCCCATCGCTCCCATCGCCGCACCTCGACCGACGCCGCTGCCGGCGCCAGCTCGCTCCCGTCGTCATCCTCGTCGTCCACATCGTCCTCCGGCGGCGGCGCGGGCGGCGCGCCCTGGGCGGGCGTCGCCATCCGGGTGTGGGGCGGTCGGCGAGCGCGCCCCAGTCTCCAGCCAGCGGGCCCGCCGCGCCGCCCGCTATGCTGCGCGCCCTGCTGCTGCTGGTGGCCGCCGCCGCCGTGTCGTCCTCGCCGCCGCCGACGCCTGCCGACCTGCTCGCCGCCGCGCGCGCCGACGCTGGCTGGATCGCCCGCACCCGCCAGTCTCTCCACGCCATCCCCGAGCTCGGGTACGACCTGCCGCTGACGGCTAAGCGGGTCAAGGCGGTGCTGAAAGAGGTGGGGGTGCCGTCGGCGCGCGCAAAGGGCGCCGAGCACGGCGTCGTGGCGTCCGTCGGCTCGGGGGAGCCCGTGTTTGCGCTGCGCTCCGACATGGACGCGCTGCCGATCGAGGTACGAGGGGTGGGGTGGGCGAGGGCCGGGGAGGGGGTGGGGCCGGCGCCGAACCCGGTCGTTTCCTGCCTCCTCTTTCAACAGGAAGAAGTCGACACCCCGTCCAAGTCGCGCCACCCCGGCCGCATGCACGCGTGCGGGCACGACGCGCACATGGCCATGCTGCTGGGGGCGGCCAAGCTGTTGAGAGGCGCAGCGAAAGCGGGCACGCTGCCGCCCGGCACGGTGCGCCTCCTCTTCCAACCCGCCGAGGAAGGCGGCGCCGGTGGCAAAGCCATGGTGGACGCCGGCGACCTGGGCGGCGTCGCCGGCGTGTCCGGGATCCACGTCTGGCCCGGCCTGCCGACCGGCGTCGTCTCGTCGCGCGCGGGCACCCTCATGGCCGCCGCCGGCCGCTTCGGCGCCACCGTCACCGGCGTCGGCGGCCACGGCGCCATGCCGCACACGACGGTCGACCCCGTGGTCGCCGCGGCGGCGGTCGTGGGCGCGCTGCAGACGCTCGTGTCGCGCGAGGCCGACCCGACGGAGCCCGCGGTCGTCACCGTGGCGCGGTTCAACACCGGCCCCGGCGCGAGCAACGTCATTCCGGACAGCGTCCACCTGGCGGGCACGCTCCGCGCGGTCACGGTCGCCGGCTTTGAAGCGCACCGCGCGCGCGTCGGCGCGGTCGCGGCCGCGGTCGCCGCCGCCCACCGCTGCACCGCGACCGTGACCTGGGAGCCCGTCCCCTACGTCCCCACCGTCAACGACGCGGCGTCGGTGGACGCGGTGCGGGGCGTGGTGGACGGCATGGCGCCCGCCGGCGGCGTCTCCTGGCTCGAAGCTCCCGCCCCCACCATGGCCGCCGAAGACTTTGGCTTCATGTCGGCGGCCGTGCCGGCGGCGTTCGCCTTCCTGGGCGTGCGCAACGAGTCCGTGGGGAGCGTGCACGGCCTGCACACGCCCCGGTTCCGGGTCGACGACGGCGCGCTCGCCACGGGGGCCGCGCTGCACGCCGCGACCGCGATTGCGGGGCTGGTGCGGGCCGCAGGGTTGAGGGGTGTGGGTGGTCGGGGTGAGGGGCGGTCCGAACTGTGAGCGGGGTGGTGCGGGCGGCCCGGCGGCAGCGCGTCGGCGCGCCGCGCGCGCAATCACTCTCTCGCGATGGCGCGCCCCGCGCCGCGGCCGCGCGCGTCGCGCGGGTCCGCAGCCCCCGATGGACACCGGCGCCAGGTGCGACCGTGGCCTAGCGCCGCCGCCCGTCGCGCGCACCCGCCCGGCAGACGCCGGTGCGCCGCGGCCGCCGAGCCGGGCGCCGACCGCGGCTCGCTGGTCGCCCCCGTCGTCGCCGGCACCGCCTCGCTGCTCGCGGCCGGCCTGGCGACTGTCTACCAGGACGATATTTTGGATTTCTGGTACGACCAGGTCGCCGGCAACGGCCTCACGACCGGCCTCGCCGCGGGCGGCGCGGGCGGCGCCGTGGCGGCGACGCTTTGGGCCGTCGCCCTCCGCCTGGTGTCCCCCTGGCAGCTGCTGTTGACGTTCCTGCTCATCGGGAGTGTCGACGAAGCGGCACCTTGTGAGCGTGCGAGGGCGCAGATCGAAAGCGTCGGCGCCCCGCCCCCGCTCGCCGCCGCGCTCGAGCTCGCCGGCGCGGCCGCGGCCGGCGCCGGCGTCGCCACCCTCCTCGCCGCCTCTCTCGGCGACTCGTTCGGCGTCGCTACCGGCCTCGGCGCGCTCGCCGCGGGCGGCCTGGCGCAGGCGGCGAGGCCGCGCGCGCGCGCGCCGGACGAGGCGGCCGCCGACGCGGCGCTCGCGGCCGCCTTCCAAACCTTTGCCGACGCCCGCCTCACGCTGTCCGGCCGGTGCCATGAGTCGGAGGTCATGCGCGCGTTCCGGGCGGCGCACGGGCCGGCGAGGCTTGCGCCCGACGTCGAACTGCGAAGCCTCGTGCGCGCGTGGGGCGGGCGGGGCGTCGACCGTACGCCCAACGGCTACCTCAAGGGCGTGTCCCTGGCCCGCCCCGACGCGTGAGAAGGAGAGAGGAGCAAGAGAGAGACCACCGAGAGGAAAACAACTTCCCACTTTCTATGCCTCCACGCACCCTCGCCCTCCACTCCGACCTCATGGGCCTCCCCGTCACCTCGCTCTACGCCGGCGCCCTGGGCCTGGCCTACCTCGCGCTGACCGCGCGCGTCATCGTGCGCCGCCGCGCGCGCCGCGTCGCGTTTGGCGACGGCGGCGACGCCGAGCTCGCGCGCCGCGTGCGCACGCACGCCAATTTTGCCGAGTGAGAATATGGAGGGTGGTTCCAGGGCGTGGGCGCCGCGCATTCGGTCGCCGCCCCGACCCCCCTCTCCTCTCCTCCCCTCCACAGGTACATCCCGCTCGCCCTGCTGCAGATCGCCCTCTTGGAATCGTCGTCCCGCGTCCCCGGTCTGGCGCTGCACGGTCTGGGCGCGGCGCTCGTCGCTTCGCGCGGCGCGCACGCGGCCGCGCTCGCCGGGACCATGTCGCGCGTGCCGGGCGTCGTGGGAACGACTGCTGTGATCGCGACGGCGTCACTGGCGCTGCTGGCGCAAGGGCTGGGGCTGGCGTGAGGGGAGAAGGGTTTTATTGTTTATTGTTTTTTCCTGCCGCGGCTTCCTGGCGCCGCCCGCGCCCTGTGCCGGCATTGCAACGAGAGAGAGAGAGAGAGAGCATTGAGCCACAATTCGCGCAGACGCGCCCGCCCCCACCTAGTCTAGCCACTCCACCACCCTCCCCTTCTCAACGCGGCGTCCGCCGCGGCGAGCGCCGCCGCCCCGGCCGCGTCGGCGGCGGCGACGGCGGCCAGCAGGGCGGCGGCGGCCAGGAGGACGACGAGCGCGCGTTTCGCGAGCGCGGCGGGGGGCGGCGCGACCGCGTCGCGCCAGGCTTCGGCGGCGTCGCACACAACGCGCCAGCAGGCGGCCGCCACCGCGCGCAGCGAGGGCGGCGGCGGGCGGCGGGGCGGCGGGTCGACGCCGATCAACGACGACGGCGCCGCGGCGCGCGGGGCGGCCGGCCGGGCGGCGCGAACGCGGGGTGGGAGCGCGGGCGGGGCGCGGCGGGGCGCCAGGCGGCGCATTGGGGGCGAGCGGGTGTGTGTGGCTGGCGACCGAAAAAAGGAGAATCGTACGACACGCGCCGCCCCCCACTCACACCACGCCCGCCGCCGCGAGCGCGTTGGCGGCCGAGAGAAGGAGAATCACCCACCCCGTGCCCATTGTGCCGGCCCGCCGCGCGGCAAACGGCCTACCGATCTCAGTCATGTTGTGGGCGTGCATGCCTCGCGCGAGGGCGTAGGCGAGCGCGACGGCGGCGAGCGCGGGGCGCGGGACGGCGGTCGCCGTCGCTTCGAGCAAGCCGAGCAAGATGAGCACCAGGGGCGTGTACTCGCAAAAGTTGGCGTGCGCGCGAATGCGGCGCGCAAGGAGCGGGACCTTGCCGCCGCCGTCGCCGTGCGGGACGAGGTTGGCCTGACGAGTTTTTTTGTTTTTGTTTTTCGTTGTTGTTTAACACCAGGGGCGTGGACTCGCAACCAACGCAACCAACGTTGGTCGGGGTTTTGTCGGCCCTCCTTTCCCTCTTGTGCGGCCGCCGCGACCGCGCTCGACACCCCTCCCCCCCCGCCCCCCCACACCTGGCGCTCCCGGATGACGAGCAGGGAGAGGCGGATGAGGAACACGCCCGACGCGGCGGCGAGCGCCGAGGTCACGGGCAGGCGCAGCGACGCGGGCGGGGGGGGAGGGGCGGACGCCCAAAAGGGGGGCATGGTGTGTGGGGTGGGCGGGCGCGGATTGGGGGTGCGGCGGTGGGGTGTGCCACCGCTGCCGCGCCCGCGACCTCAACCCCTTCGCCTCCCGCCCTCATGACCCTCCCTTCTTCCAACCCCTCCCTCCAGGCCGCCCTGGCGTCCGCCAACGCGGCGCCGTCTGCGGCGGCGGCCGGGGCGGCGGCGTCCGCCGCGCGAGCGGCGACCGACGCGGCCAAAAAGCGCGCGGCGCGCGGCGCGACCGACTACGACGCGTGGCGGGCGCTGGTGGACACGGCACACTTGAAGCCGCTGAGGAGGGAGGCGGAGGAAGAAGGCGAGAGAGAGAGGGTGGTTGGCGACGCGCCTTCGCGCGGCGCCCCTCCCTTCCAACTCTCCCCACACTCAGCCCGCCCCGCGCCCCGCCCGGCGCTCACGTTGGGCGCCGACGGCGTGCCGAGGCGGCGGTGATCCGAGGCGGCCTGTCGCGTCGAGCGCGCGGCGGGGCCGCCCTTCTTTTTCTCTCCACTCCCTCGCCCGCCGGCCGGCCCCGCCCTGGGCGCCGCGCGCGCGACACCCTCCACCACCCACCCACCCACCCCCACCCCTCTGGCGCCCCGCCCGCCGCCATGCGCCGCGCGGGCGCGTCGGCGTCGGGCTCCTACCGCAACCTGCGCGCCCTGGTCGGCGACGCCAGCGATGGCGACGGCCTGGAGGCGGGCGGCCCGCTGTCGGGCGTGGGGCGCGGCGACGCGGCGCGCGGGTCGCGTGCGTCGATGGACTCGGCGGGAGGCGGGGAGCGGCGGCAACGGTAAGGGCGAGAGTGGGGTATGGAGGCGTGCTCAACGGGGCTGGCGCGGGGCGCGCCGGCGGCCCGCGGGGGCCGCGGGCGGCGCGCCCGACCCCTGCGGCCGGCGCGGCGGCGCTTGCGCCGGGGCCGCGCGCCCGCATCCCGCGGCGGCGTGCCTCCCGACGCACGGCGGGATCCTGCTCGCCGGCCGGGGCGGGGCCCGAGGCGGCCGCGAGGCGGCGCCGCGAGGCCGCGCGCGACGCCGCCGCCTCGCCGACCCTCGCGCGCCGCGCCCCTCGCCCCCCCCCCAGCTTCATCTTCGTCTCCAACCACCTCCCCCTCAAGATGGAGCGTTCCCCCGAGTCGGGCGAGTGGGCGTTTGAATGGGACGAGGACGCCCTGATCGCGCAGGCGGCGGTGAGCAGGGAGAGACGAGGCGGCGGGGCGGCCGCGCGCGCTGGCACCCAACAAACGCCCACCACGCCCCCCCCCCCCCCCTCGCTCCCGCAGGAGGGCATCGAAGACGCGGACGTCTACTTCGTGGGGTGCCTCCCCGCCGAGGTGGCGCCGTCCGAACAAGACACCGTCTCCCTCGACCTCGCCACCTCGCACCGCTGCTGCCCCGTCTTCCTGGGCGCCGACTTGAAGGACCGGTACTACCGCCGCTTCTGCAAGCAGCAGCTGTGGCCGCTCCTGCACTACCTGACGCCCCTCGCCCCCACCTCGCCCGGCCGCTTCGACCCCGACCTGTGGGCCGCGTACGTGAAAGCCAACAAAGCGTTTGCGGACAAGCTGATGGAGGTGGTGGCGTCCGAGGAGGACATGGTGTGCGGGGGAGGGGGGGGGGGGAGGGGGGAGAGGGGTGGTGGACGCCGCAAGCGCCCTCCCTCACGCGCCCCCCCTTCCCGTCCCTCCAGGTCTGGGTGCACGACTACCACCTGCTCGTCCTCCCCTCTCTCCTGCGCAAGCGCCTGCACCGCGCCCGCGTGGGCCTCTTCCTGCACTCCCCCTTCCCCTCGTCGGAAATCTTCCGCGCGTTTCCCCGCCGCGAAGAGATTCTGCGCTCCATGCTCAACGCCGACCTCGTCGGCTTCCACACGTTCGACTATGCGCGCCACTTCCTGTCGTGCTGCTCGCGCATGCTGGGCATCGAGCACGTGACGAGCCGCGGGTCGATCGGCCTCGACTACTATGGCCGCACCGTCGGCCTCAAGATCATGCCCACCGGCGTCAAGCCCGACCGCTTCCTGGACGGCGTGTCCTGGCCCGACACCGCGTGGCGCGCGGGCGAACTGGCGAGCCAGCTCGAGGGGCAGACCGTGCTGCTGGGCGTCGACGACCTGGACGCGTTCAAGGGCATCGAGCTCAAGATGCTGGCGGTGGAGCGGGTGCTGGACGCGCACCCCGAGTGGCGGGGGCGGCTGACGCTCGTGCAGGTGAGCAACGCGCCGCGCGGCGGGTCGGCCGACGTCGACGCGCTCGTCGAGTTTTTGGGCGCCACCGTCGCGCGCGTCAACGGCAAGTACGGCGCGCCGGCGCCCACGCCGGCGGCGCTGGTGGGCGCGGGGCCGGGGGGCGGGTCCGGCGGGCCGGCCGCGTCGCCGCCGCCGCCCGCGTACGCGCCGATCGTGTGGCTCCAGCGCACCGCCCCGCTCTACGAGCGCGTCGCGCTCTACACCGTGGCCGACGTCGTCGTCGTCACCGCGACGCGGGACGGCATGAACCTGGTGCCATACGAGTACGTGGTGTGCCGGCAGGGGGCCGCGGCGGCGCGGGCGGCGGGCGGGGGCGGCGGCGGCGGCGCGCGCGCGGGCTCGACCGGCGCCCCCTCCCCTCCCGCCACCTCGACCCTCGTCGTCTCCGAGTTTGTCGGGTGTTCGCCTTCCCTCTCGGGCGCGATGCGGGTCAACCCGTGGTCCGTCGACGCCGTCGCCGACGCGCTCTACGCGGCGGTCACGCTGCCGCCCGCGGAGGCGGCGCTGCGGCACGAGAAACATTGGCGGTACGTGTCCAGCCACACGGTCAAGTTCTGGGCGCAGGTGGGGGGAGGAGAGGGAGGGAGGAGGGGTGGGTGGGAGCGTGGGGCCGGAGCGCGGCCCTCACCTCCCGTGCCTCCTCCCGCCCAGTCGTTCGCCGCCGACCTGCGCCGGCTGACCGCGGGCCACGTCGCCCTGAAATGCTACGGTCTGGGCCTCGGCCTCGACTCGTTCCGCTGCGTCGCGCTCACGTCGGCGTTTCGCAGGCTCGACCCCGCGCCGCTCGCGGCGGCGTACGCGCGGGCGCCGAGGCGCCTGTTTCTGTTGGACTACGACGGCACGCTCACCACCGCGGCGTCGGTGTCGGCCGCTCCCTCGGCGGGGACGCTCGCCACGCTGCGCGCGCTGGCCGCCGACCCGCGCAACGCTGTCTACATCGTCTCCGGCCGCGCGCGCGCCGAGCTGGGCGCCTGGTTTGCCGACGTGCCCGGTCTGGGCATTGCCGCCGAGCACGGGTACTATTGGCGGGAAGCCGCGGGCGGCGGCGGCACCGGGTCGCCGCGCGCGGTCGCGGCCGCCGCGGCCGCCTCCCCCCTCCCCGCGCTCGACGGCTGGCGCGCCGCGGGCGACCCCGCGGAGACCACCACCTGGCGCGAGGTCGTCCTCCCCATCCTGCGCCTCTACACCGAGTCGACCGACGGGTCGTGGGTCGAGGAGAAGGAGACGGCCGCCGTCTGGCACTACGGCGACGCCGACCCCGACTTCGGGGGCTGGCAAGCGAAAGAGCTGCTCGACCACCTCGAGGGCGTCCTGTCGTGCGAACCCGTGGACGCGGTCGCGGGCGCGGGCATCGTGGAGGTCAAGCCGCGCGGCGTGTCGAAAGGCGGCGCCGCGGAGCGCGTGCTCGCCGCGGCGGCCGCGGGGGGGACTCCCCCGACCTTCATCCTGTGCGTGGGGGACGACCGGTCGGACGAGGACATGTTTGCGGCCATGGAGCACGCCACGTTCTCGCCGCACGTCCAGGTGCGGGGGGGAGGGGAGAGGAGGGAGTGGCGCCGCGGGGGGTGTGTGGCGCCCGCGCCCACACCCCTCCACCTCCCCCCCAGGCCGAAGTTTTCGCGTGCACCGTGGGCCAGAAGCCGTCGCGCGCCCCCTTTTACGTCAACGACGCGGCCGACGTCGGCGCCGCGCTCGCGCTGCTCGCGGCCACGCCGCCCGCCGCGCCGTCGGCCGGCGGCGGCGCGCTCTCGCCGCGGCCGGCGCGCCCGCCGCCGGCGCCGGCGCCGGGGGGGGGGGGGGCGGCGGCGGCGATGGACGAGTGGCGGG
>Ga0315284_10012186_pt1 | contig 12251 bp, 12 predicted proteins | sample YL17G09_16_MG_FD_203696 | JGI IMG/M metagenome (GOLD analysis project Ga0315284, IMG submission 203696) | Sediment microbial communities from Yellowstone Lake, YNP, Wyoming, USA - YL17G09_16 | ecosystem: Environmental > Aquatic > Freshwater > Lake > Sediment | place: USA: Wyoming | collected...
TTTCTTTATCTCTTTGTTCTCTTCCTGATTCTCCTTCTTCTTCTTCCTCATCTTGATTTATATTTGCATTATTTAATAATTCTTCTGGTACTTCGTTTCTTCCTACTTCGTTTCTTCCTACTTCGTTTGGTACTTCGTTAGAAGAAGGTGGTAACTCAGGTGTTCTCGGTTCAAATAATCCAGATTTTTTATTCAATAATTCAGTTTTAGATTTCATCTTTTTATCATCTAATCTTTTCTTTAACAGAAGATATTTATCATAAACATTTATAGCATCAACATTTTCCTTTGATTTTTCATTTAAATTATCATAAATTTCATTCAATTCAGGATTTATCATATTTTTTAAAAGGTTAATTTTTGTTTGCAATAAAGGCTTTTTATTTATTTGAATTTTAATATTTTCAGGTAATTTTTCATAAAACATATTTAATTCAGAATCACCAAAATCCATTTTACTTATTTCTTTATGTTCTAAATTTGAATTATTTGATCCTTCAATGGAATTCATGATATTATATATATTATACATATTTTTATATTGTTATTCAATTTTTTTAGAAATATTGAATTAATAGCTCATATAACTCTTTTTTACTTTTATTTTTATTTGTAATATCATTTATTATTTTAATAGATAACTTTTCGCACATAGAAACTAAATCACATACTTTGTAAGATGTAATACATTTTATTGGTTTATCAATATTTTCTATTCTATATAATGTATTTTTGATTTTTTCGTAATTATTAGTTGTATCAATTTCATAACCAAATTTATAATTATTTAAACTATAAATAATATGTATTAATTTTGTGTCATTCATTAATAATTCATAATATGTATTTTTATTCGCATATATAACATTTAAATTTTCAAGAACACATAAAGATAAAAAAGTTTTAATATCTATTTTTCTATCATTTGCCAAGTTATCTTCAATATGTGTCAAGGTTGCTATTTTATATGTTTTTAATATTTGTTTTTCCTTCCTAATTTTATCAATATATTCAAATTTAATTTTCTTCTCTATAATAAAATTTCTATTATCAAGCATTTCATATGAAGCCTCGCCATTTTTCATTGCATAAAAACACCAAAATAGACTGTCTTTTTCACTTGGAATAAAAAGTTGAGATTTTTCTTTCTCTTTCTCTTTTTCTTGAATTAGATTTGATTTTACCTTTGTCTTTGCACTATTCAACAATTTTTCTATTTGTGTTTCTTTAGGTATTGCTATTTGTTTTGGTTTCATAATTTCTATTTCTTTTGGTTTTTCTATATGTTTAGGGTTTTCTATATGTTTAGGGTTTTCTATATGTTTAGGGTTTTCTGTTGGTTCATTTTTAAATAATAATGATTTTTTGATATTATTTTCGTTTAACATGTATTTGCGTAATTCAATTAATATATTATCATTATTATTATCATTATTATTTTCTTTATTAATATTGTTTGTATTTATTGTCTCCATTATGTAAATAATTTATTATTATCTTTATTATCTTTTGTAAAATATATATTTTTAAAGTCTTCTTTTTGCTTCTCTACTTTATCTAATGTTGTTTCTTGAGTATTTACGTACTTTATATAATCTCCAAGCTCATCTAATATTTCTTTATTGAGGTCAGTTAAATTTATATGAATACCATATTTATTTTCATTTATCGTAACAGAATTATATTTGGTAAAAATTCGTAATATTTCAATTTGATGAAATTTATTCATAACTTCAATAGATTCTCTAATATTATTTAATTCATTAACTGAATAATTATTTTCCTCAATTGTAGAAATATCTTCATTTGTAGAAATATTTAGTTCCATCATTTTATTTTATTATTAAAATCTTTTTATACCTTTTCTCAATAAAAAATTTATCATACTATTTTTTACAAATCTTCTATTACAAATATTTTTTTTACATTTTTTTACAAATCTTCTATTACAAGTTTTGGTTTCGTCATCTTTCCTTCTGGATCAAATTTAGGTTTCACTAATTCACCAATAATAGAAACATATTTATCATTTAATTCAAACCTTTGTCCTATCACTCTAACGTTAAATCTATCTCCTTCTTTAATTTCTGCAAATTGCGCCACATTATAATGATGATCTTTCGCAATAAACACTATTACAGGAGATGGCACATCAGTTGCGCTCTCAGCACGAATACCTGCTTTTGTAATATTCTTAGCAACACATTGTATGATCATACCTTCAACCGGAAAGCAAGCTTCACATTCAAAAACTACATTAAAGTTAACATTTGTTCCTCTTGTTATTAATCCACTAGAATGTGTTATTAATTTCAATGAGTCAGTTTTAATATACCCTTCTACTAAACATTTTCCTCCAAATTCAAAAGTTATTTTATTTTCAATTGTTTCTTTAATATTTTTTCCAATAGTTGTTAAAGGTAATGCAATATTTCTTGTTAATAAACATCTTGAATAAATAGAATTTATTTTTAATTCCCTTTTCTTAAACCTTTGATTTGATTTTGTTGCGAATTCCATAATATATTGTATACATATAAATCTTTTAATTCATTTTCAATTTTATTTATATCCACCTTTAAAAAAGGTGGAGCCAAATTTGTATTCATGTATTTGAAGTTTCATATATTAAAGTGGGTTGGTTTGGCTCTTAGCTTCTCCCTTAGGGACAACCTTTTCAAAGGTGGGTAATGTGGATTTCTAAATGTGACTTGGTTTGACCCCACCTTTTCAAAGGTGGATAGTATAAAGTTTATGATAGATTGCCATTTCAGGCGTTAAAAACCATTTTTTATCATTTTTCTTAATGATATCAAAATATCTTAAAGTAAATTCTTGTAAAATACATATTTCAATATGTCCTATTGATTGTTGTATGATATTTCCATCTTCATCTTTTTTCATTTTTGTATTTTCTTTCGTATATTTGTTAAATCCTACAATTGCGTTTAACATATCTAATGTTTTACTTTTACCCGCCTCATCACATCTAGCACCCGTATCACGTTTAGAACTCATATTTTTCGTTTTAAAAGTTAAATAATTATTTTGTTTTTCATAACCAATAAAACCAACAATATTATTATAATCAGAAACATTAAATGTTAACACACTTTTTGCTTCTTTTGAAGATGCCAATTCTCTTTCATCTTCAGGTTCAGCTTCTACCCAGACATTTTTATCATTTATTATAAATATCTTGCGCTTGTTTAGTTTATATAAAATAATTGCCTTTTGCGTTTTGGTTACAATAGTTTTTCTCTCAAAGTATTCTTTTATAAACCATTCTAATGAATCCTTTTGTATTGTTTCAAGGTTATCAATGTATTTTAATAATTCTAGTTTTTCCTCAAATAATAATAATTCAATCATATGTGCTACTAGAAATCCCTTTAAATAATCCTTTATATCTGGATAATCCTTTGATAATTTTTTCATAGCAATTCCACAATGTTTATACCAATCCTCATCTGCTCTTTCAACCCTTGGTTTATCCTTCTTTGTATACTCTAAAGCAATGTCATAATTTTTTCTTAATTCATCAAATACTTTTTTATCAACCTCTATTTTATTTCTCTCTTCAACAACAATTTTTTTACCTTTTTCAAGTGCCTTTTCAATATTTTTGTTGATTTCAAAATTAATCATAGTATGTTTATAGTCTAATGGAACTGATCTTTCAAAAATGGAAAGATTTTTATTCAATAATTCAAGTGGTTGAAATAAATAATATTCATCAATATTGATTAATCTCCCATTTCTACCATATTTATCAGTAATAAATTCATTATTATCTTCAATGAGTTGTGTCAAGGCAGCATATATTTGAACATATGGATATTTTTTAGGGGTTTGTATCAAATTCATAAATACATCTTTTTTATAGAAAAAACCTTCTTTAAAAAGCATTCTAATTCTCTGTAAAATTTTCTCTAAATTTGTTAAAATGAAATTTTCACTATATGTATCTTCGCTTATGTCTGCTTCAGTTATTTTTTTATCAGGTCTGCAACTGTATTCACATGACGGCATATAATCACATGCTGCTGAAAAAGGAGCATCACCTATTTTAAAATTATGTAATACTATTCCTGTTGATAATTCTTGTGTTATAGGTTTATCTAAAACGGATGCAAAATTTTCCTGTGTAAAATTGGTTTGGTCATGATTAATAATACAATCAACTGCGGTTTCTTTTAAAAGTCTGGTAACTTTACCTATTTGTATTGACTTATATTCTGCAACTCTGAATACATAAAGATCAGCTGCTTCTTCTTCATTATCATCTATTATAGTTCCATACATGAAAATTTGTACATTTCTTTTTTCAAAGTCTAAATCTTTATGACTTAAATTACGGACCGCACGACCTACAATTTGTTCTATTAAATTCATATTATACCAAGGATCTAATATGTGAACTTGACGAATATATTTAAAATCAATACCTTCTGAACCCGCTTTTGATATCAATATAACCTTTATTTTATTTCCATCTTTATTGTCTTCATTTGTTAATCCTTTTACTTCAAAATCATTATTTGGTGATAATCTTGGATCACCAGTGATCATTGCGTAACGCGCAGGTAAAAAGTTTTTTTTATCGGTTGGTACCTGAAATGTTCTTGCATCAACAATTTCTGATGGTCTATTTTTGAATAAAGGTTTTACATTTTGTCCATATCTAGTAAATCCCATTTCTTCTAATGCTAAAGCCATTGGAATTAATCCACTATCAATATATTGTGAATAAATTAAAAGAATTCCATCAGATACTTTTTTAGTTTCAGGATTAAAAATTTTATCTAATATACATTTTATTTTTGAACTGTATTTACCAATAACATTTTGAGAGAAAATTTTACCGTAATTATCTATTGTTGATTTTTTATATTCGTATGATCCTTTTTCTGGTGGTGATTTTGAATCAACAAAAGTCATCATTCTATCAATTCCTTTTTTTCCTGTTAATTCATGAGGATCTAACATTTTTCCTTGTGATCCACCTAATACATTTTTTCCAATCTCTTTTCTAAGCTCTTCTTCTCTTCCTTGAACAAATTCAGTAGCAGTTTCATTTTCTATTTCTGAGTTTGTTTCTGAGTTTGTTTCTGATTCTACTACTTTTCCAGGGACTTCTTCTTCTTCTTCTCTTTCTTCTTCTCTTTCTATTTCTATTTCTTTTTCTCTCTCTTCTTCTTTATCACTAGACTCTGAAAAACTTTCTGCCAAAGCATCTGAAAACCTTTCTTCTGGTATTTCTTCTAATATTTCTTTTAATCCTATAATAGGATATGAAATTATTAAAGATTCAATTGGTGTTTGCAATAATGTGTAACCAAACGACTCCATATTTTCAAAACTAGGCATTTCTTTAACAACCCCAGTTTTCGTTGTTATTGAAAAATGTTTATTTCGTAAATTATATATAATATATTTATAAACACATCTTTGACACATACCACAATTACTACAATTACCAATCGTATTCAAATATAAACTTAATATCCTCTTTTTATCTTGATATTTTATTTTTTTCAAATTCATCTGATATGATGGATATTCAATATATGGAAATGTATTTTCTTTTGCAAATTCAATTGGATAAACACGATAAGGAAATGTATATGGATTTTGTCCCCTTATAAAAGACACATAACCTGTCGCCTTTCTAATAAGTAAATCTTCCCCGTTTTTTTTAAAATCACCATTTTTATCAAAAATATCCTTTATTCCAACTCTACCACGTCTATCATTTGTATTCATTAGATTTAACAACCATATTATTTCTTTATAACTATTATACATTGGCGTTGCTGAAAGAAGCAAAAATCTCATATTTTCAGCTGATTTAACTAACAATTCTAAATTTATAGCTACTTTTTTATTATCATTATCAGTTGTTTTACGTATATTATGAACTTCATCAATCACAATAAGTCTATTATCAAATTCATTCTTCAATCTTTTAATAATTCTCTTGTTTAATAAAAGTTTTTTATTTACATTTATATTAGATGCGTTTTTCGCTTTTTTATCATATAAAATCCTCATTTCTTCGTCATAATTCATGACTTTAATAATATAATTCGCAAATTGTCCATATCCTAGAAAAATATAATGAGTGTTTATTAAGTTTTTAATTTGCGTAATTACCTTTTCTTTAGGTATCCCTTTCATAGCCATTGGATTTATTTCTTTTAATAATTTATTTCCAATACAACCTTTAATATTCCAAACACCATCTATTTGTTTTAATTTTCTCTCATCAAAAAGCTGTAATTTAAAATTATCTTGTACATTTTCTGATGCAACAATTAATATTCTTTTAGCTATTCCCATTTGTTTCATATAATCGCGCATTTCTTCACAAACACCAATTGCACTGCAAGTTTTTCCAGATCCTAATTCGTGATAAAGTAATAAACTATTATATGGGGTTTGCGACGACATGAAATTCTTGACAAATGCTTGATGTGGTAAAAGTTCAAATTCCGCATTACTTAAACTATTCGCATATTCCTTAATATTTTTATATATTGTCCCATCATATTTAGTATCATTAAACTCTTTTTTAACTGCGATTTTTATATTAAAATCTTTATCATTCAAATTTGGATACAAAAAAGGATTTTCATCGGGATGTTCATTTAAACAATCGCGCTCAACAATTTCTTTCTTCAATAAAAATTTATTACAATCAGGCGAATAATAATTTTCATCATTGCAATTTAAACCACTAAATTCCTTTTTGAGATCATCATTACAAGAATCAGAACGCGTAGTTGGAATTTCGTTTGATATTGAATCATTTGATAATGGAATTATTTTTCCAGACATAATTATATATTACAAATATAATCTATATTCTTCTAATACTTTATTAATATTTATGATTATTTTCTTTTTTTCTAAATTATATGGTCTTATTGATTCTAAACAATTATCAATTGTTTTCCATTCTAATCTACTAACTTCTGATTTCTGAAAATTATCTAATTCGCATGGTTCATTATCATTCATCATTGCTAAAAAATATTTATGTTTATATGATTTGTAATTTGTACCTATAAACGTTTCTTCAAATGGTAATACATTTTCTATGATTGTTATTTTATCTTGATTAATTCCTGTTTCTTCTTCAAATTCTCTTAAAGCACATTCTAAATCTCTTTCTTTATAATTTCGCCTTCCTTTTGGAAACTCCCATTCTGGTTCTTCCCAATTTGTTGTACTATTATTAATAATTTTATGTATATTCATTATTTCATCATTAACAAGAATCCCAGTTTTTATTATTTCAAATTTTTTTGAAGCACTTGACTCTTCATTTTTATATTGAATATTTTCTGCACCCCACATTTCTTTCCAAAGTTCTTGGAAATTTGCATCACTTAATAAATTATTCTTTTCATAGATAGACATTTCGTTTACAAAATTTTCTAATTGACAAATGTTATATGGTAAATATTTTCCACGTAAAATATCAATATATCCAAATGTATTTTTTCGCCGAATCATCAAATAATGTATTTTTTTGTCTATGATTTTAAATAATATAACACCATAACTTGTAATTGGTAATTTACAATAATTTAATAGATGACCTTGTTTTCCACAATTATTGCATACATTTGTAATTTTACTCATTATCTTAAGTAGAATAAATTATTTTTAAATGTTAATAAAAAATAATAATGTAATATAGTATGCGTTACAATAAAAATTATTTGTTATTATTTATGATATTTTGTTATATGATACCTATTTACTATGTATATTATTATTATAATAAGAATTCTAGTTTATCTAGTATTATATGTAATGAAAATTGTAAACATATAATTTTGTTTTTTATGATTTTAATGGGTATTGGAACTTTTTTATATGAAGTAGAAAGAAATGATACATTATCTATTCTTTTTATTAGCTTATTACTTATCAATACATATTGTTTAATATTAACCAATGAAAAAAACATCTTACATTATGTATTCGCCTTTTTTGTTTTTGCAACTATTTTGTTTTTCATGATTAGACATTGTTATTTAAGAAAATGTAATAATATATTACTATTATCATTATTATTAGAAATTGTATTATTAGTAGCAATGATAGTAAATATAAAAGGAAATATCTATTATTATGAGATTAGTTATTTATTAAATTTTGCATTACCACCTTTGGAAAGGTGGTGCCAAACATACGAATAAAAATTTGGCTCTCGGCTTCTCCTTTAGTGGCAACATTTTCTAAAAGGATTGTTTGGCTCCACCTTTGAAAAGGTGGAAAGGTTTAAATTTTATTACTATTTTATTGTAAAATAGTAATGACATCTTTTGATCCAACAATATGGGGACCGCATTATTGGTTCTTTTTACATACAAGTGCCATGTGTTATCCAAATAGACCTAATGCTGTAACCAAAAAAAAATATTATGAATTTGTTCAAAACATCCCGTTATTTATACCTAATGAAAATATATCCGGAGAATTTAGCAAATTACTTGACAAATATCCAGTAATGCCATATTTAGATAATAGAGAATCTTTTGTTAGATGGATGTGGTTTATGCATAATAAAATTAATCAAAAATTGGAAAAACCAGAAATAACATTGAATGAATTTTATGTTAATTATTATGAATCATATAAACCAAAAAATGATAAATTGATGGAATATTATAAGTTAAGAGAGAAAGCTATATATGGTGGAATTATTGTATCCATTATTGGAACAATATATTATTTGTATGATAAATAAATCCAACCTTATCCACCTTTAGAAAAGGTGGAGCCAAATCCCAATTATATTTAGAAAAGGTCTTACCGAAGGGAGAAGCTAACAGCCAAATCCCGACCACATTTAGAAAAGATTTTAATTTTCTATGAAGTCAATAATAATTTTTTTTGCTCAACTTTTTTAAAGTTGATTTATATATTTGTATATAGTAATGAATAATAATAATAATAATAATAATAATAATAATAATAATAATAATAATAATAAAAATAAAAAAATAGGTGGCCAGGTAATAGCTTCAGGAGGGTTTGGTTGTGTCTTTAGTCCAGCATTAAAATGTGTAGGAGCTAAAAAAAGAGAGAAAAATAAAATCAGTAAATTAATGACAGAGAAGCATGCATTAGAAGAATACAAAGAAATCACCTTTTTAAAAGAACATTTAGATAGTATTCCCAATTATCAAGATTATTTTTTAATAGATAGAATAAACATTTGTAAGCCTAGTGAATTAACAAATACAGATTTAGACCAATTTCAAAAATGTTCTGCTTTACCAAAAGATAATATAACAAAAAAAAATATTAATACATCATTAGACAAATTGTTATCATTAAATATGCCCAATGGTGGATTACCTGTAGATGATTATATTTATAAAAACACTTCATTTATTAAACTAATAGAGGTAAATAATTCATTGATAGATCTTTTGAAAAATGGTATTATTCCTATGAATGAAAAAAATATGTATCATTGTGATATTAAAGATTCAAATATATTAATAGATGATTCTATAAAATCAAGACTTATTGATTGGGGACTTTCAACATATTATATTCCTGGAAAAAATAATACATTTCCTAAAACATGGAGAAATAGACCACTGCAATTTAACGTGCCTTTTTCAGTAATTATATTTTCTGATATTTTCATAGAGAAATATACAAAATATATAAAGAATGAAAGAAAAATGGATAAAGATAGTTTAAGACCATTTGTAAGGGACTATATTTTTTTTTGGATAAAAGAAAGGGGACAAGGTCATTATAAATTTATAAATCAAATTATGAATATATTATTTAATGGTAAACATGATATAAATGAAAAAGAATTCCAGAATGAATATACACTTCATTATATAGAAAATTATATTATAGAAATTTTAATACATTTTACTTCGGATGGGACTATAAATTTAAGAGTATATTTAGACAAGGTATTTATACATATTGTTGATATATATGGATTTATAGTTACTTATTTTCCTTATTTAGACTTGTTTTATTCAAATGTTAAGAATTTAAATCCAGAAGAAATGAAATGTTTTCAATTATTGAAAGAAATTTTTATAAAATATTTATACACACCAACAATAGAAGCTTATCCTATTTCAGAAATAATTAATGACTTTAAGAAAATGAATGATTTATTTCAAAATGTTATTAATCAAAATATGAGAAAAAATACAAAACAAAAAAGATTAAAATCATCAAGGACATCAAAATCAAAAGGAGTTACTGGAGATACTTTTGTTGTAAAATCCAAAAAAATGCGTTTTAAAAAGTATCAAAAAAAAACGAAAACGAAAACAAAAAGAATTAGAAAATAAAAAGAATTAGAAAATAGAAAAAAATAGAAAATAGAAATATTTAGTAGTAACTAAAAAATATTATATAATATATTATATATAATGAGCAATATGAAAAAAATGTTCCAAGAACTTTGCACACCAGCAAAAATCTATTTTGCTATTGCCGTAATTGGTGCTATAATGGCATTATTTAACCGTGCTCCTCTTTTAGCAGTTTTGATGAAATTAATTTTCGCTTACATTTGGACATATATTTTGAACTGGTTATGTAGTAAGGGATTAAAAACACTTTCATGGGTATTGGTTTTATTGCCATATATTGTTTTACTTTTAGTTATGTTCAAGATTATTAAAATGTAAAAATAAAACTTTATTAGAAAACATGAATAATAATATATTATCAAATAATATATTATCAAATAATAATATGAGATTAGAAATATTTATATTTGGATTAACAGCATTTTTTATTTATAATGCATATCATGATGGAAAATATACAAAAATGTTATTAACCTTTAAAAAATATTACAAAATGATATTTTTTGCTGTAATTGGTGTTGGTATTTATTTAGTATTAAAAAGAAATCCATCTCAATCTAGAAATATGTTAATGTATGCAAATAATATGGTAAAATATATGCCTATTGATAAAAGTTCAATTGATATGTTGTCACCAATTATTGATTTTACTTCAAATCGCGATTCTAATTTTATGGAAAATGTAAATGATACTGGACCATTAAATTATCCACAAAATGTTGGTGAAAAAAGAATGTTAAATTCAGGAAAAAATAGTAATGCACGATCGGTTAGTGGTACAAAAAAGAAATATGTGGCTTCTCAACAAGATTGGAAATGTGGTCATTGTGATTCACAATTAGATTATACTTATGAAGTAGATCATAAAATAAGATTAGAACATGGTGGAGGAAACGATGTCCAGAATTTAATAGCTTTGTGTAGATCATGTCATGGTAAAAAAACTGTTTTAGAAACTTTTTTATAATACATTTTCTAATGATGAAAACATAATATTATATGTTTTTATTATTTCTATTTTTTCTTCTTCTGTAAAAGTTTCTAATTGTGTAAGCTGTAATTCAGTTAAACTCCTGTAATTTTTTATATCATCTTTCATAATTGAAAGATGTGTAATTTCTATACTTTTTTTGGTTTGATTGAAAAATTTTTTATTAAATTCTTGGGTTAATCTTAATGTGTCTGTTCTTTCTTCTTTACACCGATGAAGATTTGAAATGGGATACACTGCCTTCTGCTTCGCTTGAGGCGGTGTTCCTCTCGCTATAGCAGACAATTCATTTATCGGTAACTGTTGCACTTGAATCTCTAGTGGGACGCCCTGCTTCGCTTGAGGTGTCCCATTATAAATCTTCAAGTGTGTATATTTATCTAGATGAGATTCATGTGAAATGGATTTAACTGATCTATACTGAAGTGGACTTTGATTTGATGGTTTGCATATTACATCAGGTTCTAAAGAATTTGTAATAGGTTGTAAAGGGTCGGATTGATTGTCATTGATTTGTAACGGATCGTCTTTGTATCCATTCATTAAATATATTAAATATATTAAAAATATATTTCTAAATAATTTTAAAATATTATAATAATATAATGGACAATTCCACAAGTAATTCAAATAATTCAGTAAAATCATTAGAAAATATTAGTCCTCTATCAAATGTATTGCTTATTTTTATCGCATTTTTAAGTATCATTGTCTTAATTTTATTATTTAATAAAAACTTATTTACAGGCTCAGATAATTTAGATACTAAAATATCCTCATCGGTCTTTGTATCCTTTTTGTTTGTCTTTTTAGTAGTCGGATTAATAGTATTATTTATACCTAATTTTAAAGAATTTAAAAATATATTATACGAAATAAGAAGT